>WBZR01001068.1_pt1 | contig 37345 bp, 35 predicted proteins | sample 5204231 | NCBI WGS metagenome assembly WBZR01 (sample SAMN12412403, study PRJNA552823) | activated sludge metagenome | isolation source: activated sludge from anammox sidestream of wastewater treatment plant... | place: USA: Virginia | collected 2017-08 | reverse complement strand
AGGGGAGCCGCATCAGCCGCCGCCGCTTTGTTGGCGGTGCAGCCGTTGCCGGCGTTGGCGCGGCGAGCCTCGGGCTCGTCGGCTGTGGCGATGACGACAGCACCAGCAAGACGCCCACGAAGGCCGCGACCAGCGGCGCCTCACCTACCGCCAGCAGTACCGCCGTTGCAAGCGCCAGTGCGACGCAGGCAGCCCAGGGCAAGGCTGGCGGCGTCCTCCGCGTTAGTTCTTCGAACGCCACCTACGACACGTTTGATGCGAGCCGCAGCCGCTTTACGCCGTTTGCGACGATCATCGGCCTGACCGGCCAGCGCATCATCCAGTGGGATAGCTTCAAAGACGGGAAGCTCGGCGGTGCATTCGCCGAGAGCTGGCAACAGCCCGATCCCCAGACCCTCATCCTCAAGCTCCGGCCAAATAACTTCTGGCAGAACAAGGCGCCCGTCAACGGCCGCCAGACGACCGTCGACGACATGAAGTTCCACATCGAGCGGAACAAGGCCGGCAAGCTCCAGGATGGCACTGACGACCCGAACTTCTATCGCAAGCCCGACTACCAGATCGTCGACACGGTGACGGCGACCGATGCCAGCACCCTGACGATCAAGTTCAACAAGCCTGCGCCGCTGTTCCTCAACCTGCTCGCGCAGTCCTACGAAGTGATCCAGGCGCCCGAGGCGGTCAAGCAGTTCGAGAAGCAGTACTCCCAGTTCAATGCCGACCAGATCATCGGCACCGGGCCGTACGTGCTCACGCAGTTCAACCCGGATGGGCACCTCACCTTCAAGAAGTACGACAAGTTCTACGGGAAGACCTTCCTCAACGGTCGCCAGGAGGTCCCGCTCTTCACCGATAACGCCGCCCTCCAGGCCGCCTTCGAGCAGAAGCAGGTCGATGCTTTCGCGCCGTCGACCATACCCCAGCTCAACGACCTGAAGAGCCGCCTCAACGGCAAGATCGTCGATGTCCCGTCGTTCTCGGCGAACCCGATTGCCGGCACCTACTACGGTGGCGCGGCGCCGTGGAACAACCCGAACCTCATTGGCGCCATTTACCGTGCCTACGACCGCCGCCAGCTCATCCAGCAGTTCCACGGCGGGCGCGGGGCCATCTCCGGGAGCATCCCGCCAACGCAGTCTGCGTTCCGGATCGAGGAGAAGGAACTCATCACCTACCCGGGCTTCCTGGAGGACCGCGCCAAGGAGGTTGCCGAGGCGAAGCAGATGTGGGCGGCCGGTGGCGGCCCCGCACTCGGGGATATCACCCTCGACATCCCGGACCTCTTCGAAGGCCTCTACCAGGCATCGTCGATCCTCACCGCGATGCTCAACACCAACCTTGGCACCAACCAGTTCAAGGCCAAGGTCGAGCCCTACTCGACGATCACCTCGAAGATCGTGCAGCAGAAGTACGGGAATGGGAACAACAACATCTGGTACGGCTGGATCACGGAGCTCACCGACCCGGAGCCGACCAGTTTCCTCGTTGGCAACTTCACGAGTACGTCTCCGCTCAACGCCCAGTACAAGGTAGCCGTGCCGGGCCTCGACGACATCCTTGGGAAGCTCGCGGTCGAGCTCAAGCTCGACAGCCGCAAGACCATGACGAAGGATGTTGAGCGCCTGCTCATCAAGGCCTACGGCGCCGGCATCAACTACTCCCACGTCCAGATCGTCGACACACTCTACTGGAACTACCTCCACCCGGGTGAGGCGGCCCCGTTCTCGACTGCCCACCTCATCGTCAACACCTGGATCGACCCGTCCGATCCCACCTACCAGGGACGGCCGGCCGACCCGTCACTCTGACTGGGATCATTGGCACAGGGCGCAGACTCAGGTAGTCTGCGCCCGCTTTTTCTTTCAACGGGGGACGGTCGTGGGGAATTACATCATCCGAAGGACGCTCATCAACATCCCGGTTATCCTGGTCATCCTGACGCTCGTCTTCTTTGCGACGAGCGTCTTGCCCGGCGATTTCGTCGCTCAGCGAATCGCCCAACAGAACCCCACCGGGAGTACCGCGGAAGAGCGCGATGCCCAGATCCAGGCTATCCGCAGGGACCTCGGCGTCGATAAGCCGCTGGTTCAACGCTATCTCGATTACGTCTGGAACACCATGCAGGGCGACCTCGGGACCTCCTTCCGCACCCGCCAGCCCGCACTCCAGGTGTTCAAGGATGGACTCCCCTATACCCTCCAACTCTCGCTGATGACGCTCTTCGTCGCCCTCGTTACGAGCATTCCCATCGGTATCATCTCGGCCATCAAGCAAGATTCCTGGGCCGACTACATTCTTCGTGTGATAGCCATACTCGGCGTCGCGGCTCCATCATTCTGGGTCGCCACCATCCTCCTGCTGAGCGTCGTCCGCTGGAAACTGTGGACTATCGACCTCATCGGGCAGCCCCTCATCTGGGAGGACCCATGGGGGAGCATTCGCCTCTACGCCCTCCCCGCGCTGGCCGGTGGCTTCGCATCCGGTGCCGGGGTCATGCGCCTCCTCCGCTCCCAGATGCTCGAGGTGTTGCGCCAGGACTACATCCGGACCGCCTGGTCGAAGGGCCTGCGCGAGCGCGTCATCATCGTCCGCCACGCCCTCAAGAATGCCATGATCCCCGTCCTCACGGTCATCGGTCTCACCATCGCCGGCCTTATCAGCGGGAACGTCGTTATGGAATACCTTTTTAGCATTCCCGGCGTTGGTGGGCGTATCCTTGGCGCAATCACGCAACGCGATGTCCCGGTGGTCCAGGCCTTCGTGCTCGTCATTGCCACCTTCGTCGTCTTCGTCAACCTTGCGGTCGATGTCCTCTACGGCTGGCTCGACCCGCGCATTCGTTACTCGTAGGGGCACCCACACATGGTTCAGCAGCAAATTGCTCTCGATCAGGCCAACGCCCCGGTCTTCCGTTCACTGAGCGACCGGCCGACCCTCGTCCGCTGGTGGGTGTCGTTCTGGCGATTCATGCGCACGAAGCCACTTGGCGCCTTCGGTGTCGTCCTCATCGCCCTCATGATCTTCTGTGCCATCTTCGCCCCGCTCATCCAGCGGTACGACAAGGATGCGCTTTTCGAAACCCCGAACACGAACTACGACCCCGAGATCGCCCAGAAAGTCCTCGAGGACCCGCTTGCCCGGCTCCAGTATCAGCCCGAGCAGTACACCAAGGGTGGCACCCTCGGCCCCCAGAACCCGTCGATGCAGCACTGGTTCGGCACCGATAAGGCCGGCCGCGACCTCTACTCCCGCATCGTCTGGGGCTCACGCCTCTCGGTCCTCATCGGCGTCGGAGCAGCGTGTATCGCCATCTCCGCCGGCCTCCTCTTCGGCATGCTCAGCGCCTATTTCGGCGGCTGGGTCGATATGATCATCCAGCGCGCTACCGATGCCCTCCTCGCCTTTCCTGCGCTCATCCTCCTCCTCCTCTTCGTCCAGGTCGTGGACAATCCGAACAAATGGTGGATCACACTCGCGCTCGGTATCGTCGGTATCGCGCAGGTCGTTCGTATCGTACGAAGCTCGGTGCTTAGCGCACGCCAGGAGCAGTATGTCCTCGCCGCCGAGGTTGTTGGAGCCAACGATACCCGCATCATGATGCGGCACATCCTTCCCAACATCATGGCTCCCACGATCGTCATCTTCACGATCTCCATCGGCTCCTACATCCTCGCCGAGTCCACCCTCGCTTTCATCGGCCTTGGCGACCCTGTGGCTCCCTCCTGGGGCAAGATGCTCAACGAAGGCCGCCAACTCCTTTCCGGCAAGCCCTACCTCTCCATCTTCCCTGGCCTCGCCATCATGATGACCGTCCTCGGCTTCAACCTCGCAGGCGATGCCCTTCGCGACGTGCTCGACCCTCGCCTTCGGGGCCGCGGCGGGCGCGCCGGCTTCTGATAGATAGAGACAGCGGGGCTCCAATTGCCCGGGGCCCCGCACTGTCTTCGTCGCTCGAGGTCCCGGATTCGCGAGCCTGTGGCGCGGCGTTCAGCCTCCGTATGTATCGCCGTTGGTCGCCGGGGGCGGCCAGGGCACCTCTGCCAGCCAGCCTGCCATCACCCTGCCGCCGCCCCGGTTAGCTTACTCCGCCGCGGCCTGCGCCTCGTCCAGTAACTCCATCACGTGCATCACCCGGGCCTCTATCCCCGCGTCCCTCACTGCAGCTTCATACTGCATCTGGCAGCCCGGGTTCGCTGTGGTCACGATGTCCGGCGCATGCTTGCGGAACTGCTCGGCCTTCAGCGCCCGCAGCGCCGCCGACATCTGCGGCTGCACCAGGCTATAAATCCCCGCCGCGCCACAACACAGGTCGGCGCCAGCAGTCTCCACCATCTCGCAGCCCGTTGAGCGCAGAAGTGCGCGCGGCTGCTCACGGATACGTTGCGCGTGGGCGAGGTGGCATGCGTCCTGGTAAGCCACCCGGGCATCCATCGGTCCCGGGATCTCGATGCCGAGCCCCGCGACGAACTCCGTCGCATCCTGCACCCGTGCACCGAATACCCGGGCCCGGCCGGCATATTTCGGATCCCGTTCCAGCAGTTCACCGTATTCCTTCATGGCAGCACCACAGCCCGCCGAGTTCACCACGATCGGTGCATCGCCGCTGCCGAGCGCGTCGATATTCTTTCGAGCCAGCTTCCGTGCGAACTCGAGGTCGCCGTCGTGTGCGTGCAACGCTCCGCAACACACCTGCCCCTGCACTGCGTCCGCCTCGATACCGGCACGAGCGAGTACGCGTGCCGTCGCCCGGTGTACGTCACCGAAAAGCTCACCCATCACGCAGCCTGTGAAGAGCACCGCCGTACCTCGCGGCGACTCCACCAGCGGCGTCGCATCTCCGGCACGGAAGGCTGGTCCGACATGGTCCGGCAGCATTCGCTCACCCCGTTGGAGCGGTGGCACCACCCGCAATACACCTGCCCGCACCGCCAGGCCACGAATCCGTGAGTTCGCCAGCAGCCGCAGCGGAGCCATGCTTGCAGCCAGTAGGCGCGGCCGTCCAATCACATTGCGCAGCACGAAGCGCCGCAGCCGCCGTTGGCCCTTACCCGTGACCGGGGCCGCCGCGACCTGTGCGCGTGTCCGCTCTATCAACCGCCCATAGGGCACGCCGCTCGGGCAGACCGCCTCGCACGCCCGGCACTGCAGGCAGAGGTCCCAGTGCGATTGCACGGTCTCTGTCAGCTCGATTCGCCCCTCGCCGACCAACTTCATCAGGTGAATGCGGCCGCGTGGCGATTCCACCTCGAGTCCCGTTATCGCGTACGTCGGGCACGACGTCACGCACAACCCGCAGTGCACGCACCGCGAAATGTCGGCCTCTGCGGGTGCGTCAATCGGGAGCGGCCATGGTGAATCAGATCCCACCGACGAACCTCCCGCGATTGAATCGCCCGCCTGGATCGTACACGTCCTTCAACCGTCGCATCAGCCCGACCGATGACGGAGGCTCGCCCCACGGGTCGATCAGCAGCCGCAGGTCCACGGGCATCCGCTCGAACACGAGTGAGCCCCCGGCTGGAGCCACCAGTGCCCGCACCCGCCGAGCTGTCTCCACCAGCTCCGGCACGGCGCCACGCTCCCTCGCGCTCCACGACGCCAGGACTGAGCCGGCCGCCGGCCGCACGGCCAGCGTTCCCGGTGCGAGGGGCTCCATCAACCCGACAATCCGAGGCAGCAACGATGGCAGTGCCGCCACCCGCACCGTCAGCACGTCATTCGCACCGAACCCGGCATCGCGAAGCTGCTCATAGGTGCCTGCCGCCGCTTCGATTGCGCCCGGCAGCGACCGGCGTGCGGCTGCCGCTGCAGTCACCGGCACCCGCAACAGCAGCCTCCATCGGCCATCCTCGAGCCAGGTCTCCGCTACCTGCGGCCGAACATCCGCCCGTACCAGCGACTCTACTTCCGCACACGCCTGTTCGAACTGCCGAAACTCCGCCTCCAGGTCGAGCGTCTCCGCCCGCGGAAACACCCGCATTGCCACCTCCGTGATGATCCCGAGCGTCCCCAGCGACCCCGTCCACGTCCGCATCAGGTCATAGCCCGTCACGTTCTTCACAACCCGCCCGCCGGCCTTCACGAGCTCACCATCCGCGCGTAACAGGGTCATGCCCAGGACGAGGTCTCGCGGGAGCCCGTAGCGGGTTCTCAATGGGCCTCCCGCGCCAACCGCCAGCGTCCCTCCGAGTGTCGCCGCCGCCGGGTGTGGCGGATCGAGCGGGAGCCACTGGCCACTCGCTGCCAGCCGGTCGTTGAGCTCAACAACGGTCACCCCTGCCGGCACGAGGACCGTCAGGTCGTCGGCCTGGTGAAGGACCTCGCCGCCGAGTGCCCGCCCAACGCTTACCGCCACGTATCCTTCAGGCGGAACACTGCCAAGCTCCAGCCGCGTCCCGCCGCCAACAGGGACCAGTGGCTCACAGCCCGCCTGGACAGCCTCCCGCAGTGCCTCGAGCGTCGCCGGCTCGAGCACGCTCGACGCCGACGCCCCGTTGATGACCACCGGCCCGTCCGTGCGCTCAGACATACGCGTCGGGGCCGGCCGCCCGCACTGCCGCCTGCTGGTGAGCCATCTCGCCACACCCCCTACCGGTGGGGAGGAGCTTGCACGGGTTGAACCGTCCCCGCGTATTCCCAAACACCTCCCGGAGACGCTCCATGTGCGCGATGTCCGTTTCGCTGTACAGCCATGGCATGAAGCCGCGCTTCTCGAAGCCGATCCCGTGCTCGCCGCTCAACGATCCGCCCGCGTCGACACAGGCCCGCATGATCTCCGCCCCCGCTGCAAGTACGCGCTCGGTCGTCCCCGGCACACGCTCATCGAACAGGATGAGCGGATGCAGATTGCCATCACCGGCGTGGAACACGTTCGCGCACGGGAGCGCGTACCGCTCCGCGATCGCCGAAACCTGCTCCATCACCTGCACGAGCTTCGAACGCGGCACCACGCCGTCGAGAATGTAGTAGTTCGGTGCGATTCTGCCGAGCGCGCCGATCGCTCCCTTTCGGCCCTTCCAGAGCAGTTCACGCTCGTGGGCGTCCTGCGCCACCCGCACCTCGCGCGCGCCATGCTCGAAGCACTCCGCCCTGGCCCGCGCGGCCTGCGAATCCGCCAGGTCCGGCAGGCCATCAATCTCCACCAGCAGCACGGCCCCCGCGTCGGGAGGATAGCCGCACTGCAGCCCTGCCTCGGCGGCTTCCAGCGTAAGCCGGTCCATCATCTCCATTGCCGCCGGCACCATCCCCGCCGAGATGATCGACGAAACCGTCTCGCTCGCCTGCTCCACCGTGTCGAAAATTCCCAGCAGCGTCACGACTGATGCCGGCGCGGGCAGTAACTTCACGACAATCTTCGTCGCGATTCCGAGCGTCCCTTCCGATCCGATGAATGTGCCGCGGAGGTCGTACCCGAAGGAATCCGGCACCTGCCCGCCGAGCCACGTCACCTCGCCGCCTGCCGTCACAACCTCCATCCCCAGCACATGGTTCTGCGTCACCCCGAGTGCAAGACAGTGCGGCCCGCCCGCGTTTTCGGCCACATTCCCGCCAATCGTGCACGCTCGCTGCGAACTTGGGTCCGGCGCGTAGAACAGCCCGAAGGGTGCTGCCGCTTCTGAAAGCGCGAGATTGGGCACCCCCGGTTCCACCACCGCAATCCGGTTCACCGGGTCGATCTCCAGGATCCGCCGCATCCGTCCTGTTGCGATAACTACCCCGCGCTGGGCCGGGATAGCCCCCCCGCTGAGTCCTGTCCCGGCCCCGCGCGGCGTGATCGCCACGTCGAGATCGGTGCAGGCTCGCACCACCGCAGCCGTCTCGGCGGCATCCTTCGGGAACGCGACCGCGTAGGGTGCCTGCCGCTCGATTGTCCCGTCGTACTCATAGACGAGAAGGTCCTCGTTCCGCCAGAGCACGTTCTCCGCACCCGTTATCGCCGCCAGCCGGTCGATCAGTTCACGGCGTGTCGCCATCGGCGGCCTCCGCCTGCTGGCACTCCCGGCACAGACCGAAGATAGCGAAGTGGTGCATGTCGGGGCTAAACCCAAAGTCCTCGGTCAGGCGCATCGTGAGGTCCTCGAAGTACTCGTGGCCCAACTGGGCCACATGGCCGCACTTCGTACAGACCAGGTGATGATGGGGCTCGGCCGGCGCCCATTCGAACACAGCGTCGCCACTCCCCATGTCCGTGGCTGTCGCAAGCCGCAACCGCTTGAGGACGTCCAGCGTCCGGTACACGGTGCTCACGTCGACGAACGGGTACACCTCGCGCACACGCTCCGCGATCTGTGCCGCCGTCAGGTGCCCCTCTGAATGCCGTAGCACCCGGACGATCATCAGCCGTTGCGGCGTCATCTTGTGCCCGGCCCGGCGCAGGATCTCGGCAGTTTCGTCTTCGCAGGACATGTAACCTCAGTCTACCCCCGGTGTCAGCTCGATGCTCACCCCAGAAAGCTCCAGCGTTCCAGGCCCCCGCCGATAATCACCCTGTGAGGCTCACCGACGACCAGTGGATCGAACGCGCACGGGCGCGCGTTGCTGCGGGGGAGCCATGGGAGACGCCGCCCGATGAGCCGCTCGGTACGCCTCCTGCACAGCCGACCGTGTCATCTACCCGTAGCGAGCGGTGCCCCTTCTGTGAATCGCGGCCCCCTCTCGAGATCGTCTATCGCGCGGAGGTCCCCAGCACGGAACCGCTCCTCCGCTGCCCGGATTGCCACGGCTTCTGGGCACGGGGCGATGCCCTCAGCCACGGTATCCGTGATCCTGCCGACGACGACGCCTCGTTCATTGCAGCCCCTGTCAGGCCACGCTGCCGCGCCTGCGGCGGCCACCTCACGCCCGGCCTCGTCTGCTCCCGCTGCGGCAAGCTGTTGCCACCCCTCGACTGTCCCTCATGCGGGAAGCCCATGGAGCGGTCGGCACACGCGGGCGTTACCCTCGATACCTGTGCTTCATGCACCGGTACATGGTTCGATATCGGCGAGATCGGCCAGGTCTACGGCTTGCAACCGCCCCAGGGCCTCGGTGCCCGCCTCGTTGATGAGCACGCCTGCGACGACGAACCCCCCGGCTGGGCCATGATGCTCGGTACAATCGTGCGCCTCGTGGCCCCGTTCATCTGAGACACCCGCCCGACCGAGCCACGGTGGATAGCCGACAATCACCTCGGCCCATGTCACCGGGACTCTGCCAGGTGTTGGAGCGATTACCGGAGCGCCGGATGGCGCGATCTACCAGATGCCCAGCTGCATCTTGACGTCGTCGCTGGCCATCGTCCGCGGGTCCCACGGCGGGTTCCAGACGATCTGGACGTCCACATCATTCACGCCCGGGAGTTCGCGCAGCTTCGCGTAGGCGTCCCCGCGAATGACAGGCCCCATCGGGCAGCCCGGGCTCGTGAGGGTCATCGTCACGAGCACTGTTCCCTCGTCGAGCTGGATGTCATATACGAGCCCGAGCTCGACGATGCTCATCTGGAGCTCCGGGTCCATTACCTCGGTCAACTTCGCCCAGAGTACGTCGGACGATGGAACCGTTGCGGTTGCTTCAGTCATTGGTGCAGGTCCTCCTATGCCGCCGTGCTTGCTTTGTCCAGCCCTTCCTGGAGCACGTTCCAGGAAAGCAGTGCGCACTTCACGCGCGCCGGGAGCTTCGCCACGCCTTCGAGCGCTTCCAGGTCACCAAGCTCACGTGCCGGCGGAGCGCCCTCGAGCATCATCGCCCGGAACAACGCCATCAAGCGCCGTGCCTCGGCGATGCTTCGCCCTTTCACCGACTCGGTGAGCATCGACGCACTCGATTGGCTGATCGAGCAGCCCTGCCCATCGAAGGCGATGTCGTCAATCGTGTCGCCGTGAATATCCATGTCGAGACGGATCTCGTCTCCGCACACGGGGTTCATCCCCTCGACGTGCTGGGTCGGATGGGCCAGCACACCATGATTCCTCGGCCGCCGGGAGTGGTCGAGGATTAGTTCACGGTAGAGGTCGTCAAACTGCGGCTCTGGAATCGGCACGGCCAAATACTCGGTTCGCATGATTGAGCGCATCGACGAGTGCGTCGATTTCGCCCGCGTAATTGTAGATGTAAAAGCTCGCACGGTTCGTTGCAGGCACGCCCAGCCGCCGCATGAGTAGCTGCGCGCAATGGTGCCCCGCCCGAATCGCCACTCCGTGCTGGTCCACAATCGTGCTCACATCGTGCGGGTGAATCCCCTCCAGCGAGAAGCTCACAGCCCCGCCCCGCCGCTCGACATCCAGCGGGCCATGGATCCGGACCCCCTCAACCGAGTGCAGCCGATCGATTGCCGCTGCCGTAATCGCCTTCTCGTGTTCTCGAACGTTCTCCATCCCCAGGTTGCGCAGGTAGGTGATCGCCGCACCAAACGCAACCACGTCGGCGATGTTCGGCGTGCCCGCCTCGAACTTGTGTGGAACGTCCGCCCACGTCGATTCATCCGGCCGGACGAGCGCGATCATCTCACCCCCGCCCATGAACGGATCCATCGATTCGAGCAGTCCCGCACGTGCCCAGAGAACGCCAACGCCCGTCGGGCCCAGCATCTTGTGCGCCGAGAACGCGAAGAAGTCGGCCCCCAGCGCATCCACATCGATCGGCAGGTGTGGCACGCTCTGCGCCCCATCCACGAGCATCAGCGCCCCGTGGGCATGCGCCATCTCGGCGATCTCCGTCACCGGGTTGATCGTCCCCAGGACGTTCGACATGTGGACCACGCTGACGATCTTCGTTTTCGGCCCAATGAGCCGGCGTGCCTCATCGAGGTCCAGGAACCCGTCGTCCGAGATACCGATGTACTTCAATACCGCACCGGTGCGCCGCGCCAGCAGTTGCCACGGCACGATATTCGAGTGGTGCTCCATCACGGTCAGGACGATCTCATCGCCCTCGCGGATGTTCGCATCGCCCCACGCCCGTGCCACGAGGTTGATGCCCTCGGTCGTATTGCGCGTGAACACCACGTCCTGCGGCCGGTTCGCTCCGATGTGCGCCGCCACCTGCACCCGCACGCCTTCGTACTGGTCTGTCGCCTGCACCGCGAGTGTGTGGATTCCGCGGTGGATGTTGGCGTTGGTTGTCTCGTAGTAGCGGACGAGCGCGTCCACCATCTGCCGCGGCTTCTGTGTTGTGGCGGCATTGTCGAAATACACCAGGGGGCGGCCGTTCACCTCCTGCTGGAGGATTGGGAAATCCTCGCGAATTCGCATCGTGTCCAGCACGGTCGCCTCCCCGGAGGTCAAGGGATCTCCACCTCAATGGTGTCGCCCGCAACGCGGGTGGCATACGTCTTCACCGGCCGGACCGCTGGCAGGCGGACGGCCCGGCCCGTCGTCACGTCGAACCGCGCGCCATGGCGAGGGCACTCGATCTGAATGCCTTCCAGTTCGCCCTGGTCGAGCGGGCCGCCATCGTGCGTGCACACGTCATCGATGGTGTAGTACCCATCGCCCGTGTTGCAAAGCGCCAGTCGCAAGCCGTCTATCTCAACCACCTGTGCACTCGATGGTGCTACGTCGCCCACCTTCGCCACTGTGACCCACGTCATGTCAACGTGCTCCCATTTTCGCTTCGAGCACCTCGGTCAATTCCTCGCGAATGCGTTCGTCCGGGACCCGGTCGATTACCTGCGCAAGGTACCCTGAGACGAGCAGCGCCTCGGCCGCTGGCCGCGGGATACCCCGCGACTCGAGGTAGTAGAGCTGCTCCTCGTCCACCGGGCCCGCCGTCGCACCATGGCTGCACCGGATGACGTTGCTCGTCAGGATCTCGAGCACCGGGTCGCTGTCCGCGATCGCATTTTCGCTCAGCAGCAGGTTCCGGTTCTCCTGGTTCGCGTCCGCGTTCTTCGCTTCGAGGCCCACCCTGGTCACGCCGTAATACACCGAGCGTGCCGAGTCCTTCAGCGCGGCCTTGTAGAGCAGGTCGCTTCGCGTGTCGGGACCGATATGGTCCTGGTACGTGGAGAAGTCAACGTGCTGGTGGTCGTTCCCGATGCACAGCCCGTACAGCTCGCTCGAGGACCCGCGCCCTACCATCGATGACGTCTGGTTCGCCTTCACCACCTGCCCGCCCGTCGCCACGCTCAACCCGATGAAGGCCGAATCACGCTCCGTGACCACCCGTTGCTCCACGAAGACACGGGTCTTGGTGCCCCAGCGGTGCAGTGTCGTGTAGCGCACCTCCGACCCCGGGCCAGGCACCACCTCGACGGCCGGGAACACCATGATGTCCTCATCCGATGACCGGAAATCCTCGATGATCGTCACCCGGCTGTTTGCACCCGTGACGATGAGCGTGTGCGGCGCCGCCAGCTGCTTCCCCGTCTCATAGCTCCGGACGATGCGTACCGGCTCCGGGATCTCCGCGTCTGCGGCCACCTCGATGAGCACGCCCCCGCGGAGGAGCGCGTAATGCGTCGCGGTGAACTTGCTCGTTGCTGGCAACACGTTTTTCCCGAGGTGCTGCTCGATGGCCGGCGCACCGTCGCTGAAATCCGCCAGCGTCAGGCCGTCTGCCGATGTCTCGGCGAGCACGGTCTCGCTGTTGAGCTGAACCAGCAGGCCCGACGTCTCACCGATCCCGAAACGTTCCCGGAGCGCCGCCGCCGCGGGCCGTTCGGGCGCGGCCATGCCGGGTGTGTACCCGGCCAGCGACAGGTGCGAGACATCCAGGTACTTCCACGGCCGCTGCTCATGCGAGTCCGGCCACGACATCCGCTCCATCGCGGCACCTGCATCCGCACGCAGGGTGCTCATCCACGGTGCATCACCGATCTCCCTGCCGAGCGCGGCACTAACACCCGCGATCCCTGTCTGCTCCAGCGCAGAAGTCATCTGCATTCCCTTTCGTTTTCCATCCACCCTGCAAGGCAGGGGGTAAAGCCAGTGGCGAGGATTCCCTCGCCACGGTGATATTCCTGCCTAGCCGACGGCACCTTCCATCTGCAGCTCGACCAGCCGGTTGAGCTCCACGGCGTACTCCATCGGAAGTTCCTTCACGATCGGCTCGACGAAGCCGTTGACGATCATCTTTGCCGCCGCTTCCTCGCTCAGCCCCCGGCTCGTGAGGTAGAAGAGCTGGTCTTCGCTGAGCTTCGAGACGTACGCCTCGTGCTGCACGTGCACGTTGGGTGCATCGATCTCCATCGTCGGGTAGGTGTCCGAGCGAGACGCCTCATCCAGCAGCAACGCATCGCAGCGCACTGTCGACTTCACGTTCTCGCAGCCCTCGTGCACCTTCAGAAGGCCACGATAGGTCGCACGCCCGCCATCTTTCGAGAGCGACTTCGAGATGATCGTCGATGTCGTGTTCGATGCCGCGTGGACCACCTTCCCGCCCGCATCCTGGTGCTGCCCTTCGCCTGCAAACGCCAGCGAAAGGATCTCGCCGTGGGCGCCCGGCTCCATCAGGTAGACACTCGGGAACTTCGTCGTCAGCTTCGAACCAAGGTTGCCGTCAACCCACTCCATCACTGCGTTTTCGTAGGCCACGGCACGCTTCGTCACCAGGTTGAACACGTTGTTCGACCAGTTCTGAATCGTCGTGTACCGCACCCGCGCATTCTTCTTGACGATGATCTCGACGACCGCACTGTGGAGCGAGTCCTCCGAATAGGTCGGTGCCGTGCACCCTTCCACGTAGTGCACCTGGCTGCCCTCGTCGGCGATGATCAGCGTCCGCTCGAACTGCCCCATGCTCTGCGTATTGATCCGGAAGTAGGCCTGCAGCGGGATGTCCACCTTCACGCCCTTCGGCACGTAGATGTACGAGCCACCGCTCCACACGGCACTGTTCAGCGCCGCGTAACGGTTATCCGCGGGAGGCACGACAGTCCCGAAATACTCCTTGAATACATCCTCATGCTCTTTGAGCGCCTGGTCCGTGCTCAGGAAGATAACGCCAAGCTTCTCGAGGTCCGACCGGATGTTGTGGTAAACTACCTCCGAGTCATACTGCGCACCGACGCCCGCCAGGTACTTCTTCTCAGCTTCGGGAATACCCAGCTTGTCGAACGTATTCCGGATGTAGTCGGGCACATCGTCCCACGAACGCTCATCCTTGTCCGTCGCCCGGACAAAGTAGTGGATGCTGTCGAAGTCGATCTCCTTCAGCATCTCGGAACCCCAAACGGGGTCCTCCTTCTTCATGAACGTCTTGAGCGCCTTCTGCCGGAACTCCCGCATCCACTGCGGTTCATCCTTCAGCTCGGAGATCATGTCGACGATCTCGGGCGAAATACCCGGGTTCGCCTTGAAGAGCGCCTCTTCCTTGTCGAAGAAGCCGTACTTGTAGGTATCGCTTCGAATGGACTCCGGCGCGGTCGTCATCTTCAGGCCCCCTTTGCCGCCAGCTCGGCCTCAATCTCGTCGTAGCCCGTGACTTCCAGCTCTGCCGCCAGCTCGGGCCCGCCGGAACGGACGATCCGGCCATCGACCAGCACGTGGACGAACTGCGGCTTGATGTAGTTCAGCAGCCGCTGGTAGTGCGTGATCAGCAACAGCCCCATCTCCGGGTTCATGAGTGCATTGACGCCCTCGGCCACCGTCCGCAACGCGTCGATGTCCAGCCCCGAATCCGTTTCGTCGAGCACCGCGATGCTCGGCTGCAGCATTGCCATCTGGAGCATCTCGGCCCGCTTCTTCTCACCACCACTAAAGCCGTCGTTGACATAGCGGCGCGCAAAATCCTGGTCCACCTTGAGCAGATCCATCTTCCCGAAGAGCAACTCCCGGAACTCGCGGATCGGCACCTCCTGCCCGCGCCGTGCATTCACCGCCTGGCGGAGGAAGTTCACCATCGTCACACCGGGCACGGCCACCGGGTACTGGAAGGCCAGGAAGAGGCCGAGCTTCGCCCGCTCATCCGGACGCATACCCAGAATCGGCTGCCCCTTGATGAGCACCTCTCCGTTCGTCACCGTGTAGTTCGGGTTGCCCATGAGCACGTTCGCTAGCGTGCTCTTGCCCGAACCGTTCGGACCCATGATCGCGTGTATTTCGCCCGCATCGATGCTCAACGAAAGACCCTTCAGGATCTCCTTGTCGCCGATGTTCGCGTGGAGATCCCGGATCTCCAGAAGCTTGGTGTTGCTCATCGCACTCCTCCCTGGACTTCGACTTCGATTTCAGTTGGTCCGATGACATCACCACGCCCGGACCGCGCGGTATGCACCAGGTACTCGCAGACCGGCGATCCATCGACGATCCGATTGAGTTGTTCGACGTTCAGCCCGAGCAGGAGCTCAATGGCTTTCCGCTCAGACTCGCATGGCAGCGACGAGATCTCCGCAGCCTTGAGATACGGGCAGGCATGGTTTACGAGGTGATAGCCGTCCGCCTCAGCGTGCCAGCTCTCGAGGATCCCATCCTCCTTCAAGCTCTCCGTGACGCTCACCACCAGCTTCTCGGGGTCGGTCTCGTCCGCATCAATCTGGTCACGATGCTTCTCCGCCAGCGATTCCGCCACACTGGTCATCACTTCCGATACAACCTCGTCGCGCTCACCGAGGCTCCGCAACATCCGTTCGAGCAAGCCCGCGTAAGCCTGCGGAATAGGCTGAATCGCGTCGCCCGTCGCCTGGTAGGCATAGTAGGGGCGGCCCGTTGCCTGCTTCACCGTCTTGACCTTGACCAGTCCATCGGCACGCAGGTGGTCGAGATGGCGCCGCACACCTGCCGGGGTAATCTGGAGCGCCTCGGCCAACTCTTCGACTCGCACCTCGCGGTGGCGGACGATGTACTCGAGAATCCGTTCGCGCGTTCCCTGCATGCTCGTAGCATAGCGCAACATGCAGGCTTTTTCTACTTTTTCGTTGCAAAAGTTCCCCTGTCAACAATCTATACCGGGTATAGTGTCCGCCATGCAACTCGAGTGGTGTACCTGGTGCCTGCCCGCAACATCCCGGGCGCCGTGGCTCGCCCTGTCGCGGAGGAACCCGCCAGCCATTCATCCCCCGCGTGTCAGCTATCGCGTGGCGTGCTCGTACACCTGTGCAATTCCCTCCAGCACGACATCCGCCAGTTCCAGGATGTTCTCGATGGCCTCCACCGCGTCTTCCGTGGAGAGCGCCGACTCTGTCGCAATCTGCGAGGCCGTCTCCTCCAGCGAACGCCGCAGGCTGTTGAACGTTGCCACCGCCGTCGTCAATCCGATATTCGATCCCACGAGCACACGCCCATACTCCCGCCCAATGGTCCGGGCGTCCTCCGTGAATCGCTCCTTCTTGGAGTCACTCGCGATGTAGCGGGCGAACAGGTCCACCATCTGCCGCCCCAGCAGCCGCATCCGGTCCCGCGCATCATCGGAGAACCCCTCGGTCACGTTCGATGCCTGCCCCGCACGACCCCGCATGAGCCTCCGCTTCACCCGCGCCAGCGCCAGGTCGCTTATCCGGTCTGTGTCTCGCGTAGGTGCCGCGGGCATGTTCGCCACGATCTGGTGGAGGTCATCCTCGAGGATCCGCCGGTGTCCCCCCTTTGTGCGAAACGACCGTACTTCGCCCGCATCGGCCCAGCGGCGAATGGTTGACTCGCTCACCCCGAGGAGTCCCGAGGCGGCGCCGAGAGTAAGCCATGTCTGCCGGCCGGTTGGCGATTCAGGCACGTGTCAAACCTCTCAAATTTGGCCGAATCATTCCAAGCCCAACCGTGTCTGTCAACCGACCAGGGCATCCCGTGTCCCACGACCTATTCTCGCCGCTGCCAGCCGATTTCCGCCCCTCGTTTCACAACCGCGTCGCCGAACCGCTCGCGCAGGTTGCTCACCGCCTCTGCCAGCTGGTCTGCCTCCGCGCTTTCACCCAGCCTGAGTTGCCGCGCGCGCTCCTGCAGGTTTGCTGCACCCAGCCCGATGAGCCGCACCGGCCGCTGCTCATTTTCGACCCATGCCCGTTCGAACAGGCCCGCCGCTGCCCGGAAGATCTCCCCGGCGAGTTCCACCGGTTGCCCCACCGTTATCGAACGGGTCAGCGTCTCGAACGGTGGGAACCGCAGCTTCAACGTGACCGTCCGGGCCGCCCTTCCCTGCCGCGCGAGGTCCGCCGAAACGCGCTCCGCCTGCCCAAGCAACACCGCCCGCAAGCGCTCACCCGATGGCTCGTCTTCGTCGAAGGTTAGTTCCCGGCTCACCGACTTCGACATGCCATGGCCCGCCAGCACCGGCGCCTCGTAGATGCCGAGCGCCCGCGCGTGGAGTTCACGCCCGTGCCGCCCGAACTTCGCTTCGAGCGCGCCCTGTGGAATCGCTGCCAGGTCGCCAATCGTTCGCACACCGATGCCGGCGAGCGCCGCCGCCGTTTTTGGTCCAACCATCGGCAACTCCCGAATGGCCCGCGGCGCAAAGAACGCGGCTTCCCCACCGGCAGGAACGACCACCAGTCCGTCGGGCTTTCCGGCGTCGCTCGCCACTTTCGAGACCAGCTTGTTCACCGAAACACCGACCGACGCCGTGATCCCGATCTCGTCGCTGACGCGCCGGCGAATGTCTGCTGCGATCGCCGCCGCATCCCCAAAGAGCAGTTCACTCCCGGCAACGTCGAGGTACGCCTCATCGGCGCCGGCCGGCTCAACCTTCGGCGTGTAATCGCGAAGGATCGCGTGGAACCGCCGTGAGGCATCGCTGTAGTACCGGTAGTCCGATGTCAGGAACACCGCCTGCGGGCAGAGCTGCTGTGCTCGCCCCACCGGCATCGCCGAGCGCACCCCGAACCGGCGTGCCTCGTAGCTGCACGTATTCACTACGCCGCGATTCCCGAGCCCGCCTGCAACTACCACGGGCTTCCCGCGCAACTCCGGATGCCGCAGCAGCTCCATCGACACGAAGAACGCGTCGAGATCCACATGGAGCACCGTCGCCTGCCGTTCGCTCATCTGTTCGGATTATAGCGATGGGCAGCCCCGGCTCGTAACCGGTCGGCGAGCCTGCGAACGGGACCTGCTAACCCCGAAGCGTTCGGAGCTGGTTCGCGTGGTCTCCGAGATGGTACGCAACCATCGCCACCATACCGCCCGGCGTCTGCTTTCCGAATCGCGGGTGCTCGATCTCAATCGCGAGCTGATCGTCGCTCAGGCCGTTCACCACGCCCATGAACCCTGCCTGGGCCGCCTCGGTCGCAACGACTGCCTCGTCAACCGACGGGAGTTGCGGCTGCTGGATAGCGGGCCCTTCTGCCCCGACGATCCGCGCGATCCCGTTCGCGAAGTACAGGTTCGCGCTCGCGATGTGCTCGGCCACCTGCCGGGCACACCATGCCTCTTCGCCCTCGCCAGCCGCCGCCGGCTTCTGTTCCCAAACCGGGCCTGAAGCCTTGAGCTCAGCAAGGTACGTCGCGTACGCCGCGGACACGTCCTGCTTTAGTTCTGCCAGTGTCTTGTCAGCCATCTGCTCTTCGCCTTCTCCCTTACGGACGCGGCGCCGGTTTTCGGTGATTGAACTGGGGCCGCCCGCAACGCTCCTTGCGAGCTCCGGCCTCCAGGCTATCCAGCGGTCATCGCGCCTCAGTGGGTCATATGTCGAAGGCGAAGTCTCCCCGAGAGCGTTGCAACGAACAACGAGCTCTGCTCCGCCGGCCGAGGGCGAGCGTCCGGGTGCTTTCGACCGTCCGTCACCCGAGTCGGGCACTGGCAGTTATTTCAGTAAATGCCTGAGAAATATCCTGAACATGTTGAAACGTTAGGCTTCACGTTCCTTTTCGCTATGAAATCGCCTGCAGATACGCCCGGGAGTACCTCTGTGGGGCAGAAGGAAAGCCTCTCGACCCCGAGCAAGGCTGCTGACCCTCTTCCAGAAACAGAGTGAAGGCATCCCCTGCATCGCAGCCAGCATCAATTGTTGTTGACACGAGCGCCATACCTCCGCACAATCCCCGCTCGATAGGTGGCATTAGCTACATCTATCTTCCGGGAGATGCGCCCATGAAGGCACATCGGCAGCACGAGGGGGGAACCATGGCAAGCGAATACTGGGATAGTTTTTGGGCAAAGCGCCGAAACCGCCGGAGCTTTCTTGGCGGCGCGACTGCCGCAGGCGCCGGAGTGGCGGGCTTCGCGCTCGTTGGATGCGGCGGAGACGACGATAAAGGCGGCGGAGGCGGCGGCAAGGTAGCCGCCGACGCAACTGCGACCCCGACACCTCAACAGCCGACGCAGCAGGCGAAAAACGGTGGTGTCTACAACACCGGCGCCACCGGTCCGTTTGCCGGCGTCGACCCGCACAACTCGGTGTACAACGGCGCAGCCATTGTCCCGAACGTCTACAACTACCTCATCCGCCGCCAGGTCGTGCCCGAGGCAGCCGAAAAGAAGGGCATCGTCTATGACCTCGCCGAGAGCCACAAGATGGAGGCTGACAATGTCACCTACACCTTCAAGCTCCGGACCAACGTCAAGATCGCTCCCAACAAGCATGGCGTACCCGAACGGCCACTCGATTCCGACGATGTCAAGGCCTCGTTCGACCGCATGGCCGACCCGAAGTCAGGCGCAAATGCCTTCCGCTTCTTCAACAACTGGGTCGATAAGTACGACGCTCCCGACAAGCAGACCTTCCGCGTCATCACGAAGAAGCCCTACGCCTGGACCGAGGCGTCCATCGGCAGCAACCTCTTCGGCGCCATCGTTCCCAAGGAGTGGCTCGCCAGCCCCGACCTCAAGAAGGACGCTGTCGGTGCCGGGCCATTCATGCTCAAGTCCATCGCCGAGGGCCAGTCCTCACAGGTCGATCGCAACCCGAACTACTTCCGCACCGGCTTGCCGCACCTCGACTCCTGGGTGCTCAAGCTCTTCGCCGATCAGACCACTTACCGCACCGCGTTCCAGTCAGGCCAGATCGATGTCTATGCCCCGACTAACCACGACGAGTCGAATGAGCTCAAGAACGCCGACAAGACCATCATCCAGTACTCCGACCCGAGCCTGAACTTCAATAGCTTCTGGATGAACGTCACCCAGAAACCGTGGGATGACCCACGTGTGCGGCGCGCCGTCAACCTGGCAACCAACCGCAAAGAGTACATCGACATCATCGGTCATGGCGTCGGCGAGCCTATCGGCCCCATGACCTACGCCTTCAAGGAAGCGCTCTCCAAGGACGACCTGGCGAAGGCCCAGCCGTTCGACGTCGCCCAGGCCAAGCAACTCTTCCAGCAGGCTGGCGTCACGAGCTTCAAGTTCTCCCACCCCACCAGCAGCAACATGGTCGACTACGTCAACATCTTCGTTCGCCAGATGCAGGCTGCTGGCGTCACGGCCACCCCCGAACCACTTGATGCCGGTACCTGGCTCGCCGGCTACTACGCCAGCAAGCTCTCCGCGAGCTTCTCGCTCAATCAGCAGTACATGGACCCCGACTTCGCCCTCCAGTGGTACCACAAGGGCGGAATCACCGGGAATGACCACTACAGCACCGGCTGGACCGACCCCGACGTCGATGCAGCGATCGACAAGGCCGCAACGATCCTCGACGCCACCGAACGTACCAACGCCTACCACGATGTGCAGAAGCTCATCCTCTCCAAGGACCCGGCCTTCTTCCCCACCTTCGGCCAGCGAGTCGAGGCTGTCGTGAAACCCTACGTCAAGAACTATCCCGCCGGGCTCGGTTCCTTCGGCTACCCGTTCAACGATATCTGGCTCGACAAGGCCTAGATCGGCCACGCCTCCAGCGAGGCGCTGGCACACGGAGATCCGAGAACGAGGTGAAGGCCGATGACGAGCTATATCATTCGCCGCGTTGCCCTCGCGGTGTTGATCCTCTGGCTCATATCCGTAGCGGTGTTCCTCTTGCTGCGTGTAGCCCCGGGCGACCCGGCACTGCTCCAGCAGGGGATCAACGCGACACCGGAGAAGATCGCCCAGGTCCATCGCGAGATGCACCTCGACGATCCATACATCGTCCAGTACGGGCGCTGGGTGCGAGACGTCGTCACCTTCGATTTCGGCCGCTCCCAGCTCACGCAGACGAACGTCTCCACCGAGTTCAACGCACGGCTTCCCGTCTCGGTCGAACTCATGGTGCTCACGCTCGCCTGGACGGTCCTCTTCGGCATCCCCTTCGGGACGATCTCCGCGATCTCCCGGAACTCCGCTCCCGATTACCTCGTCCGCAGCTTCGCGGTCTTTGGGCTCTCGGTGCCGGCCTTCTGGGTTGCCACACTCGTCCTCATCATCCCCGCTCAACAGTGGGGGTACGCGCCCCCACTGAATGAGACAGTGAGCCTCTTCCACGACCCGTGGGGAAATATCCGCCAGTTCGGCCCGCCCTCAATCGTCCTCGCTCTCTCTTCGACTGCAGCGGTCATGCGGCTCACACGCTCGCAACTCCTCGAGGTTCTGCGTGCCGACTACGTCCGGACTGCTCGGGCCAAGGGCCTCAGCGGACGCATCGTCGTTCTCCGCCACGCCCTCCGTAACTCGCTCATCCCCGTGCTCACCGTGCTCGGGCTGCTCATGGGTAGCCTTCTCGGTGGCTCCGTCATCATCGAGCAGATCTTCAACCTCCGCGGCCTTGGTCAGTACATCTTCAGCTCGATCCTTCTCAAGGATTTCGCCGTCGTCCAAACGCTCGTGATGTTCACCGCCGGAGTCGCCGTCCTCATGAACCTCCTCGTTGACCTCACGTACGGGCTCCTCGACCCACGGATTAGGTACTTCTGATGTCCCTCAACAGCCAGGCAGGCAAGCTCGAACTCTCCGCCTTCGATGTCGCACGTACCCCGCGGATGAGGCGCGCCCGCGCCCTCCTCCGCTCACTCCGAGCCAACCCCCTTGGGGCAATTGGGGCGGCCATCATCCTCCTCATGGTGCTGGTCGCCCTCCTTGCCCCGCTCATCGCTCCCTATGGGATCAATGAGTACGCCGGGATGCCCGGGCAGGGGCCCAACGCCACCAACTGGTTCGGCACCGATAAGTTCGGCCAGGATATTTTCAGCCGCGTGATCGCCGGTACCCGCATCTCATTCGAGGTTGGCGTCCTCTCGGTCCTCCTCGGTGTCGTTGTCGGGCTCGCCATCGGCTCGTTCTCCGGTTACTTCGGCGGCTGGATCGATACACTCATCCAGCGCATCGTCGATGCCGCCATCGCCTTCCCGCAGCTCATTCTCCTCTTGCTCATCGTCCGCATGCTCGGGCCGTCTATCGAGAACGTCATCCTCGTGATCGCCATCGGCATCATCCCGAGCACGACACGGATCATTCGTAGCTCCGCCCTCACCGAAAAGAACCACCTCTACATCGAGGCTGCGCGGGCAACCGGTGCTTCCGACATGCGAATCATTTTCCTCCACGTCGTCCCGAACGTGGTGCCCGTCGCCATTGTCGTGGCAACCACCCTCCTCGGCAGCGCCATCCTCGCCGAATCGGCACTCTCGTTCCTTGGCCTCGGCATTCCCCCACCCAACCCGTCGTGGGGCGTCGATATCAGCACGGCACGGAACAGCTTCCCGCTCAACGTCTCCGCGGCGCTCTTCCCGGGAATAGCGATCAGCCTCACTGTTCTTGGCTTCAACTTCTTCGGCGACATGCTTCGAGACGTGCTCGACCCACGGCTCCGCGGGGCGCGCTGAGCGGCACGCTCGCCCACCCGCTGCCCGGGCTATCCTGGTCGGCCAACCAGGCAACGAACTGCCCTCGCCTCCTTCTCGGGAGGCGAGGGCATTGTTCTCTTGAACCAGGCGCTGGCTATGCGGTCGCCAGGCGCACGAGTGTCCGCCCTCGGACTTTCCCCGCGCGTATCGCCTCGGCTACCTGCGGTACGCCCGCGAGGTCCGTCTCAACAGCGATCGAGTCCAGCAGCCCGTGCGGTTTCAGGTCACCCGCGAGCCGGTTCCACACGCTGACCCGTTTCTCCATCGGGCAGAACACCGAGTCGATCCCCAGCAGGCTCACGCCCCGCAAGATGAACGGAAAAACCGTCGTGTTGACGACATTACCGCCCGTCAGCCCGCTGACCGCGATGCTCGCTCCGTACTTCATCGTCCGAATCAGGTATGCCGTTGTCGGACCGCCCACCGGGTCCACGGCGCCGGCCCAGCGCTCGCTCTCCATCGGCCGGTTACTCTCCGCACTCACGTCTTCCCTGCTCAAGATCTCCGACGCTCCGAGCGATCGCAGGAAGTCGTGCTCGCTCTCCTTCCCCGTGCTCCCGGCCACCGTGTACCCCAGTTGCGCGAGCATGCTCACTGCCGTGCTGCCAACGCCCCCGGTTGCACCCGTCACCAGTACCGGGCCCTGCCCGGGCCGCAATCCGTTGTGCTCCAGCGCCACCACCGATAACGCAGCCGTGAACCCCGCCGTACCGATCGCCATCGCTTCCTTCGTCGTTAGGCCGGCCGGAAGCGGCATGACCCAGTCCGCCGGGATGCGTGCCAGTTCCGCGAATCCGCCTGGGTGCGCCACCCCCACGTCGTAGCCCGTCACCGCAACCTTCTGTCTCTTCGCGAACCGGCTATCGGCCGAATCCACCACCTCGCCCGCCAGGTCGACCCCGGGGACCATCGGAAACGACCGCAGAATCCGCCCGCTGGGAATCAGCGCCAGCCCATCCTTATAGTTGACGCTTGACCACTCGACGCGGATCGTCACATCACCCGTGGGGAGGAGCGATTCGTCGCGCTCCTCGATAGCGATATCGAACGTGTCGTCGGTCTTGTTCACGACGAGGGCGCGGTAAGACATGGCATGACTCCCCTGGAACGTTGGTCGCTCAAGCGTGAGCGCCTCTCTGAATCCGGGCAACCCCGGGAGGGTATCGATGACTGACGACCTGCGACCCGATCGTTTCCCCTGCAAGCACACCCACACCCGGGGCTTCGAGCAGGCGTTCATCCACGAAGGAGCCGGCGGTGTACCCCTCCTGCTCGTCCACGGTTGGCCCGAAACGAAACGTATCTGGTGGCGGAACATCGAACCCCTCGCACGTGCAGGCTTCGAGGTCATCGTCCCCGACCTCCGCGGATTCGGCGACTCCGCTACCGGCCCCGATGGCTTCCACGATGTACCCAGCCACAGCCGTGACCTTCACGCCCTTCTCCGCGAACTCGGCCACGACCGCGCCGTCGCAGCCGCCGGTGACCTTGGCGGGCCCGTCATCCAGGACATGTCCCTTCGGTTTCCGGGCCTCATCGAACGCATGGTGCTCTTCAATTCGCCACTCCCCTTCGACAGGGACCGGATGGCCGGCCTCCGCACCCGCCCCCCGCGTGAAGCCTCCGACTATTTCTTCCGCCAGGGGACGGATGCCGATGCACTCGCGGCCGAACTCGCAACAGAGGGCGAGCGGCGCCGCTACATCGCTACCTTCTATACCTCGCGCTTCTGGGCCCACCCGGGCGCATTCGAACCCGGCGCGGTTGACTTCATGACCGAACCCTTCGCCGACGGTACAAAGCTTCGCGCAAGCTTCGGAGGTTACGAGAGCAGCCTGAACCCCGGCGCCCGGAGCGAGCCATCGGCAATGTCCAGCCCCAATCCAACCAGGACAGTCATCCTCTTCGGCACGTCCGACCATGTGCTCTACCCGGAATACGATCGAATGGCTGCCCTCGTCTTCCCCAATCACGTCGGCCCGTACCTCCTCCGTGATTGCGGCCACTTCGTCCAGTGGGAAGCCGCCCCGATACTCAACAACACCCTCACGGCCTTCTGTGCCGACCTGCTGCAGTAGCGCTATCCGCCGCAACCGAACGCGGTAGGGGCGTGCCACGTCTATCACGTGGTCTGCTTGACCCGCTCCAGACGGCCGATTGGCGCCGTGAATGAGGTCGTTGGGGCCCGTGGCACGCCCCCCTTGGCCCGGTACGCTATGACGAAACAGCCCCCGGGTGGTGCTCCATGGCCGTCTATGAGATCTCCCGTTACCCCATCACGTCCACCCTTCGCGACGGCTCCAGCGTCACCCTTCGGCCGATGGAAGCAGGCGATTCCGCCGGCGTCCTCGCTTTCTTCCGCCGCATCCCCGAGGATGAGCGCTTCTTCCTCAAGGACGACGTCACCAATCCCGCTGTCATCGACTCCTGGGCCGAGCACCTCAACTATGACCGCGCCCTCCCGCTCCTCGGCTTCGATGGCGCGCGTGTCGTGGCGAACGCCACCCTCATCCGCCACCGCGGCGGCTGGCGCCGCGATAGCGCCGAAATCCGCGTCGTCATCGATCCCGGCTACCGCAGCAAAGGCCTCGGAACCCTGATGATGCGCGAACTCGTCAACGTGGCCTGGGACGCCGAACTCGATTACGTCGAATTCGAAATGATCGCCGGTATCCAGCAGGAAGCGCTCGAGGGCGTCGAGTCAGGCCTCGGGGCGCTCCGCGTCGGCGTCCTCCAGGATTACGTGAAGGATGCTCACGGGAACCTTCACGACCTGGTCTTCCTCCGCCTGCCCCTCGGCAAGTGGTGGCAGACCAGCAATTTCTAGGTTCGTCGCACCCACCGGCCATCGATGAATGCGGCTGGTGCGCCCATGGTTCTCCGCGTGCCCAAACGCTGCCATCGGTGCGAGCGCGTCTCTGGGAGAGGACGAGTGCGCGGTGATACCCCGCCCGCTATCTCGGCGAACATGGCTTCGGCACGTTCCCCTGTCCTCCCCCGGCGGCCACCGGTCGAACACCGCCCCTCAGGCTACCGCTCGCCGGCCGAGTGGCGCCCACTCATTATCGATAACGCCCATTCCTTTGCCAGCCGCCCGCTCGAGGCCAGGAAGCCACGCTGCCCTGCGTGCCCATCCCATTGTTATGAGCCGGTTACCGCCCGTTCGGGCTGGCGCAGTCTCCCCCCTTCCTCTGGTACAGTGACCTCATGGAGTTCCTCCACATCGACCGCCAGCCTGAACTCCGCGACCCTGTCGCTATCATCGCCTTTGCTGGCTGGAACGATGCTGCCTCCGCAGCAACCAACGCCGCCCGCTTCGTCGTCCGCCGTATGGGTGCCCGCCGCTTCGCCAGCATCGACCCCGAAAGCTTCTTCGACTTTCGCGACACCCGGCCCAATGTCCGCATCGATGCTCGCGGTAATCGTGAAATTCAGTGGCCGGTCAACGACTTCTTCTATGCGCGGAATCCCGTCGGCCCCCACGACATCGTTGTCGCCGTGGGAACCGAGCCCAACCTGCGTTGGGGGGGATTCACCAGCGCCTACACCAGCCTGTTCAAGGACCTCGGTGTCACCATGGCCCTGACTGTCGGCGCCCTTATGGCCGATGTCCCCCATACTCGCCCGGTACGTGTCACCGGCAGTACCCAGGATCCCGAGCTCAATGAGCGGCTCAGCCTCTCCCCTTCTCGCTACGAAGGCCCCACGGGTATCGTCGGTGTCCTCCACCAGGCGCTCCGCGAAGCTTCACTCCCGGCCGCCAGCCTCTGGGCAAATGTCCCGCACTACATAACAACTGCACAGAACCCGCCTGCCACCGCTGCACTCCTTCGCCGCCTCGGCCCAATTACTGGTCTCGAGTTCGACCTGGCTGATCTCGAATCAGCTTCTGAGCGTTTCGTTAACGAAGTCGAAAGTGCCATCAAGGCCAACCCCGAGGTCGTTGAATATGTTCGCCGCCTCGAACAGGCAATCGACGAGGGCGCCCCGGACGAACCCGCACTTCCCCGTGCCGAGGATGTCGTGCTCGACGTTGAGCGCTTCCTCCGCGGCCAGCGCGACGACTCATGACCCCATTGCCACAACCAGCCCCGCATTGAGCCCCGCGCCTGTCACCGGTAGAGTCGGACTGTGCCCGAGGAATCACTGCTCACCGATGACATCCGCGCCCTGATAGGCCGCCGAACCGACCTTGCACACGTCCGCGTCACCCTCCGCGACGTGAAGCGTGCCCACGAGGTCTACTACGGTACGCCCGGTCCCGATTTTTCCGACGGCGAGGAGGTCCCCGGCTGGGTCATCGCCGTACTCGATGCCGAAAAGGATCCACCCGAACTCCCGCGCCTTCTGCCCCAGTCCCTCCTCATCAGCAACGAATGGTCGTTCGAACGCTATCCACGGCTGGGCGAAACGCTCATGCTCACGTCCGTTGTTACGAACATCTCCGAGCGATTTGGTGGCCGGTTCGGTTACAGCATCGATTTCCGCAACGAAGTTGAGTTCCGCGACGAAACCGGCGCCGTCATCGCCCGCAGCGCCTCGAGCATGATGCAGTACGACGCATCCACCGCCGGAGATGAAGAATGACCGTCGATCTGGCCGATCTCCGCGAGGGCGTTGAGCTCCCACCCCTTGAAATCCGCCCCACGCTTGGCATGGCCGTCCGCTACTGTGCCGCCAACTGGGTCTTTCCCGAGTTCTTCTTCGATCCCCAGGCCGCGAAAGCGATGGGTATGCCCGGTACCATCGTTCCCGGCCCTCTCAAGCTCGGCCTCATGTACCGTGCAATCGCCGAATGGCTCGGTGACTCCGGCTATATCCGCCAGGTTCGCGCTGCCCACCGCCGCCCCGATCCCACCAACCGCCCGATCGTCATTGCCGGCCGTGTCGCGCGTGTCTACGAGGAAGACGGCCGGCGGCGCGCTGATCTTGAAATGGCCATCATCAACGAAGAAGGCCAGCCCTCCGTTCGCGGATTCGCGATTGTCGAGTTTCGGTAGCCGCCTTCGCTATCGCCGGGTAGACTCCCCCGGATATCAGCTTCCGAGGTACCCGAGATGGATCCACAGGTCGAAGCCCTCTTGCAGATGATGGCCGCACAGGCGGCCGCCAGCGGCGTCCCACCGCTCAATGAGCAGCCAGCCGATGTCGCCCGTGCTGGCGCCGAGGTTTCATTCGCTGCCTTCAACCAGCCCATGCCCACCGGTATTACCATCACCGACCGCACTATTCCCGGCCCGGCCGGCGAGATCCCGGTGAAGCTCTTCCGCCCCGAAGCTGCGACGGGCACCCTCCCGCTCCTCGTCTTCCTCCACGGTGGCGGATGGGTCATTGGCAGCCCCGCCACGCACCAGAAGCTCGCCGCCGAACTTTCCCTCGGCGCCAACGTTGTCGTCGTCAGCGTCGACTACCGCATGGCGCCCGAAGATCCCGCACCTGCCTCACTCGACGATTGTGTCGCTGCCATTCGCTGGAGCGTTGAACACGCCGCCGAACTCGGCGCCGACGGCTCAAACTTCGCAATCGGCGGCGATTCCGCCGGTGGCAACCTCACCGCCGCTGCCTGCCTCCGCCTCCGCGACGAAGGTGGCCCCCAGGCGAAGCTTCAGCTCCTCATCTATGGCGCCTTCCTCATGGACCCGAACACCGAGAGCTGCATCGCCAACGCCGAGGGCAAGATCCTCACCCGCGATTCGATGGTCTGGTTCATCAACCACTACCTTTCAGGCGGCGCCAGCACCGACGATCCCTACGTCGCACCCATCAAGGGGAACCTCGCCGGGCTCCCTCCAGCTCATCTCATCGTTGGCACGCTCGACCCGCTGCTCGATGACTCCCGGGCCTACGCCGCGAAGCTCACCGAAGCTGGCGTACCGAACAAGCTCAGCGTCTACCCCGATATGCCCCACGTCTTCGTCCAGCTCTCCGCCCTCCTCGATGGCGGCCGCAAAGGCGTCGGCGAGTGCGTCGATGCGCTCCAGTCCGCGCTTGCCTGATCCCGTTCGCCGCGGGCAGCTCCGGTGGCTGCCCGTCTATCTTTCTGGGCATCTCCAATGAGCGTCGTTCATGGTTCGTGCGAACCCGCGTTCGAGCCGGTTCGCGCGGCCTTTGAGCACTGCTTTTCCGACCTCGGGGAGGTGGGCGCCTCGACCGCTATCTATGTCGGTGGCCGCTGTGTCGCCCGGCTCTACGGTGGCGAGATGGCTGATGGTATCCCCTGGCGCCCCGACACCATCGTCCATACCTACTCGGTTACGAAAGCCTTTGCCGCGATGACCCTCCTCGTCCTCGCCGGCCGCGATGCCGTGGCCCTCGACGATCCCGTCCTACGCTACTGGCCCGAATATGGGCAGGCCGGCAAGGAGCGGACGACCGTCCGGCACCTCCTCTCGCACTCCGCCGGCCTCTTCGCCATCTCCCGCGACCTCCCTGCCGCCGCACTGCTGGACTGGGAACGAATGGTCGCGACCATCGCGGCTGAACCACCAACGTGGGAACCCGGTACGAAGGTCGGTGAGCATGCCCTCCTCTATGGCTACCTGGTCGGTGAGGTTGTCCGCCGTGTTACCGGCCACACGCTCGGCCGTTTCCTCCGCGATGAGGTTTGCCGGCCATGGAGTATCGACTTCCACATCGGCCTTCTTCCCGGCGAAGAGGCCCGCTGCGCAACCGTCCTCGGTATCGAGGAGAACATCTCCCTCCCCGATGACGACCTCCGCCTTCGTGCCATCAACAACCCGCCCGGCGCCCGCTCTCGTTCGATGGTGACCAGGAGCGCCTACCGCCGGGCCGAGGTGCCCGCCATCAACGGCCACGGCTCCGGCGATGGCATCGCCCGCCTCTATGCCGGGCTCGCCAATGGAGGTGAACTCGAGGGTATCCGCCTCTTTGCGCCTGGCTTCGTGCGCGAGATCGCTTCACCCCAGGCTTCCGGCGAGGACGTCTATCTCCGCCACCACGTCGACTGGGGGCTCGGGGTCCAGGTCGATAGCGATGGCTTCGGTATGGGTGGCCTCGGAGGTGCTCTTGGCTGGGGCAACCTCGATCACCAGTTTGGATTTGGCTACGCCACCCGGTACATGCAGGATCACAACCGGGCTCTTGCCGTCTATGAAGCGGCCGCGCGGTGTGCCGGCTTCGAGCCCGTCACTGGCGACTGACCGCTACTCACCCGGGATCTCGATCCCCCGGAAGTGCTCAAACGCCGCAATCCGCCCGCTCCGATCGAGGTCGAGCGTCACCACGTCGATCCGTGCCCGCATGGGATCTGCCCCGTGGGCCTCGCAGTAATCCATCGCGCACTGCCACATCCGCCGCAATTTCACCCGTGTAAGCGATTCTGCGGCCGCCCCCGAGTTTGCGCGGCGCGTCCTCACCTCAACGAAAACGAGGTCCGCACCATCCTCGGCCACCAGGTCAATCTCCCCCCGTTTCAGCCGTACCTTCGCCGCTACCACGCGCATCCCCGCTGCGGAGAGCCGCTGTGCCGCCATCCGCTCCCCGAAATCGCCGAGCCGCTGCCGCGCTGTTGGCGTCCTTCGAACTCCTGCTCCCGGCTCCTCGCTCACCACCGGAACGAAAACTGCGCCACCGGTGCATATCTCTTTCGATGCACGGCACACGGCCCCCGCTGCTGTAGCAGCCGCTTGTGTTCCGGCGTTGGATACCCCTTGTTCCGGCAGAAGCTGTACCCCGGATACTGCCCGCACAGCTCGTCCATCACCCGGTCACGCGCCACCTTCGCCACGATCGACGCTGATGCAACCGCCACGCTCAACGCATCGCCATCGATCACTGCCCGTACGTTTGGCAGCGGCAGGTCGAGCGCGTCGGAGATGATCGCGTCTGGCCGCACACCGAGCTGCTCGAACGCTCGCAACATGCAGAGGCGCCGTGCCGGGAGAATCCCAATCCGGTCGATCTCCTCCACCGTTGCCCACCCAACTGCCCACGGCACAGACTCCTGGATCTTCGGCGCAACTCCCAACCGTTGCTGCTCGCTCATCACCTTCGAATCGCGCACCACTGAATACCAGCGAAACCGCTTGTTTGCCGGTAGCGCGACCACCGCAGCCGCCACCGGTCCGGCCAGCGGCCCGACTCCCACCTCGTCCACGCCCGCCACCCACTGTGCACCGGCGTTCCATGCTTCCTTCTCGAATCGCAGGCTGGGAATTGGAGTTGCACCCACGCCGGAAATACTACCGCCCCGGACGTTCAATGGAAGGCGGTTATGGTTGTGGGCCAAGGCCGGGTACCGGGCTGGATGGCGCCTCCAGGTCCGGCTAACCGGCAGCCGGCACACCATCCCCCGCTTCGTCGTCTTCGAGCGTGAACCGCCCCTCGAGGTCGTTATACCGGAAGAGCTCTCCGTAACGCCCCCAGTCGATGACGGTGTCGAGCTGGCGCCGGCTCTCCTGTTCGCTGAATGCCGAGGTGAGCCGCTTGAACACGACCTCCTCGTCCAGCCGGTGATCGGGCGCCGCCGCGAGCAGTTCCAGGATGGTATGCATCAGCTCGACCGAGAACTGCACCTGTTCACGGAAGATCCGCTTCTTGTCGAGCACGTCGGCTTCCGCAAACCGGCGGCCCGCATCGGTAAGCACCATGTCGCCCGCCGCGACATCCGCGAGACCTGTGATGTCCGCGGCCTCGGTGAGGGGTAGCAAGTCGTCCGCTTCGATGCGCAGGTCGCGGGCGAGGTCATAAAGATCCGCTCGGCCATCTGTGGCCACCAGCCGTTCGAGCAGGCCCGCAAGGTCACCGATGCTGATGTGCGGCAGCATCTGCGATACCTGGCCGGTTGTCGCTCCCACGGGTCCCATTGGTGGGGCCGCCGGCTCCATCGAAGGGTTCGTCATCACCTGGTAGAGGTAGTCCACCATCCTCGTGTGGCTCTCCCCGTGCATACGCTGATCGGGTGGCAGACCTGGTATGTCGAGGCGGATACGGCCCGGGTTCGCAGCCAGCACAATCAGCCGGTCGGCCATCGCCACCGCATCGTCGATATTGTGCGTGATCATGAGGATGCACTTTGTCGGGATGCGCTTCTGCCGCCAGAGGTCGCTGAGTTCGTGGCGCAGGTTCGCGGCCGTCAGCACGTCGAGTGCCGAGAACGGCTCATCCATCATCAGCACTTCAGGCTCCACGACGAGCGCCCGTGCGAACCCCACCCGCTGGCGCATTCCCCCTGATATCTCTTTCGGATAAGCGTGTTCGAAACCGTCGAGTCCGATGAGGTCGATCGCAGCGACCGCCCGCCTTCGCCGCTCTTCGCTCGAAAGCCCGGTTGCGAGCAGGCCGATCTCGACATTGTCCAGTACCGTCAGCCATGGATAGAGGGCGAAGCTCTGGAAGACGACCGCGACATTGGGGTTTGGCCCGCGAGTCTCCTCCCCGTGTGCCAGCACACATCCGGATGACGGTGGGATGAGCCCGGCCAACACCCGCAGCAAGGTCGATTTCCCGCTGCCCGAGGGCCCGAGTAGTGCCACAAACTCATTCTCGCGCAGCTCGAGGCTGATTCGGTCAAGGACGACGATCTCGTTCTTCCCGTTCCAGAACGTCTTCGTCACCTCCTCGGCACTGATCAGTGATGGACCAGTCGCGCCGGCAGGCATCGGGAACGTGGCAGTCATGGCAGCACTCCGGTGGGCAGGCTAATCAAGACGGAAACGAGTCTCCGAAAGGCGGTACAGGCGCCTCCAGACAGAACGGTTGATGAGGACAAGGAGCAGGGCCATCGATAGCGTGCCCGCGGCCAGCCGCCCATAGGCTGCCTCGTTCGCCGCCTCCGCGATATACGACCCGAGCCCCAGCACGTGATGCTGCTGCCCGCCGAAACTCACGTACTCCGCCACGATGCTCGCATTCCACGCCCCGCCCGTTGCAGTGATCATCCCCGTGACAAGGAACGGGAAGATAGCGGGCAACACGAGAATGCGCCATCGGCGCAGCCCCGTCAGCTTGTAGATGTCGCTCGCTTCCCGCAGGTCGTTGGGGATCGCCTGGGCGCCGGCAATCACGTTGAAGAGCAGATACCACTGCGTCCCCAGGAGCATGAGCGCCACCGCCGCGATATTTAGCCCCGCGGGCATCCCGACAATCAGCGCCAGCATCACAGGAAAGATAGCTGTCGCGGGAATCGATGCAGCGAGCTGCGCGAGTGGCCGCAGCCGGTCGCCCCATCGCGGGCTCATCCCGATGGCCACCCCTGCCGGAACCGTCCATGCGACACCGATCGCAAGCGCCAGCAGGGTCCGTGCTAGCGTTGCCCCGGTCGCCGCCGGCAACGCAAGCCAGTCGGCAGGTGTCGTATCGCGAAGAAGCCCCAGCACCGACCACACGCCCCAACCGATGAGACCTGCTCCGAGTGCGAGGACAACCGCCGATTGCAGGCGGCCGGCGGCAGCCCGCCCCCTCCCTCCCGTCTTCCGAGGCCTGCGCGCGAACGCATCGATCCGTGATGCAACCCGGCCGATGCCAGCCCGCAACCACCGCCCGACGCGTGACCGCCGGAGGAGGCGAAGGACCCACGGGTCGCTCCGGCCAGTCCCTTCGCTCAGCTCCAGCTTGAACCGGTCCGACCATGCCACCAGCGGGCGCCAGGCTAGCTGGTCGAGGATCACGATCACGGCGATGAGGGTCGCCAGCCCGGCGATGACACCCGCGACGTCCCCCGCGTCCGCGGCCGCCTGCAGGTAGCTCCCGAGCCCCGGCAAACGGAAGTCCTTCGTGCCAAGCACGAACTGCTCCGAGGCCATCAGGAAGAACCAGCCCCCGGCCCAGCTCATCATCGAGTTCCAGACCAGGCTGATTGCTGACGCCGGGAGATGAAGCCGCCAGAACGTCCCCCAGCTTCCAAGGCGGGCGATCGCCGCTACCTCCTTGAGTTCGCGCGGAATAGTCGATACCGATTGGTAGACCCCAAACGCCATGTTCCACGCCTGGCTCGTGAAGATGAGCAGGACTGACGCCAGTTCGAGCCCGAGTGTCGAACCCTTGAAGAGCGCGACCAAAGCCAGCACGACCCCTGGCATGAACGACAGGATCGGTACGCTCTGCAGGATGTCGAGGATCGGCATCATCATGACCTCGTTGCGGCGGCTCCTCGCCGCTGCCTGGCCATAGACGATCGCAAAGACCAGGCTCAACACATAGGCGCCGAACATGCGCAGCACCGATAGGCCCGCGTACGCGGGCAGCGCACTCAGCCCTGTCCGAATGTGCTGGGTTTGCTCGATCGGCTCTCCCCAGCGGGACGCTGCTACCGCTATCCCATAGATGGCGCCCGCCAGCGAGAGCAGCACGAGCACGTCGATCGGTGTCGACGACCGCAGGAGCCGGGTGGACTTGCTTCCAGGAGGGAGGGGCATTCGGGGCTCCCAGTTCCGGCGCGCAATGCATGCGCGGGCTCACCGGGGCCCTGGCACCACCTTCAAATGGTGGCTGACATACCCCGGACGACGACAGGGCACGGACTGGGACTATGGTCGTCTGACATAGCTGCCTCCTGCGTCGTTCGGATCTGCGCCTTCGGTAGGCGGCGCCATGCCAATGTTGCACCGCGGCCCCACTGGCGCAACCAGGGGCCCCGCTCCCGGAGCGGCTTCCTCAATACTGCTGTGCCCTGCCTATGCCACCCGCTCCCATGTGAAGCGATTCCGGAACCGAACCAACGCCCGGAGCAGTACACCTCCCAGCGTCGCGAGTACTACCGCATTGCACACAGCTCCGACCATGTCCCAGCCGAGGCTCGTGAGCAGGTAGAAGTTCCAGTAACGCCGGAGCGCCTCACCTGCCCCCAGCCCGGGCTGGTACGTCACATCAGGCCCACCCGACCAGAACGGCCAGAACCACAGGTTCGTGATCGCTCCGTATGCCAGCGCACCGCATGCACCGAAGAGCGCCAGGATGGCGACTTCGCGCCGCCCGTGGAAACCGATGGTCTTCGTTGCCATCCCAAGGCCGCCCGCCGCAATCCCCAGCCAGGCGCTCGCGAACATCTGAAACGGGAGCCACGGCCCGATCCCGCCCGTTACCACCGCGCTAAGGAAGAATGAGAGTGCCCCGAGCAGAAACCCCATCCGCGGTCCAAACGCGTAAGCCCCGAGGATCACGAGGAAGAAGTACAGGTTCGCACCTGCGGGCAGGGTGACAGTCCGCAACACCGCCGCAAGTGCCGAGAGCACCCCGAGAGCAGCAAGCGACTTGCTGTTCAGCCCGCCTCCCGTCAGTTCCGCAACCACCAGCACCATGCACAGGGCAGCCACCGCCGCGAAAAGCAGCGGCGCATCCGTGTTGTGGCTGAACCACCGCGATGACTGCTGTGTCGCCCCGGCCGTGACGAATGGATGCAGGTAGGCCACCAGTCCCAGCACATTCAACGAAACAAATGACAACGCGCTCAGCGATGGCAGGGGGAAATGCTCGGTGCGTGGCAGCGATCGGCTAACTGCCATGTCTGCGCCTCCACCAGGACGCGCCCCCGATTCCCGCGACGAGCACCACGGCCACCGCTCCGAACGCCATCAGCGACCCGCTACCGCCCGAGTCACTGCTTTCGCCCGTTGCCGGTACGACTGGCGTCGCCCTGGCGGTCCCGTGAGCCGTCACGCTCACCCCGGAGGCGCTCCCCGTGGCCGTTGGGCTCAATGGGAACGAAGTGGTCGCCGTTATGCCTGCCGGTACCGTCGCCGGCACCGATGGCGGACTCGAAGCTGCTGTGGCGGTCGGAGCTGCCGGAGTCGCCCCGGGTGCCGTGGGTGGGGCCCCTGTCGTCGCCGGAACTGTTGGCGCCATTACGGTCGGAGTGGCTGTTACCGGTGCGGCCTGGTTGCCGCCCTGCCCGGCCGGGTGCCCGCAGATCTGCTCGAACGTGATCGCAAGAGGAGCAGGCGCACTCTGCGGCCCGCCCTTTCCCCATTTCCAACCGTGGACGTCACCGTCGTGGGCGACCGCCCGGTTCGCCGCGATACTCGCGTACTGCCACACCCCGCCCTTCATGATGAAGAACGCCCAGTACGTGCTGTCCGGCGGGAAGCTCTTGCAGTAGCAGCTGTTGAAATCGGTCGCCCCGAAACACCCGATCTCATTCAATGCACAGACTGCGTTGCCTGAACTGCTCTTCACCGATTCCACGCGGTAGCCCGCTGCCGAAAGGAGTTGCTCGCCGTTCAGTCCACCGTCCGGGAGCGCCACGCAGTACGTGTCGGCCTTCCCGTCGGTCTGCACTACCAGCCCTGCCTCACCCCCATCGGCCTGTGCCGTCGCCACTGTCAGCAACGCCGCGCAGGCCGCCGCCAAACCCCATCGAATCGGGGATCGCCAGCCCGCCTTCGCCCCTCTCATGACACGTCCTCCACCACGATCGCCCCCTTCGCGATGCGCGCCACCTGTGTCGGCAACGGCCCATCCGCGGCGAACGCCCGCCGTGCAGGCATGTCAAACACAATCCGTCCATGTTCCAGTCCCACCACCCGTGTCGCGTACCCTGCCGCCGACTCAACATCATGGGTCGACACGATCGCTGCTCCGCCATTCGCGGCATGCGCCCGCAGGCGCCGGGTTAGCCATGCCTTCGCCTCGCCATCGGCTCCGCGCGTTGGCTCATCGAGCAGCCACACACGGGGCTCGTGTGCCAGCATCGCTCCGATTGCGACCCGCTGCTGCTGCCCCACCGAGATGTCCCGCGGATTCCGGTCACCGAGGCTCTCGAGGTTCCACGCCCCGAGCGCACGCCTCGTTGCCGTTCGGAGGTCCTTTTCCCCGCGTACATGCAGCGTGTCGGATAGCTCCTCGCCTACCGTGTCGCGGTAGAGGGCGATTGCCGGGTCCTGCGGCACCATGCCCGCCAGCGCCGTTCGTTCTGCTACCGAACGCGTCGCATCGCTTCCTCCGAATGCGATCCTTCCGCCCGCCAGCGGCGAGAGACCCGCGATCGATCGGAACAACGTTGACTTCCCGCTCCCATTGGCGCCCATCAATGCCACCACCTCACCCTCTCGTAACGTGAGTGAGACCTCCCGCAGTGCCACGTTCTCCCCGTAGGCGACGGTTACGCCGCGCGCCTCAATCAGCGTCTCGCCCGGCGTCGGAGGTGCTCCCATGTCATCCCTGGCTCGCGCCAGCCGGGAGGGGAACTCACTCACCGTGAGCGGAACCGGCTCCACGCCCAGCCGGCGCGCCAGCTCACAGACCGGAGGCACCGAACGTAGTTCGCACGCAGCTTCCCGTGGGGTCAGTGCTCTAACCCGTCCGTCCGCCACCTCGATAACGAGGTCCACCGCTGGCAAGAGCCGCTCGAGCCGGTGCTCTGCGATCAAGACCGTCATTCCGCGGCGATGGAGCGCGCCCGTGAGCGAGAGCACGGCCTCGGCGCCCGCGGGGTCGAGTTGCGACGTCGGTTCATCGAGGAGCAGCATGCGCGGTTCGAGTGCCAGCACGGCCGCAATCGCCACCCGCTGCCGCTCGCCGCCGGAGAGCGTCGAAAGCCGCCGTCTCCGCAGGTGTTCGATGCCAAGTTCGTCCAGCAGCCGTTCGATACGCCTCCGCATCTCGATTGGAGCCACCCCGTGCTGCTCCATCCCGAACGCGATTTCGTCTTCAACGGTGTCCGCGATCGCCTGCGCCTCTGGCTCCTGGAATACCATCCCTGTTACCGTCGCCATCCTTCGTGCCGGGACCCGTGACGGGTCGAGCCCGGCGGCCAGCACCGTCCCTTCCAGGCGCCCGCCATGGAACTGC
>WBZR01000519.1_pt1 | contig 37369 bp, 35 predicted proteins | sample 5204231 | NCBI WGS metagenome assembly WBZR01 (sample SAMN12412403, study PRJNA552823) | activated sludge metagenome | isolation source: activated sludge from anammox sidestream of wastewater treatment plant... | place: USA: Virginia | collected 2017-08 | reverse complement strand
CTGGGCGCCTGCGTCTGGATTCTTTTTCGCAGCCGCAGTTCGGCGCACCTGAGACGGCGCGGGTAGCCGGGCCGGTCCGTCCGCGCCGGCGTGCGCGGCGCCGTCGGCTATGAGCCAAGTGAACGCCTTGCCGTTTCCTTTTGCGTCGCGGACGCGACCTGACTGATATCGGCGCGGCCAGCAGGCGACGAATGCAACGCCCCTGATCTGCCGTCGCATTGTCTACAAGTGCGCGTAACCGAGGGCAACACCGGCGTTCGCGACGGTTCTGACCGTGCCAGCGGTGTTAGGGTTCCAGGTATCCACAACATCAAGCTTCCGCAGGCAGAGACACCACGATGTGCACGCCACCAACGCCGGTTCGGGCCGCCTTCAAGCGCAAGCCAATCGCCGGCAGATTCCCGATGGCGGCTCGGTCGAGGGCGCGGCGACGATGGGCATGACGTCGCCGCCCGCCCCGAATGGATTGGAGCTCGCGCCGTTGCGCGTGCGCGGGCAAGACAGGTACGCCGGCGACGCAGCGGTCTCGCAGGGCGACGAATCGGCGCTTCGGAAAGCGTGCGCGCAGCCGGCCCGCGAGACACCGCGGCAGGCCGCAAACGACACCATCCGGCTGTCCTTTGCGTTCTGCACCTTCAACCGCGCCGAGCGCCTGCCGGCGCTGCTGGCGGCGATGCGGGCACAACAATGCCCGCTGCCCTTCGAGGTACTCGTCGTCGACAACAACAGCAGCGACGACACCGCAGCGGTGGTTGCGCGCTGCGCGCATGAAAGCGGGCCGCCGGTGCGCTACGTGCGCGAGGAACGCCAGGGAATTCCGCATGCGCGCAATCGCGCGCTGGCCGAGGCCATGCAGCGCGACGTGCTGGTGTTCATCGACGACGACGAACTGCCGCAGCCGGGTCTGCTGGCCGGTGCCGTGCACGCCCTTGCGGCCGGAGGCGCACGCTGCGTCGGCGGCAAGGTCAAGGTCTGCTTCGCGCCCGGTGCCCGGCCGTCCTGGCTGGGCGACGACTTGCTGGGCTTTCTCGCCGAAGTCGATTACGGCGAGCGGCCCTTCCCGATCACCGACCTGTCGACGCCGGTGTGGACCGCCAACGTCGCCTACGACATGCGCCTGTTCCGCGACAACCCCGACCTGCGCTTCGACGCCCGCTACAACCGGCGCGGCGTCGGCGTCGGCGGGGGGTCGGATGCGGTGATGTTCCGCGAGCTGCTGCAGCGCGGCGAGCCGATCGTCTACTGTCCGCAAATGATCGTCGACCACCATGTCGAGGACTGGCGGCTGCGCCGGAGCTACTTCCTCAGGCTGCGCTTCGTCGCCGGCCGCAAGCAGGCGCAGTACGAGACCGGGGACTATGCGCGCGCGCTGCTCGGTGTGCCGCCGTTCATGGTCGCGCAACTGGTCCGGCATGCCTGGCGCACGGCGGCGATGCTGGTGCGGCGCGACGCCGGAGTGCTGCGCCAGGCGATGAACCTCGCCCACGCCGCCGGCATGATCCGGGGACGCCTGCTGCGCTGGAGCGAACTGCGCGGCACGCCGCAAGGCCGGCGGTAGGCCGTGTTGGGATCGAACCAACGACCAAGGGATTATGAGTCCCCTGCTCTGACCACTGAGCTAACGGCCCGGCGCGGGCCATTCTAGGGAGGCGCGCGCACGGCCGGCGGCGCAGCCGCGGCTCACTTGGCCGACAGCGCGTGGCTCACGAGGCGGGCGGTGATGTCGACGAGCTGAATCATGCGCTCGTAGCGCATGCGCGTCGGACCGATCACGCCCAGGGTACCGACGACACGACCGTCGACCTCGTACGGCGCCGTCACCACCGACAGCTGCTCGAAGGGCACGACCTGGCTCTCGCCGCCGATGTAGATGCGCACCCCTTCGGCCCGGCTGCTGACGTCGAGCAGCCGCATGAGCTGGGTCTTCTGCTCGAAGACGTCGAACAACCGGCGCAGACTGCTCATGTCGCTGCCCAGCTCCTGCACGCCCAGCAGGTTGCGTTCGCCGGCGACGACGACGTGGTCGCTGCTCTCGGCCAGCGCCTCGCTGCCGGCGTCGACCGCGGCCTGCATCAGCGCCGCGATCTCGCTGCGCAGCGCCTCGATCTCGCGCTTGAGGCGCGCGCGCACCTCGTCGAGCGTCAGGCCGGCGTAGTGCGCGTTCAGGTAATTCGTCGCCTCCTGCAGCTCGGCCGCGCCGTAGTCGTGGGCCGTGAAGATGACGCGGTTCTGCACGTCGCCGTCGGGGGCCACCAGGATCACCAGCACGCGCCGCTCGCCCAGACGCAGGAACTCTATGTGATGGAACACGCCGGCCTTGCGCGGCGCGCTCACCACGCCGACGTAGCTGCTCAGGCTCGACAGCAGCGAGGCCGCCTGGGCGATGACGCGCTGCGGCTGGTCGGGGTGCAGCTGCTCGCGCGCCGCGGCCAGTTCGCCGCCGGCCGCCTCCGCCTCGAGCGGCCGCACCGTGAGCATGGTGTCGACGAACAGGCGGTAGCCGCGTGCCGTCGGTACGCGTCCGGCGCTGGTGTGCGGGCTGGCGATCAGGCCGAGCTCCTCGAGGTCGGCCATCACGTTGCGGATCGTCGCCGGCGACAGGTCCAGGCCCGAGGCCTTGGACAGGGTGCGCGAGCCCACCGGCTGGCCGTCGGCGATGTAGCGCTCGACCAGAGTCTTGAGCAGCGTGCGCGAACGATCGTCGATCATCGTCGGTCGCCTTGCGAGGCGGCCTTCATTGTACGAACGGCCCCGCGGCGTGGCCGGCGCGCGGCACGGCGCGCGCCGGGCGCTATGGTCTAATGCATCGCATGCCGGCACGCTTCACCCACGCGGCCATCGTAGGCAAGTTCGAGGCCCGTGGCATCGGCCCGGTGCTCGAGGAGATCGCGCAGTTCCTCGCGGCACAGGGGCTCGAGGTGGCGTTCGAGCGGGCCACGGCGCAGGCTACCGGCCTCGGCGGTTTCGAGGCCCTCGGCGTCGAGCAGCTCGGCCGGCGCTGCGACCTCGCGGTGGTGGTCGGCGGCGACGGCACGATGCTCGGCATCGCGCGCGAGCTGGCGCGCTTCCAGGTGCCGCTGATCGGCATCAACCAGGGGCGCCTGGGTTTCATCACCGACATCCCGGTCGGCCAGGTGAAGGAGGCGCTCGCACCCATCGTCGCCGGCGACTTCGAGAGCGAGCACCGCTCGCTGCTCGAAGGCGAGGTCTGGCGCGAAGGCGAGCGCATCTACGAGGGCCTGGCGGTGAACGACGTGGTGGTGCGCAGCGGCGCCAGCGCCGGCATGGTGGAGCTGCGCGTCGACGTCGACGGCGACTTCGTCGCCAACCTGCGCGCCGACGGACTCATCGTCGCCACGCCCACCGGCTCCACGGCCTACGCGCTGTCGGCAGGCGGGCCGATCGTGCACCCGGCGATCGGCGGCCTCGTGATGGTGCCGATCGCTTCGCACACGCTGACCAACCGCCCGATCGTGCTGCCCGACCACGGCGAGGTGCACATCGGCGTCGTCGGCGGCAAGGGCGTGTCGGCCAACTTCGACATGCACCACCTCGAGAGCCTGGCGATCGGCGACCGCGTGCGCGTGCGCCGCTCGGCCCACCAGCTGCGCTTCCTGCATCCGCGCGGCTGGAGCTACTACGCCACGCTGCGGCGCAAGCTGCGCTGGTACGAAGGCGTCGTGTAGGGGACGCGCGCGATGTTGCGCCGCCTCTCGCTGCGCGACGTGGTTATCGTCGCCGCGCTCGAAATCGAGCTCGCCGAAGGCTTCACGGTGCTCACCGGCGAGACCGGCGCCGGCAAGTCCATCCTCGTCGATGCGCTGCAGCTCGCGCTCGGCGGCCGCGGCGACGCCGCGGTGGTGCGCGAGGGTGCGTCGCGCGCCGAAGTCGGCGCCGAATTCGACGCACCGGCCGCACTCGCGTCCTGGCTCGATGCGAACGCCTTCGCATCCGAGGAAGGCGGCACGCTGCTGCTGCGCCGCACGATCGACGTCCAGGGCAGGAGCCGCGCCTGGATCAACGGCAGCCCGGCGACGCTGGCGCAGTTGCGCGAAGCCGCGGAAAGGCTGGTCGAGATCCACGGTCAGCACGCCTGGCAGAGCCTCACGCGGCCGGCCGCCGTGCGCGCCCTGCTCGATGCCGAGGCCGGGCTGGACGGCCGTGGCGGGCCGCTCGAGGCCATGCACGACGCATGGCGCGTCTGGCGCGACGCGCTCGCCGCACTGGCCGACGCGCGCGCGCACCGCGACGGCGCCGAGCGCGAGCGCGAACGCCTCGCCTGGCAGGTCGCCGAGTTCGACAGGCTCGCACCCGGCGCCGAGGAGTGGGACTCACTGAACACCGAGCACGCGCGCCTCGCGCACGGGCAGGCCCTGCTCGACGCGGCGCACGCGGCGATCGCGGCGCTGACCGAGGACGAAGGCAACGCCGGGGCCGCGCTGGCCCGCGCCGGCAGCGCACTGCGCGACGTGCTCGCCTACGACCCCGATCTGCGCGGCGCCGCCGATCTGCTCGACAACGCCGTCGCACAGGTCGAAGACGCCGCGCACACGCTCGGCAGCTACGTCGGCTGTCGCGAACCCGACCCCGAACGCCTCGCCGAGCTCGATGCGCGCCTCGCAGCCTGGGTGGGCCTGGCGCGGCGCCACCGTCGTGCACCGGCCGAACTGCCGGCGTGGCTCGCACGCTGCAAGGAGGAACTGCGTGCACTCGACGCGGCCGCCGACCTCGAGGCCCTGGAGCGCAGCGTCGGCGACGCCGAGCGCCGCTGGCGTACCGCTGCGGCGGTGGTCTCGCAGGGCCGAAGACGTGCCGCAGCCACGCTGGCCGATGCGGTGAGCTCTGCGATGCAATCGCTCGGCATGGCGGGCGGCCGATTCGAAGTCGCGCTGCTCGCGCAAAGCGAGCCGCAGGCGTTCGGCGCGGAGAACGTCGAGCTGCGCGTCGCGGGCCACGCAGGCAGCACACCGCGGCCGCTGGCCAAGGTGGCGTCGGGCGGTGAGCTGTCGCGGCTCGCACTGGCCATCGCGGTGAGCGCATCCGGGCGCGCCGACGGGGCCGGCGCGGCCGAAGTCGTCGGTAGGGTCGGGGGCGCCGACGCTGCCCCCCCGGCCGATCAGGCCGTGCCGACCCTCGTGTTCGACGAGATCGACGCCGGCATCGGCGGCCGCGTCGCCGACAGCGTCGGCCGCCTGATGAAGCAGCTCGGGGCACGCGCGCAGGTGCTCGCCGTCACGCATCTGGCGCAGGTCGCGGCCTGCGCCGACCACCACTTCGTCGTCGCCAAGGCGCCGCACGGCGGGCGCACGCTGGCCGATGCCGCGCTCGTCGACGGCGCGGCGCGCGTCGCCGAGCTCGCCCGCATGCTCGGCGGCGAGCGGCGCTCGGGCACGGTGCATGCCGAGGCGATGCTGGCCTCGGCCAGCGCCGGCTGCAGCGCGGGAGGCCGACGATGAGCGAATGGATGCCGCTGGCGGAACCCGGCCATCAGGAGGTGGTGCTGATCACCGGCATCTCCGGCTCGGGCAAGTCGATTGCACTGCACGCGCTCGAGGACGCGGGGTTCTTCTGCGTCGACAACCTGCCGCCCGAGCTGCTGCGCGAGTTCATCCGCCTCGAGCACGCGCGCTTCACGCACCGCGTGGCGGTGGCGGTGGACGTGCGCAGCGCGGCTTCGCTGCCCCAGCTCGTGCCGCTGATCGCCTCGCTGCGCGGCGAAGGCATGACGGTGCGCGCGCTCTTCCTCGACGCCAGCAACGACGCCCTGCTGCGCCGCTTTTCCGAGACGCGTCGCCCGCATCCGCTGGGCGCCGTGCACGCCGGTTCCGACGTGCGGCGCGCGCTCGTCGAGGCGATCGAGCTCGAGCGCGGGCTGATGGCCGGCCTGCGCGAGTCGGCAACCGTGATCGACACCAGCCAGCTGCGCCCGGCGCTGCTGCGCAGCTGGGTGCGCCAGCTGGTGGGCGCGCGCGCCTCGGCGCTGACGCTGGTGTTCGAGTCCTTCGCCTACAAGCAGGGCGTGCCGCTGGATGCGGACTACGTGTTCGACCTGCGCCCGCTGCCCAACCCCCACTACGTGCGCGAGCTGCGCCCGCTCAGCGGCCGCGACGCGCCGGTGGCGGCCTATCTCGAGCAACAGCCCGAGGTGGCCGAGATGCTCGAGCAGATCCACGGCTTCCTCGCGCGCTGGCTGGCCGCGTTCGAGGACGACCAGCGCAGCTATCTCACGGTGGCGCTGGGCTGCACCGGCGGCCAGCACCGCTCGGTGTACGCCGTGGAGCGGCTGGCGCGGCGCTTCGAGGGACAGCGCGCGACGCTGGTGCGCCACCGCGAGCTGGACGCGCGCGAATGAGCCGCGCCGCCGCGCCGGCGCTGCCCGAACCGCTCGCGCTGTTTCCTCTGCGCACGGTGCTGTTTCCCGGCGCGCGGCTCGGGCTCGAGGTGTTCGAGGCGCGCTACGTCGACCTCGCAGCCCGCTGCCTGCGTGCGCACGAGCCCTTCGGCGTCGTCTGGCTGCGCGAGGGCCGCGAAGCCGGCGGCCGAGCACCGGTTCGGTTCGAGCCGGTCGGCGTGCTCGCCCACATCGACGAGGTCGACGCCGACCGGCCCGGCATCCTGAACCTGCGCTGCACGGGCGGTCTGCGCTTCCGGCTGGCCGGCCCGGCCGAGCAATGCGACGACGGCCTGTGGATAGGCCGCGCCGTGCCGATCGCGGCCGACCCGCCGCAGCGCCCGCAGGCCGCGATGGCGCCGACGGTGAGCGCGCTGGGCGAGGCGATCCGCAAGCTCGAGCAGCAGCAGCGCACGCCGTTCGCGCCGCCATACCGGCTCGACGACGCCGGCTGGGTGGCGAACCGCTGGTGCGAGCTGCTGCCGGTGCCGCTGGCGGCCAAGCAGAAGTTGATGGAGCTCGACGATCCGGCGCTGCGGCTGGCAATCGTCGACGGCTATCTGCGCGACAAGAAGGTCGTGGCCGACTGAGCCTGTGCAGATGCGAAGCACGCCCGCGATTCCGGTCTTCGCAGGCACCGAGGTTCGGCAGCGCAGCGCGGCGCCGCTTCGAGCCAGCGCCGCACCGGCGCCGGCAGCCCGAGGGCGAGCGCGTCCTCGATCGCGAACCAGCGCCCCGGGCCGAGCATGCGTGCGGCCGCCGCCGCGCCGCGCGCGGGCATGCGCCAGTGCAGCGGCTGCAGCGTCCAGTCGACATGCGTGAGCCGGTGCTCCAGCGGCGGCAGCCACTGCCCGGTGCCGGGCCATCCGCACACGAAAGCCTCGAGCTCGGCTGCCGATGCGAACTCCGGCAGGCTCCACAGTCCGGCCCAGACGCCGCGCTGCGGCCGCTGCACGAGCCACCAGCGCGCACCCTGCGTGAGCCACAGCAGCGCGTGCGCGCGGCGCTGGCGCTGCGCGCGCTGCGCGCGCACCGGAAACGCCTCGGGCCGGCCGGCGCGTCGTGCCGCGCAGTCACCGGCGAGCGGGCAGACGTCGCAGCGCGGCGCGCGCGCCAGGCACACCGTGGCCCCCAGGTCCATCAGGCCCTGCGTGTAGACGTCGACGGCGCGCGCCGGCAGCAGTTCCTCGGCCCGGCGCCACAGCGCGCGCTGCGGCGCGGCCTGCGCCAGATCACCGTCGAAGCCGAGCACGCGCGCGAGCACGCGCCGGACGTTGCCGTCGAACACCGCGGCACGCTCGCCGAAGCAGAAGACGGCGATCGCCGCCGCGGTGGAGCGGCCGATGCCCGGCAGCCGTGCCAGCGCCGCGGCGCCGTGCGGCAGCACGCCGCCGTGCTCGGCCATGACGCATTGCGCGGCACGGTGCAGCGAGCGCGCCCGGCTGTAGTAGCCCAGGCCGCTCCACAGCGCCAGCACCGCGTCCTGCGGCGCCGCGGCCAGCGTAGGCAGGTCGGGAAAGCGCTGCAGGAAGCGCGGGTAGTAGGCCCGCACCGTGGCCACCTGCGTCTGCTGCAGCATCACCTCGCTCACCCAGACGCGGTACGGATCGCGCTCGCCCTGCCAGGGCAGATCGTGGCGGCCGGCGCGGCGCTGCCAGCGCACGATCTTCGGCGCCAGCTTGGGCAGAGCCGGCGTCACGGCGCGCACGCGAGCGCGTGGCCGTGGCAGCGGCAGCGCCGCGACTGCAGGCTCACGCGGCGGCCGGGCGCGCCGACGCCGCGTGCGCAACGGCGGTCGGCGGGTCGTCGTACAGACGCTGCATGGCCGCGGCGGCGGCCTCCGCCAGCTCGCCGATGCGCGCCTGCACGGCGCCGAGTTGCTCCTCGTGCTGCTGCACCTCGGCGATGCGCTGCTCGAGCTCGCCGGCGGCGTCGCGCACGCGCTGCAGCGCCTCGCGCCGGCGCACGAAAGCGCGGCGGCGTTCGCGCAGCTGCAACTCGACCTGGCCCGAAGCCGCCTTGCTCCAGAGTTCGACCTCGCCGACGGCGTTCTCGAACACCATGCGCAGCTTGGACAGCAGCATGCGGCGGAATTGCTCGGCAAAGCCCGGCGCCGCCATGCGCCAGGCCTGGCGCATTCCGAAGTAGCGGCCGTAGTTCTCCTCGATGCGCTCGAGCTCCTTGACGTAGGCCGCGAGCGTAGGCAGCGGCGCGATCGTGAAGGCGAAGCCGAACTCGGCGTTGAGCTGTGCGAAGCTGGCGACGAGCATCTGCCGCATCTCCTCGCACTGCACCTCGGCATGCTGCACGGCGGCGTGCAGCCGCTGCATGAGCTGCGCGAAGGCCGAGCGGCCGCCCAGGCCGAACAGCCGGGCCGCACCGGCCGCATGCATGGCGCCCACCTCCACGCGCAGCGCGTCGCTGCCGAGCGGCGTCGTCAGCGCGCGCAGCTGGCGCAGCTGCACCGCGCGCAGCGCCGCCAGGCGCGCCGTGCAGCGCTCGAACTCGGCAGCCTCGGCGTCGACGCGCTCGACCATCATGCGCAGCTTGGCACCGCTCTTACCGCGCAGGCCGCGCAGCTCGAGCAGCTGCTCGGCGTTCTGGCGACGCCGGTCCGCCAGGCGCCTCTGGCCCGAGCCGCGCAACTGCTGTACCACCGCGAGCACCGAGTGCGCCAGCAGCTCGCGCCGGCGCTGCAGCAGTTCGGCCGCGAGCGCGCGCTCGAGCGGCGGCAGCCCGCTCGCGGCGAGCGCGTCGGCATCGGCGCCGTGCTCGACGCGCGCGGCCAGCGCCGCGCGCGCCGACAGCGCGAACACGCGCTCGGGCGGCACCCCGAGCGTGGCGGAGGCGACGGCGCGCTGATGCTCGATCTGTGCGGCCACTTCCGCCGGCGTGGCCAGCGGATCGGCCAGGGTGTCGATCTTGTTGAGCACGACGAAGCGCTCGAGACTCGCAGCACCCAGATGCTCGCGCCAGATCGCGAGGTCGGACTTCGTGACGCCGGCATCGGCCGCGAGCACGAAGACGACGGCGTGCGCGTTCGGCAGCAATCCGAGCGTGAGCTCGGGCTCGGCGCCGATCGCATTCAGGCCGGGTGTGTCGACGACGACGAGGCCGCGCTCGAGCAGCGGATGCGGGTAGTTGATGAGCGCATGCCGCCAGGCCGGCACTTCGACCGAGCCGTCGGCCGCCTGCGGCGGGTTGTCCTCGGGCTGCTCGTCGTGCCAGAAGCCGAGTGCGCGCGCCTGCTCGACGCTCACCCGCTGGGTGCGCGTGACGGCGCCGAGCGCCGCCGCGAGCGTGCGCGCGTCGCGCGCGTCCAGCAGCACTTGCTGCCAGTGTTCGTCGCGGCCGCGCAGCTCGGCCAGCGACAGCCCGCGCAGCCGCGTCTCGATCGGCAGCAGCGCCAGCCGCGCCGGCGCGTCGGCGTCGCAGCGCAGCTCGACCGGGCACATCGTCGTGCGGCCGGGCGTGGCCGGCAGCACGCGCCGGCCGGCGTCGGCGAAGAAGATCGCGTTGATCAGCTCGGACTTGCCGCGCGAGAACTCGGCGACGAAGGCCAGCACGACCTTGTCGGAGGCCAGCCGCTCGCGCAGCGCGGTGACGCTGGCCACATCGGCGTCGTCGAGCAGTTCGTGGTCGGCCAGCAGCCGGCCGAGGCCGCTGATGTGCTGGCCGAGTTCGCCGCGCCAGGACGACAGCAGTTCCAGGCTCTGGGCGATCGCGCCCCTGGCGGGAGCCGGGCTGGCAGCAGGCATCGGCATGGGGGTCGGCGTGGACGCCGCAGGCGCAATGGGCAGGCCCGCATCGTAGTGCAGCGGGCGTGCGGCAGACTTCGGAAATCAAGCCCTTTCGGGCACCAGCTCCGGGCCGCAGGTGCAAGCAGCGGTAACGTCTTCCGCCCACGGGCAACGCAGAACGGCTCAGCGCTTCTGGCAGCGGCTGCAGAAGTAGGTCGAGCGCTGCCCGATCAGCCGGCGCCTGACGGGCGCGCCGCAGCGCGGGCAGGGCTGGCCCGCGCGGGCGTAGACCGCCGCCTCGGCCTGGTAGCTGCCGGCCACGCCGTGGGCGTCGGCGAAGTCGCGCAGCGTCGAGCCGCCGCGGTCGAGTGCGCGCGCCAGGGTCTGCCTGAGCGCCGCAAGCAGGCGTGCGGCACGCGGGCGACTGATGCGATCGGCCGCCAGCGCCGGGTGGATGCCGGCCGCGAACAGCGCCTCGCAGGCGTAGATGTTGCCGGCGCCGACGACCAGGTCGCCGGCCAGCAGCACCGATTTGATCGGCGCATGACGTCGCGCCAGCCCAGCGTGAAAGCCGGCCGGCGTCAGCGCCGGATCGAAGGGCTCGGCGCCGAGCCTGGCGAGCAGCCGCGCCGCGGGGTCGACGTCGAGGCCGCGCGAAAACACCACGGCGCCGAAGCGTCGCGGGTCGGTCAGCCGAAGCGTGCCGCGGTCGGTCACGAGATCGAAGTGGTCGTGCGGGCCGGCGGCGCGAGGCGCGGTCAGCAGTCCGAGCGAGCCCGACATGCCCAGATGCCACAACAGGCCGCCGGCTGCGTGGCCGCCGGGTTGCGCCAGCGGCAGCCACAGGTACTTGCCGCGCCGCACGATCGGACCGATCACGAGACCGCGCAGCTTTGCCGGCGGGCAGCCGAGCGGCCAGCGCAGCGCCTTGCCCCGGCGCACATGCTCGACCCGTGCGCCGCGCAGCGGCGCGTCGATGCCGCGCCGCGCGACCTCGACTTCGGGGAGTTCGGGCATGAAACCATTATGTGAGAATGAAATCGGATGGAGCAGACCGCCCGATGAAGTCCATGCGTCGCCGCCCGCACCGGCACACCCTGCAGCGCCTGGCTCGGCTGCTCACGACGGCAGCCGTGCCGTTGGCATTCGCGCTGTCGGCGGCAGCAGCCACGGAGACGCCGGGGCCGCAGGCGCGGCCCGGATCGACGCCCGATCCGAGCGTCAATTCGGCGCTCGATGCACCGCTTTTCTATCAGCTGCTGATCGGCGAGATCGAGTTGCGCGCGGGCGAGGCCGGGACCGCGTACCAGGTGATCCTCGACGCTGCGCGCCGCACTGGCGACGAAGCGCTGTTCCGCCGTGCCGTCGACATCGCGCTCGGGGCGCGCGCCGGCGAACAGGGCCTCGCGGCGGCGCGCGCCTGGCGCACGGCCAGGCCCGAGTCGGCCGATGCGCTGCGCGTGCAGTTGCAGATCCTGGTCGCGATGAACCGGCCGGACGACCTGGCCGAGCCCATGGCCAGGCTGCTCGCGCTCACGCCCGAGACCGAACGCGCTGCCGCCCTGGCCGCCGTGCCGCGCTTCCTGCAAAGGCTGCCCGACGCCAAACGCGTCGTGCAACTCGTCGAGCAGGCCGCGCAGCCCTACCGCGACCAGCCCGCGACGCGCGTGGCCGCACGCATCGCGCTCGGCCGCGCCTGGCTCGCGGCGCGCGACGCGGCGCACGCGCTGGCGCTGGCGCGCGAGGCCGCCGCGCTCGAGCCGGCGTCGGCGGGCCCGGCGGCGCTCGGCGTCGAGTTGATGCGCGAGCAGCCCGAGGCCGAGTCGCTGGTCACGGACTATCTCGCGCAACCCCTGGCCGAAGTCGGGTTGCGGCTGGCCTACGTGCGTGTGCTCACCGACGCGCAGCGCTACGCCGACGCGGTCGCGCAGCTGACCGTCGCCACGCGCCAGCAGCCCGACGAGGCCGCGCCCTGGCTCACGCTGGGCGCGCTGCAGCTCGAGCTGCGTCATCCCGATGAAGGCGAAGCGGCGCTGCGACGCTATGTGCAGCTCGCCGAGCGCGAAGGCGCCGGCAGCGCGCCGACACCGGGCAGCGATGACGCAGGCGACGAAGCCGCGCCGCCGGCCGACCGCGGCATCGTGCAGGCCTGGCTGATGCTGGCGCAGGCCGCCGAGCAGCGCGGCGATTACGCCGGCGCCGAGCGCTGGCTGCAGCGCATCGACGACCCGCAGCGCGCGCTCGAGGTGCAGGCGCGGCGCGCCTCGATCCTTGCCCGCCAGGGCCGGCTCGCGCAGGCGCGTGAACTCGTCCAGCGGGTGCCCGAGCGCCGACCCGAGGATGCGCGCGCCAAGCTGCTGGCCGAGGCCGGCTTGCTGCGCGAAGCCAGGCAGTGGCGCGAGGCTTTCGCCGTGCTTTCCAGCGCCAGCCAGAAGTTTCCCGACGACAGCGAACTGCTGTACGAGCAAGCGATGCTGGCCGACAAGCTTGGCCGCCCAGACGAGATGGAGCGGCTGTTGCGCCGCGTGATCGAGCTCAAGCCCGACAACGCGCACGCCTACAACGCGCTCGGCTACTCGCTGGCCGATCGCAACCAGCGTCTGCCCGAGGCGCGCACGCTGATCCAGCGCGCGCTCGAGCTCGCGCCCGGCGATCCCTTCATCACCGACAGCCTCGGCTGGATCGAGTACCGCATGGGCAACCGGACCGAGGCGCTGCGACTGCTGCGCGTCGCCTGGTCGGCTCGTCCCGACACCGAGATCGGCGCTCACCTCGGCGAAGTGCTGTGGGCGCTCGACCACCAGGACGAGGCGCGCCGCGTCTGGCGCGAGGCGCGCGCGCGCGACGCCGGCAACGAGGTGCTGCGCGAGACGCTGGCACGGCTGCGGGTCGAGCTGTGAATCGCGCCGGACGTGCGGCGCCGGGCCCCGGCTTCGCCGCGCTGCGCGGCGCGGCCCTTGCCGCGGCTGCGGCCCTGTCGGCCTGCGCCGGCGTGCCGCGCGACACCGCGGGCTGGATCAGCGGCCGTCTGGGCCTGAGCGTCGCGGCGCAGCAGGCGCAGCCCGCGCAGCAGTTCAGCGCCGGCTTCGAGCTGAGCGGCGACGGCGCGAGCGGCGAACTCAGGCTGTACACACCAGTCGGTACGCAGATCGCGGCCGCGCGCTGGGCGCCGGGCCGCGCGACGCTGCGCCGCGCCGAAGGCGAGCGGTCGTTCACCGACCTCGACGCGCTGGCGCTGGACGCGCTGGGCGAGCCGGTGCCGCTGGCGGCGCTGCCCGACTGGCTCGCGGGGCGCGCCTGGTCCGCCGCACCGAGCAGCGCCAACGCCACCGGCTTCGAGCAGCTCGGCTGGAGCGTCGACCTGAGCGCGCGCGCCCAAGGGCGCATCGTCGCACGCCGCGCCGCGCCGCCGGTCGTCGTGCTGCGCGTGCAGCTCGAACGCGACCCGGGATGAGGGGCGACATGAGCGACGCGCGGCCGCTCCGAAGGCGCTCATTCCCCCTCGGGGGGAAGGCCCGCAGGGCCCGGGGGGCGACATGACCCTGCGCGCCTTGTACGACGTGCCGGCACCGGCCAAGCTCAACCTGTTCCTGCACGTCGTCGGGCGGCGCGCCGACGGCTACCACCTCCTGCAGTCTCTGTTCGTGCCGATCGACTGGGCCGACCGGCTGCACTTCGAGCGCCGCAGCGACGCGCGTCTGGCGCGCCACGATCTCGGCGCCGCGCTGCCGGCCGAAGACCTCAGCTTGCGCGCGGCGCGCGCGCTGCAGCGCGCCAGCGGCACGGCGCTGGGCGCCGATATCACGCTCGACAAGCAGGTGCCCTGGGGCGCAGGCCTGGGCGGGGGCAGCTCGGACGCGGCGAGCACGCTGCTTGCGCTCAACCGGCTGTGGGGGTTGCACTGGCCGCGCGCGCGTCTGGCCGAACTCGCGCTCGCGCTCGGCGCCGACCTGCCGTTCTTCCTCGGCCCCGGGCCGGCCTTGGTCGAGGGCATCGGCGAACGCCTCGCGCCGCTCGAGCTGGCGCCGGCCGACTACCTCGTGGTCAAACCCGGGCCGGCGCTCGCGACACGCGACATCTTCGCCCACCCGCTGCTCGGGCACGACGCCGAAGCCCTTATACTTGCGGGCTCTCTCGCCGACAGTGCGCTGCACCCCGGCTACGGCCGCAACGACCTGCAAGCCGCCGCCGAGGCCATGTGCCCGGAGGTGACGCAGGTGGTCCGCTGGCTCGAGGCCCGCTTCGGCTCGAGCCGGATGTCGGGTTCCGGCAGTGCGGTGTTCGCGAGAGTGGACGAGTTTTCCGGCAACGCCCCGTCACCCCTGGCGATGCCCGTGGCGCAGGCGCTGGACGATCTCCGGCGCACGCACCCCGGATGGGTGGCGAGGCAGTGCCGCAGCCTGGCGCGGCACCCGCTGGCCGATTGGTAGCGATCGGCAGGGGGGCGGCGGCAGGCTGGCGCGGATTCGAGGGCAGCGGTCGCCCGCGCGGCCGACGTCCTGCGTAGGGGAGTAGCCAAGTTGGTCAAGGCATCGGATTTTGATTCCGACATGCGAGGGTTCGAATCCTTCCTCCCCTGCCAAATCACCCTCTGGCCATGACGCCGGCGCGCCGCCGCAGCGTCGCGCCCTGAACGCCGCTGCGAGCGGGCCACGACGGAGACCCCAGCGTGCTGTTCAACACCGTGCTCTTCACGGGCAACGCCAACCCGATGCTGGCGCGCGAGATCGCGGCGACGCTGGGCATCGAGCTCGGCCAGGCCGCGGTCGGGCGCTTCTCCGACGGCGAGGTCACGGTCGAGATCCGGCAGAACGTGCGCGCGCGCGACATCTTCATCGTGCAGCCCACCTGCAACCCCACCAGCGAGAACCTGATGGAGCTGCTGATGATGGTCGATGCGCTCAAGCGCGCCAGCGCGCGCCGCATCACCGCCGTCATCCCCTACTACGGCTACGCGCGCCAGGACCGCCGGCCGCGCAGCACGCGCGTGCCGATCAGCGCCAAGGTCGTGGCCAACCTGCTCGAGACGGTGGGAGTCGAGCGCGTGCTGACGATGGACCTGCACGCCGACCAGATCCAGGGCTTTTTCGATATCCCGGTGGACAACATCTACGCCAGCCCGGTGCTGCTGTCCGACCTCAAGAGCAAGGCCTACCAGAACCCGGTGGTCGTTTCGCCCGACGTCGGCGGCGTCGTGCGCGCACGGGCGCTGGCCAAGCAGCTCGGCTGCGACCTCGTCATCATCGACAAGCGCCGCGCCGCGGCCAATGTGTCCGAGGTGATGCACGTCATCGGCGAGATCGACGGCCGCAGCTGCGTGATCATGGACGACATGATCGACACCGCCGGCACCCTGGTGAAGGCGGCCGAGGTGCTCAAGGAGCGCGGCGCGCGGCGCGTGTTTGCCTACTGCACGCACCCGGTGTTCTCGGGGCCGGCCGTGGAGCGCATCGCCGGCTCCAAGCTCGACGAGGTGGTGATCACGAACACGATCCCCCTTTCCGCCGCCGCCAGGGCCTGTCCCAAGATCCGGCAGCTCTCGGTGGCCTTCCTGTTCGCCGAGACGATCCGCCGCATCAGCGACGGCGAGTCGGTGACCTCGCTCTTCGCGGAGCAAAACAGCAACTTCTAGGACGCACAGAGGACGGTCGCGCCGCGGCCGTCTTCGAAGCGGGCGGGCCTGCAGCCCGTTCTGACCGGCGGGACCCCCGTCCCGTCTTTCACGGCGCCTGGTCGCGGGCGCCTCAACACTTGGAGCCGAAATGAAATTCACCGCTTTCGAGCGTACGCAGCAGGGGACCGGAGCGAGCCGCCGCCTGCGCAACGCCGCCAAGGTGCCGGGCATCGTCTACGGTGCCGGTACGCCGCAGATGATCGAGCTCGATCACAACGCGCTGTTCTTCGCGCTGAAGAAGGAGGCCTTCCACTCCTCGCTGCTCGAAATGGAACTGGCCGGCAAGGTCGAGAAGGTGCTGCTGCGCGACTTCCAGATGCACCCCTGGAAGCAGCAGGTGCTGCACGTCGACTTCCAGCGCGTCGACGAGACGACGCGGCTGCGCAAGAAGGTGCCGCTGCACTTTGCCGGCGAGGAGAACTCGCCCGCGGTGAAGACCGACAAGTGCCTGGTGAGCCACGTCGCCAACGAGCTCGAGATCGAATGCCTGGCCGCGCAGCTGCCCGAATTCGTTGCCATCGACCTGTCGGGCCTGGTCAAGGGCCAGAGCCTGCATGCGAGCAACCTCGCGCTGCCCGCCGGCATCAAGGCGGTCAAGCACGGCACGCTCGATCCGGTGATCGTCTCGGTGGCGCTGCCGCGCGTCGAGGAGGAGGCGCCCGCGGTCGCAGCGCCGGTGGTGGTGGCGCCCGAGAAGAAGGCCAAGCCCAAGAAGGACGAGAAGCAGAACAGGAAGTAGGCGGTCGCCGCCGGGCGCCGCCCGGACCCGTGCCGACGCCCGCCCGCCGACGGCTCCCGCTTGTCGGGGGGTGTCGCTCCGGCGCAGCCCCCCCCAAGGCAGGCCTCACTTCGGTGAGGCCTGTTCGCTTCGCGGCTCCCGATAATCCCGCACCATGATCCGACTCTTCGCAGGCCTGGGCAATCCGGGCGCCGAATACGAAGGCACGCGCCACAACGCGGGCTTCTGGTGGCTGCAGGCGTTCGCGGCCAAGCTCGGCGTGCGGCTCGTGCCCGAGCGCGCCTACCAGGCGCTGGTGGCGCGCGCCAACCTGCCTGTCGGCCCGGTGTGGCTGCTCGAGCCGATGACCTACATGAACCGCTCGGGCGTGTCGGTCGCCGGCCTGGCGCGCTTCTTCAAGATCGAGCCGCAGCAGATCCTCGTCGTGCACGACGAGCTCGACTTGCAGCCGGGCGAGGCCAAGCTCAAGCAGGGCGGCAGCGCCGCCGGCCACAACGGCCTGAAGGACATCCAGACCATGCTCGGCACGTCCGACTTCTGGCGCCTGCGCCTGGGCATCGGACACCCCGGCGTGCGCGACGAAGTGGTCGACTACGTGCTGCGCAAGCCCTCGCCGGCCCAGCGTGACGCGATCCACCAGGCCATCGAACGCTCGCTCGCCGCCGGCGACGCGCTGATCGCCGGCGACATGGCCAGGGCGGTGGCGCTGATCCATGCCAGGCCGCCACGCCCCAAGCCGCCGCGGCCGCCCGCCGAGGCCGCCGAGGCCGCCGCGGCGCCGGCGCCGTCCGGCCGCTGCGGCCCGGCGTCGGGCCCGGCAACCGCAACACCCGTCGTCAGATCGGAGGACCCGAGATGAAAACCCTGCTCGTATGGATGCTGGTCGCGGCCGGTGCCGCCGGTGCCGCCGGCGCGGCCGAGGTCTACCGCTGCGGCGCCGACGGCCGTGAGTACCGTGACCAACCCTGCGCCGGCGCGCGCATCGTCGACGCGGCCGACGCGCGCAGCGCCGCGCAGGTACAGGCGGCCCGTCAGGTGGCGGCGCTCGAACGTCGGCTCGCCGACCAGGCGGCTGCCGAGCGGCACGAGGCCGAGCGCTTGCAGGCGCGCCTGCCGGGCGGCTTGCGGCTCGGTGCATCGTCGGTCGCGCCGGTGAAGGCTTCGCAGGCCACGGCGCCCCACGATTCGCGCCGAGCGCATCCGCACCGCAAGGCCGGGCGCTTGCCGGGCAGCGGCGACGAGGCCTTCCGCGCCGTCGCGCCGGCGTCCCGGCGCGCGCGGAGTTGACGGGCGCAGGCGCGCGGCAACCGCGGCAACCGCGGCGGTGCAAGGCCGCCTCGCTCCCGCGCGCGCCGGCCCTACTCCTCGGGGTCCGCGACGCGCTCCTTGAGCCGGCGCAGCACCGAGGGCGCGACGAACTTGGAGACGTCGCCGCCGAGGCTGGCGATCTCGCGCACGAAGGTGCCGCTGACGAACTGGAACTGGTCCGACGGCGTCATGAACACCGTTTCCACGTCGGGCATCAACTGGCGGTTCATGCCCGCCATCTGGAACTCGTACTCGAAGTCGCTCACCGCGCGCAGCCCGCGCACGACGACCTTGCCGCCTTGCTCGACGACGAAGTCGCGCAGCAGGCCGCGGAAGGCCGTGACTTCGACATTCGGATACGGCGAAGCGATCTCGCGCGCGATCTCGAGCCGTTCGGCGATCGTGAACATCGTGCGCTTGTGGTGGCCGGCGGCGACCGCGAGGATCAGGCGGTCGAACAGCCGCGCGGCACGCCGCATCAGGTCTTCGTGCCCGAGCGTCATCGGGTCGAAGGTGCCGGGATAGACGGCGGTCAGCGGGAAGGATTGGGTCACGTCGCGGTCCTCGGCGTGGCGGACGCGCGCAGTTTATCCGCGCGGATCGTGCGGGCAATGCAGATGGCGGCCACGCGGATTCAGCCGCAGCGCCGCAGCAAGAGCGCATGCACGGCACCGGCGCGCAGCCCGCGGTGCACCTCGATCGCGCGCGGCAGCGCGACCAGGGGCTCGCCGCTCTCGACGTAGATCCAGCCGCCGTCGGCCAGCAGCGGCAGTGCCGCCGCCAGGGCCGGCGCGAGCAGCCCGGCATCGAAGGGCGGGTCGAGCAGCACGAGGTCGAGTGCGGCGGGCCGCGCGCGCCCGGCGCTCGCCATCCACGCGATGGCGTCGCCGCACTCGATGCGCACCGCCTGCGCCCACAGGCGGCGGCACGCGGCCTGCAGCGCGCGGCACAGCGCCGCGTCGCGCTCGAGCAGTACGACCTCGGCGGCGCCGCGCGAAGCCGCCTCGAAGCCGAGCGCACCGCTGCCGGCGAAGGCGTCGAGGACGCGCCAGCCCGACAGGTCCTGCCCGAGCCAGTTGAAGAGCGTCTCGCGCACGCGGTCGGGCGTCGGCCGCGTGCCCGGGCGCTCGGCCACCGGCAGCTTGCTGCCGCGCCAGCGGCCGCCGACGATGCGCACGGCGCCCGGCCGCGCGCCGCGGCCGGACGGCCCGCTCATAGGCGCACCGGGATGCCCGTGCGCGCCATGCGCGTCTTGGCCTGCGCGACGGTGAACTCGCCGTAGTGGAAGATGCTCGCCGCCAGCACGGCGTCGGCGCCGCCCAGGCGGATGCCGTCGACCAGGTGCTCGAGCGTGCCGACGCCGCCCGAGGCGACCACCGGCACCGACACGGCTTCGCTCACCGCGCGCGTGAGTTCGAGGTCGAAGCCGCTCTTCGTGCCGTCGCGGTCCATGCTGGTGAGCAGGATCTCGCCGGCGCCCGCCTCGGCCATGCGGCATGCCCAGGCCACGGCATCGAGCCCCGCGTTGCGCCGCCCGCCGTGCGTGTAGACGTCCCAGCCTTCGCCGCGCAGCGCGCGCTCCTCGGGCCCGCGGCGCTTGGCGTCGATCGCCACCACGATGCACTGCGCACCGTAGCGCTCGCTGGCCGCGCCGACGAGTTCGGGATCGGCGACCGCAGCCGAGTTGAAGCTCACCTTGTCGGCGCCGGCGTTGAGCAGCCGCCGCACGTCGGCCACCGAGCGCACGCCGCCGCCCACCGTGAGCGGGATGAAGACCTGCGCGGCCACCGCCTCGACGATGTGCAGGATGAGGTCGCGCTGGTCGCTGGTGGCGGTGATGTCGAGGAAGGTCAGCTCGTCGGCACCCTGCTGGTCGTAGCGCGCGGCGATCTCCACCGGATCGCCGGCGTCGCGCAGCGCGACGAAGTTGACGCCCTTGACGACGCGTCCGCCGGTGACGTCGAGACAGGGGATGATGCGCTTGGCCAGCATCGCCGTCAGCGCGCGCCGTCGAGTTCGTCGGCGCGCCTTTGCGCCGCCGCGAAGTCGAGCTGGCCGCTGTAGACGCTGCGGCCGCAGATGACGCCGGCGACACCGTCGCCCTCGACCGCGCACAACGCCTCGATGTCGGCGATTCCGGCCAGGCCGCCCGAGGCGATGACCGGGATCGAGATCGCCTGCGCCAGGCGCACGGTGGCCTCGAGGTTGATGCCGGTGAGCATGCCGTCGCGGCCGATGTCGGTGTAGATCACCGCCTCGACGCCGTAGTCCTCGAATTTGCGCGCCAGGTCGGCCACCTCGTGCCCGGTGAGCTTGCTCCAGCCGTCGGTAGCCACCTTGCCGTCCCTGGCGTCGAGGCCGACGAGGACGTGACCGCCGAACGCGCTGCAGGCGTCCTTCAGGAAGCCGGGGTTCTTGACCGCCGCGGTGCCGATGACGACGTAGCGCACGCCGTCGTCGAGATAACGCTCGATCGTGTCGAGGTCGCGGATGCCGCCGCCGAGCTGCACCGGGATGCGGTCGCCGACCGCACGCAGGATGGACTTCACCGCGCCCTCGTTCACCGGGCGGCCGGCGAAGGCGCCGTTCAGGTCCACCAGGTGCAGCCGCCGGGCACCGGCGTCGAGCCAGCGCCGCGCCATCGCGGCCGGATCGTCGCCGAAGGTGGTGGCGGCGTTCATGTCGCCCTGTTGGAGACGGACGCACTTGCCGTCCTTGAGGTCGATGGCCGGGATCAGCAGCATGGCGCGGGCCGAGCGGGTGGGTGGGGAAGGCGGCGGGAGGATGCAATGCGCTGCGCCTGTCGGCAAGCCGTCTGCGACGCGTCTCGGTGGCCGATCCTACGGAGACCAGTGCAGGAAGTTGCGGTACAGGGCGAGGCCGTGGCGGGCGCTCTTCTCGGGGTGGAACTGGGTCGCGAAAATATTATCGTGCGCCAGCGCGCTGGTAAAGCGCAGGCCGTACTCGGTCTCGCCCGCGCTGTGGCGGCCATCGGCCGGCACCGCATGGTAGCTGTGCACGAAGTAGAACCAGGCGCCGTCGGGCACGCCGCGCCACAGGGCGTGCGGCCGGCCCACAGGTCCCTGCCGCACGCGGCTCCAGCCCATGTGCGGCACCTTGCAGCGGCTGCCGTCGGGCTGGCGCAGCGTGTCCACGGGCAGGCGCAGGACGCGCCCGGGCAGCAGCGCCAGCCCCGGCGTGTCCTGCTCCTCGCTGTGCTCGAGCAGCATCTGCATGCCGATGCACACGCCGAACAGCGGCTTGCGCCGCGCGGCGTCGCGCACCGCCTCGCGCAGCCCGCAGGCCGCCAGCTCGCGCATGCACGCGCGCATCGCACCCTGCCCCGGCAGCACCACGCGCGCGGCGGCATACACCTCCTCGGGGTTGGCGCTGACGATCACCTTCACGTCGGCGTCGCGTGCGGCGCGGGCCAGCGCCTGCGACACCGAGCGCAGGTTGCCCATGCCGTAGTCGACGACGGCGACGGTGTCCATGCGCCGCTACAGGATGCCCTTGGTCGACGGGATCGCGCCGGCGCTGCGTGCGTCGTGCGCCAGCGCCATGCGCAGCGCGCGCGCGAAGGCCTTGAAGATCGTCTCGCACTGGTGGTGCGCGTTCGTGCCCTTGAGGTTGTCGATGTGCAGCGTGAGCTGCGCGTGGTTGACGAAGCCCTGGAAGAACTCGTGCGCGAGCTGGGTGTCGAAGCCGCCGATCGTCGCCGCGCCGAACACGACGTCCATGTGCAGGCCGGGGCGACCCGAGAAGTCGACGACGACGCGCGTGAGCGCTTCGTCCAGCGGGACGCAGGCGTGGCCGAAGCGCGCGATGCCGCGCTTGTCGCCCACCGCCTGCGCCATCGCCATGCCCAGCGCGATGCCCACGTCCTCGACCGTGTGGTGGCCGTCGACGTGCAGATCACCGGCGGCCTCGACCTCGAGGTCGAACAATGCATGGCGCGCGATCTGCTCGAGCATGTGGTCGAAGAAGCCGATCCCGGTGGCGAGCCGGGCCTGGCCGCTGCCGTCGAGGTCGAGCGCGACGCGGATGCGCGTCTCGCGGGTGTCGCGACGCAGTTCGGCCTTGCGCTTGGGTGCGGCGCTCACAGCGATTCCTCCAGGGCGCGTAACATCTGCGTGTTCTCCTCGGGCGTGCCGACCGTCAGGCGCAGGCAGTTAGCCAGCAGCGGGTGCATGGCGGCCACCTGCTTGACGAGCACGCCGCGCGCCTTCATGCCGGCGAAGGCGCGCGCCGAGTCGGGCACGCGCACGAGGATCATGTTGGCCTCGCTCGGAAACGGCGCGACGCCGGGGATCGCCGCCAGGGCCTGGTGCAGCCGCGCGCGCTCGGCCTTGAGCAGCGCGGCCTGGCGCGCGTACGCGCCGGCGTGCTCGAGGGCAAAACGGGCCGCCTCGACGTTGAGCACGCCGACGTTGTACGGCGGGCGCACTTTTTCGATCTCGTCGATGAGGGCGGCTGCGCCGCTGAGGTAGCCCAGGCGCACACCAGCCAGGCCGAACTTGCTGAGCGTGCGCAGCACCAGCACATGATCGTGCGCGCCCATGCGCTGCATCCAGCTGCGCGCCGCGAACGGCTGATACGCTTCGTCGAAGACGACGAGACCTTGCTGCGCGCCGACCGCGTCGACGATGCGCTCGATCACGGCGTCGTCGAACAGATTGGCGGTCGGGTTGTTCGGGTACGCGAGGTAGGTGAGCGCCGGGCGGCGGCGCTCGATCGCCGCGAGCATCGCCGCCTCGTCGAGCTCGAATGAAGGCGTGAGCGCAACGCCGACGAACGTCAGCCCGCGCAGCTTCGCGCTCACTTCGTACATCACGAAGCCGGGCTGCGGCGCGAGGATGGTCGCACCCGGCCGCGCACAGGCCGCGGCGAGCAGGTCGATGAGCTCGTCGCTGCCGTTGCCGAGCATCGTCTTGCAGCCCGGCGGCACGGCCGCGTACGCGGCGAGCGCGGCGGCCAGCTCGGCGGTGCCCTCGCCCGGATAGCGGTTGATCGCGACCCGCCCCAGCCGCTCGCCGAGCTCGCGCTGCAGCGCCTCGGGCAGCCGGTAGGGGTTCTCCATCGCGTCGAGCTTGACGAGGCCGGCGCTGGGCTGGATCGCGTAGGCCTGCATCGACTGCAGATCGGCGCGGATCGTGTGGCGCAGGCGTTGCGCGAGCGTCGGCGCGGGCGCGGCGGCGGTGGTCGCGCCGCGCGACCCCAGCCGCAGCTCCGCGGCCCGGGCATGCGCCTGCAGCCCTTCGCCATAGGCGAGCTCGGCGGCGATCGGCCCGAGCCGCTCGGCCCCGGCCGCACTCACCTCGATCAGGCTGCTGCGCTTGACGAAATCGTAGACGCCCAGCGGCGACGAGAAACGCGCCGTCCCCGAGGTCGGCAGCACGTGGTTGGGGCCGGCGCAGTAGTCGCCCAGACTCTCGCTCGTGTGGGCGCCGAGGAAGATGGCACCGGCGTGGCGCACGAGCGGCTCCCAGCGCGCGGGCTCGCGCACGCTCAGCTCGAGGTGCTCGGGCGCGATGCGGTTGGCGATTTCGCAGGCCTCTTCCATGCTGCGCACCGCGACGAGCGCGCCGCGGCCCTCGAGGCTGGCGCGGATGACCTCGCGCCGCGTCATGCCGGGCAGCAGGCGGTCGAGCTCGGCGTGCACGGCGTCGAGATAAGCGCCGTCGGGACACAGCAGGATGCTCTGCGCGAGTTCGTCGTGCTCGGCCTGGCTGAACAGGTCCATCGCGACCCATTCGGGCGGCGTGCTGCCGTCGGCCAGCACGAGGATCTCGCTCGGGCCGGCGATCATGTCGATGCCCACCGCTCCGAACACCTGGCGCTTGGCCGCCGCCACATAGGCGTTGCCCGGGCCGGTGATCTTGTCGACGCGCGGCACGCTCGCGGTGCCGTAGGCCAGCGCCGCCACGGCCTGCGCGCCGCCGATCGCGAAGACGCGCTGCACGCCCGCCAGTTGCGCCGCCGCCAGCACGAGCGCGTTGCGCACGGGTGCCGTGCCGGCACGCGCCGGCATCGGTGCCACCATGACGATCTCGCCGACGCCGGCCACCTGGGCCGGGATCGCATTCATCAGCACGCTCGACGGATAGGCCGCCTTGCCGCCCGGCACGTAGATGCCCACGCGCTCGAGCGGCGTCACCTTCTGGCCGAGCAGCGTGCCGTCGGCCTCGCGGTACGAAAAATCGCGCGCGCAGGCCTCGAGCTGACGCAGGTGGAACGCGCGCAGCCGCCCGGCGGCCGCCTCGAGCGCGTGGCGCCGGGCCGGCGCGAGCGCATCGAGCGCGGCGCGCAGCTCGGCGGGCGGCAGCTCGAGCGCGGCAACCGAAGCCGCGGTGACGCCGTCGAAACGGGCCGTGTACTCGAGGACCGCCGCATCGCCGCGCACGCGCACGTCGGCCACGATGGCGGCGACACGCTCCTCGATCGCGGCGTCGGCCTGATCCGACCAGCGCCGCAGCGCGCCGAGCGCGGCATCGAAACCGGGCGCCGCACTGGACAGGCGGCGGATCTTCACGCGCTCACTCATCGCGGGCCTGCGAGGCACGTTCGAACGATTCGATCAACGCGCGCAGCGGCTCGCGCTGCAGCTTGAGCGCGGCCGGATTCACCACCAGACGCGCCGAGATGTCCATGATGCGCTCCACCTCGACGAGCTGGTTCGCCCGCAGCGTGCCGCCGGTCGACACCAGGTCGACGATGGCGTCGGCCAGACCGGTGAGCGGCGCCAGCTCCATCGATCCGTAGAGCTTGATCAGGTCCACGTGCACGCCCTTGGCCGCGAAGTGCCGGCGCGCGGTCTGCGTGTACTTGGTGGCCACGCGGATGCGCGAGCCCTGGCGTACCGCGCTCGCATAGTCGAAGTCCCGGCGCGTGGCCACGCTCAGGCGGCAGCGCGCGATGCCGAGGTCGAGCGGGCGGTACAGCCCGTCGTCGTGCTCGAGCAGCACGTCCAGACCGGCCACGCCCAGGTGCGCGCCGCCATGCTGGACGTAGGTCGGCACGTCGGCCGCACGCACGAGCACGACGCGCAGGTCGGCGCGGTTGGTGGCGAGGATGAGCTTGCGGCTCTGGTCGGGGTCGTCCAGCACCTCGATGCCGGCCGCCGCCAGCAGCGGCAGCGTGTCGTCGTAGATGCGTCCCTTGGACAGCGCGAGCGTGATCATCGGTGAGAACGTCGGGCGAACGTCGGACGAGCGTCGGGCTCCCGGACCGGCGTGCCCGCGGGCGCCTGCGTCGTGCGGCCCTGAACCCCGATCGGGACTGCGGCGCGCGGCGCCCTGCCCGCGGCGCACCGCAGGGAACTTCAGTGGTCGTGCAAACCGGCGGCCGACGGCGGCTGCACCGCCCCGGGTGAGGCGGCGGCGTATTCGGCCGGGGTCAGCGTCTGCATGGAAAGCGCATGCACCTGCTCGCGCATTCTATCGCCCAGTGCCGCGTACACCCGCTGATGGCGCCGCACGCGCGTGAGGCCCTCGAACTCGGGCGAGACGATGGTGGCGAAGAAGTGCCGCCCGTCGCCTTCGACCTGCAGCGCCGTGCACGGCAGCCCGGCCGCGATGTAGCGGCGCACGTCCTCGACAGTGGGTTCGGTCATCGCGTTCACCCCAGTTCGTTGTGACGTTCGACGATGCGCGCGACGATGCCGTAGGCCACCGCCTCCTCGGCGCTCATCCAGTAGTCGCGCTCCATGTCGGCCAGCACCTTGGCCTGCGCCTGGCCGGTCTCGCGTGCGATGACGCGCGCGATGCGCTCGCGCGTCTTGATGATCTCCTTGGCCTGGATCGCGATGTCGCTGGCGCGCCCGCCCGCACCGCCGGCGGGCTGGTGGATCATGAAACGCGTGTTGGGCAGGCAGACCCGGCGCTCCCGGGCCGCCGCCAGGAAGACATGCGTGCCGGCGCTGGCCACCCAGCCGCTGCCGATCGTCGTGACCGGCGCGCGCACGAAGCGCACGACGTCGTGGATGGCGTCGCCGCTCTCGACATGGCCGCCGGGCGAGCTCACGAGCAGGTGGATCGGCGCCTCGGACTCCTGCGCCAGCAGGATCAGCCGCTCGCAGGTGTTGCGCGCGAGCTTGTCGTCGATCTCGCCGAACACGAACACGAAGCGGGACTTGAAGGCGAGCTGCTCGGCCAGGCTGCCGGCGGCACGCTCGCTCGCGCCCTTGGCAGGCTTGTCGTCGTTGGCGTCTCGAATCGGTTGCATGCAGTGGGTTTCCCGTTGGCGCGGAGGCGATTATCGAGCCGCGGCGCAGCCCGCGCTGCAGCCGCGCGCCGGCGCCCCTACTGGCGCAACTTGTAGCCGCTGGCGAGCAGGCGCAGCGTGAACGCGGCCACGACGACGGCAGCGCTGCCGACGACCGCCAGGCTGATCCACGGCGAGATGTCGCTCTGGCCGAAGAAGCCGCGCCGAAAGCCGTCGATCATGTAGAAGAACGGGTTGAGGTGGCTCACCGCCAGCCACACCCCCGGCAGCGACTGCACCGAGTAGAACACGCCCGACAGGAAGGTCATGGGCATGACGATGAAGTTCTGGAAGGCGGCGAGCTGGTCGAACTTGTCGGCCCACAGGCCGGCGACGAGCCCGAGCGAGCCCAGCAGCGACGCCCCGAGCGCGGCGAAGACGACGATCCACCACGGCTCGGCCAGGCGCAGCGGCACGAACCAGGCGGTGACGAGCAGCACGCCCAGGCCGACCACCAGCCCGCGCAGCATCGACGCACCGACGTAGGCCGCGAACCAGGCGCGGTGGCCCAGCGGCGTGACGAGCAGAAAGACGAGGTTGCCGGTGATCTTGCTCTGGATCAGCGAGCTCGAGCTGTTGGCGAAGGCGTTCTGCAGCACGCTCATCATCACCAGCCCGGGCACGAGGAAGCTCGTGTAGCCGACACCGGGGTAGACCTGCACGCGGTCTTCCAGCACATGGCCGAAGATCAACAGGTACAGCAGCGCCGTCAGCACCGGCGCGGCCACGGTCTGGAAGCTCACCTTCCAGAAGCGCAGCACCTCCTTGCGAAACAGTGTGCCGGCGCCCTCGAGGCTCATGCCGCCGCATCCTGGGCAGCGTCGGACCAGCCTGCCGGGGCGGCCCGGTCGCTCCGGGGCGGCGCGCCGCCCCCCTGCATGATCTCGACGAACACGTCCTCGAGGTCGGCGCGGCCGATCTCGAGATCCTCGATGCGCACGCCGGCCGCGCGCAGCGCGCCGAGCTGGCGCTCCACCGCCGCCGCGTCGCCCGCCTTGAGCTGCACGATGCGTCCGGTGACGCGCGCCGCTGCCGCCAGTCCGGGCGGCAGCGCGTCGTCGGTCTTGAAGCGCAGCATCGTGCTGGCCGCGCGCGCCAGCAGCGCCGAGGTGCGGTCGAGCGCGACCACGCGTCCTTGTTTGAGCATCGCGATGCGGCCGCACAGGGCCTCGGCCTCTTCGAGGTAGTGCGTCGTCAGCAGCACCGTGTGCCCCTCGCGGTTCAGGCGCGCGATGAAGCGCCACAGCGTCTGGCGCAACTCGACGTCGACACCGGCGGTCGGCTCGTCGAGCACGATGACCGGCGGCCGGTGCACCAGCGCCTGCGCCACCAGCATGCGACGCTTCATGCCGCCCGAGAGCTGGCGTGTGTTGGCCTCGGCCTTGTCGGCGAGGTCGAGTTCGGCCAGCAACTCGTCGATCCAGGCCTCGTTGCGCCGCACGCCGAAGTAGCCGCTCTGGATGCGCAGCGTCTCGCGCACGTTGAAGAACGGGTCGAACACCAGCTCCTGCGGCACGATGCCCAGCGCGCGGCGCGCGGCGGCGAAGTCGGCCACCACGTCGTGGCCCATTACGGCGACGCGGCCCGAGGTGGCGCGCGCCAGCCCGGCAAGCACCGAGATCAGCGTCGTCTTGCCGGCGCCGTTGGGGCCGAGCAGGCCGAAGAACTCGCCGGCCTCGATGTCGAACGAGACGCCGTCGAGCGCGCGCAGCGGCGCGCCGCGCGCGCCGCCGAAGACCTTGGTGACGTTGTCGAAGCGGACCGCCGGCATGGGAGCGCGGGATTGTAGGCAGCGCCAAAGCGCGCGACCCGGTGCCAGAATGCAGCCCGTCATGGCGACCTCCGCACCGCGCAAGAAGAAGCCCCGCCGCACCGCCGAGCGCATCCTCGAGGTGACGCTCGACCTGTTCAACCGCTTCGGCGAGCCCAACGTCAGCACGACGCTGATCTCGGCCGAACTCGACATCAGCCCGGGCAACCTGTACTACCACTACCCGGCCAAGGACGAGCTGATCAACAGCCTGTTCGACCGCTACGAGCGCGCGCTCGACGAGCTGCTGGCCAGCGCCGACGGCGTCGAGAACGTCGAGGACGCGTGGCTGTTCGTGCACATGCTGTTCGAGCTGATCTGGAAGTACCGCTTCCTGTACCGCGACCTCAACGACCTGTTGAGCAAGAACCGGCGCCTGGAGACGCATTTCCAGGCCGTGCTGCGTCACAAGAGCCGCGCCATGCACGCGCTGCTCGACGGGCTGTCGCGCAGCGGTGCGGCGCGCCTCACCGGCGAGGAGGCCGCGCCCTGCGCCAGCGCCATGGTGGTGGTGCTGACCTACTGGCTGAGCTACGAGTACGTGCGCGATCCGCGCCACGCGCTCGAGCCCGAGCGTGCGGCGGCCGCACTCGGGCGCGGCGCCTATCACGCGCTGGCGCTGCTGCTGCCGCACCTAGACGGGGCCTCGCGTGCGCATCTGCGCACCCTGGCCGCGGCCTACGTCACGGAGTGAGCGCCGCGCGCGCTGGCGGCCGTGCGGCGACCCCCGACGATGCCGTTCCGCCGCCGCGGTTGAGGCACACTCGCGCCCGCCATGCTCAACTGCCTTGCCCGCCGCCTGCTGGCTACGCTGGGGATCTTGCTGCTCGTCTCGCTGCTCGTCTTCCTGATGCTGCGGCTGACCCCGGGCGACACGGCGATGGCGCTGGCCGGCGAGACCGCCTCGCCCGAGCAGGTCGACCGCGTCAACGAGGCCATGGGACTGGACCGGCCGCTGCCCACGCAGTACCTGCTGTGGGTCGCCCATCTGACCCTGGGCGACCTCGGGCGCAGCGCGCAGGCCGACGCGCCCGTCGGCAAGCTCGTGGCGCAACGGCTCGGCACCAGTCTCGGGCTGCTCGTGCCCGCCGGCGCGCTCGCGCTGCTGCTGGCGCTGCCGCTGGGCGTGCTCGCGGCCTGGCGGCACGGCGGCTGGCTCGACCGCGCCGTCGCGGCGCTCGCGCCGGCGGCGCGTGCGCTGCCCGGCCTCGTGCTCGCCTATGTGCTGCTCTGGCTGTTCGCGCTGAAGCTCGGCTGGTTGCCGATGCCGGGTGCGGCGCAACCGGACGCCGGGCGCGGCGTCGCGCTGCGCGGTCTGCTGCTGCCGGTGCTCGCACTGGCGCTGCCCGGCATCGCGCCGCTCGTCGCCGCCACGCGCCGGGCGGTGCTGCGGGCCTTGCACGCACCCCATGTGCGCACCGCGCGCGCCTTCGGCCTGCCCGAGCGCACGTTGCTGCTGCGGCATGCCCTGCGCAGTGCCGCGCTGCCGATCGCTGTCGCCGTCGGCCGAGGTTCGGCCTGGCTGCTCGGCGGCCTGGTCGTCATCGAGCCGCTGTTCGTACTGCCCGGCCTCGGTCAGCTCGCCGTCGAGGCCGTGCGCGCGCGTGACTTCGCCGCCTTGCAAGGCGTCGTGTTCTTCTTCGCCCTCGCCCACCTGCTCGTGCGCCTGCCGATCGCGCTGTGGTGCTGCAGCGTCGACCCGCGCGCGCGTCGCTGAGAGGCCGACCGAGCATGCCTGCCGCCGCCCCCCGGGACCGCGCACGCGGCAGGACCGCCCTGCTCGTCGGCACGGCGCTGCTGCTGGCGCTTGTGCTGATCGCCCTGGCCGCGCCCTGGCTGGGCACCGTCGACCCGCTGTTCGCGGGCCCGGCCAGCCGCGACCGGGCGCCGCTCGCCTACGGCGAGGTCCTGGGCGCCGAGGGCGAGTCGATCAAGCACCGCTTCATCATGGGCAGCGACAGTTCGGGCCGCGACATCTACAGCGAAGTCGTGTACGGCACGCGTGCCGCGCTCGCGATCGGCGCGCTCGCGGCCGGCCTCGCCCTGGGCGCGGGCCTCGGCCTCGGCGTCTCGAGCGGGCTGGTGGGCGCCGTCGACAGACTGCTCGACCCCTTGCTCGATGCGCTGACGGCCATCCCGGCGCTGCTGATCGCGTTGACGCTGGTGGCGGTGTGGCAGGGCACGCTCGCCAGCGTCGCCGCAGCGGTCGCGCTGGCGGCCACCCCGGAGGCGACTCGACTCGTGCGCTCGCGCGTGCGCGCACTGCGCGACGAGCCCTTCGTCGAGGCAGCGCGCGCGCTGGGTACGCCGATATGGCGCGTCATGTGGCGCCGCCTGTCGTGGCGGGCGGCAACCCCGCTCGTCGTGTGCGGCCTGAGGATCGCCGCGGCCGCCGTGCTGGCCGAGGCCGGGCTGTCGTTCCTCGGCGTCGGCCTGACTCCCGACATCGCCAGCTGGGGCCAGGTCATGGGCGAGGGACGCGCCCATTTCCAGGCGGCCGCCTACCGCATCTTCTTCCCCGCGCTCTTCCTCACCGTCGCCTTGCTCGCGCTCGAGTTGCTCGCGGCGGGACTGAGCGCCTGGCTCGGGCGCGCGCCGGCGCAGCCGACATGAAGATGACCGGCGAACGCAACCCGGCCGCCGCGGTCGACGAGGCGGCGCGGCGCGACGCGCCGGTCCTCGAACTGCAGGGCCTGACGATCGCGCTGCCTGCCGGCGGCGGCCGGCCTGCCGCCGTGCGCGATCTGTCGCTCGCCATCGCGCCCGGCGAGGTCGCGTGCCTGCTCGGCGCCGCGGGCGCGGGCAAGTCGACCGTCGCCGACGCCGTGCTGGGTCTGCTGGCACCGGCCCTGCACCTGGACCGTGGCCGCATCCTGTTCGCGGGCGAGGACGTCACGCGCGCTGCGCCGGCGCGCCTGCGCGCGCTGCGCGGCGCAGGCGTGAGCCTGCTGCGCCCCGAGCCCGCCGCTGCGCTCGACCCGCTGCTGACCTGCGGCCAACAGCTCGAGCTGCTGCTGCGTCAGCGCACCCGGCTCGCCCGCGCCGCGCGGCGCGAGCGCGCACTGACGCTCCTCGCCGAGATGCGGCTGCCTGGGCCCGAGCGCATCGCGGCGCGCCATCCGCACCAGCTCGGCCGCGACGAGCGCCTGCGTGTGCTGACCGCCCTGGCGCTGGCGCTCGACCCGGCGCTGCTGGTGGCCGACGATCCGATGCGCGGGCTCGATGTGCCGGCGCAGGCCGCCTTCGTCGCACTGGTGCGCGAGCTGCAGCGGCGCCGCGGCATGGCGCTGCTGTGGCTCGGCGACGACTTCGCCGTTGCCGCCGCGCTGGCGCAGCGCGTCTGCGTGCTGCACCGGGGCGAGGCGATCGAGGCCGGCGCGCCGCGCGCGCTGCTCGAGCACGCCCAGCACGAACACACCCGGGCGCTCGTCGCCGCGCTGCCCAGGCTGCAGGCGCGCGCGCGCCCTGCGAATCCGCAGGCGCCCGTGGTACTGCGCGTGAGCGAGCTCGCCATGACCTATCGCCACGGCCGCCTGCCGGGCCGGCGACGCGAAGTGCAGGCGCTCGAGGGCGTCAGCTTCGAGGTGCACCGCGGACGCACGCTCGGCCTCGTCGGTGTCGCCGGCTCGGGCAAGAGCACCATCGCGCGTTGCGTTGCCCGCCGGCTTCAGCCCAGCGCCGGCACCATCCGACTCGGCCGCGACGACATCACGCAGTTCCGGGGTGCCGAGGCCAGGCCGCTGCTGCGCCGCGTGCAGATGCTGCTGCCCGACCACGGCCGCCTGCTCGATCCGCAGCGCACCGTGCGCGAAGCGCTGATCGAAGGCCCGCTCAACTTCGGCATGCCGCGCGATCTGGCCGAGGACCGCGCGCGCGACCTGCTCGAACTCGTGCAACTGCCGGCCGATGCGTTCGAGCGGCCTGCGCAGCGCCTGGGCGCCGTCGAGCGCCAGTGCGTCGTGATCGCGCGCGCGCTGATGCTCGAGCCTGAACTGCTGGTGGCCGACGAGGTGTGCTCGACGCTCGACCTGCCGGCGCAGGCGCGGCTGCGCGCGCTGTTCGAACTGATCAACCGCCGCCTGCCGGTGGCGCTGCTGTTCCTCACGCACGATCTGCGCATCGCGTCGCAGGTCTGCGACGAGATCGCCGTGCTGTGTGCGGGCGAGATCGTCGAACAGGGCCCCGTGGATCGCGTCTGCAGCGACCCGCAGCACGAGTGCACGCGCGCGCTGCTCGCCGCGGCGCGCGCGCCGGGTCTCGCGCTCGATGTCCGGGAGCCCGTGAAGATATGAATCGCGAGCGTGATTCATGTCTTCGCAGGCCCTGAGCCCGTGAAAATGCCGATCATGCCCGCCCGCTCCGTTTCGCCGCACGCCATGCCCGCCGAACGCCTCGCCGCGCTGCTGCGCCGCATGCCCAAGGCGGAACTGCACATCCACATCGAGGGCGCGCTCGAGCCCGAGCTGATCTTCCGCCTGGCCGAGCGCAACGGCCTGCCGCTCGCCTGGCCGAGTGTCGAGGCGCTGCGCGCCGCCTACGCCTTCACCGACCTGCAGAGCTTCCTCGACCTCTACTACGCCGGCGCCGGCGTGCTGCGCACCGAGCAGGACTTCTTCGATCTGGCCTGGTCCTACCTCGAGCGCGCCGCCGCCGAGCAGGTGCTGCACGCCGAGATCTTCTTCGATCCGCAGACGCACACCGCGCGCGGCGTGCCGTTCGAAGCCGTCATCACCGGCCTCGAGCATGCCTGCCGGCGCGCGCACGCCGAGTTCGGCCTGTCGGCGCGGCTGATCCTGTGCTTCCTGCGCCATCTGAGCGAGGAGGAGGCCTTCGCCACGCTCGAGCAGGCGCTGCCGCACCGGCACCACTTCATCGGCGTCGGCCTCGACAGCTCGGAGCGCGGCCATCCGCCGGCCAAGTTCGCACGCGTGTTCGCGCGCTGCCGCGCGCTCGGCCTGCATGTCGTGGCGCATGCCGGGGAGGAAGGCCCGGCGGCCTATGTCGCCGAGGCGCTGGATCTGCTCGGCGCCGAGCGCATCGACCACGGCGTGCGCTGCGTCGAAGATCCGGCGCTCGTGCAGCGCCTGGCGCGCGCGCGCGTGCCGCTCACCGTCTGTCCGCTGTCCAACGCCAGGCTGCGCGTGTTCCCCACGCTGGCCGCGCACAACCTGCCCGCGCTGCTCGACGCCGGGCTCGTGGTCACCGTCAACAGCGACGACCCGGCGTATTTCGGCGGCTATCTGAACCGCAACTTCGTCGAGATCTTCGCCGCGCTGCCGCAACTCGACGCGCGGCACGCCTATCGGCTGGCGCGCAACAGCTTCGAGGCGAGCTTCGCGCCGGCCGCGGACCAGGCGCGCTGGATCGCCCGGCTCGACGCGGTCTTCGCCGAGGCCGGCGTGCCGGTGTAGCGCGCCGGCGGCGCGCGGCCGGGCCCGCGCGCTGCACCGAGGTCATCTGTCGAACCGCTCCGAGCCGCCCGGCGGGTCCGCCAGCTTTGCCGCGTCGGGCCCGAACGCGTAGGCGTCCATGCCCAGATCGCCGTAGCTCTGGCTCGCGTGCACGCGCAGGCCGGTGGCGCCCTCGCCCGCGGCGCCGGCGGCGACGAAGAAGGGCAGCAGATGTTCGTCGGTGGGGTGCATCAGCGCGGCGTGCGGCGCCTGCCGCCGGTAGTCGAAGAGGGCATCCCAGTCCGCAACGGCAGCGCGTTCGGCCCACCAGTCGCGAAAAGCCCTGCTCTCGGGTGTCTGCGGCGCGTCCACACGCGCGCCGAGGCCGCCGGCGAACAGGCGCCGCAGGTTGTGCGTGATGCTGCCGCTGGCCATCAGCCACACGCCGTCGGCAGCGAGCGGCGCGAGCGCGCGGCCCAGCGCGAACAGCCGCGCCGGCGCCCAGTCGGGCGGCCAGCCGAGCGGCACGATCGGCACGTCCGCGGCGGGAAAGGCGTAGCGCAGCGGCGTCCAGATGCCGTGGTCCAGGCCGCCCTCGGCCAGCACATGCGCCGGCAGCGAGGCGCCGCGCAGCAACTCGGCGGTGCGCGCGGCCAGCTCGGGCGCGCCGGCCGCGTCGTAGCGCAGCTCGTACAGCGCGGCGTCGAAGCCGCTGAAGTCGTGGATGGCGTCGTGGCGCGGCGCGGCCAGCAACACCGGCTCGCGCGTCAGCGTGTGGGCCGACACGGCGACGATGGTGCGCGGCCGGCCGAAGGCCTGCACGAGCGTGCGGCCGAGGTCGCCGAAATAGCGTCCGGCGGCACCCGGCTCGAGCGCCGTCATCGGCGAGCCGTGCGAGAGGTAGACGGGGGGCAGGTGCAGGTTCATGGATGGATTGGACTCACGCGCCTTGCCTTGCGGTTTCAGGGCGCTTGCACGGTCGATTCAGCGTGCGGCGCCGCCGGCGCCGGCTTTGGGTTACCGTGGAGCGATGCCGCTGCCCTCGAGTACCGACCCGAAACCGCCTTCGATCCTGGTGCTGGCCGCGCGCCAGACGCGGCGCGACCTGCGCGCCGGCGAGCTGCGGCTGCTCGCGCTGGCAGTGCTGCTGGCGGTGGCCGCGCTCACCGCGGTGGGCTTCTTCGCCGACCGGCTCGCCAGCGGCCTGCAGCTCAACGCGCGCCAGTTGCTCGGCGGCGACGCGGTGATCGCGAGCGACCAGCCGACGCCGCCCGAGCTCGCGGCCAAGGCGCGCGCGCTCGGCCTGGCGCTGGCCGACAACGCCACCTTCCCGAGCATGGCGCGCGCGCCCGACGCCAAGGGCGGCGCGACGCGGCTGGCGGCCGTCAAGGCGGTGAGCGCGGGCTATCCGCTGCGCGGCCAGCTCACGCTGCGGCGCACCGCCGACGGTGCCGAGGAGAAGGTGGCCGCGGCGCCGGCGCGCGGCGAGGCCTGGGTCGACCCCGGCCTGCTCGACGCCCTCGGCCTCGCGCCGGGCGACACGCTGCTGCTCGGCGACGCGGGCTTTCGCATCACGCGCCTCATCGTCGTCGAGCCCGACCGCGGCGCGGGCTTCAGCAGCTTCGCGCCGCGCGTCATGATCGACGCCGCCGATCTGCCCGCCACCGGCCTCGTGCAGCCGGCCAGCCGCGTCACCTACCGCCTCGCGGTGGCCGGCCGCGACGCCGGCGCGCGCGGCGAGGCCGCGGTGCGCGCCTTCGTGCGCTGGGCCGAGGAGCGCATCGCGAGCGTGCCCTTGCGCGGCGTGCGCGTCGAGTCGCTCGAGGGCGGCCGCCCCGAGATGCGCCAGACGCTCGACCGCGCCGGCAGCTTCCTCAACCTGGTGGCGCTGCTCGCGGCGCTGCTCGCCGCGGTGGCGGTGGGCATCGCGGCGCGCGACTTCGCCCAGCGCCACCTCGACGACTGCGCGATGCTGCGCGTGCTCGGCCAGTCGCAGCGGCGCATCGCCGGCGCCTACGCGCTCGAGTTCGGCGCCGTCGGGTTCGCCGCCAGCCTCGCCGGCGTGCTGCTCGGCCTGGCGACGCATTACGTGTTCGTCGCGCTGCTCGCGGGCCTGGTGGGCACCGAGCTGGCGCCGCCCGGGCCGCGTCCGGCGCTGTTCGGACTGGGCGTCGGGTTGACGCTGCTCGCCGCCTTCGGGCTGCCGCCGGTGCTGCAGCTGGCGCGCGTGCCGGCACTGCGCGTGATGCGGCGCGATGTCGGCGCGCTCGAGACCTCGTCGCTCGCCGTGCTCGGCCTGGGCGGAGCGGGCTTCGTCGCCTTGCTGCTGGCGCTGAGCGCGAACCTCCAGCTCGGGCTGATCGCGGTCGGCGGCTTCGCGGCGGCCGCGCTCGTGTTCGCGCTCGTCGCCCTCGTCGCCGTGCGGCTGCTGCGCGCCGCGGTGTCCGAGACGCGGGCGCCGCGCTGGCTGCTGCTGGCCACGCGCCAGCTCGCGGCGCGGCCGGCCTTCGCGGTGGTGCAGGTCTCGGCGCTGGCCGTGGGCCTGCTCGCGCTCGTGCTGCTGGTGCTGCTGCGCACCGACCTCATCGGCAGCTGGCGGCGCGCGACGCCGCCCGATGCCCCCGACCGCTTTGTCATCAACCTGCAGCCCGAGCAGGGCGCGGCCTTCCGCGCGCGCCTGGCCGCCGCCGGCGTGACGCACTACGACTGGTATCCGATGATCCGCGGCCGACTCGTCGCGATCAACGGCCAGGCCGTCGGCCCCGGACGCTATGCCGACGAGCGCGCGGCCCATCTCGTCGAGCGCGAATTCAACCTCAGCCACGCTGCCGCGCTGCCGGCGTCCAACCAGATCGCGGCCGGCCGCTGGAGCGCGGGCGAGGCCGGCACCATCTCGATCGAGGAAGGCCTGGCGCGCACGCTCGGCCTCGCTCTCGGCGACCGCCTCGACTTCGACATCGCCGGGCACACGGTGCAGGCGCGCATCACCAGCCTGCGCCGCGTCGACTGGGGCTCGTTCCGCGTCAACTTCTTCGCGATGTTCCCGCTCGCCGAGATGTCCGATCTGCCGGCCACCTACATCAGCGCCTTCCGCGCGCCCGACCCGGCCCGCGTGCCGGGGTTCGACCGCACGCTGGCGCGCGAATTCCCCAACCTCACCAGCGTCGACGTGTCGGCTTCGATCGGCCAGGTGCAGCAGGTGCTCGACCAGGTGATCCGCGCCGTCGAGTTCCTGTTCGGCTTCACGCTCGCCGCCGGTCTGGTGGTGCTGTTCGCCACCGTCGTGGCCACGCGCGAGGCGCGTGCGCGCGAGTACGCGATCATGCGCGCGCTGGGCGCAGGCAGCCGCCTGCTGGCGCAGGTGCAGCGCGCCGAACTGCTGGGCGTGGGCGCGCTGGCCGGCACGCTCGCCTCGGCCGCGGCCATCGGCGTCGGCTGGCTGCTCGCGCGCCGGGTGTTCGAGTTCGACTGGACGCCCGCGCCCTGGGTCCCGCTGGCCGGTGCCGCCGCCGGCGCGCTGCTCGCGCTGGCGGCCGGCTGGTGGGGGCTGCGCGAGGTATTGCAACGGCCGGTGCTGCAGACGCTGCGCGGCGCCGGCGCCGAGTAGCCGGGAGCGGTACCGCCGCAGCCTGCGCCGCGGCGGCGTGCGGGCGCAGGCGGCGGCGCCGGCAGCGAGCCGGCGACGCCGTGCCGCGCGATCTGCGCTACGCGGGCATCGGCGCGCCCGGCGCCTGTCCGATCCGGAACGATGCCACCACCGCGGCCAGTTGCTGCGTCTGCGCGCGCAGCGACTCGGAAGCGGCTGCGCTCTGCTCGACGAGGGCGGCGTTCTGCTGCGTCGCCTGGTCGAGCTGCGCGACGGCGCCGTTGACCTGGCCGATGCCGCTGCTCTGCTCGGCGGCGGCCGCGCTGATCTCGGCGATGACGTCGGTCACGCGCTTCACGCTGGCGACGATCTCGTTCATCGTGCTGCCGGCATCGGCCACCAGGCGCGCGCCCGACTCGACCTTGTCGACGCTGGCGCCGATCAGACCCTTGATCTCGCGCGCCGCCTC
>WBZR01001067.1_pt1 | contig 37379 bp, 34 predicted proteins | sample 5204231 | NCBI WGS metagenome assembly WBZR01 (sample SAMN12412403, study PRJNA552823) | activated sludge metagenome | isolation source: activated sludge from anammox sidestream of wastewater treatment plant... | place: USA: Virginia | collected 2017-08 | reverse complement strand
GGCAAGACGCCGATGCAGACGTTCTTGGACAGCGTGCCGCTCGCGAAGGAGAAGATGCTCGTCGCGTGACCACGCGGCGGACACCGAACCCATCCGACGCTGTCAGATGAAGTCTCGACTTGTACACTCGATCTTCCAGCCCTCGGCGAGCACGAGGCGGCGCATCTGCGCGCGCTGCTCGGCCGGGATCATCGCTGCCCCGTTGCCGCCACGGCGAGCAGTCGGCGCGCCGAGCGGAAGTCGCCGAGCGCGCCCAGAAAGCGATCGCGCTCGTGCATGCGGCGTGCACCCGCCACCCACTCCGCGCGCACCTGCTCATCGTCCAGCTCACCGAGCAGTCGCGCCCAGCGTTCCGGGTGGTGCGCGACGTCCTCGGCGTCCGCATCGAGCACAGCGCCGAGCGGCTGGCCATACCAGGCCGCCAGGCCCTGCAGGAGCAGTGTCAGGCCACGCGGTTGCACCGGCAACACCGGCAGGCGCGCCCGCAGTGCGGTTCCCGCCGGCGCCTGCGTCAGCATCAGCCGCGTCTCCGTCCGGCGCGGCTCGATCGAGATCCACAGCGACGACATAGAGGCTGCCCTCCAGCCGGATCTGCTCGCCGCGTGGGCTCATCCCACGCGCCGGGATCCGTGTCGCCATCTGTAGTCGCGCCGTGCTCGGCCGGATACCCGGATGCGTCACTTTCTGCGCGCGACCGCCGCGGACCCGCTCGCGATAGCTCCGCTGACGGTCGGCGTGACCGAGTCGTCCCAGCCGGCTGGCCTGGTAGCGCCGTCCGGCCCGGTGCAGCACCTCGCGTCGCGCCCGCATCGAGCAGCTCGGCGAGCAGTAGCGATAGCGCCGGTCGCATCGCCGGCAGAGCAGGAACTCACCTCCGCAACCCGGGCACGTCCGTGGCAGCAGGTCGTCCACGCGCCGGCGAGCGCCGCCGGGCTGGACACGGTGGGCCGGGTGTGAGACTGGAGGAAGTCAGGTGGTCCGACCGCCTCTACGGTCGACCCACTGGACGGGCCCGGCGTGTGCCTCACCTCGGGCCGTCGCTATCCCTGGCGCTGGCCGACATTCCTTCTAGACCAGCGTGTCGCCGGGCCGCAAGCCGCCCCGCGCTCCTCGCCGATCCCCGCGCACGTCATGCGCGCACGCCCGCGCTTTGCGATGGGCGGTTCCACCGTCAATACGCGTCGCCTCTACTTGCAGGTGGACGGCGGCCCAGTGAATGCTTCCATCATTGGCTCCCGTGCGCGACAATACCCGGCCCTCTTCAAGGGCGAACTTGTCGACGAGAGGGCGCACATCCGTCTCCTCCGCTTGCCACGTCGTAGCCAGCTCGTAGCCAAGGTCGTAGCCAGCAAATCGTAACTCTTTGTGGCCCCGTAGCTCAGACGGATAGAGCAGCGGTTTCCTAAACCGCGTGCCGCTGGTTCGACTCCAGCCGGGGCCACCAACCTTTTCGCCTCAATCCCCGCTGAAAGTGCGTCAGCCAGAGGGTGTTCCGGATCCCCGGGGCACCCTCTCTGTTTGGCCGGGAATGGACAGGGCGGGACGGGAGCGGCCGTTCAAGGGGAGACCAAGGGGAGACCTGACCGGCCGCTGCCGGGCAGCGGCCGCTACGTGAGGTAGGAGCGTTTGAAAGCATCGAGGTCTCCTAGGCACACAGCCAAGTCGCCAGGGGCCGGGACTTGATCGTCGTGGTTTCCGGGGTTGAGGTGACGGGTCAGGGTTCTCAGCTTGCCGGAGTCCGCCGCATCCTTCGTCAGCAGGGGGTCGACTTTTGGTTGAAGCTGGCCCAACGTCCACCCGTCGTAGTCACTCAGCGCTGCCGAGGAGTCGCCCTTCGCCTGTCGGTCACGCACTAGAAGAACCTTGCCGAACCTCTCGGCAGCATCCCGTAGCCGTTCGGCCCCGATCTTCCTAATCTCCGAATCGGCGTTTCGAATGAACGGCCTTGCCCTATCAAGCATCACCTCGAAGGTATCGCCCGTGTTCTTCGCTTCCGTCCCACGTGCTGCATCGTTCAAGCAGAGAATGTACGTGTCCAGGTTCAGGTGCTTGTAGCGTTCCTGCACGTCCTTCCAAGTGTCGTCGTCGTGCGTTAGCAAGATCACCTGAAAGCCGCCATTCACAAGCTCCTCCAGGACCTTGTGGAGGAACATGGCGCGGTGTTCTCGGTCGCTGGCGGGTACGGGATCATCGAGCACGACGAAGCCGACCCTCTCGCGCACGCCCCTCGCGAGAAAGGCCGCAAGCCCCAGACAGTTCATCTGTGAATCGCTGAAGACGGCGACGGCGTCCCTCACCTTCACGCCGCTCCCGCCCGCGTTCGGTGCAAGCCCGGCCTTGAGGTCGATGAATCTACGCCCCGTGCCGGCTCGTTGGACTCCTGCGAAGGACGTCAACTCGTCCGGCCTGAGTAGCTTCCACCAGCGAGTGATCTCGTCACCAAGATCGGCGAACTTCGCGTCGAACACTTGGGCGATCGCACCATCGACATCCCGGATTGCCCGTTCCCACTCGACAATCGCCTGCTGCCTGGCCTTCACCCCGATCAAAGCCGAGAGCAGTTCGTCCCGTGCCTCGACGAGTTCGACAAGGTCCTGCCAGCCTTCGGTCTTCGTTCGCTTGCCGACCTCCTCCTCAAGCGACTTCCGCAGTGACTCGTAGGCTGGCAAGGCTCTTGCCGTGGCCGTGTCGAGTGTCGTGGCGCGATTCTCCAGTTCTTCGAAATCCGCCTTCACTTGATCGACCTGATCCCTCGTGAGGTCATCAAGCTTCAGGCTCGTGAGCCGGGCCCGTAGCTGCCTGGCGCACTCGCTGACCGCGGCTAATGCTCCAACGAGGACGGCATCCTCCGCCTTCCATGCAGCGATTCGTTCGCGTTCACTCTCCCCGAGGAGGTCAAGCATTGCATTCTCACCGAAACCGCGGTCCGCACGAGCACTCGCGTCCCAAGCTACGGACAGTGGGATCGTTTGCCTGACAACCCTCTCTGCCTGCTCGGCTATCGAGGTGAGGGCTTGTAGGTGGGCAGCAGCCTTCCCGCGAGACTCGCGGTATTGTGCGGACGCTTGGACTTCCGAGCGGATCGCTTCAATCCGGGCTGGGGTCAGCCCGCCGGGAGTGGCACACACCGGGCAATCTACTGGTGCGGATGCCCCGGCAACGCTCGGAATTTGAAGGAGCTGCGCGAACAGCTGCGTCAGTCTCGCTGCTTCCTTGTCAGCCGCGGTGACCCGATCGGCGAAGTCATGCAGATCCCTCCAAACCGCCGCCTCGGGTTGGCTTCGACGTTCTATGTTCCCACGCTGAAGACCTTCGACAGGAAAGGACGTCTTTCGCTTGTCAGCTAGGATGGCCTTGAGTTGCGCGACTCGCTCTTCCAGAGGTTTGTCGACCCCCTCGTCTGCCGGCAGCAGCGCTCCTACGGCAGCGGTCATAACGCCACGCAGGCGTGCTGCGGTTGGATCCTCTCGAAGAAGCGGACGAAGCGCGTTCGCGAGCTCGGCGCGGCCAGCGCAACTCTCGAGCTTCCTGATGAGCGGATCCGGTGGGCCTACTCCCGCGGGCTTTGAGCGGTCAATCGCTGCCCTAATCTCCTCCAGGTCGGCGACCTCCAGCAGCGCTTTGAAGTAGTCCGTTCGCTCCTGGGGCTTGGCGGAGAGAACGAACCGGAGCGAGTGTTGCATCAGGATCGGTGCGGCCAGCGGTGGGTGGGAGAGCCGAATCCCGAGCGCAGACAGATCTTGAGCGGCAGCACCATCGATCGTCAGTTCGCTGACGCAGGCTGCCGTCGCCGAGTAGTCCGTCGTCAGCCGCCGCTTCACTGTGTGAGAAGCGCCGTCGCTGCCAACCACTTTTGCCGTAACGGATACCTCCGCGCCGGCATCGAGGTGCGCATTCCGGAGGCAATCGCTGAACTCGCGGGCTGCGCTCGCCACAAACTCGCGACGGACGGTCCTGCCCGTGAGCAGGAATTCGATGGCTTCGGCGAGGCTCGTCTTTCCTTGGCTGTTTGAGCCCCACACAACCGACAGCCGCGAATTGAAATCAAGTCGTTGGGAGGCAACTCCAAACGACCTGAAGCCCTGAACGCTAATCCAATTGATCCGAGGCATCGCTGAGACGCTCACTCTTCAAGTTGACAAGAGCTTCCGCCTTGGCCCGCAAGGCTTCATTCCAACGTGCTCTCTCCGTGTCTTTCAAGACGGACACGAGTTCACGAGCCAGCGATCCCTGCGCAAGCCGGTCAATCAAGGCGTCGATGTTGTCGGGTGCAGGTGTCATGGTGTCCTTGGCGCGTCCTCGCTCGTTGCCGTCAGGCTCCACGCATCCATGGAGCCAAGATCCCTGACGAATCGCTCGCGGTAACGGGTCAGCGATGGTCTGAAATACCTCTTGCGCGTGTTCGTGCCCAAAAACTCGAGGACCCCCAGCGTGAACAACCCAAGCGACTCTTCACCAACGCGCAGCCCTTTGAATCCGGTTTGAGTCGTGACCCACTTCGTGATGAACTGCCTCCCAGGCATGCACACGAACACAAGGTGGTCTGGTGCACTTGAGAGGTAGCTCGCCAACGCCTCATCGGACACCCCGTCAAAGGTGAGAATCGCCGACCACACGACACCTACGTTCAAGTGCCCTTCTGTGGCCAGGACCCCGCTGTCGATCTTCGACTGGTTGTCGTCGGTAAGTTGGGTGAGCTGATCGTTCCACTGGTAGAAGCGACGTAAGTGCTCGATGCTGCGAAGCGTGGCAACCGCAGCAGAGTAGTTGTCCCTATCGAGGCGGGACTTGACCTCGATGACGCCGTAGACGCTCTCGACGGGGATGAGCTTCCGCCCGCCAACATCGAGACCGAGGAAAAGTTCATCCTTCTCGTAGATCACGATGTCGAGTTCATTCGAAACCGCGCCGGCCGAGTCGAAGAGCCGACCCTTGTCGACACCGTATCGTTGGGGAAGCACCTCCCGGAGTACGTCCATGATGGCGTACTCACGGTCGTCACCGACTCCAGAGGGATGCGCGTACACTCCCGACAGCTCAACGCGGGCTTGGAGTCTCTTGCTGATGCTGGCGATCAGCTCGTGGAAGTCTAGCGTGTTCTTGGGCATGGGCTTATCCCTGCAGTGTATCGCTCGCAAGCCAGCTACGTAAAGAGGCGCGCGGACGCCCCGAGCGAAGATTGCGGCGTAACACGTTTGCTCGCCCGCGTGGCGTCGCCCTCTCTACGCAGCCGCCACGCTCTCCGTCACACTGCCTTCATGATCGCGCTCCAGCTTCAACTCCGGCAGGTAGAAGTCGGTGGTCTCATTAAGCCAAGTTAGAACAAGGCGGCACGTGGTCCACCACTTGGGACGAGTAGACGCGTTCGCGAGAATCGAGAACGGCTTTTTCGCTACGTACAGCGGCTTTCCGTCCTTGACCTGCCAGTTGGAAGTCATCGTTTCCACGATCTGCTTCCGCAAAACTCCGTCGCCTCTTTCGAAGAGTCTCGGCGCGGACACGCTGTAGCGCAGAACGCGGCGTAATCGCTCACGTTGCTCCTCGGGGCGTACTTCGGGTTGTTCAAGCTGCAGCCGCAACCGAGCCTGCCGATCTTGGATCTCCTGACGCTTCCGGTCGTATGTCTCGTCGTCGACCTGGCCGCGAAGGCGCAGGTTCAACAGCTCATCGCCCTCGCGCGTCGCGGCGAGGAGCGCGCGCTGCAGCGCCTCATGTGCACCCTTGACTTGGTCGGCGCGCGTCAGCAGCGACGGGCCGGCGGTTCTCTCAATCCAGGCGGCTGCCTTCGGATGGATGCTTAGCTTTCGCAGTGCCCCGAGAAGGTGCTGCTCGAGAAGGCGCTCCGGAATGCGCTTCTCCCCGCATGGCCCGGCGTGAAGCCGCCCGTGGCAGCGGTAGTAGACGTACTGCTTGCCCGAAGGCTTCACGATGCGTTCGGGAGTCAGCACACAACCGCAGCGGCCGCAGAAGATCAGGCCGGCAAACGGGAAGACGTTCTTCGAGGGGCGAGGGCGACCTGGACGGCCGAGGACCTCCTGAACGCGAGCGAACTCCTGCGGCGTGACCATCGGAGGGTGCGCTCCACGATACACCTCGCCGTTGCTCCGGCGGATCTGTCCAGCGTAGTACTCGTTGGCGAACATCCGGTAGAGCTGTGACGAGGAGAGGGGGCGCCCGCCGGTATGGGCCGTCTTGCGTGTGAGAAACCCCATCTCGTCGCGGGCGATCCGCATGACCTGCCGTGGACTCGTGCCTGAGAGCACGAAGTCCCACATGCGCCGTACCTGATCGAATCGCTCGGGGTCCTTGACGACGGACTTGGTTACGCGATCTTCGATGTACCCGTGGGGCGGGCGATAGTTCGGCCAGCCGCGCTGGAACCGGGCACGGTTACCGCGCTTCACGTTGTCGCGCAGGTCGTCTATGTATTTCGTGGCCATCCCAAGTTCGAAGTTGCCGAGAAAGCGATCGTTGCCGTCTCCGGTGTAGGTCCGGTCCGGGGTGACGATCGCCTGCAGTTTGCCAGCATGCAGAGCGTGGAGCACAGCGCCGTGATCGAGGTGGTTGCGCGCGAGCCGGTCGAGCTTCCAGCAGATCACCGAATGCACCTCTCCGCGGCTGACCCGCTTCATCAGGCTTCCGAAAACGGGTCGCCCGGGCGCCTTTGCGGAGTGGGACTCGGTCAGGACCTCGGGTGAGGTGATGCCACGCTTCAGCGCCAGGAGCTTGAGCTCATGGATCTGGGAGTCGATCGAGAGGACCTGGCGATCCTCCGATTCTGTGGACTTGCGGGCGTAGATGACGCTGTGCTGCATAGCGTTACGTAAGGTAGCAATTCCTCATTCCAGGCACGCCGTCAAGTGGGACGACGTTCCAACCGCTTCTGCCGCGGTTGTCTTGGTCCGGCTTCGTCGTGATCGATGAGGAGTTGAGTCAAGGCCAGGAGGCCGGCCGCGCGGCTCCATGCTTCTTCGAGGGAAACCTCTTCGTGGCACTCCTCACGCAGGATTCTGCGGAGTTCCTCGACGTCTTCGGCCGTCAATCCGAAGGCGAAGCTGGGTCGGTCGCCGGTTGCTGCTGTCTCGTGGGCCATGCTTCCAGCATGACGCCGACCGCCCGGGAATCGTAGGAGGGGGGAGGCTAAAACCCGGAGCTTTCGGTGGGTTTCTGCGAGTCATCCACAGGCTGTACGCAGTTTGGTGCCTTACCCCCTCTGTTCGGTTTTTCTTCGGGTCGCTATCATGAGGTCATGCCGGTTCAGCACACGCCGCGCGACTCGCGCATCACCCCCAGATTTCCGAACAAGATCCGTGAATACCGGGTGAAGGCCGGTCTGTCTCAGCGCAAACTGGCCGCACTCTTGGACCGCGGCCGGAACGCCATCTCCGCCTGGGAGTGTGGCCGGACGCTTCCGAATGTGCCCCGCCTCATGCGCATGGCGAAGATCCTCGGGACGCTGGCCGAGTCGCTCTACGCTGACTACTACGTCACGTTGCCGAAGGAGAGCGAGGCAGGTAATCCGGCGAAGCGATGATCGAGCGGCGACTTCTTGCGCGCCTGCAAGAGCGCGCCAACGCTCGAGGCATCGTCTCGGTTCGCGGCGATATGCTCGCCGCCGAGATCGGCGCGCCCGCAGAAGAAGTCGGCGCCGCGCTTGACAAGCTCGCGCAGGCGGGCCTGCTCACCATCCTCGCGCCGTTCCCGTTCCTTGTGCTTCGGCTCCGGTCGTGGTCCGGCACGTCCACCGGACCTCGTGATTCTCGGGCAGGTGGCTATAGCCATAGCAAGCTTTCAAGCAATTACGTGAATGAAAGCTATAGGCGATCCGCCGATGCACTGCTCCTGCGCGAGATCCTTGACACGCTCGGGGAGACGGACCCGACGACCTTCGAGGGCGCGATCAAGAACTTCGCGCCCGACGTCATCCGGAAGGCGCTCGACCGCGTGCGACGAACCCGGTCCTTGCGGAAGAACCGCACCGCGCTCTTCCGCTACCTCCTGACCAAGCTCTCCTAACCAACGCTCCATGTCCTCCGCTTCACCTATCACCCTAACCCTCGATCGCCGCATCCTCGAGCATCCGCGGGCCTACCACCTGCGACGCATGCGCGCGGGACTCTGGCTCTACCTCGACCTGTTGGCCCGACTTCCGGCCAGGGCTGACACATTCGAGGTGGAGCCCGCGGCGGTCGGGCGGGACATGGGGTTGCCCGAGGGCACGATCCGTTCCTGGCTCGGCCACCTGCGAAAGGCCGGGTATCTCGAAGCCGTCCGGCTCAATGGCACTACGCGCGTGACCATCAGGCGGGCGACCGTGCCCGAAGGTCCGAGCGCCGTCGCGACGGCGCACCCTGCTCGTTTCTTCACGGTTGCCAAGCTCCAGCGCGCGCTGGGAGAGAAGGGCAACGAGGAAGCCCTCCAGGCCGCGCTCAGCCTCCACGGCGATGACGTTGTGAAGCGAGCGCTCGCCGGAACGCTCGCCGTGCCCGAAGCGCAAATCCGCCGCTCTCGAACCGCGCTCTTCATCTACTTACTCAAACGCCATGCGCACCAAGACTGACACCATTCTCGCCCTCGACCCCGGACTTCGCGATCTCGGCTATGCCGTGCTTCATGGCCGGCGCCTTGTGACCAGCGGCGTCGTCGGTCTGCGGCGAATGCCGAAACTTGAGCGTCTGCCGTCGGCCCGGAAACACGTCCGGTCGTGGCTGCGTACGCATCACCCGAACGTGGTCGTCGTCGAGAAGACCTATCGGCATCCAGTGCCGTGGCTCGATCAGCTGCACCGGCTCTCGCGCTCGGCCAGAAACCTCGCAACCCGCCAGCACGCCGACTTCACCATGTACTCGCCGCAGTCAGTCCGCGCGACCGTCGCCGGCAACGGCAAGGCCAAGAAGCCCGAGGTTGCCGTGGCCGTGGCGCACCGATTCCCGTCGCTCCGTGTCTACCTGACGCAGGACCGACGGTGGAAGGAGCGCTACTGGCAGAACATGTTCGACGCGATCGCCCTGGCGCTCCACCACCAGAGTGCGACGCAACCGCCCTCCCGCGGCCGGTGATCCGGCCGAAGACTGGCGCCTCCGCCTTGCCGAGCGCCACCGACTCGAACGCGGTCCGCAAGGGACCACCGCCGAGCGGATCCTCGGGAGGGCATTTGATTACCTCACCCAACTCACCTGCATGCAGCACAACACCATCCTCGGCATCGATCCCGGCACCAAGGAGATGGGGCTCGTGGTCCTTTACGGACATGAGCTCAGGTACTTCGGCGTGCGCACGCTGCCGAATGGCAAGCGCCATCACGAAGCCATCGGGCTCGCGAAGCAGATCGTGCTCGGCATGATCGAGAAGCACCGGCCCGACGTCGTGGCGATCGAAGCCCCGCTCAACCTGCCGACGAAGCGGTCGCACCTGCTGAACGTGATCGCTGACGAGCTCCGGGATCGCGCCGCTGAGGTGGGCGTGACGGTCGAGGGGCTGTCGCCGGAAGCCATCCGCCGGCGCCTCACGGGAAACGCTCGGGCCACAAAGATCGACGTGGCCGAGTATCTCGTCGCCAATGGGTTCACCCAGCTGCGCCAGTTCGTGCCGAAGCGCCCCGCGCGACCTGTACTTGGGCTGCGGCCACGCGACAAGTACTGGCTACACATGTTTGATGCCCTTGCACTTGCTCTGGCAGCGAGAATGGAAAGCGCGGGTCCGACCGAAGCCGGACCCGCGCGCACCGCCTGACCGGTCTCACCGGTACTTCGCCTTGAGCTGGCCGAAGGACTGGCTGGTGACAGGCGTGGGGCCGCCGGGAATGAGTCCTACCGACACCCACGAGCCACCACTTTCGTAGAAACCTTCACCAGCAGTCGTCACCACCCGCTTGTTGTTGTAGGCAACGACCTGGGACGCCGGCACTGGTGGTTCGGGCGACCCCACCTGAGAAGGCGACTTCCAGCCAGTCTCGGTGATCGTCCAGATTCCGTTGTCGGTCGCATACCACACCGTGGACTGGTCAGTGGAGCCCACATACCGTAGCAGGCTCGAGCCTTGTCCATGCGCGTTCGTCGCCCCGAAGTGGTAGGCGAGAACGAGACACAGAATCGCGGCACAGGCGTAAAAGAACTTCTTCACGGCATCCCTCCGGGGTTTCTATCCACGCGAGATTGCGCGGACAGGAAGCCAGAGGGGTGCCAGGGCACCCTACGCTTCCCGTTGATTCTGTCAATAGCCACAGCCAAGCGCGCGGCTGAAGCTTCCACCTAACTACGCACAGGTCCGGCAGCACGCTACGCTCCAGATGCCGCAACCCAAGCACCTGCTGTACGACTCGCCCCCTGACAAGGAGGCCTTCTCATGAAGGCCGATCAGCCCACCGCACATCCCGACGCCCGGGAGACCATCGCCTACGCCGAGCTGCTGAAGCTCGCGCACGACGAGGGCCTGAAGTCCATCGCAACCGAGCTGGTTCTCCAGCCGAGCGAAGACAACGGCCGCCTCGCGATCGTGAAGGCCTCGGTCGAGACCGAGCGCGGGCACTACGAAGGCCTCGGCGATGCCGACCCCGACAACGTCGATGACTTCCTCGTCCCGCACCTGATCCGTGTGGCCGAGACCCGGGCCAAGGCTCGCGCCCTCCGTGACGCCGTCAATGTCGGCGTCGTCTCCCTCGAGGAGTTGGACGGCGTCAGCCAGGGCCGGACCTCACGCCCCGGGCCGGGTGCTCCCGCTTCGCGATCCTCGCGCCCTGCGAGGACCGGCACGACCACCACGCGCCCGCGTGGGAATGGCTCGTACCGCCCGCGCAGCAACGGCTCACCCGAGCCGATGACCGAGGGCCAGCGCCGGTACCTGTTCCGCATCATGGCGGGGCAGGGCTACCAGCGTGAAGTGGCCGAAGAGCGCCTGAAGGACATCTTCGAAGTCTCGGCGCTCTCCGAGATCACGAAGACCGCGGCGATGAAGATGATCGACGAGCTACTTCAGACCTCCGCCCCCGGAAACGGCGGCGGGAATGGATCAGCCTCGCGTCATCAGCATTAGCCAGGTCAACGCCTACCTCGGCTGCCCGCTCAAGTACCGCTTCCAGTACGTGGACAAGATCCCGAGACCGTGGCGCGTCGCCGCCATGGCCTTCGGCACGTCGGTCCACGCCGCCGTCGAGTGGTTCCACAAGGAACGGCTCGCCGGAAGGCAGCCGGACCTTACCGAAGTTCTCAAGGTCTTCGACGCCGACTGGTACGCGCAGAATGTGGAGCCGCTCGTGTTCTCCGAGCGAGAATCCCGCGAGGGACTCGCTGAGAAGGGGCGAGCCATGCTCCAGCTCTATGTGGAGTCCACGAACGGTGTGAAGCCCACCGCCGTCGAGCTGCCGTTCGAGTTGGACCTCGCCGACCCCGAAACCGGTGAAGTCTTCCACGTCCGGCTGCGTGGCGTCATCGATCTCGTCGAGGAAGGTGACGTCCTTGTGGACCTCAAGACCGCCGGCCGAACGCTGGAGTCGGGAGGCCTCGAACGGCACCTGCAGCTTTCCACCTACGCGCTGGCGTTCCTGCTCCTGCGAGGGCACGTGCCGAAGCTCCGGCTGGACATGCTGCTCAAGACCGCCAAGCCGCGGCTCGAGCGGCACGAGACCACCCGGGCGGTCGAGGACCTGTCCTGGACCGCCCGCCTGATCCGCGAGGTCTCGCTCGCCATCGAGACCGAGCACTTCTTCCCCAACCCCAGCTGGCGCTGCACCGAGTGCGAGTACTTCGCGCACTGCCAGCAATGGCGCGGTACCTGGGATCTCCCCAGTCAGCCGCTCGTCACAATCGAACGCGGGGAAGGTGTCGGCGAGTCCGTGGGCGCGTAGGACCCTCAGGGGTCGTTGCGTGCTATCGGGGGCCACGGACGGCACTTGATGCCGAAACGTCTGCGGCTCGTCGCACCTTCTCCCGTCTCTCGCTCCTTCCATTCACCGGGGCTCCGCGCGCACATGCTCGGAGCCCTTCTTCCTTCCCGCCCCTGTTCGAGTCAGCCTCGTGTACGTCTGTGAACTGACGAAACGAAAGTACCGCGGCAGGAAGCCGCGTGAGATCCGCGGACCGGACGATGTCGTCGCGTTCGTGGGCCCGAAGCTCCGTCGCGAGCAGCGCGAGCACTTCCTCGTCCTTCTGCTCAACGCCCGGCATGAGGTGATGGCTCGCGAGACGGTGTCCATCGGTAGCCTCAACGCCTCGATTGTTCACCCGCGAGAGGTGTACAAGCCGGCGGTGCTGCAGAGCGCCGCATCCGTGGTGCTCGTGCACAACCACCCCTCTGGTGATCCCGAGCCTTCGGAGGAAGACATCTCGATCACGAAGCGGCTCGTCGAAGCCGGGGAGCTTCTCGGTATCGGCGTGCTCGATCACGTCATCGTTGCGAGCCGGGGCGTCGTCTCTTTCCGCTCGCGACAGCTCCTGTAGCCCTCGAAGAAAGGAAGTTCACGATGTCCGCGACCCTCGTCGTCCACCGCGGCGGATGGGAGGCCACCAAGGCCGACCTCGCCTGCGTCCCGGTTCCCGAGCCGACCCAGTCCTACCACCCGGTGCCGTACAGCCGGTTCATCGAAGAAGTCGAGCTCCACATCCCTCGATTCGGGCTCTCGGTCCGTTTGTCGCAGTTCGCGCTCGCACGGGAGGGAGGCCAGATGTTCGGCGTCCTGACCTGCGCGAACGGCACGCCCGACAAGGACTACGCGCTCGCCATCGGCGTGCGGAACTCCTACGACCGTAGCCTGGCCGTGGGTCTCACGCTCGGCGCGCGCGTCTTCTGCTGCGACAATCTCGCCTTCTCGGGCGAAGTGACGATGCACCGCAAGCACACGGTCAACGTCTTCCGCGACCTGCCGGACCTGATCTATCGGATGCTGTCCGAGGTGGCAGCCATGCGGACGAGGACGGACGGCGAGATCGCGGCCATGAAGGACCGCGAGCTCCAGCGGGCCACCGCGCATGACCTCATGGTTGAGGCGATCCGGAGCAATGTACTGCCCGCATCGCGCCTTCCCAAGGTAATCGAGGCATGGGAAGGGCCGGCGCACGCCGAGTTCCTGCCGCGCACGGCGTGGTCGCTCTTCAACGCCTTCACCGAAGTGGCGAAGACCTCACCGCCACGCGCGCAGATGGAAGGGAGCCTGCGGCTCTCATCGCTCTTTCGGAGGGAACTGTCCCTCAACTGAACTTCAATGCGGGGCCGTCGGACACTCGACGGCCCCGTCTTCACACCGACGCTCGGCGATTGACGGAACGCTCTGGAATCAGTATGCTTACGTCACCGTAAGGCTATGGCTACCATGCGACTAGCGCCGTCCACTCACCTCTAGCAGTCGCAGCCAGCACCGCTCGCGGGGTTGCCTGCCATCGGGACTTCACGGATCAACGAGGTTCTATGGCTACCGCGGGCATCACCAACCAATCGAACGCCTTTCTTCGCCGGCAACCCAATCCGGCCGTGGTTCGGTGCTGCAGCGAGCGCCTCAGCCCAGCCTTCAGCTTGCGATTCTGATATGCGCCTCACCGATTTCCACGCCAAGTACTTCGCGCACGAACTGACCAAGCGGTCACCGTCGGACAGCGTGGAGAAGCTCGCCGCAGTTCTCGCCGACGCCCAAGTCGACCTCAACCCGCACCAGGTGGAGGCGGCGCTTTTCGCGTTCCGGAGTCCGTTCTCGAAAGGCGCCATCCTTGCCGACGAAGTCGGGCTGGGAAAGACGATCGAGGCCGGACTGCTTCTGGCGCAGAAATGGGCCGAGCGCAAACGACGGCTGCTCGTCATCGTTCCCGCCAATCTTCGCAAGCAGTGGGCGCAGGAATTGGCCGACAAGTTCTACCTGCCGTCGGCCATTCTCGAAGCGCGGACGTTCAACGAGGCGGTGCGGGCCAGCAACCTCAACCCGTTCCAGCAAGATGCCGTGATCTTGTGCTCCTATCAGTTCGCTCGGAGCAAGGAGCCGTACCTCCGGCAGACCCCTTGGGATCTGGTCGTCATCGACGAAGCGCACCGACTCCGCAACGTGTACAAGAACACGAGCAAGATTGCGCTCTCGATCAAGCAGGCCGTGGCACCCTTCCCGAAGGTGCTACTGACGGCGACGCCGCTGCAAAACTCGCTCTTGGAACTCTACGGTCTCGTCAGCATCGTCGACGACTTCGCCTTCGGCGACCTCAAGAGCTACCGCACGCGCTTCACTCGGCTCAATGATCACACCGATTTCGCTGAACTCAAGGAACGCCTGCAGCCGATCTGCAAGCGGACGCTGCGACGGCAGGTGCTGGAGTACGTCAAGTACACCAACCGCCATGCGTTGGTGCAGGAGTTCGTCCCGACCGCTGATGAGCAGCGCCTCTACGATCTCGTCTCCGACTATTTGCAGCGCCCCACGCTCTACGCTCTGCCGGCCAGCCAGCGCCAGCTCGTCACCCTCATCCTCCGAAAGCTCTTGGCCTCCTCGTCCTATGCCATCGCCGGCACACTTGAGGGGCTGGTGGGACGCCTAGAATCTGCCGCCCGTGCGGCCACGATGGTCGACGCCGCGCCCGAAGACTTGCCGACTGAGTGGGAGGATCTCGATGAGCTGGCAGATGAATGGGAGGGAGAAGCCGACGGCGCCGCAGAGAAGGAACGCACCGCCCTAACGCCGGAACAACTGACCGAGCTTCGCGCGGAAATGGGGCAGTTACGTGAGTTCTATGCCCTGGCCAAGTCGATTCTCAAGAACGCCAAGGGCGAAGTTCTCCTGACCGCCCTCAGGCGCGGCTTCGCCGCGGCTGCAAAGGCACGGCAGGACCAAGGAGCCGCCAACTTGCAACAGAAGGCGGTCATCTTTACCGAATCTCGGCGCACCCAGCAGTACCTCTTCGAGCTTCTCGAGCGGACGGAGTTCCGCGGCAAGGTCATGCTCTTCAACGGCACCAACGCCGACGCCAGCTCGAAGGCCATCTACCAGAGCTGGCTGGCACAGCATGCCGGCACCGACCGTATCAGCGGTTCGCCGACGGCGGACATGCGCGCGGCGCTGGTCGAGCACTTCCGCGATCACGCCTCAATCCTCATCGCGACCGAAGCCGCGGCTGAGGGCATCAACCTGCAGTTCTGCAACGTCGTCGTGAACTACGATCTCCCGTGGAATCCCCAGCGTATTGAACAGCGCATCGGCCGCTGCCACCGCTACGGCCAGAAGTTCGACGTCGTGGTCGTCAACTTCCTCAACAAGAGCAACGCGGCAGATCGGCGCGTGTACGAGCTCCTCGATGAGAAGTTCAAGCTCTTCAGTGGCGTCTTCGGCGCCAGCGACGAGGTGCTCGGCGCGGTCGAGTCAGGCGTTGACTTTGAGAAGCGCATCGCCGCCATCTACCAGCAGTGCCGGACGGCACAGCAGATCCAATTCGAGTTCGATCAGCTTCAGCAAGAGCTCGAGTTCGACATCGCCGCTGGACAGCGCGACGCTCGCGAGAAACTCCTCGATAACTTTGACCAAGAGGTGGTGGAGAAGGTCAGGGTCCAAAGTCACGACGTCCTTGACCGATTCAACGAACACCTCTGGCGCCTGACCCGCCATCTTCTAGGCCAGTATGCCCGCTTCGACGAGCAGGGCTACAGCTTCACGCTCCACACCAACCCATTCCCCGGCGAGAAGATCCATCCGGGACCGTACCGGATGGGGAAAGCGGTCGAGGACGCCAACACGTACCGCGTCGGCCACCCACTGGCGCAGCGCGTCCTTGCGCTCGGCAAGTCGCTTACGCCGGCCCCACTGGAGCTAACCTTCCGCTATGGGGGGTCCGGGAAGAAGATTGCGGCGCTCGACTCGATTACCGGGACACGTGGCTGGCTGACATGCTCGCGGCTCACACTGTCCGCACTCGAAACTGAAGACCGCCTTCTCCTCTCGGGCGTCCAGGACGACGGGCAGCCGATCGATGAGATGCAGTGTCGCCGACTCTTCGACCTCCTCGCCGACGAAGGGAAGGCGCAGGAGTTACCCGCCCAGTTGGGGGCGGCTCTCGCGCGCGACCAGGAACGCCTCCGGAAGGCGTTGCTCGAAGACATGATTGCCCGGAATGGCCACTGGTTCGACACGGAGATGGACAAACTCGACCGATGGGCGGAGGATCGCCGCGCATCGCTGAAGCAAGAGTTGGAAGATCTTGACGAGGCGCTCAAGGAAGCGAAGAAGTCCGCTCGGCTTGCGCCGACGCTGCCCGAGAAGCTGGAGCGCCAGCGCGAGGCACGGCATCTTGAAGGCAAGCGGGAGGAAGCGTGGCGCGCCTACGATGAAGCCAGCCGCGATATCGATAGGCAGAAGGACACGCTCCTCGACGACCTCAGCCAGCGCCTGCAACACGCACTGGACGAAGAACCGCTCTTCACCTTACGGTGGATCCTCACATGACAAATGACGACACACTTATGAAGACACCCAATAAGAAAGCCCAGACCGAACCAGATCGTTTCGACCTCCGCTCGGCGCCCATCGCCCACGACAAGCAAGCGGAACTTCTCCGCCTCTTCCCGGAAATCCGGACCGAAGGCGGGAGGGTCGATTTCGACCGGCTGAGGCTCGCCCTCGGCGAGTCTGTTGATGTCGGCAAAGAGCGCTTTGGCCTGACATGGCCGGGCAAGGCCGAGTGTTTCAAGACGATTCAACGACCCAGCCTGGGCACGCTTCGCCCCGTTCCGAAAGAAAGCGTGGACTTCGACGCCACAGAGAATCTCATTATTGAGGGTGACAACCTCGAGGTTCTCAAGCTCCTCCAGAAGTCGTACCTAGGGAAGGTCAAGATGATCTACATCGACCCTCCTTACAACACGGGCAATGACTTCATCTACCCGGACGACTTTTCCGAGAGCCTACAGACATACCTTCAATACACGGGACAGGTGGATGCTGAAGGGAAGAAGTTTGGCACCAACGTTGACACAGACGGTCGGTTCCATTCGAAGTGGCTCAACATGATGTACCCGCGCTTGTACCTTGCCCGCAACCTGCTACAGCAGGACGGCGTCTTGTTCGTCAGTATTGATGACGGCGAACTTGCTAACTTGAGAAAGGTGTGTGATGACGTTTTCGGTGAGGAAAACTTTGTAGCCATCTTCAACTGGGTCCGCACATCGACGCCGGCGGCGCTGTCGGTTAAGACAAAGAAGACAGTGGAGTATGTCGTTTGTTACGAGCGCACTCTAAGTAGCGCGAGATACCAGGGGATTGAGAAGCCGGTTCAGAGTTCAAACCCGCTGCTCAATCAACCGAACCCAATGGGCACCCTTGTCTTTCCGGAGGGCGTTGTCACCACGGGGTTGCCAGACGGCAGAATCAAGCCTGGCAAGTATGGCACGGACCGGTACGAGGTGCACTTGCTAGAAGCGGCACAAGTGCGGGATGGACGCTTTGTGTCGCCACTTCGGCTCCGTGCGCGGTTTCGATGGAGTCAAGAGTACCTGGCAGATCAGCTTGCCAAAGGCGTGCGCATCCACATTGCGACAGAGCGACTGGTGCCGTCTTATGAGAAGGACTCGTATGGTCGTGAGGCACTACCCAATCTAATTGATGGTAAGGTCGGTGTTGGAACCAACGAGAATGCCACGGCTGAATTGCGGAAGCTATTTCCTGGACTTGAGGATGGGCTGATTGAACTCATGCACCCCAAGCCTGTCTCACTTGTAAAGTACTTGGTCAAGGCAGTCAGTGGGACGGAAGATCTTGTCCTGGATTTCTTCGCTGGCTCAGGAACGACGGGCCAGGCAGTGGTGGAAGCTAATCAAGAAGATGGCGGGAGTCGCCGGTTCGTTCTCGTTCAGCTGCCAGAACCAACGGAGAGGAAGGACTTCGCCACAGTCGCTGAGTTGACGAAGGAACGGATGCGGCGTGTCGTGCGAGGGCGTGTGGATGGCGCAACTGGAGAACTTGGGCTGCAGGTGAACGACCACATGGACGTCGGCTTCCGTGTTTTCAAGCTTGATGAGTCGAATTTCAAAACGTGGGACGCGGGTGTGCCACATGACGGCGAGTCTCTAAAGCAGCAGCTTGAACTCCACGTGGACCACCTCAGAAAGGGTCGGAGTGCTCAAGACATTCTCACTGAGCTCCTTCTAAAGAGCGGATTCCCGCTGCCGGTGAAGGTTGAGACGGTGAAGCTCACCGGAAGGACAGTTCACAGTGTCTCTGACGGCGCGCTCCTCGTCTGTCTGGAGGACAAGCTCACGCTCGAACTCATCCGGGCCATGGCGGATCGCAAGCCCGAACGCGTCGTGTGTCTCGACCAGGGGTTTGCGGGCGCCGACCAGCTCAAGGCGAACGCCGTCCAGATCTTCAAGACAAAGGGCATTGCAAGCTTCAAGACGGTCTGACCCATGGCGACCATGAAGCTCCAGTTCGACCCCAACCAACAGTTCCAGCTCGACGCCATTGGCGCCGTCACGGACCTTTTTGAAGGCCAGCCTCAGGGGGCACCCGAGTACGCGGTGATCCAGATGGGCGACCTTGGTGGTCTCTTTGCCGGCCAGGAGCGAACGGAGCTCGGCGTCGGCAATCGGCTCCTTCTGGCCGAGGACAAGCTCACCTCAAACACCCGCGAAGTTCAGGCCCGCGAAGACGTGGATCTTGAGGACCCGTCTGCGCCGCTTGAGGCCTGGGAGCTCTTCGACGCGCCGGCGAACACTCAGCGCCACTGCCCCCACTTCTCTGTCGAGATGGAGACGGGCACCGGCAAGACATACGTCTACCTACGGACCATTTTCGAGTTGTCGCAGCGCTATGGCTTTCAGAAGTTCGTGATTGTCGTCCCGAGCGTCGCAATCCGGGAGGGCGTCCTCAAGAACATCGAGATCACCGCCGAGCACTTCCGAGCCCTCTACAACAACCTGCCCTTTGAGCACTTTGTCTACGATGCTCGCCGGGTAAACCAGCTCCGGCAGTTTGCCACCAGCAATACGCTCCAGATCCTAGTCATCAACATCGATGCGTTCCGGAAGAACTTCACCGGCACGGATGATGAGCAAAAGAGCAACGTCATTTACAAGGAGAGCGACAAACTCTCTGGCCGTCAGCCGATCGAGTTTGTGCAGGCCGCCCGACCCATCGTGATTATCGACGAGCCGCAGAGCGTCGACTCTACCGACCGCGCTCAAGAGGCGATCAAGGCCCTGAACCCGCTCTGCACGCTCCGGTACTCCGCCACGCATCGCAATCCATACAACCTCGTGTACCGCCTGGACCCGGTCCGGGCATTTGAGCTCAAGCTCGTCAAGCAGATCGTCGTTGCCAGCGCCGCGGCCGAGGGCGCCACGAGCGACCCGCTCGTGCACGTCGAGCGGATCGACTACAAGCCGGCGATCAGGGCCAAGCTGCGGATCCACGTTCAAACGTCGGACGGACCGAAGGAGAAGCTGGTTGCCGTCAAGCAGGGAGCGGACCTCTTCACGCTCTCCAACGAGCGGGCGGCCTACCGGAATGGTTTCGAAATCGCAGAGATCGACGCCGAGCCAGGGCAGGAGCGGATTCGTTTCGCCAACGGCCGCACGCTCCGACTCGGCGAAGCCATTGGTGGGATGCGGGAGGATGTCTGGCGCGCCCAGATAAAGCACACGGTCAAGCGCCACCTCGAGAAGGAACTACAGCTGCGTGAGCGAGGCATCAAGGTGCTCAGCCTATTCTTCATCGACCGGGTCGCCAACTACCGCGACTACGACGCCGCCGGGCAGCCGGTCAAGGGCAAGTTCGCCGAAGCCTTCGAGGCCGAGCTGACCGCCATGGCAAAGGACTCGCGATACGCTTCGCTCGAGTGGCTCAAGGAGCCGATGGACAAGCTCCACAACGGCTACTTCGCACAAGACAAGAAGGGCGTGCTGAAGGACACCCGCGGCGACACGCAGGCGGACGATGAGGTGTACAACCTGATCATGAAGGAGAAGGAGCGTCTGCTCTCGCTCGACGAGCCGCTCCGGTTCATTTTCAGCCATTCGGCCCTGCGCGAGGGCTGGGACAACCCGAACGTCTTCCAGATTTGCACGCTCAACGAAACCCGAAGCGCCGTGAAGAAGCGACAAGAGATCGGCCGCGGACTGCGCCTCCCGGTCGACCAACACGGTGCACGCGTATTCGACGAATCAGTCAACAAGCTCTACGTCATGGCCAACGAGAGCTATGAGCAGTTCGCCGAGGCGCTCCAGAAGGAGTACGAGGAGGACTGCGGCGTGACCTTCGGCAAGGTGCCGTTGACCGCTTTCATCAAGCTCACCCGCGTTGTGGACGGTGAGGAGCAACCCGTGGGCCGGGAGGGCGGGGAGAGCATTCGGCGGGCGCTCATCGAGCAGGGCATGCTCGATGAGAATAGTCGGATCCAGCCGGCCTTCGATCCGAAGCGCTCAGATTTCTCGCTGACCTTGCCCGAGCCGCAGCGGGACTTGACTGCAGCGGTCATCGACTTGCTGTCGGCCTACCAGATTGAGCGGCACATCCGACGCGAGCGTGATGATGGTCCCAACAGACTCAGGAAGCAGGTCGCCCTCAGTCCGGAGTTCGCCGCGCTGTGGGATCGCATCAAGCCGAAGACCACGTACCGCGTCGTGTTCGAGACCGACGCGCTTGTCCAGCGGGCAGTCGCTGCCGTCAAGCGCATGGACAAGATCGAGAAGCCTCGCATCACCGTGGCTGCGGGAGCCCTCGGCGTTCAACGCGGCGGAGTCACGACCACGGCGGCTAGCGTCGCTGAAGAGCGGGTCGAGTACGCCGATCGACCAGTTCCCGACCTGCTCGCCTATCTTCAGAGCGAGACCGAGCTCACCCGATCAACACTGGTGCGCATCCTCGTCGAGTCCGGCCGGCTGAAGGATTTCTTCAACAACCCGCAGCGCTTTCTCGATGCGGTCGCGGCCATCTTGAAGTACGAGCTGCACCGGCTGCTTGTCGACGGCATCAAGTACGAGCGGATCGACGGTTCGGGCGCGGAGGCAGAGTGGGAGATGCTCCTCTTCAGGAACGAGGAACTCATCAATTACCTCTCGGCGCTCCAGGTGAACAAGTCCGTCTACGAGTACGTGACGTACGAGTCCGAGGTGGAGCGCGAGTTCGCCAAACGACTCGACGAGCGTGAGGACATCAAGCTCTTCGTGAAGCTGCCGGGTTGGTTTGAGGTTGACACTCCGGTCGGGAAGTACAACCCGGATTGGGCCATCGTGAAGCAAGACGGTCAGGCGCTGTATCTCGTGCGTGAGACGAAGAGCACGCGCGACTTCCTCCGCCTTCGGACGAGTGAGGCGGACAAGGTCCGCTGTGGCCTCAAGCACTTCGATGCGCTTGGCGTGCCGTTTGCGGTGGCAGTGAGCGCTGACGAGGTCTAGCCGGCGTCACTCCTTGCGGACGAGGCCCGCACGATGAACCAATCGAGCGTGTCATAGGTGAGTTACCCTCGGTCTGTGCTCACATCCTGACTTCGTGGTCGCGTTCGCTCCCGGCGAGCCCCAGAGGGGTGACGCCCGGGATCCCGTGACAGCTCGCGGATAGACTGGCGAACATCGCAGCTATGGCATGACTGGCGGGGCTACCTCTCCACCGAAGCAAGCATAGTCCCGCCTTCTGAGCGCGAAAACCAACCCGACATTGCGGTCCATCCAGTCGAGCGAGAGTTGAAGCTGCGGTTCAGGCGACACGACTTCTGTTTGCGCCGGACTGCTGCGCGTAGTCCTGTAGAGACCGTCGAACAGCATCACAGGAGCTAGCCTGTCGAGAGTTCCGGGATCGGCGCCAGTAGTAATGGCCTTGGCATGTTCAAGGGTCAACTCAACGATCCACCGACGCTGGATCATCGCGGCGCCGCCATCCAACACGGAGCGTTGAAAGATAGTGGCCGCAAGATACTGCAGTCCGACGGACACCAATCCAAACTCACGGCTGGCTGTCGCGAGAGCCACAGAGTCGCGGATGTGCGCTTCGGCCGCCGTCATGTGCGACAACGCGTTGGCGTAACTACTAGTCGTGCGAGCTTCCGCCATGGCAAGAGTGCCTGCGTACAGCGCGAACCGCGAGCGGTCGTCGTAGCCAAACTGATCGAGATAGGTGGCGGCATGGTTGAGTCGATCGCGACGCCCTTGGAGGAGTTGCTCAGAGGCGATGAACCCCCGGTGGCATTGAATCGCGTGCGATAGGCGCGCCCACGCCAGATGAATGCGCCCGACCAATAGACGATCGGCAGGCACCCGAATGGGGAGGGCCAGATCCATCTGTTTCAGGCAAGTGTAGGCGACTCCTATGGCGCGGGCCGCTTCGTGGGGTGGGCTAGGAGTAACGACGGGAGTCGCAGCCAGATCCAGGGCAACAGTGGCGAGCACGTAGCGGAGGTGGCGTCGTAGGTAGCGCTGGTCATACCGAGCTGCCGAGGAGCGAGCAGCCTCGATGAGTGCCGCAGTTGGGATGCGCAGGGCGATGTCCTCCGTACCAAAGATGTCGAAGAATCCCTCCATGAAGGTGCTCTGCTCGCCCAGCTCTTCCGAGAAGGCCTGGGTTGTAGGCAGCGCCTTCCAGAGCGTCATTACGAAGTCGGCGCTCTTGCGTAGGCCATCACGTCGGATCGTGGTCGCAGCTACGCATTCCGCTGCCGCTAGCCAGTGCTCCCAAGGCTCGTATGGGGCGAGATAGCCGTTCCAGAAGGACCGCTCCACGAGCGCCGGCGCTTCCGTAACGACCCAGTTACGAAGGTCATCGCGGCCATCCGCGTGGATGCGTATGGCGGCTACACCGCCGACCAGTCGCTGTTCTGGCGCAAGGTCCGCAAATGCCTCGCGGATGATCTTGCGGGCCCGTACGAACCCAATGCGGTTCGCCTCCGATGGACCGCGGCCGGATCTCTCGAAATGACGAGAGTGTTCCGCTACATGCGACTGCGTCACCCACCCGCCCGGAAAGCGCTCGGGCCAAACGGCGGCGATCGCCACTACTGCGAGCACGCTTCGAGGCTGTTCGGCTAGCGCCCCCGCCCGCTGGCTCAGTGGCTCCTGCGATGAAGCCGCCTTGTGGCGCTGCTTCATGTTACGGCGCGTTACACCCATGACCTCCGAGACTCCTTCCTGTCGGGCCGGGGAGCCGGCCGACGGGACTTCAAGGGAGAAAGGAGGTGATCCAACCAACCGAGATAGGAACTGGCCGTCGCGTCAACGGTGAAGGGCGACCCTGGGTCGTCCACCGGGACGGACAAGCTGGTACGGCCTCTCGGCTGAGCAGTCTACCGCAGTACCTGGACTCGTGAGGAATCACCTTCCAAACGGAGGCACACAATGCGTATCGGAGCACCTCGTTGTTCGGGAGCACGGTTTCGGCCCCATCGGCCGTCGTTCATGAAGTACCGCGGTCACCGCTGGGTTCGTGGGCTTGGTATGCGGCCGCTGCATCGCTGTCCGATCTGTGGTCGCGGTCTCTACTCGATCTAGGGAGGGTACGGCGATGGAAGAGCGCTTCGAAAGCAAGATGGTTCCCGGCAGGTACTTCGTGGTGCGCCACGACGGGAGCGTGCAGCAGGTACAGGTGACTCGAAAGGAGACCGCTGCGAGTAGCGCAGCGGGAGCACTCGTGGTGGCTGGCTTCATCTGCCTCATCGCCGCGGCTCTCGCGAGCGACTAGCGCAGTGCGACTCATCGCCACGCAGCTACAGAAAGGTGCCGGGCCCCGCGGGGCCCGGCACCGCCTTCTCGTTCCGCCGCCCAGCATTCAAGAAGGGGGTGCCTCTGGTGTTTGATCGCCTCGTGAAGCATGTGATCACGCTGATCCTCTTGTTGTTCTTCGCTCAGGCCGCGATTGGCCTGGTGCGGACGCTCGGGCCTGCTAGCAGCGTGGTAGTCGCGTTGATCACGGTTGGTCTCTTGATTCGTGGTGTGGACTTCATCCGGAAGCGCGGCCCGCAAGTGAGAAAGAACCGGCTCTCAGGCTCTCAGCCGGCACGACAGCGCGTCCGCCGTCCGGCCGAGAACGTCCAGGTCCATCGCCCGGGGCGGCCGCATCCGGACCCTGACCCGGCCATCAACGAGGAGGACGACTGATGGAGCAGCTCGCCTTGCACTTGCGCCGCCTCGTACGCGGCAGTGAGGCCGAAACCGGCCGCTTGTGGCACGCCAAGAGTGAGCAGGACCGCAGCGCCCATGCTCTTGCGCGCCGGCAAGAGTTTCTTTCCCAGACCCGCTGCGATCGCGATGCGGGACGGCTGATCGTCGGCCGCTCAGAGGACCTCTCGGGCGGCCACCAGTGGTGCGGGCTGCCCATCGAGCAGTTGACGGGGCAGCACGTCGGCGTGAGCGGTGCGACGGGCATGGGCAAGAGCTTCATGTTGGCGGCGCTCCTCTGGCAGCTCCTCAAGGCCCGTGTGCCGATCGTCGTTGTGGACATGAAGTCGGAGCTCTGTGAGCTGGTGCTTGAGACGCTTGTGCCAGCCCTCGTCGCTGCCGGTCGCGACGACCTCGTCGATCAGGTGCGTGTCATTCGTCCCTTCGATCCGGGGCGAGTACCGCAGCTGCGATTGACCGAACAGGAGCGCGATGTGTCGCCCCAGGTGCAGAGCCTCAACATCGCCACAGCCCTCGGCGAGGCCATCGGTCAGGATCATGGCGTGCGCATGCAGCGGCTCCTGCTTCCGGCCGCCGGGCTCGCGGTGGAGCGCAACCTGCCGCTCCCGACGGTGCTCGATTGGCTCCGCGACCCAGCCCGCTTCGCCCGGGAGGCCGCCACCTCGTCGGATCCGGTCATCCGCGCCTACGCCATCCACGAGTTGCCGCGCGAGAACCGCTCGTCGCTTGATGCGGTCCGCGCCCGGCTCGACCTCGTCTTTCACCTGCCCGAAATCCGTCGGGCGCTTTCTGCGCCACGATGTATCGACTTCCACGAATGCCTGCGCGAGGGTCTGACGCTCCTGGACTTTGGGTCGCCGCCGGGCGGCGCGGAAGGTGCGATGCGCTTCGTCGCCGGGCCAGTCACTGGCAGACTCTCGCGGGCGATCCTGTCGCGCGATGTCAGTTCGCAGACGCCGCACGCTGTAGTGCTGTTTGAGGAATTCCAGGAGCTCCTCGGACGGCACCAGATCGAGCAGTTCAAGCGCTTGCTCAGTCTGTGCCGTTTCAAGCGCGTGGCGCTGCACTTTTCGAATCAGCAGCCCGCACAGATTGCCGCCGCGGACCGCACGCTCCTGAAGGTGCTCCGCACCAACCTCGGTGCAGAGATGATCTTCCGCAGCTCGGTCGAGGACGCCCGCGCCTTGTCCGAGGGGCTCGCGACCCGTTCACCCGACGAGACGCTGACGCAGGCGCGTACGCGGCTCATCGAGCAGATCGTCGCGCTCCCGCGCCGCTCGTACTTCCTGTGGCTCAAGGGCGCCACCTTTGGTCCGCAGCGTCTGACGAGTCCGCGCCTCGACGTGGACGCACTGTGCCGCGCCGCTTCGACGTTGTCACCCGATCTGCGGCAGCGCATTCGCGCCGGGGTCGCCTCAGTGGACCGCGTCGAGGTGGAGGAGGCTCTCGCCGCAGAGCAGTCGGCCGCGCGTCAGCCGCAAATCGTCCCGCTCGAAGAGGAGCGGCGCGTACGCGCGTCGAGGCTCGGGTAATCCATGCGTGAACTGCGGCAGGCACTCGACCTCTTCCTCTCTGCCCTGGGGGGCCTGTGGTGGATCGTCGAAACCCTATGGCTCGGCGGCAGGGCGCTGCTGCGCGCCGTGATGCTACTGGCGAAGTACCGCACGATCATGGCCGAGGTGCGAAAGTGTCCACGGGGTCACGCCGTCGCCATGTACGGCCTGTTCGACTGCCATTGCGGGGCTCGATTGGAGGGCTGGGTATTCGGCCGCTGCTCGGTGTGCCACGAATCGGCCGCCTGGACGCCGTGCCCGACCTGCGGCCTGCCGGTCCGCAATCCGGTACTCCCGTGATCCGCCAGTCCCGCGTTCGTCGCCACAAGGGGATCCGGGTCGAGCTCACTGAGCGAGATCGGGACGTACTCCTCGCGCTCGCCCGGTTCCGCCTCGCCAGGACGTCGCAGCTCTACCGATACGCCTTCGCCGGCATCCGGCGAGATACGGCCGCAGCGCGGCTGCGGCGGCTGTTCGATTCCCGGCATGTCTCGGTCGCCCGCCTTGGCCCCTTAGCCGAGAACCTCTACCGCCTCGGGCCCCTTGGCCGACAGGCGTTGCAGGCGGAAGGGGTCCGCCTTGCTCCGGCGCCGCGCGGGGCAATCGAACACCACCTCGGGATAGTCGAGAGCTGGACGCGCGTCGCAGCCGAGCCGGAGCTCGAGATTGCCCGGTGCCTGCCAGACTGGGAACTTCGGGAGGAACTCGGCCTTGGAGAGATCGCCGTCATCCCGGACCTGTTCGCCTTGCTCCGGCTCCGGGGCCAGCTCGTGCCGGTGGCGATCGAGGTGGACTGCGGGACCGAAAACGCGTCGGTTCTCCGGTCGAAGGTCGAACGCTACGCAGCGCTGTGGGGGAGAAGTCCCGGCCTCTTTGGGTGGGAGCGCTTCGCCCTCGTGGTCGTGCTGCACGCTCCGCAACGCCGCGCGATTGCAGCAGCCGTACTCAAGAAAGTGTGGGTCTTGCCGCATGCAATCACTCCGGTCCACGAACGCCTCTACTCCGTGTTGTTGCCGCTGTTAGCGCAGCTTCAGCCTCCCCTTGGCGACTCCCCTTGCCGTCAGGGGAGCTCGCAAGGGGAGTCGTCCGGGTCGCTGGAAGGGTCCGAGCGGTGAGTGAGCCCGGTGCCTGGAGGGACGAGCAGCCGCGGAGTAGAGTCAGCTCCGTCATGCCGCAGCTGATGACCCTGGCTGAGGTCGCCCGGGCGCTGCAGGTCTCCGAGAAGACGGTTCGCCGACTCCTCCGACGCGGGTTTCCGCATGTCCGGTTCGGGCGCGTGTTACGCTTCGATCCGGCTGACGTTCGGCGGTGGGTTGAGGCACGGAGACGCTGACCGATGCCTCAACTGCCGATGAACATGGTGCGCCGGAGCGGGAAGCCGGGGTACTGGTTCGTGAAGAAGCTGGGTGGCCGCAAGATCACCCGTTTCCTCGGAACTGACTACGCCTCGGCCCTCGACCGGTACCGTTCTTTGAAAACCCAAGACGTGCCGCCCGTTGACATGACGGTGCGCGAGGCGGCGAAGCGCTGGCTCGCGACGTACATCGCCACGAGCCGGAACGCGAAGGGCCAGGTGTTGACCAAGGTCCGGGTTCGGAAGCATCTCGAGCCCGTGCTGGGGCATTACCTGCTCTCGCGCCTCACGTCCGATCATCTCCGCCGCTATCGGCTCGAACTCGAAGGTCGGGTCGGCTCGCTGCAAACGGTCACCCATCTGCTCTCGGATGTGCGCTGCCTGCTGCGGTGGTGCGAGGACGCTGGACTCTTGCAGCGCTCACCCTTTCCCCGCCGACTGCTGCCGCGTCTTCAGGAGCGGCCGCCGGAGCGCCTCAGCGATGATGAGATCCGTATCGTGACGAGCTTGGCGGAGCCACACGGCTTCTTGTGCCGGCTCGGGATCGAGACGGGCCTCAGGTGGGGCGAGCTAACCCGGGCGCAGTCCACGGACATCGAGCGCGGGTTTCTCGTCGTCCACCAGACCAAGTCCGGTCGGGTGCGGCGGGTGCCACTCTCGCCGCAGTTCCAGGCGGAGATGCGGACGAGGATCGGGAAACTTGTGCCGTTCTCGGCCAGCGCCTCGAACTCGTTCAACCGCACGATCCGGCGGATGACGGGCTTGGAGCGGTTTCATGCTCACCAGCTCCGGCACACGATGGCGTGTCGGTGGCTGGAGCAGGGCGGAAGCCTAGCGGCGCTGCAGCACGTCTTGGGGCATGCTTCGATCGTCACGACGCAGCGCTACGCCCGGCTCACGGACGAGTCGGTCATGGCGGAGAAGCTCAGAATCACCAAGGGGGAGACCGCCGGGGAGACCGGCGGACGCTAGTAGTACTGTGTAGCAACTGGTTCCGCCCGCACACGGCAAGCTTCCTAAACCGCGTGCCGCTGGTTCGACTCCAGCCGGGGCCACCAACTTCGCGCCGCGCCGGCAGCCCGGCTCCAGAAAGTGCCGCAACGAAGCCCCGCGCCCCTTCGCGACGCGCGCCCGCCGGAATCTCAGCGCCGCCCGTATCGAGTCGCGACGTACTCGTCGAGCAGCTTCGCGAAGTCGGCGGCGATCGACTCGCCGCGCAGCGTCACGCGCAGCTTGCCGTCCACGTAGACCGGCGCGCGCGGGTCCTCGCCGTTTCCGGGGAGCGAAATGCCGATGTCGGCGTGCTTGCTCTCGCCGGGGCCGTTGACCACGCAGCCCATGACCGCGACCTTCAGCTCCTCGACGCCGGGGTGCTGCTCGCGCCAGGCGGCCATGCGCGCCTGGATGTGCGCGGTCACCTGTGCGGCCAGCTCCTGGAAGAACGTGCTGGTCGTGCGGCCGCAGCCGGGGCAGCTGGTCACCTGGGGCGAGAAGGCGCGCAGGCCGAGCGACTGCAGGATCTGCTGGCAGATGCGCACTTCCTCGGCGCGATCTCCACCCGGAAGGGGCGTCAGGCTGGTGCGGATGGTGTCGCCGATGCCTTCGAACAGCAGCACGGAGAGCGCCGCGGTGGTCGCGACGATGCCCTTGGCGCCGAGCCCGGCCTCGGTGAGGCCGAGGTGGAGCGGGTAGTCCGAGCTGGCGGCGAGCGCGCGATACACCTGCACCAGGTCGCGCACGTCCGAGACCTTGGCCGACAGGATGATCCGGTCGTGCGGCTGGCCGAAGCCCTCGGCGAGCGCGGCCGAACGCAGCGCGCTCTCGCGCATCGCTTCGAGCACGACCTCCCGGTCGGGCAGCGGCTCGGTCCGCTTGGCGTTCGCGTCCATCAGCGAGGTCAGCAGCGTGCGGTCGAGCGAGCCCCAGTTGACGCCGATGCGCACGGGCTTTTCGTTCGCGACCGCGACATCAATCATCCGGCGGAAGTTGTCGTCGTGCTGGTGTCCGGCGCCGACGTTGCCGGGGTTGATCCGGTACTTGGCGAGGGCGCGCGCGCACTCGGGGTACTCGGTGAGCAGCAGGTGTCCGTTGTAATGGAAGTCGCCCACGATCGGCACGCGAAGGCCGAGGTCCTCGACCCGGCGCGCGATCTCGCCGACGACGGCGGCGGCCTCGCGGGTGTTGACGGTGACGCGCACCAGCTCCGAACCGGCCCGGGCGAGCAGCGCGACCTGCGCCGCGGTCGCGGCGGCGTCGGCGGTGTCGGTGTTGGTCATGGACTGGACGACGACCGGATGGCCGCCGCCCACGGAAACGCCGCCGACCCTGCAGGTGACGCTGGTGCGTCGCGGGCGCAGGCGGGAGTCCTCGATCTGGACGAGAGGCATGTCGGGCAGGGTAGGGGCCGCTTCTTCGGCGCGTCAAACCTGAGGAAACGCGCGGGCGGCTCTGTTAGCGTTCCTCGCCGAGAGCCCTGCCGCCGGCCGCCGCGGGGCACAGGAAGAAAGGGAAGCCATGAGCCCGAACGCCGCCGACATGATTGATGCGGTCTGCCGCCAGGACATCGAAGGCGTCGCCGACCTGCTGCGCCAGCAGCCGACACTCGCCGCGAGCCGCGACGAGAACGGCATTTCCGCGTTCCTGTGGGCGAGCTACACGCGCCAGTCCGCGGTGCGCGACCTGCTGCGTGCCTCGCTGCCGTCGCTCGACATCTTCGAAGCGGTGGCCGCGGGCGACGAAGCGCGCGCGCTCGAGCTGCTCGCGGCGCAGCCGGCGCTGGCGCACGCCTGGTCGAGTGACGGGTTCACGCCGCTCCACCTGGCGGCGTACTTCGCCCGCGGGGCGGTCGCCGAGCGGTTGCTCATGATGGGCGCCGACGTGGCGGCCGAGTCGAGAAATCCGATGCGGGTCACACCGCTGCACAGCGCGGTGTCCTCGCGCAGTCTCGATCTGTGCCGGCTGCTGCTCGAGCGCGGCGCGCCGCCGGACGCGGGCCAGCATCACGGCTGGACGGCGCTGATGTCGGCCGGAATGCTCGGCGACGGCGAACTGGCGGACCTGCTGCTGGCGCACGGAGCGACGCTCGCTCCCAGGGACGACAAGGGTCAGACCGCGGCCGACATCGCGGCCGAGAAGGGGCACGACGCGCTCGCGGCTCGCCTGCGCCCGACGATCGTGGCCTGAGCGGAACGCCGCCGGGCGCATCCGCACGCGCCGCCCGCCGGCCGGGCTTCCCGCCGCGACCGACGACGCACGCGCCGGGCGGCTGCTCGCGCAGGTACGAGCCTCCCGCCCGGGGCCACGCTCAGCGTGTGGCGCCGCCCGACCAGAGCAGGTTCGCCCGTTCGGGCCCGTGCGCGTCGCCCGCGAGTTCGGCGCCCAGCGCATCCAGGCCGCGCTGAAGCCGCTCGCGCAGCGCCGCGAGCAGCGCTGACCGGCCCGCTTCCGCGTCGGCGCCCGCGGCCAGCGCCTCGTGCACGGCGAGCGGTTCGGGCACGCGCACGTGCACGGCGCGCGGCGCGACGGCGACGGGCACGGTGTTGTGGAGCGCGTTGGCGAACCCGCGCGTGACGAGCGCGCCGCGCGTTCGCTTGAGCACCTCGGCGATGCGTTCCGGCGCGAGCGTCGGCCGGTCGTAGAGCGCGGGATCGAAGCCGGCGAGGCGCTGCAGTTCGGCGAGCCGCTCGCGATCGCGACGCGCGCCTTCGGGGTGGGTGGCGGCGAGCGCGCGGATGGACTTGCGGAGCTGGTGCTGCGCGCGCACCGGGTCGGGCTCCAGCGGGCCGTGTGCGCGGGCCAGCGCCTCGCGCAGCGCCGCGAGCGTCGCGGCCTGCGCGCCGAAGTAGGCGCGGCCGGGCGCCGCGGGGTCGAACGCGGGCGCGGGCAGCGAGAGCCGCCCGCACTGGCGCGCCAGCAGCCGCCCGAGCAGCGCCGCGAAGCGCGCCTCGAGCGCGCCGCCTCCCGGCGCGAGGCCGAGCGCGCGTTCGATGTGGGCCATCTCGCGGCTCAGGCCGGCCGACGGATCGGCGAGGAACCGCAGCCGCCAGAGCAGCGGCACGACGAACACCGGCCGCGAATCGCCCCGCTCGCGCAGCAGCCGCGCGGCCTCCCAGGCCATGTCCACGACGCCCGGAAGCAGCGGCCCCACGCGTTCGCCCTGCCAGGTCGCGGTGCCCTCGGGGTGCAGCAGCACGCCGTGGCCGGCGAGCGCCCAGCGCACCGAGTACGCCTTGCCCTCGCCGCCGGGCGCGTTGGCGATCAGGTTGTTCGCGAGCCAGAAGCGCTGCGAAAGCGGCGAGCCGTTGACGATCTCGTACGACGCCCAGTGCGCCATGAGCGGCGAGACGCGGCGCGAGATTTCCTTGTCCACCAGCCAGTCGGTGAGGAACTCGGGGTGATTGGGACCCAGGAAAGCGGCCGTGCCGGGATTCACCGCCGCGCGCAGCCGGGCGAGGTCGGCCCCGGGCAGGTCGAACCGGCGAAGCCCCAGCACGGGACCCAGCATGAGGTGGCGGTTGACGGGTCCGAGCAGCCGGATGAGCCACGCCTGCGGCGCGGGCTCGCGGTAGATGCGCGGATCGAATCGCCCGCTCATGCGGCCTGGCGCGGCCCGGCGCCGGTGGTGCGGGCGGCGGCGTGGAGCGGGGAGCGGGAGTCCGGGAGTCGGCCCGGGGCCGTCGTCGCGTCGCGCATGCGCGGGACGCTAGCGCAGCGCGCCGCCCCTGCCCAACCACGCCCGCCCCGGCGCGGGGGCGTTCAGCCGCGATCGGGCGTGCTAGCGTGCCGGCAACCCGTAACCGCAGGAGACGCCATGCCGCTGCTGCTGACCGAGACGGACGTCGCGGAGCTGCTCGAAACGCGCGCGCTCGTGGATCTCATGGAGACGACGCTCGCCGACTTCTCTTCCGGGCGGACGGTCCAGCCCGTGCGCACGACGCTGCGCCTGGAGGAGCACGAGTCCTTCATCGGCGTCATGCCGGCGGCGTTGCCCGGCCACGCGGGCGCGGGGCTCAAGGTCGTGACGCTCGCGCCACGCAACGCCGCTCGCGGCCTGCCCACCCATCTCGCGACCATCCTCGTCCTCGATCCGGAGACGGGCGCCCTCGAGGCGATTCTCGACGGCCGGCTCGTGACCGAGCGCCGCACGGCGGCCGTCTCGGCCGCGGCCGCGCGCCGGCTCGCCCGTGCCGGCGCGGAAACCCTGACGCTGCTCGGCTCGGGGGTGCAGGCGCTCAGCCATCTCGAGGCGTTCGCGGCCGTCCTGCCGCTGCGCGAGGCGCGCGTCTGGAGCCCGAACCCGGAACGCCGCGCGGCGTTCGCGCGCGCGCACGATGGCGGGCGCGGCTTCACGGTGCGCGCGGTCGCGTCGGCCGAGGAGGCGGTGCGGGGCGCCGACCTGGTGGTCGCGGCGACGAGCGCGCGCACGCCGGTGCTGCGCGGCGAATGGCTCGCCGAGGGCGCGCACGTGAGCGCGGTCGGCGCGTGCACGCCCGACTGGCGCGAGCTGGACGGCGAGGCGGTGCGTCGCTCGCGCGTCTACGTGGACTCGCTCGCGGCGGCCCGGCAGGAGGCGGGGGACCTGATCGGCGCCGAACGCGAAGGGGGCTGGAGCTTCGCCGAGGTCGTGGGCGAGCTGGGCGCGCTGTTCGCGGGCGGCCTCGCCGGACGGCGCGACGCGCGCGAGGTGACGCTCTTCAAGTCGCTGGGGCTCGCCTGCGAGGACGTCGCGAGCGCGCGCTGGCTCATCGCCCGCGCGCGCGAGCGCGGCGTCGGCATTTCGATCGCGATCTGAGCGGCCCCGCCGGCTCAGACGTACATCGCGCCCGAGAAGGCGCGGTAGTGCTTCTCGCAGGCGGGATGCTCGATGCCGAGCAGCAGGAAGATGGCGCGCCCGAGCTCGCGCGCGGCGCCGGCCGCCCAGCTCCGGTCGGCGCGCAGAGCCTCGATGTCGCGGGCCAGGGCCTTGTCCCAGTCGCCGGAGCGGACCGCCGCCAGCGCGGCCGCGAAGGGCGCGCGGGCCGCGCCTTCGGGCAGCGCGTCGGCGCGCGTCAGCCAGCCGGCGATCACGCGCAGCGCCTCGGCGCGGTCGGCGATGTCGTCGGCGAGCGGCGCGATCACGTCCTCGACCGCGGCGGGATCGAGGCGGAGCAGCGCTTCTCCGAGCGCAAGGCGCGCGGGCGCGTTGCCGGGCTCGGCCGACAGCACCTCGCGCAGCTCCGCCGCCGCCGATGCCGCGTCGCCGCCGGCGAGCTTCTCGCGGGCGGCGGCCAGCGCGCCGGCCGCGGGAGAAGGCAGCGCCCGGGCGAGCCACTCGCGCACACGCGCTTCGGGCAACGCCCCGACGAACTCGTCCACGACTTCGCCGTTCACGAACAGCTTGACGTTCGGGATGCTCATGACGCCGTAGCGCGTGGCCTGCTCGCCGAAGGCTTCGGTGTCCACCTTGGCCAGCGCCCAGCGGCCCGCGGCGTCCTCAGCGAGGCGTTCGAGCACGGGCCCGAGCGTCCGGCAGGGACCGCACCACTCCGCCCAGAAGTCCACGAGGACCGGCAGCTCGCGGCTGCGCTCGATCACGTCCTTTTCGAAATCCACGACATCGTGTCCGCTCACCGAAATGGCTCCTTTCGCGCTCGCTCCACTGGAGCAACCACCCCTGAGAGTCGGGATGAGCCCCGGGAGATTCGCGCCGCGGTCTTCGGGACCGGGGGCGGCCGGTCCCGGGCGGGAGCGACGGTGGAATCCGTGAGCTTGACGCCCGCATTGCACCCGCCGCCGTTCGCCGGCGATATGCTCATGGCGCCGCGTGCGCCTCGCGCTTGTCCGGCCCATCGCCATGACCGACCCCACGCCGAATCCGCAGGCAAGGCCCAGCGGCTCGCTCGCACGCGAGGTCGCGGTGCTCGTGCTCGTCGGCGCCGCTCTCGGGCTCGGTTACAACGCCTACCTGCTCGGCTCCGGGCCGCGCGCGGGGCTCGCGTGGATCAAGGCCGAGAAGAAGCTGGTCCGGCTCGAGGACGTTCTGCCCGGCGAGCCCGCGCCCACGTCCGCCACGACCGGCGGGGCGCCGGCGACAGCCGGTCCCGCGCAGGAGACGGCCGAGGCGCCCGCTCTCGCCGGCCGGGCGGGCGCACGTCCCGACGCTTCCGGCGCGCCGGCCGCGAAGCCGGCGCCGACGGGCGCCGCGGCATCGCCCGCACCGGCCGCCGCCACGCCGGCCTCCGCGTCTCGAACGCCGGCCGCCGCGACGGGCCCCGTGGCCTCGGGCGCGGGCGGCATGTCGCTGGCCCCCGGCGCCGCGCCGCCCGCGGCCGGGAGCCCGACCGGCGCCGTGCCCGTCGCGCCCGCGGACGTGCCCGCGATCCCCGAGACGAAGGAACCCTTCGAGACCGGACTCGCCATCGTGCGCAAGCTCCACGCCGCCAACGCCGCGGTGTTCGTGGACGCGCGCAGCGCGGACGAATACGCGCAGGGCCACATCGCCGGGGCGCTGCACCTGTCGTTCGACGACGTGTTCAGGAACCCCGAGCTCGCGAAGCGGCTCGACGACCGCGGGCTGCCGATCGTCGCCTACTGCGGCGGCGGCGACTGCGACCTGTCGCGCAACCTGGCCTTCTCGTTGATTGATGCCGGCAAGAAGCGCGTGCTCGTCTTCCTCGACGGCCTGCCCGCGTGGGAACAGGCGGGGCTGCCGGTGCACAAGGGGACCCAGCCGTGAGGCGCGTGCGATGAAGGCGCTGCTCGAAAGGCTCGCCTCCCCGTGGGCCGTGCGCCTCGCGCAGGTCTCGATCGGGCTCGTGTTCCTCGCCGCCGCGCTCGCCAAGATCGGCGACACGGCCTACTTCGCGCAGCAGGTGCACAACTACCGGCTCGCGCCGCTGTGGTCCGAGCACCTGATCGCCATGACGATGCCGTGGATCGAGCTGGTCGCCGGCCTCGCGCTGGTGGTGGGTCCGCGGCGGCGCGGCGGCGCGGTCGTGGTGTTCGCGCTCATGGTCCTGTTCACGTTCGCGGTCGGCGCCGCCTGGGCGCGCGGACTGGACTTCAGCTGCGGCTGCTTCGGCAAGGCCGGCGCCGCGACGATCGGCGCGCGCAAGTTCGCCGAGAACGTCGGGCTGACGCTGCTCGCGGCCATCGCCCTGCTGCCGCCGCGCCGGTAGCCGCGCATCCGCGCGGCCCGCGCCGCGAAGCGGAAGCCGGTCACCGGGCGGGTGCGCCACGAGCCCGCGCGGCGGCGCGCGGCCGCCGCCGCCGCCGGCCGGCGCTCAGTTGTGCACGAGCCTGCGGTACTTGATCCGGTGCGGCTGGTCGGCCTCGGCGCCGATCCGCTCGTGCAGGTTCTTCTCGTAGTCCTGGTAGTTGCCCTCGAAGAACACGACCTGCGAATCGCCCTCGAACGCCAGCATGTGCGTGGCGACGCGGTCGAGGAACCAGCGGTCGTGCGAAATGATCACCGCGCACCCCGCGAACCCGAGCAGCGCCTCCTCCAGCGCGCGCAGCGTGTCCACGTCGAGGTCGTTCGTGGGCTCGTCGAGCAGCAGCAGGTTGCCGCCGCTCTGCAGGAGCTTGGCCATGTGCAGGCGGTTGCGTTCGCCGCCCGAGAGGTCCTTGACGCGCTTCTGCTGGTCGCCGCCGCGGAAGTTGAACCACGCGCAATAGGCGCGCGAGTTGACCTCGCGCTTGCCCAGCGTGATCAGGTCGTTGCCGCCCGAGATCTCCTCCCAGACGGTGTGGTCGCCCTCGAGGGTGTCGCGGCTCTGGTCCACGTAGGCGATCTGGACCGTCTCGCCGACGCGCAGCGAGCCGGCGTCGGGCTGCTCCTGTCCGACCAGCATGCGGAACAGCGTCGTCTTGCCGGCGCCGTTGGGGCCGATGACGCCGACGATTCCGGCGGGCGGGAGCTTGAACGACAGGTCGTCAATGAGCAGCGTGTCGCCGTAGCCCTTGCGCAGGTTCTGCGTCTCGATGACGACGTTGCCGAGGCGCGGCCCCGGCGGGATGTAGATCTCGACGTTGTCAATACGCTCGCGCCCTTCCTCGGCGAGCATCTTCTCGTAGGCCTGCAACCGCGCCTTGCTCTTCGCCTGCCGCGCGCGCGGGGCCATCTTGACCCACTCGAACTCGCGCTCGAGCGTCTTCTGCCGCGCCGACTCGGTCTTCTCCTCCTCGGCGAGGCGGTTCTTCTTCTGCTCGAGCCAGCTCGAGTAGTTGCCTTCCCACGGAATGCCGGCGCCGCGGTCCAGCTCGAGGATCCAGCCGGCGACGTTGTCGAGGAAGTAGCGGTCGTGCGTGACCGCCACGACGGTGCCCTCGTACTCCTTCAGGAACCGTTCGAGCCAGGCCACCGATTCGGCGTCGAGATGGTTCGTGGGCTCGTCGAGCAGCAGCAGGTCGGGCTTGGAGAGCAGCAGGCGGCAGAGCGCCACGCGGCGCCGCTCGCCGCCGGAGAGCTTCGTGACGTCGGAGTCGCCCGGCGGGCAGCGCAGGGCGTCCATCGCGATCTCGAGGTGGCGGTCGAGGTCCCACAGGCCCATGTGGTCCATCTGGTCCTGCACCTTCGATTGCTCGGCGAGCAGCTTCTCCATCTCGTCGTCGCTCATCGGCTCGGCGAATTTCGCGCTGATCTCGTTCCAGCGGTTCACGACCCGCATCTTCTCGCCGACGCCGTCCTGCACGTTCTGCAGGACCGTCTTGGCCGGATCGAGCTTCGGTTCCTGCTCGAGGTAGCCGACCGTGTAGCCCTTGCCGAGGAACGCCTCGCCGATGAAGTCGGGGTCCACCCCGGCCATGATCTTCAGCAGCGAGCTCTTGCCGGCGCCGTTCAGGCCGAGCACGCCGATCTTGGCGCCGTAGTAGAACGACAGCCAGATGCCCTTGAGGATCTCGCGCTTGGGCGGGACCACCTTGCGCAGGTCCTTCATGACGTAGACGAACGGGCGGGACGTGTCGACAGCCATGCGTGCGTTCTCGCTTCTTTGGGGCGCGCGAAGGGCGCGCGGGGGAGGCCGGAGGGGTGCGAAGACGGGAGAGAATGCGGGACGCGGGCGCACGGCGCAACCGGGCCCCCGATCGGGGTGATGTACCAGTTCTTGTGTCAGGCAGAGGGAGGGGGGTACTCCTGGCGAGGCAGCGTCAACCACTTCAAGGAGGTACCCCCGTGCAGGCGAACCCCGCGGTGCGCAGCGTGGAGCAGGCAATGCGCGTTCTCAAAAAGTGAACTAGTCGTGGGTGCCTCTGGCAGCGGGTGGGTTCTCGAAGTTCCACGCCCCGGCGACGGGGAGAAAGGGGACAGGGAGATGAGGACCGAGCAGAAGGTCATCCGCAACCGGGTCGGACTGCTGGAGCTGGCCAAGCACCTCGGGAACGTCTCGAAGGCGTGCCAGGTGATGGGCTACAGCCGCGACAGCTTCTACCGCTTT
>WBZR01001066.1_pt1 | contig 37443 bp, 37 predicted proteins | sample 5204231 | NCBI WGS metagenome assembly WBZR01 (sample SAMN12412403, study PRJNA552823) | activated sludge metagenome | isolation source: activated sludge from anammox sidestream of wastewater treatment plant... | place: USA: Virginia | collected 2017-08 | reverse complement strand
CGACGCGCAGCAGGGGCGGTTCCTGAGCGAAGACCCGATCGGGATGCAGGGCGGGATGAACCTGTACTCTTACGTCGTCAACAATCCGCTGAGTTTTGTTGACCCGTTGGGGCTGTCTTTACGATCATTCTCAATGGCGTTTGCGTGCGGCTTCGCTCAGGCGCTGATTCCCGCGATTGTGATAGGCGCGGCAGTCGGTCTGGGATTGGCGTTCCTTCCGATGTGGGTTGGCTTGGTAGTTGGAGGAGCGGGAGCATTCATGCTCGGCTACGGGCTTGGTCAGAGCGCCGCGGCGAATGGGATAGGGTCTGATCAATTCGCGTATGATTTGGGATCTGCGGTGGGAAGTGTCGCAGGCAGTGTTGCGGGTGGAGCCGTCGGCTATCGGGCAGGCACGTCCGGCGCAGCGGGGAGATTTTTAGCGGATGAAGGTGGGTCAGCGCCAGCAGGGCCTGGGTCAGGCAGACTTCCCGATGATGCTTTTGTTGTTCGTGGAGGGAGAAATTTGCCGGAGAATTTTGAGAATGGATCAGGCGTTACTATCAATGAAAATGGACTCCTCGATGGAGTATCCGTTAATAGCGCTGCAGGAAGGACAGTGCAAGAGCTTTCAAGCAATATTCCCCATAATCAGATTGGAGTTACTACAGTAGGGGCTGTTCGCGCTGCTGGTGGAGATGTCGTCCCTTCACCAAGAGCACCCGGCTGTGTTCACTGCACTCTTAAGGGAATTACGCCTAAGCAGGCGAGCGATCTGTTTACACCAACTTGTCGAAATCCAAACAAATGAGAGGTGGCAGGAAATAATGTTAGATGAACCAAGAATCTATGCTGATTTTCAAAATGTCGATAAACACCGCCGCCTGATACTCTCGTGTGTTGGGACGATCAGAGATTTAGCTCGACATAACATTGAACTGAAGGATGGCCTCGTTCTCACATTTTACAGTGATGATGCTGATCACGAAGGTAATCCTGATGACCTTATTGTTCAAGGGATAGTCCAATTCGATAAAGATTTAAATCACTGGACTGCAATAATTGATTGGCAGTCAATTAAGCATGTTTCAGATATCATTCGTAAAACTGGTGTCTGACACGGTCTTTGACGTGGCAGAGCGGGGGCGCGGGCGGGACGTTCTACTTCCTGCAGGATCACCTCAACAGCGTGATCGGGCTTGTGGGGACGGTGAACGATCGTTATCAGTACGAGGCGTTCGGAGCGAGCAACGGGAGCGCCTGGACGCGGTACGGATACACGGGGCGTGAGCGTGATGCGGCGACGGGGCTGATGTATTACCGTGCGCGATGGTACGACGCGCAGCAGGGGCGGTTCCTGACGGAAGACCCGATCGGGATGCAGGGCGGGATGAACCTGTACTCTTACGTCGTCAACAATCCGCTGAGTTTTGTTGACCCGTTAGGATTGTTCGCTTGGCGAGCGTTTTTGTGCGGCGCTGTAAACGCCTTTTTCCCTGCGCTGGCATTGGGCGCGCTGGTTGGCCTCGGCTTGGCATTCCTGCCCGCAGCTGCGGTGGGAAGCGTGGCGTTGGGGATGGGGTTGATGGGGCTGGCGATGATGGGGCGGGCCCTGGGCGAGAGCGCTGCGTTGAACGGGATAGGATCAAATCAGTTCGCGTATGATTTGGGGGCGGCTGTGGGAGCAGCCGCTGGCGGCTAAATGGGAGGAGCCGCCGGGTATCAGGCGGGGGCGTCTGGCGCGGCTGGAAGATTTTTAGTAAATGAGGAAGGATCAGCCCTAGCTTCACAAGGTGGAGGGGATCAGCACAGTCAGGCTACGAATTCCAAGAAAATCGTATCATCGCAGTTACAGTTATTCATGGATGGACATCGAACGGGTACGACATTGTTGCAAAGTACCAGAACTTCTGGGATTGGTTGAAATCAGTAATTGATGACATCGCCGAATTGGTTGATTTGCCGGGACAATGAGTCGGGAGTTTTCAAAAGAGATATAGCAATGGTGAAATTGCCAGCGTCACCTCCATTTATGGCAGCGCACAGTTGCCGCAAACCAAGATAGTTGGCTCCGTGAAGGCGAAAGTTGAACTGGGGATGTTACGTTTTGATGGGGCGAATTCAAATCTAACCACGAAATTGCTCCGGATGATAACAAGATGTCATTTAGGATTTGGGCAAGAACACAGCTTTAGGAGATCACAAATGTACAAGGCATTATTGAGTTGCTTATTCGTAACGATGTTTGTCGCCCTGCCGGCATTGGCGCAAGAGCCTGTTGCAACGCAGAGCGCTGAGCCGGGCCAACACGCGGCGGCCATTCAACCATCACAATTGCCTACCGCATTAGCTGCCTACACCAAATGGCGGAATGATTCGCTGCCCAACTATGCGCAGGCGTTATTGACGCCGCATTACGCCGTCTCCATCGTCGCGCAGCGGCTTGATGGTGACACGGCGCGGGTCGAGATGCTCCTCGCCGCCGATATGAAGCATTACACGATCACGATCCAGCCTGTAACGCTCGTCCGGCAGCCGGATAGCGAAACTACCACGACGCCGGTGGGCAAGGCCGTGACGATCAATCAGAAGGCGGGCAGGAAGTTGACGCAGGGGCCGGACAAGATTCGCATCGGCGAGATGACTACGCTGGTTCCCGTGACAAAGACTGCTCAGGCTCTGGAGATCACGTGGGCGCCGAAGAACGACAAGAAGGATGATCCGTCGAACGCCTGCGTCGTGCGGCTCGGCAAGGAGCCTGAGGCGGTGGTCAACGGCTACATCGCGGGCGCGCCGGTCAGGTGACGGGCCGGCCTGGGCTTCAAACATTTCCGAGATCGCCGCATCTGTTAAGTCCGGGCGGCTCTACATTGGGCTGTGGAGCTGCGCGGATGGATGCGGTGGAAAAACGCGGGCTGCACTGATTCGACCGCAGCCCGCGTTTTTCATTTCAAAAGCCCCGCTCCGAAAAAAATTGTTTTGACAGTGATTCAGGTTTGAAAAAGACGGCAGGTTACGTTAAGCTTCGGCCTCAAGTTGGGTCATTTCAGACTCGATCAAAACTGTTCTAGCAATCAATCAAATAACTCGGCCTGGGCGATAGCGCTCAGTCGCCGAATCAATCAAATTGACACAATAGTCACGGGAGGAACCATAATGCGAAAACCAACCACATTGCGGAAGACGCTGACCGTCGCGGTGATGATGGCTGTCAGCAGCTTCTACTCGTTGGTCGGAACTTCGGCGCTCGCGCAGTCGGCTAAGGCGGCGGGCGAATTGTCGGTGACCGGTTCTGTGATGATCAACGGAACTCAGGCAATCTCCGGCGCGACCGTTTTCAGCGACAGCAAGGTCAAGACATCGCGCAACAGCGTGGCCACGATCAATCTTGGCAAACTGGGCCGTGTGCAACTCGGCCCCGAATCCGAGATGACGCTCCGGTTCATTGATGGCAACATCGGCGGCAACCTGACCGCAGGGCGCGCCGTAGTGAACGCTCCGGCGGGTGTTGCGATCAACGTCGCAACCGCCGAAGGCATCGCAACCGCCGACGGCAAACAGGCCGCCACGTTGACGATTGACGTAACCTGCGGCAACACGCGCGTCGCGGCTACCCGCAGCGCCGCCAAAGTGACTTCGGGCAGCAAGGTTGAACACGTCGCCGCCGGCAGCGAAGTCGCCGTCGGAAACGCGCAGGGCGCTCCGCGTTGCGCTAGGTTGTCAACCGCCAGCCAGTCACAGGGCCTGAGCACGGGCGCGATTGCGGCGTTGATCATCGCCGGTGTCGGCGGCGCGGTCGGCGGGATCATCGCGGCTACGCAGTCCGACGATGTCACGCCAAGCTCGATCGTGGTGAGCGGCTTCCGTCCGTAATCGCACGGACCCCAACTATTCAAAGATGCGATGCGCCGGAGCCTTCCGAAAAATCGAATGGCTTCGGCGCATTGTCAGTTATTGAACCGTCATAGAACGGCGATTTACACACACGCTATCTCGCCCCAACATCGCTTTCCGGCGCTGCGCCATCACAAGACCCCTCACGATAACTAACGGTTCACGCGCCACGTCAAACCACTGACACTGGTATTTTCGGGTATTGCAGTTATGACTCCTCGCACGTTCAACACCGGCTTGCTCACGGCTGTCCTGCTCTGCCTCTCGCTATTCTCCAACGCCCTTGCGCAACAGACCGCGTCAACTCCTGATCTGACGCCTTCCGATAGCAAACCCAACGCCGGATATCGCATCGGGCCGGGCGACGTGTTGGCGATAGAAGTCGCCGGCGAGCCAGACCTCAAGCGCAAGGTCAAAGTTTTGGAACAGGGCACGATCCAACTTCCCTACATTGATCACGATCTGAAAGTCGGCGGCCTGACTGAGCATCAGGTCAACGAACTGTTGCGGCGCGAATTCACCAGCATTCTCAAAGAGCCGCAGGTGACAGTCTTCATCGAAGAGTACCGCGCGCGGATGGCCTCGATCGCAGGCGCCGTCAATCAACCCAAGCAAATTCCGCTCACGCGCGAAATACGTCTTTATGATTTGATCAGTTTGGCCGGCGGCTTGACCGACAAGGCCGGAAACGTGATTCAACTGATCCACACTAAACCCGCCGACAGCATCGAAGTGATCAACCTGAACGACATTTTCCGCAAACCGGAACTCAACCGCGCTCTGCAGGACGGCGATTTCATCAATGTTCCCGAAGCCGGAGTCTTTTATGTTTCGGGCAACGTCAACAGGCCCGGCGCCTTTCCGATGAAGGAGACGACGAGAATCTCCCAGGCCATCGCGCTCGCCGGGGGCGTCTTGCAGGACTCGAAGAAGAAAGAGGTTCTGCTGGTCCGCTCCGAAGGTCCCGATCAAACCAACACGACCAAACAGGTCGTCAACCTTTACGAAGTGGAAAAAGACCCCAGCAAGGACATCGTCCTCAAGCCTTACGATGTGGTTCTCGTCCCGGAATCCACGCGCGCCAAACAGACGCGGACGTTGATTCAGACCTTCGCCGGAGGGCTGGCCAGCGCGCTCGGCTGGGGCATCTTGCGCTGATTTCAAATTTCGGACCTGAAATTTGAAATTGAAGACAGAAAAACCTGATCCCACACAAATGCGCCAATGAACCATTACGACGAAAACGAGACCGCGCTCGCCAACATCTCGCAGAACGGCAAAGAGCTTCGCAAAGGCGGGTATCCGATGTACAGCCGTTACCCGGCCATCGAAGCTGAAAAGAATTCAGTCCGCGAATACTGGCGCGTTATCCGCAAGCACAAATGGATAGTCCTGGCGACGCTCGTCACACTGGTTACGATCGTGACCATCGGCACTATGCTGACGCGCCCTGTTTATCGCGCCGAAACCAAGATCGAGCTTGGCAAGGAAACCGAGCGCGTGTTGCAGGGGCAGCGAATCATGGAGGTCGAGACCGCCAATGTTTTCAATCCGCTTTACCTGCAAACCCAGATAGACACTCTGCGCAGCCGCGATCTGGCGCGCCGCGTTATTCAACGGCTGAATCTGGCCGAGAATGACGAGTTCAAATCCAAGAACATAGAAGGGCTGAACGAGAACGAGCGCGAGGTGATTCTGGTCAACAATTTCGCGCGGCGGTACGACGTTTCAGTCGGACGCCAGAGCCGCGTCGCATCGCTGACCTTCGACGCTTACGATCCGAAGCTGGCCGCCGATGTGGCGAATACAATCGCGGCTGAGCACATCACGTGGTCAATGGAGAACCGCCTTCAGGGCGTGAGCAAGGCAAAGGAGTTTCTGGCCAAACGCGTTCAGGAGGCCGAAGCGAATCTGCGTGTGGCCGAGGCCGAATTGCAACAGTATCTGGCCGAACACAAAATCATTTCGCTCGACGACAGCGGCAACATCACCATCGCCCGCACCGAACAACTCAACCGCCAACTCACCGAGGTCGAAAACGAGCGGCGTCTGGCCGAAGCGCTTTATTACCGCAGCAAGGAAGTTCCCGCCGACGAACTGCCGCCCGTTGTCAGCGACGCGACTGTGCAGACTCTGACCAGGGAACTCAGCAAGCAGCGGCAGGAATTGGCGAATCTGTCGGCGAAATACCAGCCGGGTTACCCTGCGGTCAAACAGGTTCAGGAACAGATCAAACAACTCGAATCGCAGCTCAACGACGCGAAGCAACGGATCGTCAAAAACATCGAGACGCAGTACCACGTCGCGCGCAAACGCGAAGCGGATGTGAGGATCGCGCTCGGCCAGTCGAAAGGCGAAGCGATTCAGCAGAACCGCGAAGCCACCGACCTGAACCTGAAGAAGCAGAAGGTCGAAACCAGCCGCAAGACTTACGAAGACCTCGATCAGCGGTTGCGTCAGGCCGAGGTCGAAAGCGATTTCCGCCCATCGAACATTCGCATCATTCAACAGGCCGAAGTCCCCATCTCTCCGGTCAAGCCGAACCGGACGCTGAACATCGGATTGAGCCTGCTGATCGGCCTGGCGCTGGGCGTCGGCCTGGCGTTCTTCGTCGAATATCTGAACAACACGATCAACACGGCGGAAGATGTCGAGCGTATCGTCAAGCTGCCGTCGCTCGGCGCAATCCCTTCGCTGCAAAGCCTGGCCAAAAACAAGTCGCTCGGCTCCGGTGTCGGCGCGGCGCTCGTTCCCACGAACAACGAGTTGCTGTCAGGCCACGAACCGATTTCGTCCTTTGCCGAAAGCTACCGCGCGCTGAGAACTTCGCTGTTGCTTTCGTCAGCCGAACACGCGCCGCGCACGATGCTCATCACCAGCAGCCACCCGGCGGAAGGCAAGACGACAATCGTCGCCAACACCGCCATCTCGCTGGCGCAGACCGGCGCGAAGGTGCTGGTGCTCGACGCCGATATGCGCCGCCCGCGTTGCCATAAAATCCTGAGCGCGAAAAACGACATCGGGCTTTCGACTTTTCTCTCGCGCGACATTCATCTGGACGATGTGATTCAGGAGCACGACATCCCGAACCTTTACGTGATGGCCGCCGGCCCGGTGCCGCCTAATCCGTCGGAGCTGCTTAGCTCAATCAAGCTGCGCTTTCTGATCTCGGAGCTGGAAGAGCATTTCGATCACATCATCATTGATTCGCCGCCCGTGATCCACGTGACCGACGCGATGATCATCTCGCCGCACGTTGACGGCGTGGTCATCGTCGTCAAAGGCGCCCAGACGCCGCGCGAAGCCGTGCTCCGCGCCAAACAGGCGCTGACCGACGTCAACGCCAAGATCTTCGGCGTCGTGCTCAACTGCGTTGATCTGAACACCGAAAATTATTATTACAACTACAAATACTCCTACTATCACAGCTATGAAGGGAGTGGGGAGTAGGGAATGGGGAGTGGAATAAAAGACACCACTCCCCATTCCCACTCTTGCTATGTTCAAACGCCTCCCTGCGCTCATCGCCGTCATCGCCCTCGCGGTCTGGCTGGGCAATTTCATCATCAAAAACTTTCTTGCCGCGTCGCTGATCGCTTATGGCGAAGATGGCGCGAGCCGCGATCAGGCTCTTGTTTACTCGCCGTCAAATCCGCTGGTTGTCGCAGCTCGCGCGAAGTTTCTGCTCTACCGCGCCGACCCGCCGCGAGAAGAAGAGGCCATCGCTGAATTGCAGCGCGCCACGCTGCTTGCGCCGCGCGATTATCGTTTCTGGCTGGAGCTTGGAAGGGCTTATGAAAACACCGGCGCCGCTGATCGCGCGGAAAAAGCTTTACGCCGAGCCGTCCAGCTTGCCCCGCGCTATTTCGAGACGCGCTGGGCCTTCGCAAATTTTTTGTTGAGGGCGGGAAAGACCGAAGCCGCGTTGAACGACTTGCGCGAAGCGGTCGCGCTCTCCGGCGGTGTCGCGCCGTATCCGGATCGCGCCGCGACGATGAACGCTTTGAACACGGTCGCTGGAGTTTTGGGAAACAATCTCGGCGCGCTACGTGGAATTCTGCCTGCGGATAACGTCTCGCAAATCTACCTCGCGGAGTTCCTGGCCAATCACGATGCGCTCGATCAGGCGCTGGAAATCTGGCGCAGGTCGTCGGCGGACGGGCGCGGTCATTACCGCAGGCTGCTGTTTCAACTGCTGCCGGCGACGCAGAGCAAAGGCCGTTTCGCTGAGATGCGCGAAATCTGGCAAAGCCTGATGACGCTGGAAGGCGGCGGCCTCGAAAATTCCGCCGACAACCTGATGATCAACTCCGGCTTCGAGCGCCCGCCGCTGAGCGACAAATACCCGTCCCTCGCTTCGCCGCCGACAGGCTTCGATTGGACAATGCGTCATCACCCTGAAGTCGCCGCCCGCCGCGATAGCGTCGAAAAGAAGACCGGCTCGTATTCGCTGCGGCTGACATTCAACTCGGCGATGAATTCTGAGTTCGAGAACATTTCGCAACTGGTTCTGGTCGAGCCTTCGCGGACGTACCGGCTGAGCTACTTCGTCAAATCAAAACAGATTCCTTCGCAGGAGCCGCCTTACGTCGAGATCACTGACGCGATGGACGCCGCGATTTTCAATTTGCGTTCGCCTGCGCCGAGCGGAACGACGGAATGGATCGAACAATCGCTTGTGTTCAGCGCGCCCGAAAACACGCGGGCGATTCGACTGACGATCCGAAGTCCGCGACTCGGCGTCGTGGATCGTTTGCGAATCGGCGAAGTGTGGTTCGACGATTTCAAACTGAAGCTGGAGAGCCAGTGAATTGGGGGCTTTGCACAAAACGGCGGAGCTTATGGAGCGCAGTAGCTCGGTACCGCTTTGGTAGTCCTTTCCGCTCTTGCAACGATGAGGAAAAGTAGCCCACTGCGCTTGATAACCTGACAGTCCGCAAAGCTGGGAATGACTACCAAAGCGGCGCCGAGCTACTGCGCTCCAAAGAAGAATCACAAGATGGAACGAACCGTAATCGCCGCTGAGAAAAAAGCCGCCGCTCAACCGCGCGCCGCGCGCTGGCTCGGCAAAATCATCTTCGCCGATCTGCTGGCGACGGCGGTTCTATCTGTGCTTGCGTTCGGCGCTGTCGAGCCGTGGTCGCTGGCGATCTTCGAGTTGAACGCTTTGCTGCTAGCGGTTCTGCTCGCGATCAAATTCGTGATTGATCTGCGATTCGATCTGAAGCGGTTACAAATCGCTTTGCCGGTGTTCGCCTTGCTGCTGCTCGGCGTCGCGCAAATCATCTCGTCCGGCTCACCCGCGCCAATCATTGCGCCGGAAGACGTGGGCATAAATGATCTGACCACTCGCGCGCTTTCATTCGATCCGCAGGCGACGCGCGAAGCGGCGGTGAAGCTGCTTGCGCTGGCCGTCTATTTCGTCGCGGCGCTGCATTCGCTTCGCGATTCGAGCCGCCGTCGGAGCACGATTCTGACTCTGGCCATTTTCGGCTTCGCCGTTTCGATCTTCGCCATCGCGCAGCGGTTGACTTACAACGGCAAGATGTACTGGGTGCGGCCCGTTTCGGCTTACATCGCGCCTTACGGGCCTTATGGCAACTACAACCATTTCGCGGGAATGGTTGAACTGATACTGCCCTTGCCGCTGGCTTATCTGCTGTTTGCCCGCATTGGCGCGGAGCAGCGCGCGCTGTGGGCTTTCAGCGTAGTGATGATGGCTGTAGCCGCAATTTTTTCGCTCTCGCGCGGCGGAATTCTTGCGCTCGCAGCCGAAGTCGCCGCTTTGCTGCTCGTCAACTCTTTCTTGCGCAAACGCTGGGAGAAGGCCGAGAACTTCAGTCCGAGAGCGAACGGGAAAATTTTGATAGCCTCCGCCGCAATAGTCGTAATCGTGATGTCGTTGTGGATTGGATATGAGCCGCTGGTCAAACGTTTCGGTTCGATCAAAGAAGGCGCGAGCGAATATTCGGTGGTCACGCGCGCTGAATACTGGCGCGCCTCGTGGCGAATGTTCCTGGATCATCCGGTGTTCGGCGTCGGCCTCGGCGCGTTCCCTGCGATCTATCCGTCTTACGGACGATCCTCGGCGAAATACGAACGTCTCGAACAGGCGCATAACGATTACCTGCAACTTCTGACCGACGCCGGATTGGCGGGCGCGATGATTGGGCTGTGGTTCCTGGTCGAGATCGTTCGCGTGGCGCGCGCGCAGTGGCGCAAACTGGAAACATTTCGCAGCCGCGATCGCGCGGCGCTCATCGGCGGTTACGCAGCGGTCTTCGGGTTGCTCGTTCACAGCTTCACTGACTTCAATTTGCAGATCGCGGCCAATGCCTTACTATTCCTTCTGGTTGTGGCATTGGCTATCTCGGTTGATCCAGCCGCGGTTGGCGAGAAGAGAAGTTGAAGTTCGATCCCCCTAAGGAGGCTGCAATGATGGGAGAAGTTAGAATCAAGGTGAAGTTGACGAATGCGTTGGACGATGCCTTGTTCAGGCGCGGTCAATTGGCAAAAGATGAAATGCGTGTTTATGAGGCGGACGCGATGGTGGACACCGGCGCGGTACGGTCTGTCATTCCTACCCACGTCGTTGAAAAGCTGGACGTGGGAATTCGCGGAAATCGCGTCGCCGAATATGCGGATGGAAGGAAAGAGTCTGTCGGATTGACAGAGCCAGTGCTCTTCGATTTGATGGGCAGGGATACGATGGAAGAGGCTCTGGTGTTGGGCGACGAGGTTCTGATCGGTCAGACGGTGCTCGAAAAACTCGATCTGCTGGTTGATTGCGCCAACCAGCGGGTGATTCCGAATCCGGCGCATCCCGACCAACCGGTCACGAAAGTTAAGTAGAAGATGAATGTTCCTCTTTTAGATTTGCGCGCCCAGTTTCAAACGATTCGCGGAGAAGTGATGGCCGCAGTCGAAAGCGTTTTCGACAGCCAGCATTTCATACTCGGCCCCGAAGTCGAAGCTTTCGAGAAAGAGACCGCCGCATATTGCCAGGTCAAACACTCAATCGGATGCGGTTCAGGTTCCGACGCGTTGTTGCTTGCGTTGATGGCTCTGGGCGTGGAACCGGGCGACGAGGTCATTACGGTCGCATTCACGTTCTTCGCCACCGCGAGCGCGATCACGCGGCTTGGCGCGCGTCCCGTCTTCATTGATATTTCGCCGGACGATTTCAACATCAACCCCGAACTGATCGAACGCGCGATCACGCCGCGCACAAAAGCGATCATGCCCGTTCACCTCTTCGGTCAATGCGCTGAGATGGACGCGATGCGCGAGATCGCCGAGCGTCACAATCTGCCCGTCATCGAAGACGCCGCGCAGGCCATCGGCGCCGAATACCACGAACGCCGCGCGGGCGCGATGAGCGAGATCGGCTGTTTCAGCTTCTTCCCGTCGAAAAACCTCGGCGGCGCTGGCGAAGGCGGATTGATGACGACCAACGATGACAAGCTCGCCGAAAAGCTTCGCCTGTTGCGCGTCCACGGGATGCAGCCGAAGTACTATCACCAGATCATCGGCGTCAACAGCCGCCTGGACGCGCTGCAAGCCGCCGTGCTCCGCGTCAAACTGAAATATCTCGATCAGTGGAGCGACGCACGCCGCCGCAACGCGGAACGCTACGAAAAGCTTTTCGCCGAAGCCGGAATCGAAGAAGTCATCACGCCAATCACCCGCCCCAATCGCCGCCACATCTTCAACCAGTACACGATCCGCTGCTCGCGGCGGGACGAACTGATGAGTTTTTTGAAACAGCAGAGTGTAGGATCGGAAGTCTATTACCCCGTGCCGCTGCACCTGCAGGAGTGCTTCAAATATCTGGACTACGAGATGGGAGATTTGCCCGCGACCGAACAGGCCGCGCGCGAATGCCTGTCGCTGCCGATTTACCCCGAACTGACCGAAGAGATGCAGCAATACGTCGTCGAGAAGATCGCTGAGATTTATCGAGAGGATCGAGGGAAGTAGCATGATTCTTGGCTACAAGGTGTTTGCGAAACGAGTATGGCTCTAATCAAAGGTCGCGTATCTCGTGTCATCAAAGAGGCCTTCGAAGTAATTGGGCTTGATGTCTATAGAATGTCGAAAAGCCCCCGCCGCACAATGCTAGGATTAAGAGATAGGTCATTCCGATCAATTATTGATGTCGGCGCGAATACCGGCCAGTTCGCAAAATCAATTTCGGCTTTTTTCCCTGGCGCCAGGCTTTTCTGTTTTGAGCCACTTGAGAAACCGTATCGTGAATTGGCGCGATGGGCTGATGACGAACGGAAGTCCTTTGTACAAATATTCAATGTGGCGTTAGGCGACCACGAAGGCGAGGTCGAGATGTTTCAACATCTTGACCATACCCCTTCATCGTCCATATTGAAAACAACCGAACTAAATTCGATTCTCTATCCTTTCACGCGGAACCAGTCATCGGTGAAGGTCAGGATGATGCGTCTTGATCAGGCTTTGAAACCATTCTTGCCGCTTGAACCCGAGACACTGATCAAATTGGACGCGCAGGGGTACGAGAGGTATGTAATCAGAGGGGGCGTTGAAACCTTTCGCAGGGCGTCAGCTTGTATACTCGAAGTTAATCTGTCGGAACTGTACGAGGGGCAATCTTCTTTCACCGATCTGGTTAATGCGCTCGGCGATTTCGGCTACGTTTATGCAGGCAACCTGGAACAGCAATACGCCGAAGACGGCCAAGTGATTTACGCCGACGCTGTATTTTGCCGGAGTATGAGGCAAGAGGCAGAGAAATCTTGATTCAGAAGCAAAGAGTACTGATAAACGTTGTAATGTCCGTCGCTCAGTCGCTTGCGCTCGGTGCGATTCTCTTTACGCTCTATCGCTATTTAATCAGAGCGTTAGGTATCGAACAAGTCGGTGTATGGTCGTTTGTGCTTTCGACGGCGGCTGCAACCCGCATAGCCGAACTTGGGATTAGCGCAGGCGTAGTGAGATTCGTCGCCGTCTATGCCGCGCGCGGTGAGGTTGAGCGGGTATCATTACTCGTTCAAACTGCCGCCATATCGGCGGGAACCTTAGTCGGGCTGATGATGCTTACGGCCTATCCGCTTGCTGGTTGGTTACTGTCACTAGTTCTTCAAGGCTCCTCTCTTAGCGCGGCGGTCTCGCTGCTTCCTTTCGCGTTGGTCTCACTTTGGATCGGAGTCATTTCCAGCATCTTCCAATCCGGTTTGGACGGAATTCAACGCAGCGATTTAAGAAGTTGGTTGTTGATCATTGGAGAGGCATTCCATCTCACCATGTGTTTTGTGCTCGTACCGAGTCAGGGGCTGATCGGGTTAGGGTATGCCAGGGTCGTTCAATCGCTTCTTGTGGCGTTGGCTAGTTGGCTGTTACTCCGGCGTTTTCTCAATCCTGCTCCCTGGGCGCCACATCGTTGGCATCGCGGGCTTTTCGGCGAAATGACGGGGTATGGGGTGAGTTTCCAAATCACCGCGGTCGTGGGAATACTTTACGACCCGATTACAAAGGGACTGTTGACCAGTTTCGGCGGGGTCGCAATGACTGGTTATTACGAGATGGCCAGCCGAATGATCACGCAGTTGCGCGGAATTATTGTCACAGCGAATCAAACCCTGGTGCCTGTGATTGCTGACTTGCAGGAAAGGAAGCCCGAACTTCTTCTTGTCTTTTACAGCAACTGTTACAACCTGCTGATTTATGTCGGCCTGCCATGTTACGCGCTTGTGGTTGCCTCGGCGCCGATCATTTCGGAGTTTTGGATAGGCCATTACGAAAGCCGATTCGTTCTGTTTTCGGCGCTTCTTGGGGCCGGATGGTTTTTGAATATGCTCAACGCTCCGGCGTATTACGACAACCTCGGAACAGGGGCGCTGAGGTGGAACACAATCAGCCACGTTTTGATTGGAGTTTTGAATCTCGCCTTGGGATGGTTGTTCGGGAATTTATGGGGAGGTTTCGGAGTGGCCTTCGCTTGGGCTGTCTCTTTGGCTGTGGGCAGTAATGTTGTGACGATGGCATATCATTCCAAGAACCGTATACCTTTGGCGGAATTGCTGCCGAATCAGAGCCGAAAGGCGGCATTGGCTAGTGTGGCAGCGGTGATAGCCGTCTTGGTCATTTATTTCCAACTTCGCCCTGTGATGAATATGGCGATTGTTGCGATCTTGTCGGGCGCAGCTTTCGCCGGAATAATGGCGATTCCGCTTTGGGCGCATCCGATGAGAAAACAGTTGTACGAATTGATTTTCAGAGGCGTCGAGAACGTCAAAATCGCTTGAACGAATATATGAAGTCCTGCGCCGGGAATTAGCATATGTCCTCTCTGCATCGCGTCCATGTGGGCAATATGCGACATGATGTTGAAAGCGCCGCCTCTCCGTGGCCAAAAATTTCTGTTGTTACACCTTCATTCAATCAGGCGGAATTTTTGGAGCGCACGATTTTAAGTGTGCTGGACCAGAACTACCCTAATCTCGAATACATTGTGATTGATGGAGGAAGCACAGATGGCAGCATCGAGATCATCAGGAAATACGCAGACCATTTAGCTTATTGGGTTAGCGAGCCTGATCGAGGGCAATCACATGCCTTGAACAAGGGGTTTAACAAGGCTACGGGCGAAATCGTCGGATGGCTTAACTCAGATGATCTTTATTGCCACGGAGCGTTGCATCTCGCAGCCCAAGCGTTGCTCGGTGACTTGACTGCTGAAGCCTGTTTCGGTGGCATCTACATCATAGACAAGGACGATCAAATCGTGAATGCATTATGGCCAACCCCCCCAGATAAACGTTATACATTTCATGTTGGGTTGGACATTCATCAACAGGCGCTGTTTTGGCGCCGCTCGCTGATGGCACGTATTGGGATGATTGATGAATCGCTGAATTTCGTAATGGATTTGGATTTCATACTGAGAATCCTGCTCAACGCCAAGATCATTCGCATCAAAAGTCACTTGGGAATGTTTCGTCTGCATGTCGCAGCGAAGACGACAACGATCAAGGGTGTGAGCCGGAAAGAGCATCAAGTCATACGCGAACGCTACGCGCGACAATTCCCTTCGAGTTTGCCGTTGCTAGTCAACAGAACGTGGCTGCGTGGTCGCCGGTTGTTACAGGTGATAGAGGACGCCCCGGTTGCTTATCTGCGTTTCAAAGTTGGAAGGAGAATGGGGATGGCGGCGCCGCCGCGGTGGTAGAGATGGCCGATATGAGGTTAAGAACGCCAGTGGTCTTGATAATCTTCAATCGCCCGGTGACGACATTGCGGGTGTTCGAAGCGATTCGTCAGGCGCAGCCCCCAAAGTTATTTGTAATCGCCGATGGGCCGCGCGCAGATCGTGAGGGCGAGGCGGCAAAATGCGCCGCCGCGCGCGCGATCGTTGATCAGGTTGATTGGAATTGCGAGGTCTTTAAGAACTATTCGGACGTCAACCTCGGATGCGGATTGCGTCCGGCATCGGGCATCAGATGGGTTTTCGAACAGGTGACAGAAGCAATCATTCTTGAAGATGATTGCTTGCCGCACCATTCATTCTTTCGTTTCTGCGAAGAAATGCTCGACCATTACCGATACGATGAGCGTGTAATGCATATTTCAGGCGCGAATCTTTCACGTGGCCGCGGCCGCAAGGATTATAGCTATTTCTTTTCACGTTACCCGTTTTGCTGGGGATGGGCTTCGTGGCGCCGCGCTTGGCGCCATTTCGATTTTGACCTGAATCGGTGGCCTGAAATCAACTCCGGTAAATGGCTGAGAAGTTTGCTCGATAATGAGCGCGAGGTGGAATTCTGGACGCGCCATTTCGATGATGTTTGCGAGCGCGATAAAGATCACATATGGGACTTCCAGTGGATTTTCGCCTGTTGGATTCAGCGGGGATTGAGCGTTATCCCGCGAGTCAACTTGGTTTCCAACATCGGCTTCAATGATGGCGCCACGCATACAATGAACGTTAGTGATGTATTAAAGGCGGCGTTGAACAGAAGCCATGTTGCGAATATTTCAAGTTTACCCAGATGGATCGAGACCTCGCTGACGACTAGCCCGCTGGCTGGTTTGTTCGCCAAACTCGCTGATAGCCCTTTCAGCAATATGCCTGTCGAGGAGATGCCGTTTCCACTGCGGCATCCGCCATTCGTGATACGCGATTCAGAAACCGACTCTTATCTGCAAAGGAGTAACTACCAGGGAAGCAGCCTGGCGGGATTCAAACGCGGCATCAAGAAACTGTTGTTGCGGGAACGCCGATAAAAGGTCGTATCGTTTATGACTGACATACGCCAGATAATTCTTTTATCAATCGCGATAAGTGTGCCGGTAATTTTATTTAGATTGAGCCGTCATCGCGCTCTGTTGGCGTGGGTGTGCCTGACGCTGTTCGTTCAGATTCTCGATACTTCAATACTTACCAACCTGCCGACAGGGCGTATTGTCGGATTGATGTATCTGCCTAAAGCGGTCTCCACTCTTCGCGATTGGATCAGGTATAAACCGCTAGAGGCTTGGCTCATCAATTACGGCTATTTGCTGATACTCGGAGTGGCATTCGGATTTCTATGGCCCTGGCCCGATTCGACTATGCTACGCCCTTTTTCGTTGACTGCGTCGGGGCGCACGTTGATTTACTCCGCGCGGCTGTTAAGCGATTTCTCTCTGGCCATATTTGTTGCAAATCAGTTACATCGGCCAGGCGAGATTCGTGTAATCGCGCGCTGGATGGTATGGGGAGCAACGATCACTGCGGCTGTCGGGCTATTATATTTAGCCACCGGTTTTGATCTGGCTTATGCCATCAATGGGTTTGAAGACATTACTCTTACCGCAGAACGCGCGCACGGACTGAGCGCCGAACCACGTGGAATGGGGCTGGCATGCGCATATGGAGTGATGATCTTGCTCGTCGGTCAGGAGAAACTGTTCAGATTCTGGCAGGTGATGATGGTCATCAACTTGATTGGACTGTTCGGCACATTTTCCACCAGTGCATTGGCTCTACTGGTGACTGGCGTTGTTGCTGGCTGGATCCTCTTCTCGAACCGTACCCGATGGGCGATTATATTTCTGATTGTAACTGCCACATTGGTGATAATGTCCACATCAATTCTTTTCCCGAACCAATTTGAGACGGCAACTCGCATTATTGGAGCCCGCGTTGATCCCGGAATGAAACTAGAGGGAATCCCGCCAGGGACATTTGGGGAAGAGATCGCTTATCGTTTGGACGCATTTGATGCCAGCGCACTGTTGTTCCTGCTAGATCATCCTTTTTACGCGTTGATTGGAACCGGCCCGGGGTTGATTTCACTTCCCGCCTCACTTTACGTGCCGCCCGGACTGTATAGCGCAATCTGGACATCTGATGTCGGAATCAATAGTCCCCCGTTTCACGGCATACTTCTTGAGATTTGTAACAGTGGCGTGCCAGGACTGGCTCTTTGGTTGTTTCAAGTAATCAGTTGCTGGTCTTCATTAAGATTGTTGGCGAATCCCATCCATTTGAAGGTGAAGGCATATGACTGGGATTTGGGGTGTGCGATATTTTTGACCGGAGCGGTCTTTTACCTAGTGCAAGTTAGTATCTCTCCAGTATGGAGCGTAATGCTTGGCATCGGCTGGGCCGCGGTGAGAGCGGGGTCAGGATATCATCCGGCTAGATATGCGTTACAGGAAAAGGGCGGGCCAGCTAGGCATTTTGATCGTCCGCTGGATATAAAACAGAATTGGCCATAGTGGAAAGTTTAACAAAGCAATGCGAGTAGTGGTGGACGCAACTGCGGCTATGAGCGGCGGCAAGGTTTATCTCGATCAATTGCTGGCGCAATTCGCCGGCCTGCGGCTCGATCACGAGTTCATCATCTTTCACGCGGGCGATTTCAGCGGGTTGCAATCAAACGATCAGTTTCAGTTTCGCCGCGTGGCCTTGCCGTCATCGTCATCGCGTCTGTGGATCGGGGCGAGCGTGTTGAAGATGCTGTGGCGATTGATCGTTCTGCCGCTGCATTTGCGCCGCCTGAAACCCGATCTGCTCTTTTCAAACGCAGGGTTCGGGCCGGGCTGGAAGACGAGCGGAACGCGCTCAGTGATGGCGTTGCACAACTCCATGCCGCTGCGCGATGAATTGATCACCAGTGAGACTTCGGCCTTACGGCGGTGGCGGCTGGTGTTGCTGCGAAATTTGATGCGCAGGGCATTGCGTAAATCCGACGGTTCGATTGTCTTCAGCGAAAACGCGAAACGGCTCGTGGTTGATTGTCTCAACGATCTGAGCCACGAACCTTTCGTCGTTCATCACGGGATTGACTGGGGCGCGCGCGAACGCGAGTTGGCGGCGCAAGGCGATGGGTTGGGGCGTTTCGGAATCTCCGGGCCTTACCTTCTTTACGTCTCGCAATTCCACCGCTATAAAAATATTTTGCCGCTGCTCGAAGCTTTCGCGTTGTTGCGCGAAAAACATCCGAGGCTTTCTCTGATTTTGGTCGGCGACGCGGCTGACAAGGATTACTGGCGTGAGATTGAGGCTGAGATTGAACGGCTGAAGTTGCGCGACCATGTCATCCACATCCCTGCTTGTCCGCGCGAGCAATTGCTGGCAATTTACGGCCACGCGCTTGCGTTCGCGCATCCCTCGCTGGCCGAGACGTGTTCTTTCCCTTTGCTCGAAGCGATGGCAATGGGCTTGCCGATTGCGGCGGCGAGGATGAGCGCGTTGCCGGAAATGGCGGGCGACGCGGCGATCTACTTCGATCCGCACGATCCGAGCGACATTGCGGAGACTTTGGATCGGCTGATCTGGGATGAATCGTTGCGCGATGAGTTGAGACGCAAGGCGATTGAACGTTCTGAACGATTTTCGTGGGAAGAGACAGCGCAGAAAACACTGGAGGTCTTCGAGCGTATAGCCGGCGAAAGGAATTCATCGTGGAATTGAGCGGCGCATTCGCAAATCGTCGTGTGTTGATCACCGGCGCGCTGGGATTCATCGGATCGAATCTGACGCGACGGCTCATTGATTTGGGCGCGCGCGTGTTGCTGGTTGACAGCCTGATCCCTGAATATGGCGGCAATCTGTTCAATATCGAAGGCATTGAAGACCGCGTTTTGGTAAACATCTCCGACGTGCGCGATGCGCACAGCATGCGTTACCTGGTGCAGGGCCAGGACTATCTCTTCAATCTTGCCGGACAGACCAGCCACATGGATTCGATGAGCGATCCCGACGCCGATCTGGAGATCAATTGCCGCGCTCAGCTTTCAATCCTCGAAGCCTGCCGGAAATACAACTCCTCGATCAAGGTCGTCTTCGCCAGCACCCGCCAGCTTTACGGCAAACCTGATTACCTGCCCGTTGACGAAAAGCATCTGAGCCGCCCCGTTGACGTGAACGGCATCAACAAAATGGCGGGCGAGTGGTATCACATTCTCTACAACAACGTGTACGGCATCCGCGCCTGCTCGTTGCGATTGACCAACACTTACGGGCCGCGAATGCGCGTGAAGGACGCGCGCCAGACTTTTCTCGGCCTGTGGATACGAATGCTGGTCGAAGGCAAACCTTTGGAGGTTTGGGAGGGTCATCAGTTGCGCGACTTCACTTATGTTGACGATGCGGTTGACGCATTTCTGATGGCGGCGGCCAGCGAGGCCGCGAACGGTGAGATATTCAATCTTGGCGGCGATTGCGTCATCAGCCTGAATGAGCTTGCGAAGCTGCTGGTCGAGATCAACGGAGATGGAGAATTCGTCACGCATTCTTACCCGGCGGATCGCAAACGGATTGATATCGGAGATTATTACGCTGATTTCAGCCGCATTCGCTCGGCGTTGGGTTGGAAACCCGCCGTTCCTTTGCGCGAAGGTTTGAGCCGCACGCTCGCTTTTTACAAGGAGCATCTGCCGAAATATTTATGACTCAAGCCATTTTGCAATCCGATCCGAAAGCCAGTTACCTTGCCCACAAACGCGAGATTGACGAAGCTGTTCAGCAAACGCTCGACAGCGGCTGGTACATTTTGGGCACGCAGGTGAGCGCGTTTGAGCAGGAATTCGCTGATTATTTGGGCGCGAGACATTGCGCTGGCGTGGCGAACGGGACTGACGCTTTGAATCTGGCGTTGCGCGCTGTCGGCATTGGCGCTGGCGACTATGTGATTACTGTCGCGCACACGGCGGTCGCAACCGTCGCCGCCGTCGAGATGGCTGGCGCTTTTCCGCTGCTGGTTGATATTGATCCAACAACTTTCACGATCAACCCCGAAGCGATTGAAGAAGCGATCAAGGCTCATCGCGATCAGTTGCGGATCAGAGCGATCATCCCCGTTCATCTTTATGGCCATCCCGCCGATATGCGGGCGATATGTGACATTGCGCGCCGCTATGATTTGAAGGTAGTCGAGGATTGCGCGCAGGCTCACGGCGCGACGATCAAAGGCGTGAAAGCCGGAACGTTTGGAGACGCGGCGGCGTTCAGTTTCTATCCGACGAAGAATTTGGGCGCGCTGGGTGACGGCGGCGCGGTTGTGACGAACGATCTGGAAGTCGCCGAGCGCGTCCGCTTGCTGCGCGAATACGGTTGGCGTGTGCGATACTTGAGCGACACCGCCGGTTTCAATTCGCGGCTGGATGAATTGCAGGCCGCGATCCTGCGCGTGAAGCTGAAATACCTGGATGAAGAGAACGCGGGGCGAAGAGAGTTTGCGCGAACGTACAACGAGCGGCTCACGTCGCCTTCACTGCGATTGCCGGAATGTCTTGGCGAAGTCGAACACGTTTATCATCAGTACGTCGTGCGCTGCGAAGATCGCGACAGATTGCGCGATTATCTGCGTGAGCAGGGAGTGGGCGCGCTCATCCATTATCCAGTCCCTGTTCACTTGCAACCTGCTTATCGAAATCGCGCGGCGGTTCATCGCGGAGTTTTACAGGAAACCGAACTGGCCGCGCGGCAGGTGTTGAGCTTGCCGATGCACCCGCAATTGGGCCGGGAGCAGGTCAAGCGGGTTTGCGAAGTAATCAACGGATGGTCGTGACGCCGCGTGAAGAGCTATACTGAATCCGCTCCCGATTATGATTTACAAAGGAGATTTCGATGTCAGAGTTGATTCATCGTCCGCGAAGGTTACGCCGCACGGCGGCGCTGCGCGAGATGACGCGCGAAACCCGTCTCGACCCGGCGAATCTGATTTATCCGCTTTTCGTTTGCGCGGGCGAAGGCGTGCGCCGCGAAATCAAGTCAATGCCCGGTGTGTTCAACCTCTCGATTGACGAGCTTGTCAAAGAGTGCGAGGGCGCGCGGCGCGGCGGCGTTTCATCAATCATCATTTTCGGCTTGCCTGAAAGCAAAGACGAGAAGGGGAGCGGCGCGTTCGCCGAAGATGGAATTACGCAACGGGCGATACGCGCCGTCAAACGCGAAGTCAAAGACCTGATCGTCATCGCCGACACGTGTCTTTGCGAATACACGTCGCACGGTCATTGCGGCGTGATCGAAGACGGCGATGTGGCGAACGATCCTACGCTGGAGATTCTCGCCCGGACTGCGGTCAGTCAGGCCGAATCGGGCGCTGACATCATCGCGCCTTCGGGGATGATGGACGGGATGATCGCTGCGATCCGCGCAGGGCTTGACGCCGCCGGGTTCACACACATTCCAATCCTGTCATACGCGGTCAAATACGCATCGGCGTTTTACGGCCCGTTCCGCGAAGCGGCGGACAGCGCGCCTCAATTCGGTGACCGCCGCAGTTACCAGATGGATCCGCCAAACGTGCGCGAAGCGCTGCGTGAGGCCGAACTGGATGTCGAACAGGGCGCGGACATGCTGATGGTCAAACCCGCGCTGCCTTACCTGGATGTCATCCGCGCTGTGCGTGAGCGGTTTGACCTGCCGCTGGCCGCTTATCAGGTTTCGGGCGAATACGCGCAGATCAAAGCCGCCGGGCGGCTGGGTTGGATTGATGAAGAGCGCGTGATGATGGAGTCGCTGATCGCGATCAAACGCGCGGGCGCTGATCTGATACTGACTTACTTCGCCAGGGACGTGATAAATCGGTTGTAGCCGGAGGAGCGGAAAATTTTCCGATGTTCGGGGAAATCAGGCTTGACAGCATCTCAGTTTAGATTTAGTCTAAGCGCCGATGGCGAGATTGCAGAGACAAATAGTTGAAACGATGACACAGTCGCGCGGGTTGAAGATGACCCCGCAGCGGCGCGCCATTATTGATTACTTGCAATCGGCTCACGATCACCCGACGGCTGACGAGGTGTTGCAGATGGTCAACCGCAAATTCCCAATGACTTCGCGCGCGACTGTTTATAACACTCTCAACTGGCTGAAGCAGGAAGGGATGGTCAAGGAGGTCTTCGAGGCGGGCTGCGTCAGGTATGATCCCAACACGGAACACCACCATCATTTCGTTTGCCGCAAATGCGGCAAGGTCGAGGATGTCGAGCGCAATGTGATCGGGAAGGTGAAGATTTGCTCGCTGCCCGAAAGTCAGAAAGTGGAGGTTTTTGAGGTTACTCTCAGAGGACTCTGCGCCAATTGCCAAAAGAAGAGATGAACGTTTAAGCACGGGGCGGATGACGCCCTTAAATTTTTGATCATTCATTTAGACTAAGTCCAAGTTTAAATCTATTTTAGGAGGGAATCGAATGCTTACAGTTGGAGAAAAATTTCCGAGTTTCAAATTGAACTCAGTCGTGAGTTTGGAGAAGGGAAAAGAGTTTCAGGAGATCAGCGATACCACGCATCGGGGCAAGTGGCAGGTGGTCTTTTTCTGGCCGATGGATTTCACCTTTATCTGCCCGACCGAAATCGCCGAGTTTGGCAAGCGCAACCGGGATTTTACTGACCGCGACGCGCAGGTGCTGGGCGTGAGCACCGACACACACTTCGTCCATTTGGCGTGGCGCAATAACCATCCGGATCTGAAGAATCTCCCGTATCCGATGCTGGCCGACACGAAGCGCGAGCTTTCTTCGGCTTTGGGAATTTTGCATAAGGAAGAGGGCGTGGCCCTGCGCGCTACTTTCATCGTTGACCCGGATGGCATTATCCGCTGGGTGAACGTCAATGATCTTTCCGTCGGGCGTAACGTGGACGAGACGCTGCGCGTGCTGGACGCGTTGCAGACTGACGAACTCTGCCCGTGCAATTGGGAGAAAGGCGAGAAGACTTTGGGCAAGGCGGCGTAAGAGACGCGGGCCAGCGCCACGAGCGGTAGCGAGCGCGGTTCCAAACGGCGCCGCGTTCGCTGATCTGAATTTTGAAGGAGGGAGATAAGTGAGCGAGATCGAAAAACTGCGCGACCTGCTGCCTGAAGCGGCGCGCGACATCAGGCTGAATTTACAGACCGTTTTTCAATCAACGGCGTTGACGCCTGCGCAGACGTGGGGTGTGGCGCTGGCTTCGGCCATCGCTTCGCGCAACGGCGATCTGGCGCGCGCTGTCCTGGCTGACGCGCAAATCAAAGTTGACGAAAACGTCATCGAGGACGCCAGAGCCGCGGCGGTTCTGATGGCGATGAACAACGTCTATTACCGCTTCCGCCACGTGATCGGTAAGGAGAGTTACTCGGCGAAACCGGCGCGGTTGCGGATGAACTGGATCGGCAAGCCGATGAGCGGCAAAGCCAATTTCGAGTTGTTCTGTCTTGCGGTCAGCGCGATCAACGGCTGCGAGGCGTGCGTCCGTTCGCACGAACAGGTGGTCGTCGCGGGCGACCTCAGTGAGGATCAGGTTCACGACGCGGTCAGGATCGCCGCTACGATTCAAGCCGCCGCGGTGGCGTTGGAAATGGGCAGTCACGGCGCGATCACCGCAATCGCGGCGGTTTAACAAAGCGGTCAGTCAAATCGGCGCAAAGGCGCAGGAGCGATGCTTGATTCGCCTCTGCGTCTTTCGCCGTCTTTGCGCTATCTTTGCTCCAACTTTGTTGAGGATATTTCGAGAAGGAGGATGAGCTATGAAATTACCTGAGAACGTTCGTAAAGCGCTCGATGCGTTGCCGCAAAGCAAACGCGAGAAAGTCCAGGCGATTGTGCGCCGGCACGTGAACGCGTGCCGGCGAGTCGGAGTTGAGCTTGAATTCATGGATCGCGTCTGGATCGAGGCGATAGAGGCGGTCGAGAACGAGGAGAAATTCAACGAGTCATTTGAAAGCGAACAGTGGCCCGAATACGCTCCCGCGCGCAGTTATGAAGTCTACCGCGCTCCGCGCGTGGATGTGTAAGTCCGGCCCGGATAGTGAAACAGTTTCGCCGCGTTGTGGCGCGCAATTTCAGCCGCCACAACGCGGCTTTTTGTTTAAGCAGTACCGCGCGCGCAACCGCTTGCTTACGCGCGCGGTACTGCACAATTATCGCAAATCGCCGAAAAGGTGCTGCGCCAGAGTGACTGCGACAATCGCAGCGGTTTCCGTCCTTAAAATTCTTGAGCCGAGGTGCACGGCGATGAAGCCGCTCGCCTCGGCTTTTTGCAACTCGCGCTCGCTCCATCCGCCTTCGGACGCCACACAAAGGGTGATCCGGCCGGCATACGACGCCTCAGCCGAAACTTCACGCAACGTCCGCCCGCCGCGTTCGGAAAAGATCAGGCAATCGCTTCCTGCCGCCGATTCGCAAAAATCCTCGAAGGGCGCAGGCTCGCTGATTTCGACCAGCTTTCGCCTGCCGCATTGTTTCAACGCTTCGAGCGAGATGCGACGCCAACGTTGCATCCGTTGCTCCGCGCGCTCTTCCGCCCGGCGAACGTCGCAGTATTCAGTGATGAGCGGGACGATGCGCGTCACGCCAAGCTCGGTTGATTTCTGAACTACCCAATCGAACTTGTCGCCTTTGACTAGCGCCTGCGCCAGCGTCAACCGCAGCGGAGATTCGACCGCGCCGCCGAGTTGGCGCAAGATTCTCAATTCGACTTGGTGTTTGGCTACGCGCGCGACCTCGCATTCGTATTCATCGCCTTCGCCGTCGAAGACAAATACCTGCGCGCCTTCGCCCAGTCGCAACACGCGAGTCAGATGATGCGCCTCTTCGGCGTCGAGCGTGATACTCGGATTGCTGATTCGCGCTGGCGGCGCGTAAAAACGGTGTCGTTGCATTTGAAAGCTAAGAATTGATTCGCAGCGTCATTGTTATCCATTCGCCATCCGGCTTCGTTTCAGCGATGGTGAAACTCTGCGCTTCGAGCGCTGTGCGTACATCATCGCCCTGTTCGCGCAAAATGCCTGAGACGATTAGCGCGCCTTGCGGTTTGAGAACTTGAGAAAATTCGGGCGCGAGCGGGATGATCACGTCGGCGGTCAGATTGGCCAGCGCGACATCGAACTCCTGGCCATGAAACGAACTGAGTTTGTTGACTTCGATCTCGATGTCGTTGGCGACGCCGTTGATCTCAGCGTTTTCGCACGCGACCTCGATGGCTTCGGGATCAACGTCGAAGCCGATGACGCGCGAGCCGGGAGCGAGCTTGATGGCGGCGATTGCCAGAATGCCAGTGCCCGTGCCTACGTCGAGCAGTGATCCGCCCCGCCAGTATTTTTCCAGCATCTCCAGACATCCGCGCGTTGTCTCGTGCGTGCCCGTGCCGAAAGCCATTCCGGGATCAATCTCAACGACAATGCGGTCGGTGTCTTTCGCCTGATCGCGTTTCCACGAAGGACAAATGAGCAGGCGTTGGCCTATGGCGATTGGCTCATAACCTTTCTTCCATTCGGCCAGCCAGTCCTGGTCGGCGATGGTCAGGCTCTTGATTCCGCGCAGCGCGAATTCGGGCAGGTCAATCAGCTTCAGGTTGCGCAGGATTTGCGCGCGGATTTTTTCGATGTCGGGCGGCGCGTCGAAGTATGCGCGGAGCGTGATGAAGTCGGGGCTGTTGATGTCTTCGGAGATTTCGACGCCGGTGGTGTTGAATGCCCAGAGTTGAGTCGTTGCGGCTGTTTCGCCTACGCGAGCGATTTCGACTTCGACTGCGTGCCAGATTTTCATTGATTTTGAATTTTAGGTTTTGGATTTTGGGTTATTGTTTTCGATGGTTGATTTGACGATAGAGGTCAAGATGCGGATAAGCGATTCGGACTCGGCCAATAATGGCTGAATTTCTTCTTCGGACGCGATTTTGGAATCTCTCAATAGACGCAGCCAATAATTGGCTTCACGAGCCTCTTTTGACGCGATTGACATAAATCAGCACGGCTTTGGCCCGCTGATGCTTCTTCGATATTTGCGCCAATGCTTGTGGCGGAGCGGAGCAATTGCTTTGAAAGCACGAATTCTTTTCTCGCGGTCAGCGTTTGATAAAGCTTGATCACCGCAAGTGCAAATGCGTAGCTTTTCTCTTTGACCAGATTATCTTTCATCGTCTGCTCCCATTTCCCAACTCAAAATTCAAAATTCAAAACCCAAAATCACCTTGTCTGCTCCCATTTCCCAACTCAAAATTCAAAATTCAAAACCCAAAATCACCTTATCACCTTTCCTCAATACCTAACTCATCGAGTGTGCGGGGATCGTTGCGCCATTGATCCTGGACGCGGACGAAGAGGTGTAGACGGACGTGGCGTCCCAGCAGGTTTTCAATGTCGCGCCTGGCCTTTGTGCCCACTTCTTTCAGCATCTGTCCGCCCTTGCCGATGATGATCGGTTTCTGTGACGCGCGTTCGACGTAGATTACGCAATGGATTTCGGTCGCGCCTTTCACCTCCTGCCACATCTCGGTTCTGACGGCGGTGGCGAAGGGAAGCTCCTGCGACGTAAGTTCGAGAATCTTCTCGCGGACAAGTTCAGCCACGATGTTGCGTTCGATTTCGTCGGTGAAGATTTCGGGATCGTAAAGCTGGGCGCCTTCGGGCAGATGCTCGAACAATTTGTTGATCAGCAGTTCGTGGCCGTCACGTTTGGTGGCCGAGATTGGAATGATCTCTGCGAAATCGTATTCGTTGCTGTACTGCTCGATCAGCGGCAGCAATTTTGATTTGTCCTTCAGCAGGTCAATCTTATTCAGCAGCAGGAACGTTGGCTTCGCGGCTTCTTTGACCAGATCGAGCGTGAAGCGGTCGCCTGCGCCCAGGCTGGTTGTGGCGTCGCGCATCAGCAAAACAACATCAACCTGCTGCAACGCGTCGGCGACCAGTCCCATCATTCTGCGGTTGAGCGTGTAGCCGGGTTTGTGAACGCCGGGCGTGTCAACGAAGATGATCTGACCTTCGGGGCGTGTGACGATGCCCTGGATGCGCGTCCGCGTGGTTTGCGGCTTCGACGAGACGGCGGCGATATGTTCGCCGACCAGCGCGTTAAGCAGGGTTGATTTGCCCGCGTTGGGCCGCCCGATGAGCGCGGCGAATCCGGATTTGTGCTTTTTCTCGTCGCTCATATCAAAACATGAAATTAGGCTTGGTTTCCGCCCGAGCCGCCGCCGAAGCTTCAGCGACACTCGCTTCCTCGCCCGGCGCCTGAGCCGGTTTTTGAATTCTGACGCGCGAGACGCGGCGTTCATCGGCCTCGACTACTTCAAAATGCAGGCCACGAAAATCTATGCTTTCGCCGACCGCTGGCAGGTGGCCAAGCTGGTTGATGACCAGGCCGGCGATTGTTGTGAAATCGTCGTCGGCCAGTTCGACGTCGAATATGCGTTCGATCTTGCCGATTTCGACGTTGCCGCGCGCGATTACGCCTTTGGCTTCTTCGACGATGTCCGCATCCATCTCCTGAGGTTCTGGTTCGTCTTCATCCTCGATTTCGCCGACGATCTCTTCGATCAAGTCTTCGATTGTGACCAACCCGGCCAGTCCGCCGTATTCGTTGATGATGATGGCCATCGGCGTCTTGGCCTTCTGCATTTCGGGCAGTAACTCGTCAATCGGCTTGGTTTCGGGCACGAAGTATGTCGGGCGCGCGATCTCGACGGCTTGGCGATTCATCTCGCCAAGCTGCCAGTATTTCAGCAGATCGCGCACATAGATCACGCCTTCGATGTTATCCATCTGGCCGCTGTAAACCGGCAGACGCGAATATTTCGATTCGATCATCAGGTCGCGCACGGCTTCGAGCGTCGCGCCGGCTTCAACGGCGACGATGTTCGGACGCGGCGTCATCACCTCTCCGGCGGTGCGGTCGCTGAACCGCATGACCGACTGGATCAACTCGCCTTCGTTTTCCTCGATGATGCCTTCCTCCTCGCCCACGTCCAAAAACGCCTGTAGCTCGATGTCGGCGCCCTCTTCTTTCTTGGTTTCGGTTTGGGCCAGGGCTTCAGGCTCGCGCTGTTTGCTTCGGAGTATGCTGTAAATAAAGTTTGCGACAAAACCGAGCACGGGCCACAGCACCCGCAACAGAAATCGTAGTCTGAGCAGAGTGCGCGCCGGATCGTTTTGCGTGATGATCATGGGCAGAATCTGCCGGAACAGGATGACGGTCAGAATCATCCCGCCGAACGACAGCGCCAGGAAATGCTGCGGGTAGAGTTTATGCGAGATCGAACTGATCAGGATCGCAATCGAGGCGATTGAAACGTGAATGCCGAATGTGAGCGTGAAGCGGAATTGATGGTAGTGATCAATGATCGAACGCCAGAATCCGGCCTGACCAGATCCGTTGGTGTCGCTTGCCAGACGGCGCAAGCTAACGTCGCTGAGTTCATCCAAAGCGCTTTTGGCGGTAGCGGTAACGACCAGCACCAGAATGAAGATGCTGGTCAATGCTATTTCAGATTCCATAATGGTTGGTGGTTGGGGTTGGCGGTTGGCGCCTGGCGGTTGGCCATTATTCATAAGCCGACCGCCGGACGCCATAGGCAACCGCCAGTTATCCAAGTAATTCTTTTCTCAACTTTCTTTCGAGTTTATTCATTTCGCCGTTGTCCGTCTCGTGATCGTACCCGGCCAGATGGAGCGCGCCGTGAATTACAAGATGCTCGATCTCGCGGTCGAAGCTTAAACCGAGTTCGCGCGCGTACGCTGCGGCTGTCTCAACCGAAATCACGACATCGCCGATGTGCTGCGTTTCATAATTCACCGGCGTTTCCTCGCCTTCATGATACGCGAAAGAGAGCACATCTGTCGGCTTGTCAATTCCGCGAAAATCGCGGTTCAACCGGCGCATTGCGTGATCGCGGATAAACGTAATTGTCAAAACAGCGTCCGAGCGTCCGATGCGATCCAGCACGGTTCTCGCCAACTTCGCCACCACGCCCCGATCAATCGCGCGCTGCCTCTGGCGATTGATGACCTCTATCTCCCGCTCTCCCTCTCTTCCGCTCGCCCGCTCTTCGCTAGAGGTTGATCTTCTTGTTGTGCTCATCGTAAGCCTTGACGATCATCTGCACCAATTGATGGCGAACGACGTCGCGCTCATCGAAGTGGATGAATTCGATGCCTTCGATATTGCTCACCACGCGCTGAGCCTCGACCAACCCCGATTTGCGCCCCGAAGGCAGATCAATCTGCGTCACGTCGCCCGTGATCACGGCCTTCGATCCGAAGCCGATGCGCGTCAGAAACATCTTCATCTGCTCCGAGGTCGAGTTCTGCGCTTCGTCGAGAATAATGAACGCATCCGCAAGGGTTCTACCACGCATGAATGCCAGCGGCGCGACTTCGATCACGCGCTTCTCGATGAACTTCGTCACGCGCTCGAAATCCATCAGATCGAAGAGCGCGTCGTAAAGCGGACGCAGGTACGGATCAACTTTATCCTGCAAATCGCCGGGCAGGAAGCCGAGCTTTTCACCGGCTTCGACCGCCGGGCGCGCCAGGATAATGCGATTGACGCTCTTGGCCATCAGGTATTGCACCGCCATCGCCACCGCGAGATAAGTCTTGCCTGTACCTGCTGGCCCTATCCCGAAAACGATGTCGTTGTTTTCAATCGCTTCCAGGTAACGTTTCTGATTCGGGCCGCGCGCGGTGACTTGTTTGCGCCCCGCCGGATTGATGCGCTTCTGTCCCGCCAGAACTTCACGCAGCGACGAGGCGCGGTCATCGGCGATCTGTTTGAACGCGTCGCGCAACTCGCTGGCCGAAGGCGTGCGACCTTCGCTGAAGATCTGGCCGTAATCTTTCAGGATGCGTTCGACGGTTGCGACGTCGGCTTCGTCGCCTTCGACGATAAGCTCCGCCCCGCGCCCGCCGACGCGCACGCTGAGCAGCGATTCCAGATATTTGATGTTCTGGTCGTGCGGGCCGAACAAGGCTTCAAGCCCGCGTTCCGGTAATGTGATTTTCAGACTACGCAGTTTTTAAGCTTCTCCTCGTTGAGTGAAACAATTGAACTGAACAAAAAGCTACTATACGGTCTGAAATAGTGCAATGTGATTGACTAGTTGACCTTCAGGCTTTTACAATCCCGCTTCCGTTGAGTGACCGCTCGAAGGCGCCGAAGCTTTCGAGCGGTTTTATTTTTGGGTCAAACCCTGCCGCCCGGCGATTGAATTCGTCGGGCGGCTTTATTTTTTGGAGGAAAGTAACAATGCAAGAGCAAGGGCAGATTGGGCTTGAGCAAGAAATTGAAAAACGATATGAATGCGTCCTGACTCTGTTTTTCGCCGGACGCCTGCCACGCTTCAATCACGCGCGTCACATCGCGGTCGCAAACATCCTGCGCCGGTTGCCGCACGGCCGCGAGTTGATGCATCTGGGGTTGCAGATCACGGCTACGCGGGCTGGCGTGCCCGAAAAATACAGCCGCGAGATTACGGATCGTTACTGGGATCAACTCAGGAGCGAATTGCCGGATATGAAAGAATTCGCAGATGTGTTTGAAGGGAAAAGTTGATACAGCGTAATTGAAGTCGTTCGATATTTTTCTGTCTGGCATTTTTCTGTTTGAAGATCAGCTAACAAAAAGATGCCAGACAGAAATATGTCAATCATGCGCAAGACTATTCAGATTTTGTGTTTTCTGAGCGGCAGATCACGAACGCGCTTGCCCGTCGCCGCAAACACAGCGTTGCAGATCGCCGGAACCGTCGGCGGCACGCCGGGTTCGCCGACGCCTGCAGGCGGCGCGTCGCTTTGAATCAAATGCACGCGCGTTTCAATCGGAGCCTCGTTGATGCGCGCGACCGGATAATCGTTGAAGTTGGATTGAGTGATCGCGCCGTTGGCCGCCGTGATCTCGCCCATCAGCGCGATGCTGGCGCCGAAGACCGACGCGCCCTCGAACTGCGATTTCACGCGGTCGGGGTTGATCACCTTGCCCACGTCAGCCGCAATGTCCACGCGCGGAATGCGAATCCTGCCGTTCGCGTCCACTTGCGCCTCGACGATTGTGGCGACGTAGCTGTAAAAGCTCCAGTGCGCAGCGATGCCCAGCGCGCGCCCCTTGACCGGTTTCTTCTTCGCCCAGCCGGAACGTTCCGCCGCCAGTTCGATCACGCGCCGCAAACGTCCGGTGTCGAGCGGAAATTTCTCGGCCATCGGGCCGCGCTGCCCCAGATCAATCTTGCGCGGATGGCCCAGCAGATCGAGCAGGTATTCGACGCGGTCACGATTGGCCAGCGCCGCCAGTTCGTCCGCGAACGAATGCACGGCGAAGGCGTGGTAGATGTTCGCAACAGATCGCAGCCAGCCGATGCGGACGTGAGGCTTCGCCGGGCCGTTCTCGGCGCGATGATTCGGAATGTCGAACGGCACGTTCGTCCATCCCATCCCCATCTCGAAGCCCTGGCCGTAGATCGCCGAGGGGCCGGCGAACGTCGAGCCGATGGATGGGAACGCGCTGCGTTGCAGCCACGCCGTCGGGCGACCCTTCGCGTCAACCGCTGCTTTCAAATACATCGCCGCGACCGCGTGGTAATAGTCGTAGCGGATATCGTCCTCGCGGCTCCAAACCACCTTGACCGGTTTGCCGACTTCGCGCGAAAGCAGCGCGGCTTCGGCGACGTAATCCGGTTTCGATTTGCGCCCGAAACCACCGCCGAGCAGCGTCACGTGGCATTCGACGTTTTTCTTGTCTATGCCGAGCGCGGCTGCGACGGTGTCCTGCACTGCCTGCGGATTCTGCGTGGCGGCGTAAATGACAGCGCGGCCATCCTTGAATTCAGCGACAGCCGCTGGCGGCTCCATCGGCGCGTGCGCCAGATGCGGCACGTAATATTCGGCTTCGTGCGTCTTGCCGCCTTTTGCGAACTCGGCGTCAACGTCGCCGATGTTGCGCACGACCTTCTGCGGCTTGCGGACTGTTTCGAGCAGCGATTGTTTGTAAGCCGCCGAGTCGTAACTTGCGTTGTCGCCCGCGTCCCACTCGGCTTTCAGTTTCTCGCGGCCTTTCATCGCGGCCCAGGTGTTGTCGGCGATCACGGCCACGCCGCCCAGCGCCTGAAACATGTGCGGAGGTTTGAACGCGGGAAGCTCGACGGTCTTTTGCACGCCGCGAACTTTGCGCGCCTCCTGATCGTCGAAGCTCTTCAGCTTTCCGCCGAAGACCGGCGACCGCGCGATCATCGCGTAAACCATCCCCGGCATCTTCGCGTCAATGCCGAACGTGCCGCGGCCCGCGCAAATGTCGTCGAGATCAATCGTCGGTATGTTCTTGCCGATGTAGCGATACTCCGATGGGGATTTGAATTTCAGTTCTTCCTTTTTCGGCACGGGCTGTTTGGCCGCAGCCGCAGCCAACTCGCCGTAACCAAGTTTGCGCCCGCTCGCGGCGTGAACGACCTGATGGTTTTGCGCTTTGCATTCCGAAGCCGCGACGCCCCATTGAGCCGCCGCCGCGCCTTCCAGCATCACTCGCGCGCTTGCTCCGGCCTGTCGCATCGCGTCGTAAAAATCGCGGATCGAGCAGGAGCCGTCGGTGTTCTGGTTGCCGTACTTCGCGTCGCCGATGGCTTGTTCGATCTTCACGCGCTTCCAATCGGCGTCCAGTTCATCGGCCAGCACGGTTGGCAGCACGCTGCGAATGCCCGTGCCCATCTCCGAACGGTGCGTGACGATGATGACTGTGCCATCGGTTTCAAGCCCCAGATAAACGCTCGGGTTCCACGCGGCCTTGTCGGCTTCAGCGCCCGCCAGAGCTTCGATTGGCAACAAACGCGCGCCGAGAACCAGCGCGCCGGCTGAAAACATACCTCCCAGAAAATTGCGACGAGTGACCAGTTCGATTCGGTTCATTTCTTCACCTCCGCCGTAGTCTTGCCAGTTGCAGTTTTAGGAGCAGCCGGTTTATTCGCAACCGGTTTGGTGGCCGCAGCCTTGATCGCCTCGCGGATGCGCTGGTACGTTCCGCATCGGCAGATGTTGCCCTTCATCGCCGAATCAATGTCGGCATCGGTCGGCCTGGGCTTCTGTTTGAGCAGCGCGGCGGCCTGCATAATCTGCCCACTCTGGCAGTAACCGCATTGCGGAACGTTGGCCTGCCGCCAGGCCTGCTGAACCGGATGGTCGGCCTTCGCGCTCAAACCCTCGATGGTCACGACCGATTTGCCAGCCACTGCCTGCATCGGCGTCTGACAACTGCGCACGGCCACGCCGTTCAGATGAACCGTGCATGCGCCGCACAGCCCCTCGCCGCATCCGTACTTCGTCCCCGTCAACTGCAATTCGTCGCGGAGGAACCACAACAAAGGCATTTCAGGCTCGCCGTCGAACTGGCGGCTGACGCCATTCACTTTCAGATTGATCATTCGTTTGCTCCCGGAGTGTTGGTTTAGTGGAGATTATCTCCCCACGCGATCTGTTGTCGTCTTGTTTCGCTCTCGTGGAAGAAACTGAAATTTTATGCAATTCGATTGATTGCGTTGGCTACGGCGCGTGATTATACTCCCCGCCGTCTCAAGCTCAAACGATAATCCAATCAGTCGCGACAGTCGCAGTTTTTCTCTAACGGTCAGGAGGCGCGCTTATGCAAGCTCGGCGGACGCCGACTTCGTGTCAGGAAGGCGCAAAGAAATTCATCGAACGTTACTGCGAACAGTTCCTATGCGTACACCAATATTCCACCTCGACGCCTTTACCACTCGCCGGTTCGCGGGCAACCCCGCCGCGGTGATGCCGATGGATAAATTTCTTGAGGACGATGTTTTGCAGGCTATTGCCGCCGAGAACAACCTTGCCGAGACGGCCTTCCTGGTCTCCGACGGAAGCGACTACCGCTTGCGCTGGTTCACACCCACCACCGAAGTCCCACTTTGCGGCCATGCCACTCTGGCCAGCGCAGCGGTCGTTATGGAGCGGCTGGAGCCTGGGCGCAGCAGGGTAGTATTCCATTCGGTCAGCGGCCCGCTGACAGTGAGCCGATCCGGTTCAGGTTACGTTATGGACTTTCCGGTCCGTCCGTCCGACTTGATCGAAACACCGCCCGGTCTAGCTGACGCCCTGGGTGTGGTCCCAATCGAGGTTTTCGCGAACGAATTCAACTACCTGGCGCTGGTGGAGAGCGAGGAAGTGTTGCGCGCGATTGCCCCCGATATGGCGGCAATCGTCCGCCTGGGGCGCGGCGGGGTGATCGTGACCGCGCTTGGGGACGGAGTCTACGACTTCGTCAGTCGCTACTTCGCCCCGGCAAAGGGCATTCCTGAAGACCCCGTGACCGGCGGCGCGCACACGATGCTGGCGCCTTATTGGGCGAAACGCCTGGGCAAGACTGTGTTTCGGGCCTTTCAGGCTTCGCAGCGTGGCGGAGAGATCATTTGCCGGCTGACGCGTGACCGCATCGAGATGGAAGGCAATTGCGTCTTCTACCTGGAAGGGGAGGTTGAAATCTGATGATGTCACGCGGTCTCAGGGGAAACACTGACGATCAAGCCTCAACCGAGCTTGCGTTATAACAACGCGCCGTTGAACCCGGCCGTCAGCCGGTTTCATTCAAATCAGCGCTTCGCGCGCCTTGCGCACGATCTCCGCAGCCTTTTCTGCGCTCTCGGCCATCGCGGTCAGATGTCCCATCTTGCGTCCCGGTTTCGGAGTGAGTTTTCCGTAAAGGTGAAGTTTGACGTTCGGGAACGCGCAGGCGGCGGCCCAGTTCGGTTCGCCGGATTCTCCGCGAACGCAGGGCCACAAATCTCCCAGCAGGTTGGCCATCGCCGCAGGCCGCAGCAGTTCGGTTGATCCGAGCGGCAGGGCGCACACGGCGCGCAGTTGTTGTTCGAACTGGCTGGTCACGCAGGCGTCGAAGGTCAGATGGCCGGAATTATGAGGGCGTGGCGCAAGCTCGTTGATCAACAGGCGGCCGTCACGGGTCAGGAAAAATTCCACGCACAAGACGCCGACGACATCGAGTTGTTCGAGCACGGCGCGCGCAATCTCGACCGCATCGCGTGTGATTTCAAGCGGCAGATTCGCAGGGGCGACTGAAACGTCGAGGATGTGATTGCGATGATCGTTTTGTATCGCGCCCCAATGCGTGAACGCGCCGTCAATCCCGCGCGCGCCGACGACCGAAAGCTCGCACATGAAATCAACCCAGGCTTCCAGAATCATCTCCTGTTTGCCTGCGGCGGTCATCGCGGCTTCGGCCTGATCGTGGCTCGTGATCTTCGTCTGGCCCTTGCCGTCGTAGCCGAAACCGGCTGTCTTCAAAACCGAAGGGCAGCCGAATTCATTCAACCCGGCTTTCAAATCTTCAAGCGAATTCACGGCTCTGAACGGCGTGACGGGGAAACCGTTATCGCGGAGGAATGTCTTCTCGCGCCGCCGGTTTTGCGTTGTGTGCAGCACCGCGCCACCGGGCCGCACCAGCGCGCGTTCCGCAGCGGCTTGAGCAGTCTCCGCCGGAATGTTTTCAAACTCGAAAGTCACGACATCAACATCGGAGGCGAAACCGCGAACGGCGATCAAATCATCGTAATGAGCCTTGATCTCGACATCGGCCACCTGACCCGTAGGCGTGTCAGTTTCGGGCGAAAACGTGTGGACGCGATAACCCATCCGGCGCGCGGCGATGGCGAACATCCGGCCAAGCTGGCCGCTGCCTAAAACGCCGATGACTGAACCAGGGAGGATCGGTTGAGAGTTAGTGGTTTTATCCGAGCGTGTCATTCATCACCTTCGCCGTCTGCTCTTCTCTGAATTTCCGCAGCTTCTCGCGCAACTTCGGTCTCGTGTTCGCCAGTATTGCCACAGCCAGCAGCGCCGCGTTGGTTGCGCCCGCCTTGCCGATGGCCAGCGTGCCGACGGGAATTCCGCCCGGCATTTGAACTATCGAGAGCAGCGAGTCCATGCCTTTGAGCGCCGCGCTTTCGACCGGCACGCCGAGCACGGGGATCAGCGTTTGGGCTGCGACCATTCCGGGCAGATGCGCTGCGCCGCCCGCTCCGGCGATGATCACTTCGACGCCGCGCGATTCGGCGGCCCCTGCGAATTCGGCCATCCGCGCTGGCGTGCGGTGGGCCGAGACGATGCGGCATTCGTGCGGGACGCCGAACTGCGTCAGGATTTCATCGGCGTGGCGCATCGTCTCCCAATCGGATTTGCTGCCCATGATCACGGCGACCAGAGGTTCTTTTTGTTCGTTCATCGTTTTCGTTCCTTTGATGGGATCGGGCGGTCATTATCGCCTTTTACGTCTTCTGTTGCATCCCTGCCCAAAAAAGTAATAGACCACTGGAGTCGTCAGGCCTGCGCCTTCAGGAAATTTTCTGCAACCTTGCTTGTACTATTGTCGTAGTACAATATAACAAGAGAAATCTGGCAGATTTATAGTGATGGAAGACCGGTTTCACATAGACGCTGAAGACCCCACGCCGATTTACGCGCAGCTCGAGCGGGCGATTCGTTTCGCCATCGCCACTGAAAAGCTGCGCGTCGGCGAACAACTGCCGACCGTGCGGCAGTTGGCCGTTGATTTGAAGATCAACGCCAACACGGTGGCGAAGGTCTACGCCGAACTTGAGCGCGTTGGGATTTTGGAGACGCGGCGCGGCGTCGGGACTTTCGTGCGCGCGCGTCAGGACGGGATGTTGAAACGCGCAAACAAACAGAGCCGCGAACGGGAATTGCGCGCGTTCGCGGATCGGATTCTGGCTGAGGCTCACGAACTCGGCTTTTCGCTCGACGAGGTGATTGGACACCTCGACGGCAGGCGCAAAAAAGGAGAATGAAACTATGCCCGGATTTGTACCCGCTATCTCAAAGAAGGATGAAGAATCGAAACTCGCCGCCACACAGCGGGCGAACGCTCCGCGAATGAACGTGATTTCGGCTGGGTTGTTCATCGCGCCGATGCTTTTGGGTGTCCTGCTCACCGTCGCGACGCTCAATCCTTTCCCCGTTATCGCCGGCGCGATACTCGGAATCATCGCGGCGCTGTCGCCGCGAGTCGCCAAGCAGTGGGAACGCGCGGTCGTGTTGCGGCTGGGGCGTTACGCCGGTCTGCGCGGCCCCGGGCTGTTCTGGATTACGCCGCTGATTGATTCGGTTTCGACTTACGTTGACCAGCGAATCATCACGACCAACTTCGCCGCCGAACAGACGCTGACGGCGGACACTGTGCCCGTCAACGTTGACGCGGTGCTTTTCTGGATGGTTTACGACGTGGAGAAAGCCGCGCTGGAAGTGCAGGATTATTACCAGGCCGTGAGCTGGGCGTCGCAGACTGCGTTGCGCGACATCATCGGCAGAACGGCGTTGACCGAAT
>WBZR01001065.1_pt1 | contig 37459 bp, 24 predicted proteins | sample 5204231 | NCBI WGS metagenome assembly WBZR01 (sample SAMN12412403, study PRJNA552823) | activated sludge metagenome | isolation source: activated sludge from anammox sidestream of wastewater treatment plant... | place: USA: Virginia | collected 2017-08 | reverse complement strand
AAGAAGAGTGCTGGGCGTGGCTTCAATGAGGCCGCGGCAAATTTGCCGCGGAAATGACCACACCAAACACGCAGAGGCCAGAAGTGTCAGCCGCTTCAATGAGGCCGCGGCAAATTTGCCGCGGAAATAAAAGCCCGTCGAGTGCATGAAGCGCCCCATCGAGAAGCTTCAATGAGGCCGCGGCAAATTTGCCGCGGAAATTGGACGAAGCCGGGCAGATGGCCGATGACTACCCGTGGCTTCAATGAGGCCGCGGCAAATTTGCCGCGGAAATCGCCACCTTGCGCCGGTTCGACGATGGGCATAGGAGCGCTTCAATGAGGCCGCGGCAAATTTGCCGCGGAAATCCGCCCGGCGCAGCTGCACACCGCGCTTGCCGGTGCCGCTTCAATGAGGCCGCGGCAAATTTGCCGCGGAAATCCCGATGCGGCCCATGACTATTTTCAAGCAACAGGAGCTTCAATGAGGCCGCGGCAAATTTGCCGCGGAAATCGGGCGAACAGGCCGCGCTTGCGCAGGCTGGCAACTTTGCTTCAATGAGGCCGCGGCAAATTTGCCGCGGAAATGCGCTGCGCGGAATTCAGGAGGAGTGGGACGCACAACTGCTTCAATGAGGCCGCGGCAAATTTGCCGCGGAAATTCCAGCATCAGTCCCAATCCCCTGCGTCGACGCCAAGGCTTCAATGAGGCCGCGGCAAATTTGCCGCGGAAATCAGCGCCACGTTCTTCGTTGTGTCGCTCAGCCCATTGCTTCAATGAGGCCGCGGCAAATTTGCCGCGGAAATCATCAAGGATTCCCGGATCGTGCGGGCGTCGAACCTCGCTTCAATGAGGCCGCGGCAAATTTGCCGCGGAAATTCGGATGGGGCGCGCTCAAGGGCGTGTTCGACCCTGGCTTCAATGAGGCCGCGGCAAATTTGCCGCGGAAATGCGCAAAGGTTCAGGCCGTGGTCGATGCGCTGGAGGAGCTTCAATGAGGCCGCGGCAAATTTGCCGCGGAAATCTGGCGGCGATTGATCGATTGGATCAAACGCAATGATTGCTTCAATGAGGCCGCGGCAAATTTGCCGCGGAAATCGGGCACGCTCTCGGTGCAGGCATTGGCGCAAGCCGCTTCAATGAGGCCGCGGCAAATTTGCCGCGGAAATCACTTGCTGGCGCTGGCCGAAGAAGCGGGCGAATGCGCTTCAATGAGGCCGCGGCAAATTTGCCGCGGAAATCCGGCCGTGCTTGCGCAAGTACACCGCACGCCCGATCGCTTCAATGAGGCCGCGGCAAATTTGCCGCGGAAATCCGCCAGTCATGCGGAACTTCACCCCGGCCCAGTAGGCTTCAATGAGGCCGCGGCAAATTTGCCGCGGAAATTTGGGGTTGCCCGACCTGCCCGACCTGCCCGACCTGCTTCAATGAGGCCGCGGCAAATTTGCCGCGGAAATCCCGCGATGTTATGCCCGCTGCGGTTCTCGACCACCCGCTTCAATGAGGCCGCGGCAAATTTGCCGCGGAAATCTACGTCCCGCAGCTGCTCGGCCAGCTCGGCATTTTGCTTCAATGAGGCCGCGGCAAATTTGCCGCGGAAATAGGTGCAGCTGATCGAGGCTGATCGGGTTTGCAATCCCGCTTCAATGAGGCCGCGGCAAATTTGCCGCGGAAATAGGTAACATGCGAGGTATGGCCAACATCACAAAGCGAGCTTCAATGAGGCCGCGGCAAATTTGCCGCGGAAATTGCGGCATGCTGCGTGATCGCTACGGGCAAGCTCAGGCTTCAATGAGGCCGCGGCAAATTTGCCGCGGAAATCGCCCAAGCGCGGATGATCGAGCGCACGCGCGAACTGCTTCAATGAGGCCGCGGCAAATTTGCCGCGGAAATCCCACTTGGCACGAGCGCTGTGGTTTTCCACGTGACCGCTTCAATGAGGCCGCGGCAAATTTGCCGCGGAAATCGCTGGTACAGGCTGTCGGCATCCTCGCCACGGGCGCTTCAATGAGGCCGCGGCAAATTTGCCGCGGAAATTCGGAGCTGGGTTGTAGGGAACTGCGATCACGGCTGGCTTCAATGAGGCCGCGGCAAATTTGCCGCGGAAATGGATGAGTTCGCGTTTCACCAGGACAGCCGCGCGATCTGGCTTCAATGAGGCCGCGGCAAATTTGCCGCGGAAATCGCCGGTGACTCGGCGTGCTTTGATTTCCAGCACGCCGGCTTCAATGAGGCCGCGGCAAATTTGCCGCGGAAATCGCCCGAATGGCCGGAACGAAGACTTCGACCTTGAGCTTCAATGAGGCCGCGGCAAATTTGCCGCGGAAATCCCGCGACTGGCGTCCAGGGGAATACGTTTACGACGTGGCTTCAATGAGGCCGCGGCAAATTTGCCGCGGAAATGGGTGAGGTACACGCGGAACATCCGGCGCGGAGTCGTGCTTCAATGAGGCCGCGGCAAATTTGCCGCGGAAATATTACCTCGTCATGGGGAAATGGTCCCGCCCTGCTTGCTTCAATGAGGCCGCGGCAAATTTGCCGCGGAAATCACGTCTGGAAGATCAGATCGCGGCGTTGCAGGAAACCGCTTCAATGAGGCCGCGGCAAATTTGCCGCGGAAATCTGCGGGGTTGCAAGTCCCGGTTCCGGCTCGGATTTTGTCATGGAATGCGAGCGCTGTGGGAAATCGGCCCAGCGCGGGCGCTGGATGTGCGATGCCAGGTGCGCTGGCTGCTGCAAGGTGCTGATTGTCAAGGAACATGCGGCTGCGAGCGCTGGCCGGATTTTGGGCCAGCGCCGCAGTGCTCGCAAGCTCGCGGCAAGAGGCGGGCTTGTGAGCCTGGCAAGAGCCACGGGCGACGGTGGCGGTGCTCAGACGATGATCGGCTGGCGCGCGGCGGCTTCGAAGCGTTCGCCCATGCTGATGACTTTCGGTTCGATCTTGTCGGCGGGTCCGAGATCGATCACGAGGAGCGCATCCTCGCGGTGATGGATGATGCCGTCGAGCAGGTGCACCAGTTCGGCATGGCGACGGCGGCTGAGGCGGCACTGGAACACGGAAAGCTGAAGCCATTCGCCAAAGCCCTTCATCAGTTTGAAGACGCGACGCCAGCGCTTGTCGTCGCGGATGTCATAGGTGACCAGGTAGAGATGTTCGTCCATCGTCGTCTCACTGGATGCGACAGGATCAGCGGGTGGTGAAGTTCGGATATTCGTCGAGCTCGCCCTGGAGAAAACGTGCGAACAGCCGGGCCTGGAGTTCGAGCAGGCGGCGGTAGGAGAGGCGGTAGCCGAACAACGGGTGGGTGATTTCGTGGCTGAGCCGACGCTCGAAGGCGGCGATGAAGCGTTTGCGTCCGGTGGCATCGAGGTTGACGCTGCCGGCGGCGCTGATGAAGTCGCTGGGGCGGACCTCGCCGTTGTTGATTGCCTGCATCACGACCGAGTCGGCGAGCAGTGGCCGGAAAGGCTCCATCATGTCGAGCGCGAGTGCCGGGCGGCCGTAGCGTGGCTGGTGGTAGAAACCGCGAAACGGGTCGAAGCCGACGGCGGCGAGGGTCACGGTCCAGGTGCGCGCAAGCAGGGTGTAGGCGAAGGACAGCATGGCGTTGACCGGATCGGTCGGCGGCCTGCGGTTGCGGGTGGTGAAGTCGAAGGCAAGCAGGCGCTCGTCGTCGGCATGGGCGGCGCGCAGGGTCTGGCGGAACTGGCCAAAGTACAGGGCTGCGGCATGGCCTTCCAGACCGAGCAGGGTTTCGAGGCTGTCGGCGCGTTCGGCCTGTTCACGCACGCGCTTGAGATCGGCCAGAAGACGCTCGGGCTTGTCTTCGGGCTTCCAGTTGCGGCGCAACTGGGTACGGCAATTGCTGATCTTGGCGACGACCAGACCACGGGCGATGCGCAGGCAGATGCGCGCGTCGAAACTGCTGCGGTACTGAGCGGTGCGAAGTTCGACGTTCTTGTGACCATTGCCGATGGTGTGGCCGTAGAAGAAGCCGGCGAAGCTGTGCCAGGTGACGGGAATGTCGCGCTGCATGAGTTCCTGCAGGCAGGGCGTGGTGATGTAGACGTTGCCCTGGATGACCACCTGCGAGACTTCGCGGATGCGCGCGGTGGCCAGGAGTGTGCCGTCCTTGTCGGTGACTTCAAGCGTTTCACCCTTCTTCGCGAGCTTGGCGCTGTAGTGCTGGATGTAGAGCGGCAGAGCCTCGTGCAGCGGCACGGCGAGCGGGCGCGGGCTGGCGTCGGCATGGTGCAGGTAGCGCACTTCGTCGGGCAGGCAGATCGGGGCGAGCGAGCACCGCGCGCACTTCGGGCTGTCGACGAGTGGTGCGGGGATGTGGCCTGCAACCGCAGTGGCGCGCAGTTCGACGATGGCCTTGCGGGTGAGTGAAAGCAGGTCGTCGTCGAAGGCCACGCGCACGCGCTCCTTGCTGGCGACGTAGTAGATCGCGCCTTCGTCGCAGGTGTAACCATGTTCGCGCAGCAACAATCCTTGTGCGCATAGCTGCACGCGCTCGGGGTCGTAGACGCCTTGCGCGATGTGCGGGCGCTTGCCGCGCTTGTAATCGACCGGCGTGACGAGGTTGCCCTCGCCCTCGACCAGGTCGAGCTTGCCGATCAGGCCGAGCGTGTTGGATGAAAGCGTGATGGAGCGGGCATGGATTTCGATGTGTTCCTCCTCGGCCGAATCGGCATCCGGCAGGTCTCCCGCCGGTGTGTCCACGCGCCGATGCTGATGACGGCCATCAACCGTATCGGCACTGTCGGCCCACTCGCCCTGCACCCATTCGAGGTAGGCCAGACGCGGACAGTAGACGTGCTCGTTGAGCATGCGCAGGGGAATCAGCGGCTGGTCCGCGCCCAGCTCGGGAAAGGGAAGTTCAAGCTCGCCCTGTCGTGGTTCCATCGGTAGTCGTGCTCCCTGCAAGCCAGAAGCTTCAAACGCTGCGGCGGCGGCAACTACAGCAGCCTCATGCTGCCATCGAGGTCGACTTGAATGCAGCAGCCGAGCTTCCATGTAGTAACATGGCTACATCAACACTATCAGATAGGTGAGCGATATGGTCATTACGACGATCAGCAGCCGAGAGCTGAACCAGGACGTAGCGCGCGCCAAGCGTGCGACCAAGAAGGGTCCTGTCCTCATCACAAGCCGAGGCAAGCCCGAACACGTGCTGTTGAGCATGGCGCAGTATCAAAGGCTGACCGGCCACAAGCGCAGCATTGTCGAGGCGCTGGCGCTCCAAGCCGCCGCCGAGGTGGAGTTCGAGGCACCCAAGGCGAACCTCGCGCTGCGCGCGGCGAACTTGTCCTGATGTATCTGCTTGATACGAACGTGGTATCCGAGCTGCGCAAGGCGCGCTCCGGCCAGGCCAATGCCGGCGTGATGAAATGGGCCGGCCAGGCAGCGGCCTCGACGCTGTACGTCAGTGCCGTCACTCTGCTGGAGCTGGAACTTGGTGTGTTGCGGATCGAACGGCGCGATGCGGCACAAGGCGCGCTTTTGCGCCGCTGGCTTGAACAGCAAGTCTTGCCTGAGTTCGAACAGCGAACGCTCGCCATTGACACCGCCGTCGCCCGGCGCGCCGCCAGCCTCCATGTCCCTGACCCCCGCAGCGACCGCGATGCGCTGATAGCAGCCACCGCGCTAGTGCACGGCATGACCGTCGTGACACGGAACACCATCGATTTCGAACCCACCGGTGTCACGCTGCTCAACCCGTGGAAGACGCCTCAGGGCAAGGGGCGGAAGCAGCTGAGAGGATAAGAGCAGTTCGGGTGTCTGGCATCGCAATATGCACCACATCTAGGGAATCTCTGAACAAGTCGTCATTGCGAGGAGCGAAGCGACGTGGCAATCCAGAAACTTCATCGAAATCAAACGACTGGATTGCTTCGCTACGCTCGCAATGACGAAAATCCGACTTGTTCAGATCTTCCCTAGCCCCAGGATTTATCGAATCCAAGGGGCCGTGAACTTAACACTCAACTAGTAATAGACGATGGACTGAAGTTGCCGAAGCCTTGACCAGAACGGCGAATCGAAGAACTACAGATTGCGAAGACGCCGCGTGCTGTACGTTCCTTGGCACTTCCCGTCCAGTCAATCTGAAGCGCTGAGCGGATTGCATGATGCGACGCCGCCGTCCTCCAAAGTGGCCACGTGAAAGTCATTTCTTCACCACGACCAAAGACTCCCGTCGTAATGATTTTTGTGCCACGCGGAAAGCTTGGTAGCAGCGGCAAGCCACGAAAAGCGAGCCATTCCAACGGAGCGTTTACGCTCGTACCGTCAGCGTTTGGATTACTTGCCATCAAGGCCCAGTTACGCTCTGCTCTTGGATCCCAACGAAGGTTGCTGCCCTGCCTATCACCATTGCCCGTGAATAGTGATTCCTCAACCCATTCTCTGGTTATCGAAGCACGAATGCCCTCTACAGCACCAAGAAACGTCTGATTGGCTGCGGTGAAGTGGAACGCAGTCGGTTTGGTGTTGCCTTTGTTGTCGACTGCAATGTCCGTGCCGTAGGCGGCGGCGTATGCGGCGGCTTCTTCATGATCAGAACACCAGGCCTCGACACATGCCTGAAGGAACGTCTTGAAGCTACTTGGTGGCGCTTTGAGGTCAGCGACTCGCTGCGCTTCCTTCTTCTTGGTTGCCGCCTTCATGTACGTGAAGCGCCACGCAGCGTTTGGCTCTGCAGAAATCTCTGCATCCTTCACGATGAGAGCCGCCAGATCCTCTCTTGTGCCGACTCCATGGACAAACGCCTGGAATGATCCATCGGCAGTGAAGCCGAGCTTCGCGCCAGGGACAATACAAAGCAGGCCCAGCGCCGCGAGGAACCCAAGCGGATTGGAGCCGTCGACACCCACGAGTTGGATGAGTTCTGTTGTCATCTTTGCTCCTCTTCACTAGCACGGTGATCCGCAAGGCGAAGAATGGTTTCAAGCCAGCACAACTCCTGCCAACCATACTTCGCGAGCAAGGTCCAGAAGCGATCGGCAAGCGGCGAATCCAGCTTGTGCAGGCTATTATTCGAGCTTGTCGCGGCGAAGTTGATCGTACCGAAGGTCTCGCTGTGATGGCCCACGAGTGAAACTTCAACAGGACTATCGTCAATCAACACGGGCGCAAAGGGCCGACATTCCCCGTGGTGGCTGGCGACAAGGTGAAGGACGAGATCGAGATCGGGATTTTTCGCAGCATCGATCTTCTTCAGCCGCTCCTTGAGTGCGTCCTCTTGTCCGTGCAGCATCGCCACGGACTGGACTGCATGCAGGTACCCGCCACCGGGATAGCCGCTCTTTTCCCTTGCAAGCTTTCGCTGAGCCTTTGCGCCAGGAGGCATCGCCGACTTGGCCAGGGTCGTCTCGTTCTTGAAGTATTCGATCTCGCTGCCTCCTCGCAGCATGAGCTGAAAACGACGATCAGCCTTGCCGATGTCGTGCAGCCATGCGGCAAGCGCGATGTGCTCTGCGAGCCACGCGCCGAGGCCACAGTGGGTCGCATACTCGCGCGCAAAGGTCTCGACGTCGGCGCTGTGCTCGGAAAGCGAAACTTCCCGCCCCGCACAAAACGAATCATCACCATCGGTGGTGAGTTCCACGCCGTCCTCAAGCGTGTCTTCAGGCTGGAGCACCTGTCGAAGATCGGCAATGGGAACACGCTTCGCCTCCAGTACGATCCAGGCAGACTCGCCCGGCACGACGAACGAACCCCTGCCCTTGGCGAGTCGGGCGGCCCATCGTTGCTTCCACTTCGGCCAGCCTTCAGTCGAGGCAAGTCGCCCAAGCGTCGCTCTGGCTTCGTCCGCATCGTCGAGCGGCAGTGTCAGCCCAAGCTGCACGACGACCAAGCGTGATCGATCATGTCTCCGCAGACCTACGCACCGCCTTTCGCGAAATGAAAGGATTTTCACCGACACACCTCAAGCACATGCGCCTTTTTGCCGAGGCGTGGCCCGGTGCTGAATATCGTCAACAGGTTGTTGACGATCTTTCCCAACAGACCATTGGGCAACTGCCCTGGGGCCACAACGTGGTGCTCCTCACGCGCCTGAAGGACCCTGATCAACAACTGGCCCACGCCCGGGCAGCCCTGAAACATGACTGGTCGCCCAACGTGCTCGATCACCACATCGACCATCGCACCGTCGAGCGCTCCGGAAAGGCGATCACCAATTTCGGCCACCAACTTCCCAAACCTCAGTCCGACCTTGCCCGTGAGGGCCTGAAAGACCCGTATCGTTTCGCCTTGCCCACGTGCAGGGCAAAGCACTCCGTGTAACGCGGATTCTTCGTCAGCCAGTCCAGCCGCTCTACATGCACGCCGCCGCACCCGCGGCAGTTCAATGCTCACAACTTAAGGATTTTCGACAACGCCAGCTTTTTCCTTCTCCCTCCGGGGTGAGCAGGGCTTTCGAGCAGCGAAGCTGCGAGCCTGCGAACGCCCACGCGCATGCAAGCGTGTGGGCCGGGGCAGGTGGCGCGAAGCGCCGGATGAGGGTACGAGCCAAGCGCAGCAACGAAACTATCCCGCCAGATTGGATTGCGACGCTTCGCCCGCACCCTCACCCCAACCCTCTCCCGACGGGAGAGGGGGGCTTAAGTTGTGAGCATTGCGCGGCAGTTGACCCGCCAGCGCTCGAACTCCACATGCAGCACCCAACCGGCCCCACGCAGGTCGCGGGCACGGCACAGGCGCTGGTCGTAGCGGTTACTGCAACGATGGCCGCAGTGAGAGCACACCGCCGTTTTTTCGGCATCGCAACGACACGACCCGCACCTTCGGATCGCCAAATTCGCCCTGAGCGTCGCTGCCGCCACGAAGTCGGGAAAGGAGAACAACTCGCGCAGGCTACGGCCTGTTTTCATCGGAAGCTCCCGGGCACGTCTTCAAAGCAGGAATCAACCGCCTTCCCGCACCCGCAAGATGGCTTGATTGCATGCACTATCGCAACGGCTGGATGCCGAAATCACTTGCACGATTCCGCGATGAGCCTGAAAACAAATCAAGAAAAAACGCATGGATTGCCTCGCTGCGCAATGACGGAGTCCTGACTTGTCCAGATCTTCCCCGGCTGGCTATCACCAGCCGCCTTGAGATGGCGCGAACGACAGCTTTTCTTGAGGGCTTCTTTGGGAGTCCGCCAACAGGAGCGTAGCGGGCGTGATGGTCATGGCTGGACGACCTCCTCATCGACAGGCCGGAAGAGTCCAAGCCCAAAACTGCTCGAGTGCCCGAGACGAATGGGACCCGTGACAGGCATCGAGAAATGCAGACGAACCATCTGGCCAAGGCGATCGCCAATGGATGCGCGCTTGAGCGCCTCACGTCGCGGGACATGAACAGCCACCCAATGTGGCTCCCGCAAGAGCTCAACATGGACACTCTGGGTGATGCCTCGCATTTGAATCTCGCGGACGATCTGTTGCTCGATCGACTCTCCGGCACGCTCCTTGCCGCCGCGAAGGTGATGGCGAGGCGGAACGTACGCTGTCACCGATTCCCAGATCATCGCGGTGCGATTGTCGAAGCCGGGCGGCGGCGGAACCGCACGATCCAGAGGGACGAGGCGCACCTTCCACGTATCGGAATCCGAACCCACCGCCGCCCATGACACCTCGCGCGCAGCCGCGCGAAGGATTGCCTCCTGCTCGTCGGCATCGAACGGACGTGCGCCGCGATACACGAACAAGCGCGTCGGCTGGCGATCCTCGCACCACACAAAAATTTCGGCGTGGCGGTGATGTTTGTCCGGGTTTCCCTGTGCATCCTTACCGATCATGTCTGCGACCAGTTGGCGCACATCGTGATCGGCTTTCGTCCAATTGCTTGTAGCGCCATTCGATTTCAGACTGAGCAACTCACGAAGCATCGCGCCACGAAAACGTGACGTCAGCCGCACGATCGCACGAGGTTCTGGCGCCACGTTCCAGCCGATGGCGAACTGCACCAGGTAGCAATCGGGGCGATGTTCTGGAAGCCGACGACGCTCACGGGCTGCGGGCCGCTCGGGCCGCACGGCGTAGAGCCACTGCGCACCGGGAGGCACGGCTCGCTTCACCGCCTCTGGATTGTCGGTCGTGCGCTCGATGTCTTCACGTGTAGCTGTGGGGAGCGGTGACAGTACGGGCGCAGCGCCAGCCGTGCGTTTGTCGGCGAGTGTGCAGTTGGCCTCAGGAATCTCGTCGGCCGAGTTCGCCACGCGAACGCACGTGAGCGTCTCAGCACGCCCGAAGTACGACATGCGTTCCAGGCACTGGCCGAGCAGTACACGAAGGTCGTCGGTCCAGTCATCGCCTTCGATAATCCACCACACCGGCGCTTCCGGCGGCAGGCACCAGTAGTTGTCCTGAGCGAGGCTGGTGCCGTAGCTGCGCCTGCCGGCGTCAGCGATCCGTCGCCAGTCCTCCGTCGGTTTTCCGAGGATATCTTCGAGGCGCTTGATGCTCGCATCGTCACGTGCCGCGCGTTTGAGGACATTGACTTCGATCGTCCACCGCCCGCCGTCGGCGATGTCCAGCAGCAGCTTCTTGATCTTGAGTGCTTTGACCTGCTTCTCGATCTTCTTTTCGTCCTCGGAGAGCTCCTTCTCGCCTTGTTGCCCCTTCTTGCCCTTTTTCGGAACTTTCGGGGCTCTAGCGAAGACAGCCACGTCACGCCAGTTCGGCGGATCCATCGCAAACTCGGTCGGGTGGTACTGTCTGAGTGGGCTTCCCTTCCGCGCATTGGGGGGCAGGTGGAACGCGTAGGCGCTCTTGCACAGCGCGGTCTGCAACTTCTCGAGTTGCGCGATGTTGGGCTCAGGCGAAGTTTCGCGCGCCAATTGATACCAGCGTGCGGTCACCGCGCGTACCAAACGCCAGGGGCTCGGCGGCCACTCGCCGTGCGGATCGTCGTAGGGATTCACGCGCCACGGCGTGGCGTGGAATCGACCGAGCGGGAACTCTTGTCGGAGGACGACTTTCATTCTTCGGGCTCTTCCGTGTCTGCATCATCGTCGTCGCCGCTGCCGGCGCTCTGCGCATCTGCCTTACCTTCTCGATACAGTTCCTCGCGCGGCCAGAACACGTCGGTAACGGGAAGCTTGTCGAGTTCTGCAGCCTTGATCGCGCTTGCGATGTCAACCTCGATCTCCACGTCCTGCTCGTGACTCTTGAGGGCACTGCAGCGGAGGTGGCAGCCGGATCGGAAGCGGAAGGGCGACGCGAGGAGCTTGTGGATCTTCCATAGCGCGAGTGCGACGAGGAACTCCTGCTGCTTCTCGGAGAGGCCGAGCGTCGTCTTGCCCTTCTTGCGCCCGAAGGACCGGATAAGGCTGACGTCGAGGACGAAGGTGGCGCGGATGGACTCAGCGGTGGCGTCATCGACCGCGAAGATGGGCTGACCAGAGGTCGTCTTGCCGAGCCGGTCGAACTTCACGCCAGAGCGATCGACGCGCCCAGCGCCGAAAGCCTCGAGGTGCGCCGTCAGGGCGCGGGGGATTTTGATCTGCCACTGGGGGAAGAGCACGCCGTGAACGAGCGAGTTCGGATCGATCTCGAAGATGCCCTTGAACACGTCCCACCACTTCTCCGGCGGCGGGTGCGCCTTCGAGCTTCCGGGCAAGACGATGCCGAACTTGGCGACGAGGTCGGCCTCGAACTTGCCGTTCCCCTTCGAGCCATCGGGCTTCAGCGCAGCGCCATCCAGAAAGTAGGACGAAGCGATGCGGTGGCCCTCGGTGAGGCTCGTGACGATGGTCTCGCGCTTGTCGCTCGGGAGCTTGTCGTTCTCGAGAGCACCCGTAACGCAGCGGATGTAGGGCATGCCGCTGAGGTCATCGACGAGGTCGAGATCGTGGGCGCCGCGCTGGCAGACCGTCTCGAGGTGGTTGGCCATGCTCGCCGCACTGTCGACGATGCAGACGTTCTCGGTACTGCCGTCCTTACGGGGGGCCTTGTAGATGACGTGGCCGATCTCGGGGAAGCCGGCGGGCTGGAACCGATCGCCGGCGATCGGCTCGAGCGTCGCGGTCAGGACGAGCGGCGACTCCCCCTTCAACACGTCGGTGGGAGTGAGCTTCTTCGGGGGACTCTTCTTCTCTGCGTCAGACATGTGCTTCTCCTCTTTGTGGCCGGCGTCGAGGACGAAGCCAGCGTTCGAACAAGACCGCCCGATCGCGGCCAGACAAGGTGAACAGAAGGGCCGCGACGAGCCGGTCAGGCGAGTCCACAGCGAACGTCACGTCGAACGTGGCGAGCCGCGCATGAGCCATCGAGTAGCGGCTGCTCGCGAGCCGGAGCACGGCGTCGAAGTTGCCCGCGCGGGTCAACGTGACGAGAGAGCGCGCAGCTTCCGTCGTGCGTGCGCCCGTCTCCTCAGCGAGCAGGTCGTCGTCGGAGAGGTCGCGGATGACCAAGGGGCGTTGATCGACGAGCGGCTGCAGGAGCCCCAGGAGCGCCAGCTCACCATCGGCCTTGGGCACGCTGACGTCATCGCGCTGAACGATGGTGCGGACCTCCTGCGGGACGCTCCTCCAATCGAAGAGCGCAAGCCGCGCGAGCCAAGCCGCGAAGAGTTCCTCGTCGAGATCTCCGTCGAGCCACTGGCGAACCTGCGATGCCGTCGCCGGCAGAGGGGCACGAGCCTTGGGATGCCTGATGAGAGCGCTGTCGAGCTTTGCCTCCTCAAGAATCCGCCGTGACAAGACCCTGCTGAGCACGCGCGCGAGTTCCCCCGGTCCCCATACCCAACGCGCTGGAGCAACTTTGGAGTGTTCGAACCATCGCGGCTGGCTTGTCCAGTCGTAGTCGCGCTTCCCATTCTGCTCAGGAGCCCACTCCACACCGAAGCGGAAACCCGCGAACGGTAGCGTCACGGGGAAGGCGGACACGAGGCTCAGGGCGAGTCGCGCCTCGACGCCAGGCTGTTCATCGGCGAACAAGGACGCAAGCCATTCGAGCGGCAGCGGCTTCCAGCGAACCTTGCCCTCACGGAAGCTGCGGTTCCGGTCAATGCGATCCAGCGCGCTGACGGTCGCGTCGAGCAGCACGATGCCTGCTTCCGGGCTTGTCGGCTCGGCCGCAACATCGAGCAGCGCCGCTTCGATCGGGCCACGAAGACCCACGAAGCGCTTGCCGTCCCGTGGAAAGCCCCGCTGCTCGACCAGTGCGGTGATGCGCCCGAGCGTTGACGCAGCCGCTGCGCCGACGTCCTCTCCGGTAGCGAGGGAGAATCGTGCCTCCAGTCGAGGTTCGAAGGTGTTCGAACTGGTGGTGCGGCCAAGCGTGAAGCGGCGGAACTCGCTGATTCCAGCGTCTACGCCGCGCTTCCGGATAGCAGCAGCGAACGCGGCGGGCGTGAGGGCTCCACGTCCATGCAACTCAGCGCGCCCACGCAAGAACAGCGAGCTTGCCTCGGCGAGCGACATCGGTCGGCTCCAAGTCGGAGTCCATATCTCGCCACGGATTCGGTCCGCTTCCTTCTCCGTGCTCGCGGCGATGGGTTGCGTCACGAAGGGGAATGCACCCACCGCGCGTGCAGACCGAGCCCCGAGTCGCCGAGATGCACCACCGCCGAGGAACGGCAACCCTTCGCAGGCAAGTGCCATCGCCCACGGCGAAACCTGCCCTTCGCGCGCAGGCGCCTGGCCGCTGTTGTAGAGTTTCGTGGCTTCGCTGAACCACGATCCGGCTCCCAGCTTCTCTGCGATCCAGTCGGAGGTCTGCCCTTGCAGCAGGATCTCGAGCTGGTCCTGGGGCTGGACAACCTTGCGGAGAGCATCGTTTGCCGTGTTAACGGCGGTCTGATACTTCTCGTGGGCCTTCTGGGTTCCCTTGTTGCGAGCGTCGTCAGCCTTGCTTGTCGCCTTCGTGCGCGCCACCTCGGTGCGAGCGCTGGCTGCCTTGGCGATCGCCTCGCGGTATTTCGCTTCCACCTGTTTCAGCGCGTCGTGGCGAACTTGGTTGACTGCCGTTAGGGCGCTCGCGTGTTCCGTCCTCGCCTGCTTCAGGGCGCTGATGGCACTTTCGAGAGCGCTGACAGCCTTCCTCCATCCTGCAGCGAAGTCACGACGACCTGCGTTGCCACCACTGCCAAGCAGTGGGTTGAAGCTCACACGCGAGTGCGGCACCGCGTGAGCAGCAAATAGCTGAAGCGCCGATTCCATTGCTGTGGATTGCCAAGCTGCCAGCGGGGCTCCCGACTTGGACTTGGTCCCTTCCTTCTGCGCGTCGGACCACGCCTTGTCGTACTGAGCCCACTCGCGTTTGCTGACGTCGGAGTCCGACTGCGTGGCTGCGATTCGCACCAGTTCGTCGAGCAGCTCGTCGATCGACGTCGGGCCACCGATCACCTGCAACACCTCGTCGCGCCACGCGATCCGCGTGCTCGGCCACTTTCGCGACAGAACGCGCAAGAGGCCGAGAGATGCGAGGTAGTTGCCGAGGCTGTCGGGCGACAGGCCGGGCAGCGCCAGAGCTGGAAGGCGCAGTTCAGTGGCCATCACGCACCTCGCTGGGCTTCTTGCTCGCGCTCGGCTGCGCGCTCGCGCGCCAGTCGGCGATGCGGACGAGTGCCTCGAGGTACGCCAGCGCGAAGGGACGGAGCTGACGCGGTTCGGATTCGGGCACGACGCCGGCGTCGCTCTTTTCCCTTGGCCGCCAGGGGCCGAGCAGGTCGGCGACGAGACCCGTCCAACCGTAGCCCGTCAGTACGAACTCATCGCCCTCCCACCGCCCCTCAGCGCCGTCCTTCGCGATGGAGAAATCGAGCGGCCACTCCTTGTTGTCGACCATGAGCGCGCGCGGCTCGGGGCGCACCCCGAACACATCATCGCCTTCGTCCGTGGTTGAGCGCATCACGGTGCGTGCCTTTCCGTGGTGCGTGGCCGCCAGGTAGACCGCGAGCGCGGGGTACGGCTTCGTCTCGGCGCCGCGGTACTTGTGCCACATCGCGAGAGCTGAGGCGACCTCGTGACGGAGGCCGGGGCGAAACTGGAGATGCCCGGCCCAGCGAACGCCGGTGACGGCGCGAAGCGACTGCAGCTCGGCGTCGCTGAGCTTGTCGTCGATGGCCCACCGTAGGCGTATGACCTCTTCGCGACCGCGCCAACGAGCTTGGTCAGGCAGTACGTGTGCCTTTTGTCGAAGCTGGGCGAACGCGGCGCGCATGGGGGTTGCGTCGCCCACGACATCGGCGGCGACGACGCGGGGACTCTTGGCGAGCAGCGCGTCGGGAATGCCGGAGCGATCAGGCAAAGCTGCCTGCCACTGTGGGTGCGCCTTGCCTAGATCATGAAGTCCGGCTGCCTCCACGACGGCTTTCCTCATGTCGCCGGTCAGCGAGAGCGCGGTGCTCAGCGTGTCGGCTGCATCTCGCGCATCCTTGAGGTGGTCTGCGAGCTTTGACCAGTACCCGGCTTCAGTCCACGCATCATCTCGCAGCGTCGCGCCACGCCCGGCACGCGGCACTTCGGCGAGCACGTTTGACTTGTCGCCCGTCCACCCTTCGGTCGCGTCGTAGCCGCCGACCTCTCGTTTGAGCATCACGAGCATGCCGGGCCGAATATCCCAGTGGTTCACACGCTCCCAGCGATCCGTCTCGTCATCCCAGAGCCAGGCCTTCGAACCACTGTCTACGAGCATCTCCGTGAGCCGACGGGAACCTTTTCGCGAACTCTTGTCCCGTGGCGGAAGTGCGGAGACCGGGCAGCCCTCTCTCGCGGGCTCCAGTAGCGGGCCGTCGAGATCCTCGCCGCGAGGAGGACTGTCGCCAGACCAGTCGCGCCAGAACACCGTCACGTCGAGATCGGGATCGGTGCCGCGCACGAAGGCGCTGACATCGGTGAAGCCGCCGTGAACGTCGCGCTCCGTCGAGAAGAGCCCGTGGACGTCGAGAGCGCGTGGCAGCGGGCTCGGTTTCGGCTGCAGAGCCTCGGTGACTTCCTTCTGCTTGCTCGCGTTCAAGCCAGCAATGGCCTCGGAGAACGCGTTGCTTTGAGAGAGCGGGGTGAAGGCATCGACGAGCTTCTTGGCGCGTTCGATGTCGGTGGTTTCGTAGGGGCCGACGCGCTCGACCTTCTTGTTTCCGCCTTCCTTCGGCGTCTCCCAGACCCAAGCCTGAGCGCCCTGGTCGTCGCCCTTGCGGTTCAGGCGACCAAGACGCTGAAGCATCGAAGGCCACGGCGCGAGCTCGGTGAAGAGACGATGCGCCGAGATGTCCACGCCCGCCTCGATGACCTGCGTGCTCACGCAGATGAGACCAGGATCGTCCTTCGGCAGCGTGCCAGCCTTGCGCTGGGCGTCGAAGTCGATGAGGCGTTGCTCGTGCCGCGCGCGGTCCTCCCGGCGAAACCGCGAAGTGAGGAGAACCTTGTGGTCGATCGTCGAGAGCGCGCCGAACACGGCGCGCGCCATGTCCACGGTGTTGCAGATGACGAGCGAGAGCGTGCCCGCCGCGTGCTTCGCCTTCACGGAGGCGGCGATCGCGTCCGGCGTGACTGCCGTCGCTGCGGACTTCGCCGCGCCTCGCTTCTTGCCTCCGCCGGTCGTCGGTCGCGCGGCTGCCTCTGGCTGCCACCACGCCAGAGGACGCTTCGCCTCACGCCACCACTTGAGCCCCTTGTCGCCATTGAGCGCGGTCGTGAGCTTGCCTTCGAATGCGACCTGTTCCGCCGACGGCTTGTCGAGATCGTCGCGCGCGCGATCCGTGGTGCTGAGGAACGACGTGTCGACGGTGGCGCTCATCCATGTCGTCGGGCACGCCTTCAGCGACGGGAATCGCTTGCGCCGCATCCAGTCGAGCTGCGACGTAGTCCAAAGCCCCGGTCCCATGAGCTGGACCTCGTCGATGAGCCATCGGCAGTCGTTGTTCAGCAGGCCGAAGTGAACTGGCCACTCGAAGCGGCTCATCGCGTAGCCGCGATTGAGCGCGCGTGACAGGAGCTGGTCCTGCGTGCCAACGAGCACCCAAGGCTTGTCGGGCTGACGAACCCACTCGTCCTCGATCGCGCCGCCCATGAGCTGGTGAACTGCGACGTCGATCTCGGGCTTCTTCGCCTTGAGCGCGTCGAAGTAGGTTTGCATCCGCTGCACGGTCTGGGTCACGAGGCTGCGCATCGGCAGGCAGACCACGAGGTGCAGGGGCTCCGGCTTCTTGTCGACGAGCAGCCGCCACGCCCAAGCGAGCGCAACCTCGGTCTTGCCCAGGCCGGTTGGTACCGATAGCACGTCGGGCAGACCGTCGAGCGCGACGCGGATTTGCCAGGCATATGGGTCGAACGTCGTGGCGTCCTTGAAGAAGGCGCGAAAACATGACTCTCGTTGATCGCTCGTCATGTGCCTGGTTCCTTCGCGATGCCCGTTGAAGGCTCGGTAGCTCGGCCGCAGAAATCGTCGCTTGAATGCACAAGAGAGTTTATCTCCAGCGTCGGAGAGGCATTCAGTTGTGCCAAGAACTCCTCCAGCATCGCCTCATCCACTGGCTCACCTTCAAAGGCCATGCTGCGCGCCACCTTCCTGGGCAGGTTCTTGAGGCGTATCTGTCGCTGCTCTTCTGGGCTCAGCGCACGCCAGCGCTCGATGGCTTTGATCCAGTTCATGGTGTTGCCCCTCGCCTGCGAGATGTTGGCCGCGACGCACAGTTTTCAGGCGCACCAAACAGGCGGGCGTTCGTGTCGCGACCGGCCCAGTCGCATTTCGCAACGTGTGTTGATCTTTTCACGGCCATCCCCTGCTCGAACTTTCCCCCTTTTTCCCACACCCCCGTCTCACCCGATGAGACAGCCCGCGCTCAGGCCACGATTCCGCCGCCATCCTGCGGGGGCGATTCGATCAGCGTGTCGGCCGCGGTGTCGCCGTAGATGTCTTTCCAGGCGAGGTACATCGAGGCGCAGTAGATGGGTGCGGCGATGATCGAGAGGGCGAACTGGGCGAGGATGGTGGATACGAGGCTCAGGATGCCGGCCAGGACGATTGCCGCGACCAGCAGCACGAGCACGTAGAGCAGCATGGCGCCGATGTTGGTGAGGCAGGCGTGGAGGCTCTGGCGCATCGCACCGAAGGCGTCGTCGGTGGCGAACATGACGTCGGCGATGGCGAAGAAGGTGATCGCGAACACCAGCACCGCGACGACAAGGATCAGGACGAGTGCGATCAGGCCGCCGACGCCGAGGCTGGCGAGGAGTGCGGCGGGCGAATCGGTCAGCGAGGAAACGCCGGCACCGGCGAGCATCACCGCCAGCATGATGCCGAGGACGATGCCAACCAGCAGGCCGGCGACGATGCCGGGCAGGCACAACAACAGCATGGGTCCGATCTTGCCCGGCTGCTGGAAGGCCTGGCCGATGTGGCTGAAATCGGCGTTGCCACCGCGATCCTGCACGCGTGCGGCGTAGGCGATGCCGCCGTAGAGCGCGGGGCCGAGAATGGCGAGCGCGAGCGAGCCGAGGATCGGGATGATGCCGGCAACGGCGACGACCAGTCCCATCATGGCGAAGGGTGCGGGGTTCTTCAGCAGCAGGTTGACGGCTTCGGTGATCCACTGGATGCCGTTGCCGGCGGGGACGGTGCGAATGGCCATGGGTGTCTCCGAAAGTGGGTGGGGTGAGGGTTGAAGGCGTGGATGTCAGGTTTCCGGAGGTGGCAGCACCTCCATGACTTCGGCGATCGTGGTCAGGCCGCGTGCCACCTTGCTGGCACCGGCCAGACGCAGGGTCTGCATGCCCTGGCCGATGCAGGCGCGGGTGAAGGCGGACTGGTCCATGTCGCGCTGGATGCGACCGCGCAGCTCCGGGGTGATCAGCAACAATTCGTACAGGCCGACGCGGCCGAGGTAGCCGGTGTGACGGCATTCGAGGCAGCCACGGGCGGCGAAGCCATGTGCGGGCCTGGCGATGTCGAGGCCGCTGGCAAGCACGGCCCAGGCGTCCTCGTCGAGCGCTGCCGGTTTCTTGCAATGCGGGCAGAGGGTGCGCACGAGGCGCTGGGCGAGGACGCCGTTGAGGGTGGACTGGATCAGGTAGTGGGGCACGCCGAGATCAAGCAGGCGGGTGATCGCCGAGGGCGCGTCGTTGGTGTGCAGGGTCGAGAGCACGAGGTGGCCGGTGAGCGAGGCCTGCACCGCCATCTGGGCGGTTTCCAGGTCGCGGATCTCGCCGATCATGATGATGTCGGGATCCTGGCGCAGCAGGGTGCGCACGCCCGAGGCGAAGTCGAGGTCGATGGCGTGGTGCACCTGCATCTGGTTGAGCTCGGGTGCGATCATCTCGATCGGATCTTCGACCGTGGAGACGTTGACTTCCGGGGTCGCGAGCCGTTTCAGGGTGGAATACAGCGTGGTGGTCTTGCCCGAACCGGTCGGGCCGGTGACCAGGACGATGCCGTGCGGGCGCGTGGTGAGGTCGTTCCAGCCGCTCGCCTCGGTCGCATCAAAGCCCAGTTCCTCGGTGCTCTTGACCGCGGTGTCGGGGTCGAAGATGCGCATCACGCACTTTTCGCCGAAGGCGGTCGGCATGGTCGACAAGCGCATCTCGACCTCGCGTCCGCCGGGCGAACGGGTCTTGATGCGGCCGTCCTGTGGCCGGCGGCGTTCGCCCAGATCCATGCGCCCGAGCACCTTGATGCGACTGATCGCGGCAATCATCACCGGGGTCGGCAGTTCGAACACCTTGTGCAGCACGCCATCGATGCGGAAGCGCACGCGGCTGATGTCGCGCCGGGGTTCGAGATGGATGTCGCTGGCGCGCTGTTCGTAGGCGTACTGCAACAGCCAGTCGACGATGTGGACGATGTGCTGGTCGTCGGCACCGACTTCGCCGGCGCGGCCCAGCTCCACCAGTTGTTCGAAGCTCGGCATCGAAACCGAGGGATTTTCCTCGCGCTGGTCCCTGGCGCCGCGCACCGAGCGGGTGACGCCGAAGAACTCCATGGTGTAGCGGGCGAGGTCGAGCGGGTTGGTCACCACGACGGTGATCTCGCGCCGCAGGATCTGGCTGAGGTCGGGCAGCCAGCGCTGGTCCATCGGTTCGCTGGTGGCGATCACCACGCGCTCGGCATTCACCGCCACCGGCAGGATCCGATGGCGCTGCGCGTAAGCCTGCGAGATGACCCCGCTGACCGCGGGCACGTCGATCTTGGTCGGGTCGATGCGCAGGTAGCGCAGGCCGCTCTGCTCGGCCAGCCAGTGGGTCAGGGTCTCGAGGTTGAGCTCGCGTTCGGGGCGTTTCTGGTTGCGAAACTTGAGGTTGGCGATCAGCACCAGCGGATGGATCTCGACCCCGGCACGCTGCTCGCGCAGCGCCTGCTGGGCGCGGGTGAGGTCTTCGGCGGTGAGGTAGCCGTCCTGCTGCAGGGCTGCGAGCACCGCATGGACCTCCAGGCGCTTGTCGGCGGGCCAGCGTGGAGCGGCGGGTTTGCTGCGGGTCGCGGTCGGGGTCATGGACGGCCTTGCGGTGCGTGTGCGATGCGAGCCACGGGTGATCGCTATACTAGCGCGCTTGCCCCAACCAGCCGCACGCCATGTCCGCGCCCACTTTCCAGCAACTGATCCAGGCCCTCGACACCCATTGGGCCGGCCAGGGTTGCGTCCTGATCCAGCCGCTCGATCTGGAGGTCGGTGCCGGCACGTTTCACCCGGCCACCTTTCTGCGTGCGCTCGGTCCCGAGCCGTGGAATGCGGCCTACGTGCAGCCCTCGCGTCGCCCGACCGATGGCCGTTACGGCGAGAACCCCAATCGCCTGCAGCATTACTACCAATATCAGGTGGTGATGAAGCCCAGCCCCGACGACATCGTCGAGCGCTATTTCGATTCGCTCAAGGCCCTGGGCATCGATCCCCTGGTGCACGACCTGCGTCTGGTCGAGGACAACTGGGAATCGCCGACGCTGGGCGCCTGGGGTCTGGGCTGGGAAGTCTGGCTCAACGGCATGGAAGTCACCCAGTTCACCTATTTCCAGCAGGCCGGCGGACTCGAATGCCGACCGGTGCTGGGCGAGATCACCTACGGCCTGGAACGGCTGTGCATGTACCTGCAGGAATGCGACAACGTCTATGACCTGATCTGGACGGTCGGCCCGCAAGGTCCGGTGACCTATGGCGATGTATTCCTGCAGAACGAGCGCGAGCAGAGCGCCTACAACTTCGAGCACGCCAATGTCGAAGAGCTGTTCAAGCGTTTCGACGCGCACGAGGCCGAGGCCTTCCGCCTGATTGAACTCGCCCTGCCGCTGCCGGCCTACGATCAGGTCTGCAAGGCCAGCCACAGCTTCAACCTGCTCGATGCGCGCCGGGCGATCTCGGTGACCGAGCGTCAGCGCTACATCCTGCGCGTGCGCAGGCTGGCGCAGAGCGTGGCGCAGGCCTACTTCGAGCAGCGCGAACGGCTCGGTTTTCCGGGTCTGAAACAGGTCGCGGCCTGAATCAGGGCGCGGCACGAGAGCAGACGGAGCCGGGGCGTTCAGCCCAGCGGTTCCGGCCATCATCGAATCCACCTTCTCCGCCACGGCGAAGGACCATGCAACAAGAGCGAGCGTCATGTCCGACATGCAACCGTTGTTGATCGAGCTGGGAACCGAGGAGCTGCCGGTGAAGGCGCTCCCGGGGCTTGCGGCGGCCTTTTTCGAGGGTGTGCTCGCGGCATTGGACAGGCGCGGCATTGCGCTCGAACGGGGTACGGCCAAGCCCTTGTGGACGCCGCGTCGGCTTGCCGTGCTGCTGCCCGGTGTGGCGGTCGAACAGCCCGAACAGAACTTCGAGGTGCAGGGTCCGTATCTCAACATCGCGCTCGATGCGGCGGGCCAGCCGACCCGCGCCCTGCTCGGCTTCGCCGCCAAGAACGGGGTCGAATGGACTGCGCTGGAGCGTGCCAGTGACGCCCGCGGCGAGCGTTTCGTCCTGCGCACGCAGCAGCCGGGTGCGCAGACTCGCGCGCTCCTGCCCGAGGTGTTGCAGGACGCGCTGGCGGCGATGCCGATTCCCAAGCCGATGCGCTGGGGCGCGCACGAGCATGGTTTTGCCCGGCCGGTGCATTGGCTGGTGCTGCTGCTGGGCGACGAGGTGGTCGAGGCCGAGGCTTTCGGCGTGCGCGCCGGCCGGAGCAGTCGCGGGCATCGTTTCCATCATCCCGAGGCCGTGGCGATTGCGACGCCGGATGACTACCTTGCGACGCTGCACGCCGCCCATGTCCTGGTCGATCCCGAGCTGCGTCGTGACCGCATCCGGACGCAGGTGATGGAGGCGGCACGGGCGGTTGGCGGCATTGCCCGCATCACCGATGACAACCTCGAACAGGTCGTCGCGCTGAACGAGTGGCCGATGCCGGTGACGTGCAGTTTCGAGCGCGATTTCCTCGCGGTGCCGCAGGAGGCGCTGATCGAGACGATGGAGAGCAACCAGAAGTTCTTTCCGGTGCTGGACGAGGGCGGTGCACTGACCGAGCACTTCATCGGCATCGCCAACATCGACTCGAAGGATATGGCCAAGGTGCGCGCCGGTTACGAGCGCGTGATCCGCCCACGCTTTGCCGATGCGCGCTTCTTCTTCGACGAGGATCTGAAGCAGGGGCTGGTCGCGATGGGCAGTGGCCTGTCGCACGTGACCTACCAGGCACGCCTGGGCACGATCGCCGACAAGATGCTGCGCGTGGCCGCGCTCGCCGGGATCATCGCGCCCGCGGTCGGCATCGATCCGGCTCTGGCGCGTCGTGCCGCGGAACTGTCCAAGAATGACCTGCAGTCGCGCATGGTCAACGAATTTCCCGAATTGCAGGGCATCGCCGGACGGCACTATGCCCGTGCTGCGGGTCTGCCGGAGGCGGTCGCGCTGGCGATCGACGAGGCCTGGCAGCCGCGCCATTCCGGCGACGACATCGCACTCTCGCCGCTGGGCAAGGTGCTGGCGATCGCCGATCGTCTCGACACCCTGGCGGGCGGTTTCGCGGTCGACCTGCGTCCGACCGGCAACAAGGATCCTTTCGCACTGCGCCGTGCCGCCCTCGGACTGGCACGCAGCATCATCGAGAGCGGCATCGAGCTCGACTTGCCGGCGCTGCTGGCGGTGGCGGTGGAAGCGGTCGAGGCCGACGCGCGTCGCATCGGCGGTGGCGCCTCGGGCAATCCCGAGGCACTGGTCCGCGATCTCCACGACTTCATCCTCGAACGCCTGCGCGGCTACTACGCCGAGCGTGGCGTCGGCGCCTTGCAGTTCAATGCCGTGGCGGTGCTGCGGCCGGTTTCATTGCACGATTTTGATCGTCGCATCGATGCCGTCGGCCAGTTCGCCGCTCTGCCGGAAGCCGCGGCCCTCGCGGCGGCGAACAAGCGCATCGGCAACATCCTGCGCCGCGCCGGCGACGCGATTCCCGCCGGCATCGACGCGGCGGCACTGATCGAACCGGCGGAACGGCGCCTGGCCGAAACCCTGCAAGGCGTCGAGGCTGCGGTCGCCGCGGCACTGACCGGACACGATTACGTCAGCGTGCTGCGACACCTGGCGCACTTGCGCGAGCCGGTCGATGCCTTCTTCGACGAGGTGATGGTGATGGCCGAGGATGCGGCGCTGCGCGCCAACCGCCTTGCCCTGCTCAAGCAGATCGCCGACCGCTTCCTCGCGGTGGCGGACGTGTCGAGCCTCGCCACGGCGTGACGCGAAACTGCGGGAGCGGGTTTGCCCGCGAACAAACCCCGAGTGTGGTGTGGGAGCGGGTTCACCCGCGAACGGAGCAAGCCTCGCTACCTGGAGTCAACGGCCACGAATTTGCCTGAAACCCGCTTTTCTGACATCATGCACGACTCGCTTCGTCCGACTCCGGTCGGAAATCCGGACAGCGCGATGTCCGGTGCAAGCGTCCCGAACCCGTATCGCGCACCGCCCAGGGCGGTGGGGCCGCCGTTTCCCTGGCCAAGGGGAACACCACAGAACCTTCGAGGTGCGCCATGGCACGAGTGTGTCAAGTGAGCAAGAAGGGCGTGCAGACCGGCAACAACGTCTCGCATGCCAACAACAAAACCCGCCGTCGCTGGCTTCCCAATCTGCATGAACGCCGCTTCTGGGTGGCGAGCGAGAACCGTTGGGTCCGTCTGCGTCTTTCCAACCATGCCTTGCGCACCATCGACAAGAACGGCATCGATGCCGTCCTGGCCGACCTGCGCAAGCAGGGCATGAAGATCTAAGGAGCATTCGTCATGGCACACAGCAAGCGTGACAAGATCCGCCTGACCTCCTCGGCCGGCACCGGACATTTCTACACCACCGACAAGAACAAGAAGAACACCCCGGGCAAGATGGAAATGAAGAAGTACGACCCGGTGGTGCGCAAGCACGTGATGTACAAGGAAGGCAAGATCAAGTAAGTCGTGTCTTCGCTCCGGCCGGAAGAACGCTTCCGACTGCGGGCAGAGGGAACCAGCAAAAACCCGCCGAAAGGCGGGTTTTTGTTTGCTGGCCGTGGCACGGCCGCGACCGAACTCACGGTGTGCGTGGCGGTGCGTCGTCCTCGAAACCGTCGGCGAAGATTGCTGCCGGCAGGGCGGCGCAAGTCACCGCGACATTGGTGACGTGGGTCGAACCGATCTGGCCCGAACCGTTTGCGATCGCGCAGGCCTGTCCGACGGGCTGACTCGCGACGGTGACGACGTAGTTTTCGCCGGACGCCAGTGTCGTGCCGAAGGTGAAGAGGCCATTCGCATTCAGTGACAGGTCGTTGCCGCCGTTGAGTTGCAGCACCAGCGCACCGACACTCAGGCCGCTCAGGTTGCCGCCGACCGTGAAGGATGTGGGTGTGCCCGTCGCCGGACCGAGTGTTTCGACGTCGTGACTGGCCGGCAAGCCGACTTCGGCGACGCGCAGGTTGGCCGTGCTCGTGACCGGTGCGCGGTTCACGGTGAGCGAGAAGGCATACAGCGTGCCCCAGTCGAGCGGGCTGCCGGACGGTGCGGTCCAGGTCACGGCGCCGCCCGCGGTGCTGGCGCTCCAGTCATTGCCGATGGTGTCGTCGCCGTCACTGAACCAGGTTGCGCTGACCACGGCACCTGCCGGCAGCGGCACGCTGAAGCGATCGAAGCCGTGGTTGCGCACGACCCGCAGGTTCGGCTCGCTGCCCTCGGTCACGCCGCGGGCGAAGTCGAGGTTGTGCACGGCGTAGTCATAGCGCCACTGGCCGTTGCCGAGGTTGGTGACGCGCACCGCGAGTTTGGCGTGACCTTCGCCGGAGGCCAGTTCCTTGTTGGATGTCTCGACGCCGAGCGGAACATTCTCGCTGGTCCAGCGATCGGTCACCGAGCCGAGCTTGTAGCCGTTCTCGTTGTTGAGATTCCAGCCCGAGCCATTCCAGGTGGGCGTGACCCAGAGCGAGGCCTGCGAGTTGTAGATGTTGATGTCGTCGCGGTCGAGGTACCAGGAATCGAACAGGTAGCTGGCGCCGGGATGCTTGCTGGCGCTGATCTGCGGTTCGAGCACCACCATGCGGCGCACGTAGCCATCGTCGCTCGGGTAGGCGTTGGTGTTGCTGCCGACGCAACCGGGATCGAAGATCGAACCGCAACGGCCCCACAGGCCCTTGGCCGGGATGATCTCGCTGCGCAGCGAGAGGTCCTGGTTGGCATCGTTGTTGCCGTTGCTGTAGGTGTCCGAGCAGCCGCGTCCGAGGATGTGGCTGTCGTGGTCCTCGCCCGGGGCACAGGAATAGTTCGTGGTCAGCCAGGCGTGCTTGACCCCGGAGCGGGCGATCTGCTCGATCCGGCCATTGGCATTGATCCGGTACAGGTTCCAGATCAGGAACGGGTGCTGGTCGTTGCCATAGGGCGCATAGTTGCCGGTGAATTTCTGCCGCCAGGGGATATCCGCGGTCCACAGCGCGCTGCTCGTGCCCAGCGCGCCCTGGTTCGGGATGGTGGTCTGGGCGGTGCCGTTGTTGACGTTGTTCTTGAGAGTCGAGCTGGGTGCGAACACGATCTTGCCGCTGCCCTCGGGGCCGGTGACGCCCTGCTGGCGCATGCGCGTGGTGGTGATCGCCTGCATGAACAGGTCGGCCTGGTAATGGGCGCCCGCGCGCTGGCCCGGCACGGCTTCGCCATGCCAGTGGCTCGGCACCGGATCACCCATCGGCATCAGTGGCGCATTCGGGCCGGCATCGATCTGGAGCTCGGTGAGCAGTTCGACGTCGGCGACGGCGTAGCCGGCCATGTAGGGCGCGCCGATGCGCTCGGCGAGGGCGCGCGACATGCGCAGGTCGGCGGCCTGGATCGCGAGCACGTGGCCGGACTGGACGATGTCGTACATCAGGCGGTCGATGTAGAACCAGGCCACGTCATCCTGGCTGACGACATCGAGAATCATCGGATTGTCGGGATTGGCGCGCAGGCGCAAATGGGTCAGGTCGATGCGTCCCGCATCCTTGGGCAGGGTCAGGACGTAGCCGCCATCGACCTGCAAGGTGCCGCCGGTGAAGCCGTCGAACTGGGCGCCGAGGGTACGAAAGCCGATGCTGCCGGCACGCCGGATCTCGAACAGGTCGCTGCCCAGAGCCTGGCGGACCGTGGCGTAGCCGTCGGTCAGGCGCGGCGCGTCGGCGCGCAGGCGGTGGGTCGGCACGCCGATCACCACGCCCTCGTCCTGCATCGCCTGGCTCCAGCGGATCGCCAGCGTGCCACCCCAGGCGGTCCATTGTCCGGCTTGGGCGATCGGTGTGGCGGCGGTCGTCGCCGGCTGTTCGGCGGCCAGCGTGCTGCCACCGCTCAGGGCCGCGAGCAGTGCGGCCAGCAGGATTGGATGTTTCATCGGCTCGGTGTCCAAAAAAGAAAGGAGTGTCTAGCAGGCGACCCCGATCGATCCGTGATTGCGGTCGAAAACCGGCACGGGCATGGGGTGCGTGCCATGGCCGCAGGTGTCGGAGTCGGGTGTTTCGGCCGGTGCATCGGAGAGGATTCCAGCAGGGATCGAGGTGGAGCGTACGATCGCCGCGACTGCACCCTGATGCACGTGACCGGTTCGCGCCGTTGCGCGAGTCTAGTGCCTCATCGTCCGCGCGTCATGTTGCACTGGCGCATGCGCAGGCGGATGGGGGAGATGCTGATCTCCGCACCCATAAAAAAACCGGCGGAGCCAGGCCCCGCCGGTGATAACGCGTCGTCGAAAAATCGAGGGAGGGAGACGACGACGCACTTGCTCGGTGCGCCGCGCCGACTCAGTTGGCGGCGGCAGCCTTGGCAGCCTTGGCAGCGGCCTTGGTGAAACCGTCGTTGGCCGCCTGGAACTGGGTGCGGAACAGCTGGCCGATGGCTTCCGAGGTCTTCAGCGCCTGGCCCAGCACTTCCTGGCTGGTGGCGTAGAACTGCTCGGAGGATTCCTTGACCAGCGACGCGCCCTTCGGCCAGATCGCCTTGGCGCCTTCGAGGTCGGCCACTTCGCTGGCTTCGGCGAAGAAGGCGGTCGACGACTTGACACCGGACTCGACGCTCTTGAGCTGGAGCTTGAGGATGTTCTCGAAGCCTTCGAACGCGAGCGTGTTGGCCTTCAGCGCGGACTGCGCGAACTGGCGGGCGGACGAGGCAAACGGATTGATGGTGAAGATGTCGCTCATGGCACAAACCCCTTTGGTTGGATGGACAGTGTGCGCATCCTAACGATTTTTCTTGTGCAGTGCAACAAGAATCGCATCTGAAGTATTTCCTTTCCGTTCAGAAGCGCATGGTTGGCGCGATTTTGCCGTGGACGGGCGAATCGAAAAGATCGTGCGTCGCACAAGAAATGGCTTCAATGCGGCGGGGTGACCGTCTCGGCCGGACCGCGATACTCGCAACCCGAGGTGCAGGTCTCGTGCACCACCACGCGCGAGAGCAGGGGCAGCTCCGGCTTCAACCGCTGCCAGATCCAGCGCACCAGGTTTTCGCTGGTCGGATTCTCGAGGCCGGGGATGTCGTTGAGATAGTGATGGTCGAGCTGTTCGAAGAGTGGCTGGAAGGCACACTTGAGCTCGGCGAAATCCATCACCCAGCCGGTTTCCGGGCCGGGCTCGCCGGCGACGTGGATCTCCACCAGGAAGGAATGCCCGTGCAGGCGCGCGCACTTGTGCCCGGCCGGAACGTTCGGCAGGCGGTGCGCGGCCTCGATGTGGAAACGTTTGAAGATGTCCATGGGTGGCGAACTCACGCGTTCGGCTGCAGGCAGCGTTGGAAGAAATCGGTGGTCAGGCGCAGACGGTGCAGCAGGTCGGTGCGCTGCAGGCCGTGCTTGGCACCCGGATAGGTCATCAGCTCGAAGGCGATGCCGCGCTTCTGCAACGCGCTCATGAGCTGGGTCGAGTGGGTGAACAGCACGTTGTCATCGGCCATGCCGTGAATCAGCAGCAGACGCGAGCGCAGGCCGTCGAGATGCGCGAACACGCGCGAATCGGCATAGCCTTCCGGGTTGTTGACCGGCAGATCCATGTAGCGCTCGGTGTAGTGGCTGTCGTACAGGCCCCAGTCGGTGACCGGTGCGCCGGCCACGCCGCAGGCATACACCTCCGAGGCCTTGGCCAGCAGCATCAAGGTCATGTAGCCGCCGTTGGACCAGCCGAAGACGCCGATGCGCGTGCCATCGACCCAGGGCTGCGCGGCCAGCCAGCGCGCGCCGAGCACCTGGTCCTCGACCTCGACCGTGCCCTGATGGCGGAACAGCGCCGCGCCGAATTTCTCGCCGCGGCGCGGGGTGCCGCGATTGTCGATCGAGAACACGACGTAACCGTGCTGGGCGAGGTATTGCAGGTACAGACCATCGCCACGCGCTGGCCAGCTTCGGGTCACGGTCTGGGAAGCCGGGCCGCCGTAGACGTAGACCACGGCCGGGTATTTCCTTGCCGGGTCGAAGTCGGCGGGCTTGATCACGCTGTAGTGCAGGGTGCTGCCATCGGCCGCGACGAGTTCGCCGAATTCGATCGGGCGCTGGGCCGCGATGTAGGGCGCATAGGGATGGCCTGGCTCGTGCGGATCGTTCGCGCGCAGCACCGTCAGGCGCTCGCCGTCGGCGCGATACAGCACCGTCTGCGGCAGACGGGTGGAACTGGACCAACTGTCGACGAAGACCTTGGCGTTGTCGCTGAAGGTGACCATGTGCATGCCCGGTTCGGGCGTCAGCCGGTGAACCTCGCCGCCGGCGAGTGGCACGGCATAGGCGTTGGACTCCAGCGGCGAATCGCGTGTGCCGCTGAAGTACACCATCCCGGCCTCCTCGTCGACGCCGAGCACGCTGTCCACCACCCAGTCGCCGCTGGTCAGGGCGTGGACGCTGCCATCGGCATCGATCCGGTAGAGATGTTCGAAGCCGCTGCGCTCGGACATCCAGACGAAGCCGCCGGACTTGAGGAAGTGCAAGCCGTTGGTCAGCGGGATCCAGGTCTGGCTGGTCTCGCGCATGAGCTTGCGCTGGGTGTTGTTCGCCAGATCGAGCTCGATCAGGTCGAGGCTGCGCTGGTCGCGGCTCTGGCGCTGGAAGCTCAGGTGCTGCGGGTCGCGCCAGTCGACGCGCGCGAGGTAGATGTCGTCCTCGCTGCCCAGGTCGATGCGCTGCGGTGCGGCAGTGCCCGTGTGATCCTCGCTTCCACCCATGGCCTCCGGAAACGCCGCGGGGCGCACCACGAACAGCTCCACCTTCACGTTCGGATCGCCCGCTGCCGGGTAGCGCTGTTCCACCACCTCGGTGTGGTCGGCGTAGACCTCGGGTCGCTTCTGCACCGGCACCCGGGATTCGTCGATGCGGGCGTACGCGATTGCACTGTCGTCGGGCGCCCACCAGTAGCCGGTGTGGCGAGCCATTTCCTCGTCCGCGACGAATTCGGCCACGCCGTTGCCGATCACCTCGGAGCCATCGAAGGTCAGTTGCCGTTCGCGCCCGGACGCGACCTCGACCACCCACAGGTTGCGCCCGCGCACGAAACTGACATATCGGCCCTTGGGCGAGACCTTGGGATCGGTTGCGAAGCCCGTGCCCGAGGTCAGCTTGCGCAGCGCCGCGTCACCGCGTGCGTCGAGGTCGTACAGGTACAGCTCGCCACCGAGCGGGAACAGCAGATGGCGTGAATCCGGCGCCCACTGGTAGCTGACGATGCCCGAGAACGAGGCGATGCGCTGGCGCTCACGCCGCGCCTTCTCCGCGTCGGACAGTTCCTCGCCACCCGGCAGCACGTCTGCGGCCGCGACCAGTCGCCCGGTCTGACCGGAGGCGATGTCGTACTGCCACAGGTCGAGACGAAAGCCGTCGGCATCGCCACCGCGCAGAAAGGTCACGCGGCTGCCATCGGGTGCGATGCGTGGCTGCATCAGCATCGGCCCGCTCAGCGGTACCTCGCCGGCGATGGCTTCAAGCGTCAACTTTTGCGGAGTGGGCGGCGTGGCAGCGTTGACGGACGGATTCATGGCAATCAGCAGCAGGGTGAGAAGGGACGTGCGCCACATCGGATCGGATCCTTTTCGGCAGGGCATCGTCAAGCATGGCATGGCCGCGGCGCGCACGCACCCCGATCACGGCGGCACTGACGGCATTCGGACGTGCCGGGATCTGCCCCAAGGATTTTCCGCAGCGCCGGAAGGGAGATCGATCCAGCACGATCCAATGCCCCGTGTCAGTGGGCGGAAAGAGTCCATTTCTGTCGATGCCACTCCGAGGGCGACAGGCCAAAACGCGCCCGAAACAGGCTGCTGAATCCCGATTGGTCGGAAAAACCGCAGCGCCAGGACAGTGCACCCACGTGCAGTCGTGGTGTCGTCTCGATCCATTCCCGCGCCCGATGCAGGCGCAGTTCCCGCAGGCTGGCCATCACCGTGGTGTCTTGCGCGGCAAAGGCTTCGTACAGCCGGGTGCGCGAGCAACCGATGCCTTGCGCAATGAGGGTCGCGTCCAGATCGTGGCGATGGGCGTTCAGTTCCATGAAACGCAGGGCGGCGGCGACGCGTCCGGCGTGCAGGCTCTCGATGGTGTCGGGCAGGTCGCCGTTGTCGCCCTGACGACGGCCCAGATTGCGCAGCGTCAGCAGGGTCAGCGCGCGCGTGGCGTCGAGGATGCCGGCCAACTCGTTTGCGTCCAGGCCATCAGGCCGGCGCACCAGTCGTGACAGGTGTTCAAACTGACTGACGAGCAGAGGTGCCAGCGCACAGCGCTGTGGTGGCAGCAACAGGTTGTGCGGCTCGCCCCCCAGGGCTTCCAGCGCCACGGTGCGCGGCAGGGCCACATAGGTCTGGCGCGCGCCGTTGCTGAAACGGTAGCTGCCCTCTTGTTGCGGGGCATAGAGTCCGAGCATGCCGGTCACCGCGTGCTGGTGTTCGCCCGGCGCCGCATTCAGGCGCAGCTCGCCGGCTTCCAGCAATGACAGCACCACCATGTCTTCTCCAGAGGGCACGTGCTTCGAGCCGGTGCGCATCTCGTAGGCGGTGGAGCGTTTGGTGCCGAACAGAAAGGCGTCGTTGCGCAACAACGACCATGAAGCTTCCAGTTCACTACCGGGCGACAGCGGTTGCACTTCCACCCAGTTGTGGGCCACGTCGTGCCAATAGTCGAGCCGGATCGAAGGATCGACCTCATTGGAAGACCAGTGTTCAAGAATGCAGGGGGGTGACATGGCAACAGTTTAAGGTGGGATGCGTTGCGTTCACACGGGATGCCGGCACCCAGATGTGTCCTTGTGTGCCAATGCGTGGGTCTGGATCGAAACCGTGCGGGATGCATTTTCCGAATGCGGGACGCCGGCACCGAACTTTGTCCGACATCGACGCAAGGCCAGCGCGCAGACTTTTACACTCCGCATCCGGACTTTGTGCGCATGGCGTATCAGGCAGGGTGTGATGTTCACGATGCCTTCGCCATTCCGAGCCACCCATCATGTTGCCCTCATTCCGAAAAATCGCCCTGATCACGCTGCTGCTGGTCGGGGGCCATGCCCATGCCCATGATGTGACGATCTCCGACGCCGCCACCAGCGGCGGCGCGTGGTCGGGCAACACCTTCACGCCCAGCGCGGCGAATGCTGTGGTCGCGCGGACCGAGGTACTGGCGCGGCTGGCGAACGGTGCAGTGACGATCCGATCCACCGGCAGCGACGCCATCACGGTCGCCACTTCGCTGGCGTGGAACGCAAATGCCCTGTCCTTGCAGGCCGGCGGCAACATCCAGTTCAACGCAAGCCAGAACCTCACCGGCAGCGCCGGGTTGACCCTGGAATGGGGGCAGGCTGGCACGGACGTGGACTCGGACTGGGGCTATTTCCTCGCCGATGGCATCAAGATCGACCTTGCCGACTACACCAGCTTCAAGACCCGGCGCGGCAGCAACGGGGCGCTCATCAACTACACGGTCATCACCCGTCTGGGCAGCGACCTCAACGGCAGCTACGACGCCAACGGCCTGCAATGGAGCGGCGTGAACGCGGCCCTGGGCGCGGACATCGACGCCAGCCTCACGACCAACTGGAACAACGGAAAGATGTTCGTGCCCGGTTTCCGCTCCCGCTTTGCCGGCCTGGGCCACAGCATCGACGGCCTGTCGATGCGGGCGCTGGAAGCGCACGTTCCCGCCGCCGAGCGCAGCACCCGTGGTGGCCTGTTCACCACGGTGGACTTCGTGCAGGACCTGCGCTTGACCAACCTCCACGTGGAGGTGCAGACCGGCAACCGCGTCGGCGGCGTCACCGGCGTGCTGAACGGGCGCATGCGCAACGTCCACGTCAGCGGTCAGGTCACGGTGACGACGGACGCGATCCAGTTCACCTCGATCGGCGGATTGGTCGGCCATTCCTGGGGCCGCATCACCGACAGCAGCAGCGCCACCACGGTAACGGCCACCGACAACACGCGCGATGTCGGCGGCCTCGTCGGCACCCTGCAAGCCCAGAGCGGCTACATCGCCACCATCGAGCGCAGCCGCAACACCGGTGCGGTCACTGGTTCGACCTATGTCGGCGGGCTGGCGGGCCGGGTGACGGCAGCCAATTACCTGGCCGGCACCCAGGCGCGCATCGTCGATAGCCACAACACCGGCACCGTGACCGGCATCCTCCTCCACGCCCGCATCGGCGGCGTGGCCGGCAGCATCGAGCGCACCGACGTGGTGGACAGCAGCAGCATCGCCACCGTCACCTCGGAGGACAGCAAGGGCCAATACGTTGGCGGGCTGGTGGGCGAAGCCTGGGGCAGCGTGATCCGGGGCAGCTACAGCGGTGGCTCGGTGCGCGGGCGAAACTTCGTCGGCGGGCTGGTCGGCAATGCAATTCCGCTGCACCGGCAATACGGCGAATACGTGGGCCGCATCGAGCGCAGCTTCAGTGCCGCCAGCGTGGTGCACGATGCCACGCAGTACGCCGATGCCGTGGGCGGACTGGTGGGCGAAGCACGCGGGATAGCGATTTCGCAGAGCTTCAGCAGCGGGCCGGTGAATGTGCTGGAAGGCTACGACGTGGGCGGGCTGGTGGGGCGGCTGCGGCCCTATTTCACCGGCACGGGCCCGGACGTGGTGTGCTACGGCGTGCCGGAAGAACGCGGCACGCGGGTGGACAACAGCTACAGCGTCAGCGCCGTCACGGCGGTATCGGGCGCGCGGGTGGGCGGCCTGATTGGCCGCTTGAGCTGGTCCCAAGACGGCGGCAACAACCTGTGCAAGGCGCGCGTGGTGAATAGCTACGCTGCCGGTGCGCTCAACTGGGGCTGGAGCACGGCCACCGATTTTGGCGGCCTGATCGGTGCCAGCGACGCCACCGGGCCGGATGCGGTGGTCAAGAGTTTCTGGGACACCGGTCGCACCGACATCTCGGTGAGCGCGGGCGGTGAGCCGCAATCGAACATGGGATCCTGGTTCTTCTATTACGCGATGGGGGATTTCTGGGATTTCAACGGCGTCTGGCACGTCAACCAGACCGCCGACCGCGACGTCCTCCCCGGCCTGCGCACGATCCGGGCGCAGTATCCGGTGGAGGCGCGCATGACCGCCGAAACCACCTACACCGGCTCGGCCTCGGCCTGGAGCGGCATCACCCCCGTGCTCACCTATTCCATCGGCGGCACCGTGATTCCCGATCCCGGCATCCGGCCCGTACTCGTGGACAGTGGAGTGAACATCGGTTCGGCCAATCCCGGCTGGCAGGCGGGCACCTACGAGCAACCGATATCCGGGGTGGATTCGGAGCAGTTCAACTTCAACTATTCCGCCGGCCTCACGGTGAAAAAGGCGCCGCTCACGATACGCATGCTGCCGGTCAACAAGGTCTATGACGGCACCGTGTTCAGCGGCACCCTCGCCAACGTGCAGATCACCGGCTTCGTCGGCGGCGAGAATGCCTCGGCGCTGCAAGGCACCCTGAGCTTCAGTGGCGTGCATTCGCGCCATGTCGGCAACTACACCCTCACGCCCGGCGGTCTCAGCTCGAACAACTACGAGATCACCTATATCAGCGGGCCGCTCACCATCAACCCAAGGCCGATCACCCTGCGGCCCGCGCCCGACACCAAAACCTACGACGGCACCGCCTACAGCAGCCAGATCCCGGTCATCGCCACAGGCTCGATGGTCGGCAGCGACTTTCTCGGCAATCTGGGCCAGACCTTCGACAGCGCCCAGGTCGGCACGCACCCGCTGCGCGTCAATACCGATTTCATCGTTTTTGACGGCAACGGCAGGCGCAACTACCAGGTCACCATCGATAACTCCGTCTCCGGCAGCATCACGCCCGCCGCGCTCACCGTGCGCGCCAACGATGCCAGCAAGCCCTACGACGGCAACCCGTACAGCGGTGGCAACGGCGTGCAGTACATCGGTTTCGTCAATGGCGAAGGCCCCGGCGTGCTGACCGGCACGCTGACCTATGGCGGCAGCAGCCAGGGCGCAACCGCCATCGGCACCGGCTACGTCATCGCGCCCTCGGGCCTGTCATCGCCCCAGGGCAACTACGCCGTGCAGTTCGAAAACGGCATCCTCACCATCAGCAACCGCGCCCTCACCGTGCGCGCCAACAACGTCACGCGCACCTACGACGGCAGCGCCTTCAGCGGTCACAACGGCGTCACCTACGAAGGCTTCATGGATGGCGACGACGAAAACACGCCCGGCATCCTCACCGGCACGCTCGCCTACGGCGGCGACAGCCAGGGCGCGGTGAACGCGGGCAGCTACGCCATCGAAGCTTCCGGCCTGTCATCCAGCAAGTACGACATCACCTACGTGCCCGGCACGCTCGCCATCGAGCGCGCTCCGCTCAGCATCACCGCCGAGGACAAGGCACGCACCTACGACCGCACCCCGTTCAGCGATTACTCGGTCGTCTATTCCGGTTTCGTCAACGGCGAAGATGAAAACGACCTGCAAGGCACGCTCACCTATCGCCTGTGCACCATTCCCGGCTGCAACTTCATCAACTACGCACCGTATGCGGGCAACTACACCATCGTGCCCGGTGGCCTCACCTCGGCCAACTACGCCATCACCTACGTCAACGGCACGCTCGACATCGCCCGCCTGCCGCTCACCATCACCGCCTTCGATTACAGCCGTGCCTACACCGGCGTATCCCTGGAAAGCCAGGGCTGGGCGGGCTTCCAGGTGGAAGGCTTCCTGCCCGGCGACAGTCTGGAACAGCAGTTGCAACTGGAAATGGACATGCTGGGCGGCACTCGCACCCTGGGCGAACCCATCTACAACACCGCCAGCCGCATCAACGTCGGCACCTATTCGATGCAGGTGCGGCTGATCCGGAAAATCCCCAACACCTCGGTGATCGACGCGGTCCGACCACTGCCCGGCTACCTGCCCGTCTATGTGGACGGCGTTTTAACCATCACCCCCGCGACGCTCACCGTCACCGCCAACGACGATTATCGCCCCAACGGCAGCCCGCCCTACACCGGTTACGTGGGTACCGGCGGCAACGGCGTGGTGTACGAAGGCTTCGTCAACGGCGAAGAATCCTGGAACGCGCTCAGCGGCCTGTTGACCTACAGCGGCAACAGCCAGAACGCCACCGCCGAAGGTTTCTACGACATCATTCCCGGTGGTCGCACGGCCAACCACGGCAACTACGACATCACCTGGGTTCCGGGCCTGCTCACCATCGGCAACCCGGCGCTGACCTATGCCATCACCATCACGCCCAACGCGGATGGCACGGTGGCATGCACGCCCAATCCGGTGAATCGCGGTGCGGACAGCGTTTGCACCGCCACCCCCGACAGCGGCTACACGCTTGCCGCATGGGGCGATGCCTGCACCGGAACCAGCGCCGCCAGCCTGACGTGCACCCTCACCAACGTGCAGGGTCCGCAAACCGTCAGCGCCACATTCGACCGCATCACCCACACCATCACCGTGACTCCGAGCACGAACGGCTCGGTTGTCTGCACGCCCAACCCAGTCAACGACGGTGAGGACAGCACCTGCACCGCGACGCCAAGCGCCGGTTACGCGATCAGCGCTTGGCAGGGCGACTGCGCCGGCACACCGGCCAGCAGCAACACTTGCACATTGAGCAACGTCCAGGCCGACAAGAGCGTCGGCGCAGTGTTTGCCGCCATCACCCACACCATCACCGTGACGCCCAGCGCGAACGGCTCGGTTGCCTGCACACCGAATCCAGTCAACGACGGTGACAACAGCACCTGCACCGCAACACCAAGCGCCGGTTACGCGATCAGCGCCTGGCAGGGCGATTGCTCGGCTACGCCAGCCAGCAGCAACACTTGCACATTGGTGAACGTCCAGGCCGACAAGAGCGTCGGCGCAGTGTTTGCCGCCATCACCCACACCATCACCATCACGCCCAGCACGAACGGCAGCGTGGTGTGCGCGCCCAACCCGGTGAACGACGGTGACGACAGCACCTGCACCGCAACAGCGGATACGGGCTACGCACTCGATGCCTGGCAGGACGACTGCGCTGGCACACCGGCGAGCAGCAACACCTGCACATTGAGCAACGTGCAGGCCGACAAGAGTGTCGGTGCAACGTTCTTCGCCATCACCCACACCATCACCGTGACGCCCAGCGCGAACGGCTCGGTTGTCTGCATGCCCAATCCGGTGAACGACGGTGACGACAGCACCTGCACCGCAACGCCGAACGCCGGTTACGCGATCAGCGCCTGGCAGGGCGACTGCGCTGGCACACCGGCGAGCAGCAACACCTGCACATTGAGCAACGTGCAGGCCGACAAGAGTGTCGGTGCAACGTTCTTCGCCATCACCCACACCATCACCATCACGCCCAGCGCGAACGGCAGCGTGGTGTGCACGCCCAACCCGGTGAACGACGGTGACGACAGCACCTGCACCGCAACGCCAAGCGCCGGTTACGCGATCAGCGCCTGGCAGGGCGACTGCGCCGGCACACCGGCCAGCAGCAACACTTGCACATTGGCGAACGTCCAGGCCGACCAGAGTGTCGGCGCAACGTTCGCCGCCATCACCCACACCATCACCATCACGCCCAGCACGAACGGCAGCGTGGTGTGCGCGCCCAATCCGGTGAATGAGGGTGACGACAGC
>WBZR01001063.1_pt1 | contig 37527 bp, 37 predicted proteins | sample 5204231 | NCBI WGS metagenome assembly WBZR01 (sample SAMN12412403, study PRJNA552823) | activated sludge metagenome | isolation source: activated sludge from anammox sidestream of wastewater treatment plant... | place: USA: Virginia | collected 2017-08 | reverse complement strand
CGCGCGAGTCGAGACCTAACGCGACTCTCTTCTCGTGCGTCTGGACATCCTTGAGCGGATCGACGGAGAGCCAGCGCCGCGGGTGCCACTCGACGCGGTTGACGCGCTCGACGTCGTACTGGGCGCCGGCGATCTGGCCCTTCAACAGCGCCGCGACAATCCAACGATCAAAGACGCGCTCGCAGAGATGCGTGATCAGCATCTCCTGTTCCGCCTTCCAGGTCTCCTGCTCCTCGTGGCGGCCGACACGAAGACTCGAGAGGTTCACGCCCTCGAGATCATTCGCCATCGCGTTGTAGCTGACGCCCAACCCGGCGGAGACCGTCCGCACGAAGCACTTCACCAGGGATGGATGCGTGTCGCGGGGCTGCGACATCTGCGGCGCGTGGGCTTTCTGATTCAAGCCTAACGCGGTCGCCGTGCCGGGTTCGCCGTCTATGTAGAGGTCCTCTTCCGGCGCCAGCACTTCGCCATCAGAGGACGTCGTCTCAATGAAAATGGGATTCGCAGCGGCCGAGCGGAGCGCGATGATCGCTGCTTCCTGCGCCTGGTCGAGATGCCGGAGATCGCGCATCGCGACTGCCATCTGCGGAACGCCCCGCGTGAGATCCACGCGCTCGTCTCGCTGATACAGATGGATCATGTTCTCGGCGAGGATGCGATCCCGATAACTCGCCCGCGCCTTCATCGTGCCGACGTCGGACGGATGCACCGACAGGATGTGAAACGCGACTTCGGTGCCGATCGCGTCGAGTTCCACGCCCGCGCGGATTTCGTTTTGACCTGGACCGGCTTTGACGTTCAGCGTGTCGTCCAGGCGATCCGCGTCAATCGGGTGGAGCGAGAGCCCGAACGGATTCTTCGCATCGTCGACCATCTGGCAGAGGAATTCGCCGGCCTGTTTCCACTCGGCGACGGCGAGTCGCTGGATTTCCAGCCAGGACAGGCGCTTGTTCGTCGAGCAGAACTGTGGCTTCGACCACCGGCGCCATGCGTCTTCGACGGCCTCGTTGATCTTGTCGAGCGGCCGGCCATTCACCATCGTGTTCACGGCGCGCAAAACGATGCCCGCGGAGCCCACGACATGGTGCTGCGACATCTTCACGAAGCGCCGGCCGTAGCCGTTGTTCCGGCAGAGGTCCCGCGATCGCGCGACGAGCTGCCCACGGCCGGCCTGCAGTTCCTTGTCCGCGGAGAGGGGCGCGCGGATCCAATCGAGCATGAAGCGGTTGTTCTGCGCGCCGGTGTAGGAGTCGTTACTTCGCGTCGCGCGCTGAAGCCCGACGGCCGCGAGAACGCGATCCCAGAGCCCGCGCTTAGACGCCACCGAACACCGTCCGGATGCGAGGGAAGGCCTGCCCGGGGTGTTGCAACCGCCAGACTTCGCGCTTCAGGCGCGACTCGAGCGCTATCAGCTCCTTCATCGAGTGCAGAACGACCTGGCGGCCTTCGATCATGTAGGACTGCATGTCGTCGGTGATCCGCCCCGACATCACCGCTCTCACCGCCTCGAGGTCCTTCTCGCACTGGGCGCGGTAGTCGCCCGCCAGCGCCTGCACTGGATCGATCTCGACGTTGATGCGCCCCTGGGCGACCGTGTCGCGACGGCCATCGTAGGCCCCAGACCCGGTCTGGATCGCGAACCAGTTGTATGTGCCCGGCTCCAACGGCGCCGTCCGTGCGGACGGGATGGTGATCGTCCAGCTGCCGTCGGCGCCGGAAACGACCTCGCTAGTCAGCGTATCGAGGGTGCCGACGCCGCGGAAGCTGAATGAGAGGGCCCAGCCCTCGCTCGCCGGATACTCCGGATAGCTCGCCGTGAACACGAGCGAATCCCCCGCGAGGAGGGAGCTCGGCATTCCGGCTTGCGTCACTGGGGCCACGGCGTATCTCGCAGATACGACGAAGGCGCATCGCCCCCGTCGTCTGGGGTGATGAGCCTGTGGGCACTTCTTCGCGCACCTCTGGCCCTTAATGTGTCAGTATGCTACGGGACCGCCCCCCGCGTTGTCAAGTTTTCCACATTCCCACGTGATACCGGGCAAGTTCCTACGCCGCTCCCTTATAGCAGCTCCGCACGTCAGCAACTGTGACCTCGACTATGGTCTTGCATCGCTGGCAGCGGTAGGTCAGCACGAGGGCGCCCTCTGCAAAACTGGATTGGGCAATCAGCGCGGCGACCCAGACGTCGACGCGAATCGGGAGACTGCGCCCGGCGCACCCGCAGGCCTTGGGAATCGTGAGCAAGGCGTTAGACGCCACGGGTGATCCAGCTGCCGCGCCGGCGGATTGGTCCGCGCGGGACGCGTGGCCCAGGAGCCACGGGAGCGCTAAGGGGCTGATCGTCGTCATCCGGAGTTTTCGGGTGAGCCGCGGCACGCAGCTTCGCGGCAGTTTCGCCTAGCGATTGAATCACGCGCACGCCCTGCTTCTGAAGGGCGGCGAGCGCGTAGCCCGCACAGTCAAATAACTCGTTCGGTCCAACGCGTACCCACACCCGCCGAACGAAGCCGTCCACGATCCGCGGCACGCGCTTTTCATTCGTCAGCTGCTCCACGCGCGCGCGATCCATCCACGGGGCGGCCGGCAAGTGGATGTAGCCCGGACCTGGTTTGCGGATCCGCGCGAGGCGACGCTGGATCGTGTCTTTCGCTGTCGACGATCCCACCATGTAGAGGATCGCGCGCTGGTTGTTGTTGCGGGTCGGCTTGGAGAGGAGCGGCGCCGACTCGATGTTGTGGCCCTTGATCGCGAAGACGCCGCGGCCCTGGCGGCGCTTGCAGTACTTGTAGACGTCGCTCGTGGCATGGCCACCGGAATCGATGAAGGTGGTGACCGGGTGCAACGTCGCGCCGCTCTCGTGTTGGTAGCCGCGCTCGAGCTGCTCATCGTGCGCCTTCCAGGGCGACTCAGGATCCGTGTCGTCGAGGCTCGGATTCCCCGGGAGCATTTCGAAATCGATCAGCCACATCTCCTCGCCGGCGCCGAACCCCCAGACGGTGGTCTCGAGGCGATCGTCCTGGACGTCCGTCGTCCGGACGATGAGCGCGACGTCGCCCGGCACCTCCGCCGCGTATTGCTCGAGTCGTGCGAAGAGATCGTCGGCGTCGAGCTTCATGCCGCCGTCCGGATCCCAGAGCTCGGTGTTGACCGTGTTGATGAAGGCCTGCATCTCCAACACGTGCGTTTGCACCTTCAGCCACTCATCACGCAGCTTTCGCCAGGAGCTTTGCGCGGCAGTCCAGGCATTCTTCCAGAACGATCGCACCCGCGGGCCCGCGCTCGGATTCTTGGCGATCCACTGCCCGCGCGCGTTCATCCATGGCTTCCAGGATTCCTCGACGACCGCGTGACAGTGCTCGCAGAGATAGTACGGCGCCGCATCGGAGGAGTCCCACTTGATCCCGAACGGCGTGTCTTTTCCACCGAACCGCAGGAACTGGAAGGTTCGGCAGTGAGGGCAGGGGACGTGCCACTCCTCCTGCGTGCCTAACAGATACTCCGCGTAGATGCGCGATTCGCCCTTAATCGTGGGCGACGAGATGAGCAGCTTCTTCGATCGGCGGAACGTGGTGGTGCGCCGAAACGCGAGCTGGATCGGATCGCCCTCGGTGCCGGCACTCTTCGCGCAGCGATCGACTTCGTCCACGAGCACGTCCCGGATCGGCCGCGCCGAGAGGCCCGCCGCGGAGTTGGACCCGGTGATCGTCAGGTGCCCACCGGGGAACCGCTTGTGCATGATCGTGTTGTTCGAATCGCGCGAGCGTGCATCCTGGACCTTGCCCCTGAGCGCCGGCGTATCGCGCAGCATCGGCGAGAGACGATCCTTCGACCACGCATCCGCGAGCGTCACCGTCGGCTGCAACACCAGCATCGGGCCCGGTTCGACGTCGATCCGCTGGCCGACGAAGTTGTTCAGGATCTCGGTCTTCCCGTCCTGCGACGGGAACATCAGCACCGTGAATTCGGTCCGCGGATCCGAGAGCGCGAGCATCGGCTCGCGATGGTAGGGCGTAACGCCGGAGTCGTACGGCACGGGCCCGCCAGCGTCGACGGCGATCGCGTTCGCTTCCGGCGACAGCATGCGTCGTTCATCGGCCCACTGCAGAACCGACATGCGCACCCGGGGCGCAAAACACCGCCGGATGATCCGGCGCTCGACGTCCGCGACGACGCTAGGCGGCGCCGACGGCGCCGGCTGGATCGCTGGGAGTCTCATCGTCCGGCACGTCGTCCGCGACCCCGCGCAACGCATTGAGGAGCTCGTCCTCGATCAGCGCGAGTGCATCGTCGAGCTCCTGGTCCGTCCCGCTCGCCGCGGACCGGAGCTGCGTCGCGTAGCGGTTCAGGCCTTTGAGCCTGGCCGCGCACTCCTCGAGACGTTCGCACAAGCGGCGCTCGTGCAGCTCGACCGGCATCTGGGACGCCTCGAGGAGCGCGACTTCGAGCTCAATTTTCCGCGCCAGCCCGGTCTCTTTCCGCTGTTTCGCCAGGTCCAACTCTGACGGACCCTTCGTTGTCGCGGCCTGGGCGACCTGGTAATCGACCCACCAGCGGATGCAGGGAGCGTCCGGATAGAGCACCGCTTTCCCCTTCCGATGCGTGGGAATAGGCGGGTCTGCTTTGTGGTAATTCCGGATGGATCGCTTATCAACGCCCAACAACCGAGCGATTTCCTTCTGAGTCGTTAGGGAATCGGCCATTTAGTTATGTAGTTATGCGGAACGGAAACGCCCAATTCTAGACCCCCTGTCGCTAGTGCTGCGTCGCGTCTCGCCGAGACCTGCACCCCGTACCGGTGGGGGAAGGACCCGCAAAGCTATGGCTTCAAGTTCGCGATCTCATAGCGAACCGACTCCTCTGCGTTAGGCTGCCACTGCTTCTCGACCGACGTCGTCGCAGTCTTCTCGAATTCGAGCATGGGCTTAATGCGAATGCGACCTCTCCACACGTAGAGCACCCGGGTGACAGCAGCCCGCCCTTTCCCCACTGATTCAAGCAAGAGGCCTGCTTTCGAGACCACCTTCTTCTTCGAAGCGAACAGACCTCGAGGACGACGAGACAATGGGATCGTGGCCGTGATCGTCTTGCGCACATTCGTCGTGGGGATCGCGAGCGCTCGCCCATCGATGGGATGCTTCTCTCCTCCCTTCTCGAACTTCGCAAGCACATCACGTTGCGGATCGATCATGATCTCGACGTTGTACCTGTTGGTGCGCGTGTCCGCGCGCGCCTCCTTTGGGATCTTCACGCTGCGCAGAATGAAGTCCTTTCGCCTGAGCACGAAGCGTTTCTCGATACCTGTTCGAATGTCTCGCTGCGCATCGTTCGCGGTTTTGTTCAGCGCCTTCACCAGCGCGAATCGCGACTGCCGAGCGAATCCCTGCAGGTAATTCGTCACCTGCGTGATGTCGACCTTCACGGTGATGTTCATGCGCCCTCCGCTCTGATTAACAGGGGCTTGCCCGTTAGTCGCGGTGGCAGAGTGGCGGAGATTTGCAGGTTAATCCCCTTAAGGATTTCGATCACGTCGACGCGAGGATCCTTCAACGCCGCATAGAATTCTTCAATCGTCAGCGGTCGCGCCACACCTTGCCAAGCAAAGCACCCCGTCTCTGGATAGCTCTTAACGTCGTTTGCGGGTTTAACGGCCGCGTCCTTCGGGAGGGACTCGCCCGTGAGTGCGGAATGCGTGCCGAGTGCGGCGCATCCAGACACCGCGCCTAGAGCTGTGTTAGTGAGAAACCGTCGACGATTCATCATAGCATCTGACGATTCATCATAGCATCTCCTGAAGGCGTGCCTTCGTGCGTTCGATCACGTCTGGCCACTCGCCCACCTTCGCTTGGCGAATGAGCTCCACCGAAAGATACCAGGGCGTGGCAACTCGATTGAGGCCCCAGCGGAAGTCCGGAGCCGCGGGAATCAGTGCGAGCGTGGGCACGCCTAACGCTCCCGCCAAGTGCAACGTCGACGTGTCCACCGTCACGACCGCGTCGAGTGATTGAATCAGAGAGGCGGACTTCAGAAAGTCCGTGCATTCGTTCTTGACGTCGAGCAGAGAAGGATGGTCGACGTCGCCTCGATCGTTCAGCGTGAGGTTCACCCACCTGACGCCGTCGACATCTAGCAGCGGATGGAATTGCTCCCAGGGAATCGATCGAACGCCGTCGCGCTTGTGCGCTTTCGAGCCAGCCCAGGACACACCAACAATGGGACGCACGGCGATCGGTACTCGCGGTGGCGCTTCCAAGTAGTGCGCCGGCCCATCCGCAACGTCGTCCTCGCTGATCTTCAGTCGATCGATAACGGAGAGCAGCGGGATGTGGGCGTCCGCCTCCGGTGCCGAATCGTTCTTATGCTCGACGAAGGTGATGTCCGGGAAGTTGTACTCGAGGAGCGGGATCAGCGTGTAGTGCCGAATCGTGCAGGTCACCTTCCCGCCTGCTCGTTGCTTCAACAGCGGAAGGAAGCGACAGAACTGAATGATGTCGCCGGCGCCTTGCTCATCGCTCACGATCAGGTGATCGACTGGCGTCACGCCATCCCACGGAGGAACCAGGCGGGGCAGGCCGTGCGCGCGCAGATGACCAGGCGTGAGCCAACGGAGCTCGTGCAGGTGATAGCACTCGTCCCATCGCCCCTGCAGTCCGCGGATGTGCATCAGGTTGTAAAGACCTAACGCGTTCTCCGGATCGATACGCATCGCGCGTTCGAAGCAGGCGTCCGCTTCGTCAACGCGACCCTGGCCGATGCGGACGTTGCCCAGGTTCACCCATGCCGGCGCGTGGTTTGGCTCGATCGACAAGCACTTCTCGAAGTACGCGGCGGCTTCGTCGTATCGACCAAGGCCTTCGTAGACCACGCCCAGGTTGTAGAACGGATCCGGCCACTTCGGCAGCGCCTTCGTCACGCTGAGTAGCAACGGGATGACTTCCGTCGGGTCCGACGTCCGCTCGTAATGCAGGAGACCGCCGAGCATCCGGGCGTGCCAGTGCGGCGAGTACTGTTCCTCGAGCTTCATGTAGATCTGCGCGGCCGCGTCCGCGTTGCCAGCCTTGTGGAGCTGCAACGCCTGGTCGAGCAGATGCGCGCCCTTGGCGCGGCGCGGATCCCAGGACCGGTGCGGTAGCTTCCGACGAAAGACTTCCGTCACGCCAGGTTCTCCGTGGTCACGCGCTGCCAGGACGGATCCAGCTCGCGGTTCTCCGGCACGCAGAACCAGTTCAAGCTGACCACGTTTTCGAAGATGTTCTCCGTCTCGCCCTTGTAGTTGTCCCGGTTGAAGAGGGGCGGCGCGTGCCAGTACGCCGCGTATCCGAAGTCGGTGAGGAGCGCGAGCAGCTCCGCGCGTTGCGCCTGACGATCGGCTTCGACGTAGATCATCGGGAGGCAACGTTCGATCGTCTCGCGCGCGCCGCGCAGCACCGCGGCTTCCATGCCCTCCACATCCGCCATGAGCAAATCGAGACGCTCGAGTCTGAGCTGGTCGACCTCGACGACCGGCACGACCTCACCGTCGCGAGCCGACGCGTTCAGTTCCAACCCGCCGAAGTTCTGCCGGGCTCGCGGATCCAGCACGGGAACGCGGAGCGGTCGCTCCGTCGCAGCGTCACCAACGGCCGCGCGCATCGTCGAGAGGTTGTCGAGCGAATTGAGCGCGCCGTTCGCCACGAGCAGCTGATACGCGAACCGCTGGGGCTCGAATGCGTAGCACACGCCTGGTGCGCAGATCTGCGCCAGGCGAATCGCATGCGCCCCGATGTTCGCGCCGACATTCACGACCGTCATCCCGGGCCTGACGAGTGCTTCGAAGAGCCGCGTTTCGCCGTGTGAGAATTCGCCGTACTTGAGGAACGACCCGCCGACGTAGATGTCGTTCCGATTCACGAGCATGGGCCCGTGACGGGATTCCACGAGGACGTGGTAGCCGGCGAATCGGAAGGCTTCGTGACAGACGAGCTCCACGCGGTTGGCCTCGATCGGTATCACCTCGAGAGTGACCGGTTGGGTGCGTCGCGGACTCGTGATGTGCGCCAGCATCCGCTTTGAAATCGGCACGTATAGGAAATCGCTCCGCTCCTGCTCGCGCCACTTCTCGGCATCGGCGACTAGCCGACGCGCCCTCTCCAACAGGCCCCCCCCGCCGCTAAACGGTTCGTCAGGTGCCGTCACTTGTCCCTCCGCCAAAGGCCGTACGCGATCAGGATCACGCCCAGCGTTGCGCATCGAGAAGACTTCAGGGGTGAGGTCGCTCTCAGGTTGCCCTCAGAATCGTCGCCACCCCGCGATCGAGGTTTGATATGATCCACGTCGCGAGAGCGTTTCACGTGGCACACTGTGCACCAAAGATCACGCTTTAGGATCCACGCTCGGAGCGCCGGCCATTCACGGCGACGCGTGAACAACCGGCGTAGGAGCAAGGTCGAGGAGCTCGGTTCGGCACGCTGTGCAATCTGTGCCGTCCTAACGCTTTAGAGCAATGCTCGAGTTGCTCGCTCGGCGGACCGTCAATCAGCGTCAGGGTTTCCCCTCGCTCGGTTGCCTGGCGCATTCGCTCGTTGAACGTGTCGCGCTCCTCACCGCGCGCCATGTCGAGACTCCTCGAGCTCGGCCGCACCTGTCGCCGAGTACTCGCTTGGTGGTGGATCCCTCCGGGTGTCGCTCTTCACAGACTTTGCTTTCCTCGGCCGGGAGCGCCACCACAACCAGGCGCCTAACACCGCGGCCGCGATCGAGAGCCACCCGGTGAACGCTGGAATAACAACCTCGCTCGTGTTCATCGTTTCCCCCATCGTCCGATTTCAACCCATTGACCACGACGTAATGACACCATGACAAAACGCCGGTCCGGGTAGCGGAGTGCCGCGGCCTTAATTCGGACGATTGCGGCCTCGCGCTTATGCCCTTTTACCTCACGGTACTCTTTCGTGCCGTCAGGCAGAAGAACAGCAAAATCCGGTTTGTACGTGGCGCCCTCGCCGATCACCAGGCGCTCGCGCTCAAACTCAAACGAGAGAATGCGACCAACGCGTTTCTCGAGCTCGAGCCGCTCGGCGTAACGCGCTTCCCATCCACAGCGGAACCCATCTAGGCGCTTGCCGGCAAATTGTTTCTTTGTTGCGGCGAGCTCCAGCGATCCGGTCTTAACCGCCTTGCCGTCGACGACCGTAAACCCGAGCGCGGCGAGCTCTTTGCGGGTAAGCGTTAGGCTCATAGCTTGCCTCGATGCTCAAAAAACTTTTCCGAGTGTTCGACGATCTCACGCAAGGTTTCCGCCGGCGCCGGCTCTTTCGCGTGCTCGACGTACAACCAGGTGCGGCCTAACGCGTCGCTTGGTTGAACGATCATCGCAGCATCGTACGGATTGAGGAGTGTCGACAACACTTCCGTTAGGCGCGTGTGACTTCTCAAGGAACGCGGCTCGGATCGCCGGATGTAGGCACGCCTAACGGCAGCCCGGCGTCTTTCATGAGCTCTTTGAGATCCTCGATCGTCTCGAGCGCGCGAAGCTGTGAAATCGTGATGTGCTCCGGCTGCTCGAAGATCCAGCGCGCCTCGCCGTAACTCTTCGCCTCGCACGTGGCGTAGGGAACCGAGGCAATCGGGATCTCACCTAACGCGGCTAGCTTCAAGCGCCGGCGATCCGCGAGACACCACCAGGTTTGCGGAGTGCCAGGCGCAACGAGCTCGCTAGGACGCTTCGGCTTCTCGCGCCTGGCGTACACAATGCGCGACGCCTCGGCTATCAGCTTGGCCGGTTTTCCGCCGGCAACGAGCTGCAACAGTGAGACGCAATCCATCACGGCGCGCCGGCGTTCGGGTGTTTCGTCGCACCATTTGCGAATCTCACGCTCTCGATCGAGCGTTTCCTCTCTGCTCATCGTTTCACCTCGAGTTTGCGGGGACCACAATTCGGACCGTTGCCGATCGATCCGACGATAACGCCTAACTGTTCTCGCCAATTTGGGATCTCGGTCGGGCTGACAAATGGCGCCTCTTCGCTCGTCCGGCGACTCTCCGCAACGGTCGCGTGTAACCTGGCCGTGCACGCTTCGCCGATACAAGAGCGCACGACGCCGGCGCTTGGCGCGAATTGCGTTGAGCGTTGGCGCGCGAGCTCAAACCCTTTGCGTATGTCGCTCTCGGTGTAGCCGTCGAGGTGCTCGGCGTAACACGTGAGCGCGTGCGGCTTCGACATCTGCCGTTGCATCGGGAAGCCGGCGAGGGTGATGTCGAGCTCATCGCCGATCGCTTCGCGGATCTCGAGTGACATCCGGTCCGGGAATCGCGGGTGACGGTTGTTAGGCATTAGTTAGGCTTGCCTCGCGAGCTCGGAGAAGGATGTCGGCCGAGGCGCGCCGCTCCGATCTTGGCACATCCGAGCGATGCACGAGCGCACCAGGGCGACGTTAAACACCATGCCGTTAGCGTGCATGTCGGCGAGCGCGGCGCCGGTGAGTTGCCACCCTTCCCGCCGGCCAATGACTGCCAGGGCAGAATCGAGCGCGGCCGGCCGTTTGGACTCGCGCCGGAAATCCGAATACGCGGCCAGGTGCTCCGGCTCCACGAAGTTTGCGGCGAGATCCTGCACGCTCTCTTCGCGTGTGTCGCCCGGTCCACGCTCGGTGGTATGAAGGTCGAAGGTCGAAGGTCGAAGGTCGAGGCGCGAGGAGCTCGCGAGGTTCTCGCGCAATTCTCGCGAGGATTTCGCGACGATTGCGGGAAGAGAGCCCTTCACCCTCGGATGGTCAACCTTTTGGTGTTTCTCCCAATTTCTGATCTGAATTACCGCCTGGCCGGATGCCGTGACGCCGCGCGCCAAGAGCTCGAGGGACGCGAGCTCTTTGAGTCCAGTGTTGACCGCTCTCGCGCGGTTATGTCTCGGCCACACATAGGCTTCGATTTGCTTCTCTGAATCCACCAGGCGCCCAAAATCATCGGCCATTGAAATGAGCCCGACAAAAAGAAAGCGCGTTGCATCGCAGAGCTCCGCGAGCTTTTCGTCAGAGAACATTTCCGGCTTAATCGTGCGAATTCGCGGCACCTAAATTCCCTCGTTCATAGGTGAATTAATCCGAGATGCCAACGCCAACACCTCGCGGTGAGTCGTGCAATTTCCGATTTTCATCGTTCGTGTCGTCACAGTCCCAATTTCGGACATGCTAGAAAGCACTTTAACGGCACGGCAAATACTCCCCAGGGGTAACCCGAGGATCTCCGCTAGGTCTTGTCGGGTGCACGGTCCGTGAGCCGCAAGAGCCATCTTCACGCGCTCGTTTTGGGACGCCGCGCGACCGCTCGAAACGACATCCTCGAGCCCCTGGCGCCGGGTCTCGCTCGAGCGCGGTTGCGTGAATAGCGGCAACTCCTCGATCGGCGTCATTGGCGCTTTTGCGCGTCGATCACGCGCCGGTGAGCGTCTCGGCGGAGCTGCTCGAGCTCGCGGCGATGCTTGAGCTCTCGAAGGTGCGCGAGCGCGGCCGGGTCGTTGAGCTCGAGCGCTGAATCCTCGAGCGCGTGCAATGCCTGGCGCCGATCGGCTCGGCGCTCCAACCACTTGAAGACGACATCGGCGAGCATCACCGCCAGGAACTCAAAGAGAATAAGCGTCGCAAACGTGATCACCGTCCACCATCCGACTAACGGCGCGTTCGCGACTGACGTTAGGCGCTCTTCGGACATTGGGCCTCGAGAGTGTTGAGGAGTTGATCTCGCTCGAGGCACCGCGCTTGCCATGCGAGCTCTAACGAGATGTCGTTAGGATCTTGCCGGTGACGCATAAACGCCTCGGTGGCGCGAATCTGCGCCCATCGGAGCCGCTCGGATGTCGACACCGGCGTTGTGGATGGATTCCGCTTCCGATCTTTCCCGCGGGCGTTACGGTGCCCGCGCTTGAACGGGTACGGTTGCCCGAGCACGTACCCGCGTTGCGGATCGTTGAACTTGGCGATCGCCGTTCGCTTGCCGCACCCGCATTGACAGAACCCGAACGCCACGTTGTTAGGCACGTTTCACCTCGCGCGGTTGTGGGGCTTTGCACCAGGAGCAACGGGCCGCTGTCCGCACCTCAGGCGACAGGTCAGGGACATCACATCGAAGCCAGTATGCCCACTCTGGATGTAGTCCAGCGACGGCGGTCTCGATGTCAGGTTGCTGCCGCGCCCACCTGAGCGCTTCGGCGCACGCGCCAGCCTCTTTGGCCGCCTCGATCACTTGCTCCAGTGTCATCGTTGTCATTGGTTCGGTTGCCTCACGTGACAGGGTGTCGGACATCGCGCCGAAGCCAGCAGGCCCACTCTGGGGAGGTGCGCGCGGCCAACTCGGCCCTTACCCGCGCATTGCGATCATCGTCCGTCTCCAGTTAGCGCGGGTTGACAGGGGCCAACGCTTCGAGCTCGTATGCCCCCAGATCGTAAGACACAGAGCGCAATCCCTCCTCGCCGTCTACGGGATCTCGCGCCCAGGTATCAGTGACCTTGCCGTAGCCGCAACGCACACAGCATTCACGCGTCACGACTCCTCCTCCGTGCCCCCACACGCCGGGATTATCTGGGTCGCCCCCGACCAGTGCCAGAGGCGACCGCCAGTCGTGCCCATCGTCGTCGATGCACTCTGGCTCATCGGGTTCGATTGCGACCTTGATCCGCTCACAGTCCACACGCTCTACAGCGCCCGCGGAGTCGACGCCCAATCGGTAGGTGTCCACAGCCACCCACGTTGTCGTGTCCACGTCCCAATCCCACTCGCCACCATGGACATATCGTCGCGCAGCGCGCGCACGCCGGGTGTCTGCGGGATAGGGTACCTCGTCGTCACCCTCGCTGCAAGCATAGAGGGGAGAGCGGGGCAGGACCAGGCAGTCCTCAATCAGAGCCACACCGAGCAGACGTGCCAACTCGGTAGGCGTGGTGACTCCCTGCTCGATTGCGGTCGCGACGCTATCGGTATCGACGTCCCGTGCTGCCCTGATCACTTGGTCTAGTGTCATCGTTGTCATTTTTTCGTTTCTCCGTTGGGGTCAGGGACGTTGAGTTGGACACCTCCCCTAACGATTTGATTGCCGCCAGAGACAACGCGCCGGGTGTCATCGCCGATCGAACCATTGTGCCGGCGTGAAATGCGCGCTCCGCCACGTCGACGGCAAACGTAGCAACGCGTTCCCCGAGCTCGTTGAGTAACACCGCTTCGTGATCAACGAGCTCGGTTGAGGGTTTGGCGTGCTTGCGCACCACGTCCCGGATTGCGTTGCACACGGCCGAGGCGAGCTCCTCGGCGCCAACGAGCTCTAACTCGCCTTGTTCGCGGAACGCCGGCAAGAGCTGTTCGCGAATAACCATCGCATCGCCGCGGATCGAGCGCGCCTCGGTCGAGTACTTCGCATCCTCAACACTTTTGGCGAGCTTCCGGAGCGCGGTCTCTTCGTGCTCGAGCGCGCGCCGCGTTAGGTGGTAATGCTTCGGCGTTTGCCATTGGATCACCGGCAACGCCAGGGCGACACGCTCGACGGTTGGCGCGCCCTCATCACCAATCTCGTAAACAATCTCGTACTCGTCCTCGGATCCTGGGAGCTCGGTTACGTCGGTCTCGTCGTCGTCGCGCGCCTCGGCGGTTGCAACATCTTCCGGCGTGCCTAGAATGACTTCGCCGGCGCTCGTTAGGGTCCACGCGAGCCCGGCGAGTTCGCCGCGCCAATTGCCGTGAATGTCCGCGGTTTCCGCCAGGAGCGCCACCTCGCAACTTGCGACAACCTCCCCCTCTGGACCAAACAGCGAGATGAACGCCGTTGTTCGATCCTCGGTGATGACGGCTCGAGCGTCAGAGACAAGCGCCGTTGTCGGCGGATCCTCGGGGTGCCCTTCGGGTGAGACGGGTTTTGTTTCGTCCATCTTCTACCTCTTAGGTAGTTGGTGAAGGTGCAGCGTTAGGATAGGGAATGCCGAGCCGCGCGGCGATCGACTCGAGGCTCTCGAGCTCTCCGCTCGGCTTGACGCCGGAGCAATGCTCGCATCCCTGGCACTCTTCGGCGCCGGCATTGCCGCACGTGCACCCCTCGGCGCCGTTGCACCGGCACTCGAGCGCGCCGGATCCGTCGCACGTCGTTTCGTCAGAGTGCCAATGCACGTCGCCGCTCGCGTGCCTGGCGAAAAACCCGCCAGCGGCGCCGGCGTTGAGCGATGCAACCAGGCGATCGGTGAGCTCGAACTCGACGGGTTGCGCATGACGGGGCAACGGGCGCCGCGGGTCGAAATGATAATGCAACGCGCGGCCGCAGAGTTTGCGCACAATCCGTTGATCGATCGCGCGCGATTGATCCGCCGTGCAATTCGTCACCACCTGGCGCACAATCGCGTTGTCGATCGCGATCGCGTCCGCTTGCGCCTGGATCCTGGCCGAGAGCTCCGCGCTTGTCAGGATCTGCGCATCGATCGGCTCGAGATCGAACACCGGCCGCACCGGCGCGAGCTCATGAAAGGTGCGGGTGTGCGTCTCGAGATCAAACTCAATGAATCCTTTCGGGCCCTCCTTGAGCTCGCCCCATATGTCGCTCGAGCACAGCTCCGGCGCGCCAGAGTAGCCGCAGTTGGGCGCAAAATCTCGCCGCGCGTGATAGTCGCCTAACGCCACATAGGACCACCGTTCAGCGTTGAGTTGTGCGGCCGAGAGCTGCGAGTTTCGGCTTCCGAGCCCGAGCCAGGGTTGCACCTCAACCAGCCCGCCGTGCAACACCATCACGTTAAACCGGCACGCCGGATCCGGCTCGAGCGCGTGCGCTCTGTGTGCCCCGTCAGGCACCAGGAGCACAGAGAGCGATCGCTCCGGAAACGCAAACGCGGCCGCGGATCCCCAGGCGCTCGCAACTCCGAGGTGCTTTTGATACAACGGAAAGATCGAACCGATTTCGGTTCGGCTCGGCCGATCGTGATTGCCCTCGCACATAAACACCAGAGCGCCAGGACACGCGTTTTTGAATCGTTGTAGCTGATTCGCAAAATGCGTCACGGCCAGGTTAGTCGGGTGCGACTTATCGAACACGTCGCCGGCGATTACAACGAGATCCGGCGTGAGCTCGATCCACTTCGACACCATCCGGCTAAACTGAATCGCAATGTCAACCTCGCGTTGATTGAGACCGTGCGAAGTGATCGCCGAAAACCGCCGGTGCCCTAAGTGCAAATCGGCCGTGTGCATCAGTCTCACGCGTGCTCTCCGGCAACCGCGCACATCGCGCGAATGAGCTCGACCGCGCTGCTCTGCAAAACTTCAACCTACGGTTGAAGTTTTGTTTTTGCAGCGTCCCTGGCAGCGTCCCTGGCAGCGGCACAGGCAGCGGCACTGGCGCGCCTCGCCTCTTCGAGGCTCGGCTGAGCTGAGCGCGCCGTGACCGCATCAACAATCCGCGCACACGCTTCCAGCGCCTGCGCATGCTCCGTCAGGCCCGCCAGCCGCAACCATGCCGGCGTGTGCACGCGCATCGTCCCGATCACGTCCTGCAGCAGGGGCTTGAGCAGCTGCGTGCGAGGCGGATCCTCGAGCGCGTCGTTCCATGAGCGACAAAACGCCGCGATCACAGGAGACACGCATTCGGGATGATCGCTCCACGGTTCGCCGGCCAGCATGGCGACCGCCTCCATCACGCACATCTCACCGCCTTCGCCATGGGCACCACGCGCCAGGGTGAGGGTATCCAGATCAATCGGCGTCATCGTGCAGGTCTCCTATGAGCAATGAGGGAGTGAGGGCCATCATGCGGCGGTCCACTGGTAGACGTACGAGCGCCCGACCTTCGCGAGCCGCGCGGCAGGAGCAACCCGACGCCAATCAAATACGCCGCGTGTGCATAGTCTCCGGCGTACGCCTCAAACATTGCCGCGCCCCCCTCGCTCGAGCTCATCCCATTGCTTCGCAATCTGCTCATCCGAGAGTTCTTCGTCCGCCTGGACTGGCACCGGCTCTTTACCCGGCGTTGTCGCGAATCCCTCGAGCCCGTACGCGTCGCCGGCGTTGAGCAACGGCTTTTTGCCTAACGTCGACTCGGTATGCTCGTTCGCCTTCCGTTGCTCGGTCTCGATCTTTAACACCTCGGCGAGTTCGATCGAATCCTCATCTTTCTGCGCGCCGGCCATCTTGAACCCAGGCGGAAACGCGGCCTTGATCTTGAGCATTGCCCGGCGCAGCGATCGCGTTTCGATCGTTTCGTTAGGCGACTGATCCCCAACCGGATCGGCGTCAACTTGAAACGGCGCCCCCCCACCGCGCGGTTTAATCGTTTTCTTTTTCCCTGGGATGTGCCATTTAACACCGATCGCCGGCGTTGACACCTCGAGTTGCGTCACTGGATCGCGAACCCAAATCGAGAACACGCTCGCGCAATCCGCTTCGTCGGGTATGCCGTGCGCGATCCGTTCCCAGAGCCGGCGCTTGCATTCGTCTTTCGCTTGCTCGTTCTCTGGATCCTCGGCCAATTTCTCGAGGCGCGCGTCGGGCTGCACCCAATCGCGAGACCACCGAGTAACGACACCTAACGCGAAGAGCTCGCCGAGTTTCCGCTCATAGTGGCGCGCTTTGATGTAGACGTTACCGCCGAGAATGTCGATCTCGGTCACCGGCTCGACATCCTGGCGGATAGCCCACGTTGCAACGGCGCTTTTCGCGGAGAGGCTTAGATCGTTGCCCCAAGACGCGCCTTTGATCGCGGCAACCGCTCGAGATTCCATCCGGCGCAATGCGACTTTCGCGCGGATCTCTGGCGGCAATTCCGGCTCGGCATCGGTTCGCGCAACGGCCGTCGACGGCTCGGCCGGCTTTGGATCCTCGGCCGGGAGGGGTACTGGAGCTGCCGGCTTCGGCGGCTCCGGTTTCAATCCTTGCTGCTCAGCGTTCATGAGCTCACCGCCACGTCTGCGAGCCCTGGCACCAGCTCGGCGACGACAGCCACCGAGGTGAAGAGATACGCCGTGCCGCGCATTCCGACGGGGACGCTCCGAGCGCGGCAATCGTCGATCCAACGCGCAATGCGATCGGCATCGGCGCGAGTGACCGCGGTAACCGAGTAACCGTTTTCGAGCTCGAGCTCCGAGAGCGGCCCCGCGATCTTCCGGATACTCGCGGCGATTCGGTATCGGTACACCAACCACCTCACTAGCATTGGCCGGCGTCATTGCCGACAAAGACAAAGCTAGACAATACGCCCTAGCTGTCAAGATGCCCTAGTGCCCTAGTTGTCAAGTTGCCCTAAATTGCTCGGGTTTAATTCGCCTCGAGCTGCAATGCCAGGTGCGGCGCGAGCTCCGGTTGTGCGATCAGCAACAGCAAGAGTTGTCGGGTCGGTCCGGTGAGATCGCTTTCGCCCTCGAGCCAACGCCTAAACGTGCGGTCGTTCACGTCGACCAGGCGTGCCACCTGGACAGCCGGCAGCTTTAACACTTCAACCGCCGTGTGAGCGATCTCGGAATCTTTCGGTTGTTTCATTCGTTCCCCCATTGAACGGCCATTGCATTGGCAACGCCGGAATAAGTCTCACTCCTCAGCTTCCATCGGTTCGGAGATGGCGGCAATTTGTTTTGTCCGCTCCTAGTTTGATTTCCCCAAATCGGCCTAACTCGGTTTTTCCCCGCGCAATTCGGACACCCGTACCTGCCTAACGCAAACTCGAAAACCACTCCACAGCGGCACGAGTAACGCGGCTCAACAATCTTCGCTGATTTCAGCTTTTTGAGCCCCTTTAACCAAAGATGCGTTTCTTTGCTCGCGTCGTGGCCGAATTGCCAGGGGTATATGATTTGATCCGGCGGACGGATCGCCGTTGAGATTCGCCCTTTGGGGTTTTCGAGAGCTATTCGCGGAATGTTCGCGCCTAACAGCAGCTCCACAAACTCGAGCGCCTCGGCCGTCTTTAGGGAGCGTCCCTCAACTCGCTTGTTCCAATGCAGTCCACTACTGCAAAGAAACGTGCACGGCGGGAACGCGAGCAACATATCCCAACCGGCCGCGAGGTGGTTTCTAACGTCGTCTCGGATGTGCGGCCCCGGTCTATCACTCGGCAGAAAATCACATGAAATCGCGTCGTGCCCCCGAGCGCGAAACGCCTCACGAACGATGCCGGAAAACTCACACGCTACTAGTATTCGCATACGGACACAACTTAGGGCAAGTTGTCCTACCTGTCAATATTGCCCTAGAGGCTTTGCAATGGCAGTCGAGCGGCGCCGTGCTTCCTCTTTGGCCCGTTCTGGTACGCCGCAAAGGGGATGTGGGGTCACTTCGCCGGCCTGCTCGTCGCCGGCATTCTCGTATCGGCCTTTACCTTCGGAATCGCGTCGGTCTTCTTCTGGCTGATTCCGCCGTTCCTAGTAACCAGCCGTTTCGCTGGCCCCTGAACGGGTGAGAGGAGTCAGTTCCAAATCTCCGGAGCGTCGCTGCTCCACGGCGGCCGCCGAGAATTACTGATCATCGCCGTCGACGTGGGCGACGAGGATGCGCTTGAAGTTCTTGTTCGCCAGGTCTCCCGCTTTGGTGAGCACGATCCACGCATACCGTCCCGCGTAGAGCGAGAGGTGCATCGTCAGATCCAGCTGATCGAACTGGCAGTAGTAGCGCCCGGGCGTGCCGCTCCGCTCGACCAGGTCCTTGGAGAGATCGGCGTGCACCGTCGCGCCGCCGGCCGAGAGGGCAATGTGCGCCGTCCAGCCGGTGATGCCGCTCGCCGCTTCGTAATCGCCGGTTGCGGCTGCCGGCTGCGTGACGTCGACCTGGAAGGTGTAGTCACGGCTCAGATCGATCTGCTTCATGGTGTGCCGTCCCAGCGGATGTGAGATGTCGGTGAACTTGAGCCGCGCGCGCGCGACGGTTCCCACCGACTCGAAAATGAGGGGAAGGGGACGATCGAACGCGATGTGAATGGCGACGATCTCGCCGTCGGACGAGAACGCCAGCGGCACCGCCTGGTCGAACGCCGCCGTTACCTGCACCGAGGCAGTCGCCGTCAGGGACAACGGGAGATCTTCGTCGAACTGTGACGCTGTGCCGGGACTCGCGAACGCCTCGAGCGTGAACGGCACCGACTGCGTGAGTACCGCGGTGACCTGCACCGACACGGTGCTGGCGAACGTGAGCGGGACGAGCTGCTCGAGGGACGCCGTGGCTTGCGCCGACGCGGCCGCGCTCAGCGCGAGCGGAAGGAGTTGATCGAACGCCGCGGAGACCTGGACGCTGACCGCACTCGTGAGGCTGAACGGCACCGCGCGATCGAGTGCCGTCGTGACCTGGACGGAGCTGTCCGACGCGAGCGTGAAGGGTACCGCCTGGCTGAACGCGGCCGTGACCTGCACCGATGTGGCCGACGAGAGGGTCAGCGGGAGCGCCTTGTTGAACGCCGCCGCGACCTGCACGCTGGCGGTCGCCGTCAGGCTGAACGGCACCGCCGTGTCCAGGATCGTCGCAATGACCGGCCCGCCCGTCTCCATCACGAGCCAGTCGAAGATCCGATCCATCTGCACGCCGTTGGTCGCCCCGGGCTCGGTGCTCGGGAACCATTCCGGCTGGTTCAGCGCGTGCGGTGCGCCGACGTTGTTCTCCCACCAGGTCATCACGCCGTTGGCGCGCGCGACCTGGACGAGCCCGGGCGGCATCGCGAGCTCGGTCGCGTTCGTCTGCGCGTTGTACGACTGATACCACGGGATCTGCGTGTCATCCGTGCCGTGCGCGACGAGCAGGTGCGGCGGCGACGAATACCCAGCGCGGCCGTCGAGGTGATAGGCCGGACACGCCTTGTTGTACGTGTTCTCGGTGGCGTCCTGCGTCGGACTCCCGGTCATCGGATACGCGGTCGCATCGAAACGCGGCGCGACGCAGAGCGCGTAGGGCAGGGCCCCCGTGCCCACGATGCCCGCGGCTTCCGGACTCGAGGTATTGCACGCCGGGAGCTGCGGCGATCGCGTGATGCCTAACGCGGTGAAGTTCGGATCGACGGCCGCGAAATTGAAATCGCCGAAGAAAATCGCGACCGCGTCGAAGTCCTCCGATTCGCTGGCGTGTCCCTGGGCGGTGTCCCGGGCGTAGGACTTCCCGCTCGAGGGGAAGATGCCGTTGAGCGCGGACGCGCCGGCGGACACGCCTTCGCCCACCACGCGCGACGGGTTGAGTCCATAGAGCGCCGCCAGGGAACCACGGAGGCAGCGCACCGTCCCGTGAATGTCGACGGCGGTGATGAGGCCTGTATACGACGCGTCGTGGCTCGGCTGCCGGAAGTTGGTCGAGACGATCGCACGACCCGCCTCGAGGAGCTTGAGGATCAGCGGGGCCGTGGTGCTGGTGAAGTTCTTGTCGCCGGCGCCGCCGCCATGCATGTGCATCAGCCAGGGGAACGGATTGCCGGCGTTCGCATCGTCCGGCATCAGGACGTCCATCCGATTCACCACGGAGTCGCTCATGGTGATCATGGACGGGACGTTCCAGAAGCGCGCACCCGCGCCGCCCGTGCTCGGAATCAACGTCAGGGTCAGCGCGTTGATCACGCAGGTGTTCGCACCCGTCACCAGCGTCACCGTTCGACTCGGAACCGTGGTGCCCACCGAGGGCGCACTCGAGGCTTTATAGAGCGCGATGCCGCGGTTCCGCACCGCGCTGGCGCTCGAGGTGTTCGCCTGGGCAACCAGCGCATCGGTGCCACCGCCGTCGATCGCCGCCGTGGTCGGGAAGGAATTCGTGACGGCGTTGCTGTCGGTGCCGTAGCCGACAAGCGTGAGCTGCATGGCATTCGGCACGACCGGTATTCCGCCAGCCGCAACGATCGCCGTGCTCCCGGCGCCCGCCATCGTCTGCGTCTCGACGTGGTAGAACGCGGCGGTCTCGTGGCCGTTCTGGACCACGATCATCATCACCGCCCACGGATTGCTCGCGCCGAGCGTAAACGTGATGGCATCCCCGGCGTCGTCCGATTCATCGCCGTTGCTGCTCGCGCCGGCCGTGTACTCCCAGAACGACGTGCCGATGCCCACCTGGCCGAACGTCGTGCGTTGTGTGAAGCTGGGCCCCACCGTCTGCGACGGCGTCGCGGTCGACGCGCACTGAATGCAGATCAGCACGCGATCGCCCGGCCAGAGGTCTGACGGGAGTGTGTCCGAGTAGTCGGCGCCGGTGTTGCTCGAGAAGGTGGTCGTCGTCACGCGGAATTCGGGCGTGCACGTCGCGGCTCCCTTGTTCACCTGGACGTACGACGACAGGGTGAACGGCACCGCCTTGTTGAAGGCCGCGTTGATCTGACCGGTCGCGCTGCCGTCGCTACTGAATCCGAACGGCACCGCCTTGTCGTGCGACGCGGTGACCTGCACGCTGCCGGCGGAGGCGAAGATGAACGCCCCGCCACCTAGCGCCGTGTTGAAGTCCGCCGTGACCTGAACCGACCCAGCACTCGTCAGGCTGAGGGCGAGCGCGAGACTCAAGGCTCCGGTCACTTGCACGGCGCCGGCGGTCGTTAGGCTCAGTGGCACCGGTTTGTCCAATGTCGCTTGGACCGGCGCCATCTCGACAAGAAATCCTGCCCAAGTCGTCGCGGAGACAGATCCCCACGTGATCGTGGTATTCGTCTCCCCGGAATTCCGCGAAGTGAATTCCTGCCCACACGACGGCGTGCTATAGCCGACTTCGCTGTCGGCCGCCCAGCTGTCAGGTGGCGTGAGCGCCGGGGGATTCGTGAGACTCCCAAGGACCGCGAAGCACGCGGAATCGGTGTTGATCGCCTGGCCTAACGTGATCGCTGGTGCGACGCTCGTTCCGCCGCCAGCGCCGTTGTATTGGCGTTCAATCAGCCCACTGCCCGCGACGCGAATCACGGTGATGTTGGCACCGGTCGCGTTATCCCCGGTGCAATCGAAGGTCACCGTCATGCTCGATGCGGCCGCCAACGCGTTCGCGCGGAACAGATACATGCCGTTCCCACCACCACCCCACGCGGCATTTGCCATGCGCGTGAAGGTAAGGCCCTGCGAATCCGTCATCGTCCCCGGAGCGGACCCGACAACGGTCCCCGTAGCGTGGACGATGGCATAGAGCAAATCGCCCGCCGCGGGTGTGAACGAGCCACTCGTATACGAATTCGTGTTCGACGTGCTTCCCGTTTGAACGCCTAACGTGATAGTCGGCATCGGCGCCTATTCGAGGAAGTAGTCGGGGTCGGACGTATCGGTGAATCGCCAGGTGTAGCGGGAGCGGTCGGTGAAGCGGGTGTCGATGTCGCCGGCGTCCGCGAACAGCAGCAACGCCGTTTCCACCACGGGCTGCACGGACACCGTCGACGCGAACGAGAACGGGATTCCCGCGTCGAAGTCGATGCCGATGCCGACGAGCGCGTCCGCGGCGAGTGCAACCGGCAGAGATGCATCAAGGGCGCCCGTGACTTGCGCGCTCGCGGAGCTCGTGACCGCGAACGGCAGTGGTGCGCTGACCGCGGCGGTGACCTGCACACTGGCCGCGATCGCCAGGGCGAGCGGTACCGCCATGAGAAACGCAACGACAACACTATTCTCGATCGACGCAAACGCCGTCAGGTTCAACGGCAGCGCCTTGTTCAGTGCGGCGGAGACGGTCGGAGATGCCGTCGCCGTCAGCGTGAACGGCACCGCTTTGCTGAGCGCGGCGGAGACGGTGGGGGACGCCGTCGCCGTCAGGGCAAACGGCACAGCCTTCGCCAGGGACGCCGTAATCGTCAACGGCGTGCCGCCCTCCGCCGTCAGCGTCAACGGGAGCGCCTTGTTCAGCGCTGCGGTGACCTGGACAGATCCGCTCGAGGAGAATCCCGCGCGCAGCGGGAGCGCCTTGCTGAATGCGCCGGTGACCTGCCCGCTGCCAGTCGCCGAGAATCCGAGGGGCAGCGGCTTGCTCATCGCGCCGTAGAGGATCGCGCCCGGCAATCCGGTGCGCGCGAGCACCCACGCCGGCATCGCGCCGTAGTCCAGGCCGTCGTCCGCGGTGCCCTGGTACGGCGTATCGACGGTGTAATCCCCGATCGAGAACAACGGCATCGCGGCCGCCTGGGACGCCACGAAGCTCGTCGTCGCGGGGTACGTCGTCGCGGTGCTGCCGCCTGGTCGCCGATAGAGGAGATTCTTCCGCCACACGACGCGGTTCGCCGTCGCCAGCGCGGCGTTCCCTTCCGCGACGCTCGAGGCGAGCACGCCGTAGGTGAGCTGCGGGAACACCGAATTCGTGATGTTCAGCCCATCGCAGCTGTAGGAACCTGCGGAGGCGTTCTGCGACAGCGCGAGCAATCCGGTCGCACGCGGTGCGTCGCCGGATCCGCAGGCGATCGTCCAGTGGTCCATCGTCACGTCGACGGGATTGTTCCCGATGATCATGAGATGCCGGCCACCCGCGGGGAGGAAATCGTAGGGCGCGATGTCTAACCGGTCCGCCAGGATAAACCGCGCGTCGACGCGCGTGAGCGGAGAGAGCGGCCACGTGCCGGTGAACGTCTCCTTCCCGATCACGCCGAACACCCCGCACACGTCGACGATGCGCCCGAACCAGAGCGTGATGTCGGAGGACTCGTTATGCGCGCCGCCCTGCGTGCCGTCCCAGACGTTCTTCAGGATCAGCGCCTTGTCCTGGCCTTTCTCGAAGAGGTGACGGAGCACGAAGTCCGTCACCAGCACGCGCCGGCCGCTCTTGCCCTCGCCGACGTTCTTCGCGTTCGCGGCCACCGCGGATCCGTCTTCCGGATAGCTCGAGCTGATCAGCCCGCGCCATTCGATGTCGTCGTTCACCCACGCCGGATCGTCGCTGGGGAGTGGCGAGCCGCCGCCATAGAACCACGGCTCTCCGCCCGCCTGCGCGCGGACATTGATGCCCTTGAACTTCGTGACGCCGTGGTTGAGATAGATCCCCTGCGCGTCGCTGGCATCCGAGCTGTGCCACCCGAGCACGTCGCACCCGATGAGTGCGCACTTATCCACCGCCTGCACCATCGCCCACCGGCGCGCGTCCGTCGACGCGGGATCCACATCAGTGCAGCACTTTCGGAACACGAGCTCCGAACACTTGTTGGCCAGCGTCGTGAGCGTCGACGGCCCGATGTAGCACCACGTCGCGGTCTGGCGGCCCGCGCCGGTGTTGAGCTGCGAGCGCATCCCGGTGATGCGAATCTTCGCCGCCTGATTGGCGTAACTGAACGCGATGCCGTTCGCCACGTTCTGGTTGCGCATCGTGAAGCAATGCGCGGTATCGTTCGCGGCGTCGAAATGCACGCTGTCGGGGGAGAGCAGCGCCCATTCGGTCGTGCGGATCTCGAGGCGATCGCCGAAGTCGTTCACAGGCCAGGTGAACGGGCCCGTCACCGTGAGGCCGGCCTGCACTTCGATCACCGGATTGTGAATCGCTTTTGACGCCGTCACCGCCGCGGTGAGTGCGGCGGACGGATTCGGCGACGACGCCGCAGTGATCGTCGCGACCAGGTTGTAATCCACGCCCAGCACGCCATCGCCTGGCCACACGATGGCGTCGTTGTCCCACACGGTCCCTTTGAACGGGCTGCCGTAGAGAGGGTCCTGCAGTCGATCGAGCCAGCAGCCGTTCGGTAAGAGAGTGCGCGGTTCGGGCAAATACCGACGCGTGGCGAATGGCACCGGCTGGTTCAGGACCGCCGTTGCCATTATCGCCTCCGGCTCGCGTCCGCCGTCACCGCCAGCTCAACCCGCCGTCAGTTCGGCAGGGTGAACTGGAAGGTGTTCACGACCACGGGCTGCGCGGCCGCGATGCTCGTGTTGTCCAGCGTCATGTCACCGCCACCGCCCGTCGCGGTGATCGTGCCATCGATCCGCTTGTCCGTCGACGAGATGCCACCACCATCGCCGGAGCGCTTGATCCGGAAGTGCGCAGCGGTGCCGGTTGCATCTGCCGACGTGTCCGACCACGTCCCGGACTTCGCCATCGCGAGCGACGCGGCCGCGGCCATTGCATCGGCCGGACACGTGATCGAGGCGAGCACCGTCCCCGTCGGCGCCGCGTTGGCGTTCGCCGGCTTGGAGCCGGTCCGAATCTCGAGGATCGCGGAGTCGAAGAACGACTGGCCGGAACCTGAGTTGCCAAACTCGTCGAGGATCGAGTTGGCGAGACCTTCACTGAATCCGAGTGCCATGATGACATTACTCCGGGGTGGGGGCCAGGCGCGCCGCGATGCGCGAACGCAGCTGACCGGTGGCGGCATAGCCAATCGCCGCGAGCGTGGCGTCGATCTCACGGAGCTCCGCCAGGGGCGCCGCTTCGATCGCGAGCGCGATCTCGTGCTTGTGCATGCCAACAACGGGGTGGTGTTGAATCTCAGACATGGTGCTTGCTCCGTTCAGGAGGGTGAGCCGTACAGCAACGGGACAGGGGTCAGGGTGGTTGTAGCTGGCGGGATGACGTGGAGTGCGCGGAGCGTCCACGTGACGATCACGAGCAGGATGAGACCCGTGGCCATGTACCACGCGACCAGCGACGCGCGGTGCAGCACGCGGACGAGCCACGCAGGCTTGACGATCCAGGAGTAGCCTAGATCGAGGATGAAACCGACCGCAAACAATACGACAGCGACGATGAACGTGCGGAGTTCAGCGGACACGGGAGCGGTCCTCCAATCGTTCGAGGCGGGCCTCCAGTTCGGCGGTCTGCGAGCGCAGCTCGTTGATCTGGTAGGCCATAAGGCCGTTACTCTGCACGGCGATTCGAATGTCCTTCAGCTCGGTCGCCGTTTGATCGAACCGCTGGACCATCGTCGCGGCATTCCACACAAAGCCCAGCAGCGCCACCACAATCCCGAACCAGATTTTCATCTCGCTCGAGCGAGAGCTGCTGCGGTCTTCCGCTCGCCGCCGGTACTGGCGCGGGATCAGCGGCTCGGCGGCATTCTCGTCGTCGTTAGGGCTCATGAGCTGTTTTTCCATGGCTCGGATTTGGGCGCTCTGTCGCGCGAGGTTGGCCTCTCGCCGCCGGTCCTGGTCGTCCTCGTGAAGCCGGATCATGCGGACAGTCCGGTGAGGAGCGTGACCAGGTCGTCCGGGCGGGACGACACGGTGAGCTCGGACGCCAGCGGGTTTTTCCAGTCGCGCTCGAGGTCCACCACGCGCGCGCTCACGGTGAACGTGAGGTCGGTGTCCTTCACGTTGGCCGTCTGGCCTAACGACACATCGTCGTAGCGGAAGCTCGAGGGATCCCATTGGCCCAGATCCGCAAAGGTGAGGCGATAGATCGCCGGCACGGTCGAGTAGCGCGTGAGGTACCGATTCGCGACCGCCATCAGTCGCGTCGGATTGGAGCCCTCCACAAACGGCTGGGCGGATGCCGTGAAGGAGATCTGCGCGGCGTCGACGTAGAAGTCGTCTGAGCCGCCGCCCGCGGTGTTGACGATGACCTGGAAGGTGCGGAGCGCGCCGCCCATGGTGGTGAGCGTCTCCGTGAAGTCGTGTCGCACCCACTGGCCGGTTGGGAACGACGAGAGGGTGGTCGTCTCCTTCGTGGCCCCGTCGCGCTTGAAGAGAATCGACGCGTTGGTCGCGGTCGTGACGTACACCCAGCACGACCAGGTCACGGCCGTCACGCCGTTCGGCACCCAGATAGTGACCAGGCCCCCGGTGACGGAGGCGACGGCGCCGATGAACTGGCACCGCAACGACTGACCGCCGTATTGCCAGAGCCCCGCCGTCGTCGTCTTGGTGAACGTCGCGCCCACGCCGGCCGTGGTCCATCCGGTCGGATCTGACCCGGGCCACACCCGCATCGCCGGATTCCCCACGATGTTCGACGTCGCATCGAGCGCGGGCGCGCGAATCACTTGAATGGGGCCCGCGGTCGCCGGCGCCTTGCGCATCCGGATCAGGTCCGTCCCCGCGGAGTCGACCGCCAGGCGATACCACCGACCAGTCGTGATGTTCGCGGCGCTCGCAACGACGAAGGTGCCGACCGCGAGGGAGGACGAAATGAGCTGGCGCGCGCCGGCGTCGTCGTACAGGTACAACCCGTCGAATTGCCCGTCGAAAGCGATTATCGGACCACCCACCACGGGCTGCTGCACCGTCAGCGTGGTCCCGCTCTTGTTCGTGACCTCGAGGAACGCCCGCGCCATCGTGGAATCCCCGTTGCCTAGCGGGACGACTTCCAGCGCGTAGCCATCGCGATCGCGGAGCCGCGACGTGCCGAGCAGGTTCTTCGCCGTCCGCACGTCCAACGCGGTCGCACTCCCGCCGATCGTTGACACGATGTCGAGGTAGTAGCCGGTGGTCCCGTTCCGCCGGAAATCGAGCTCCGCGTTGACGCCCTGGGCGCGAATGGCGGCGACGAGCTCCCGCAACGCCTGCAGCGGCATCCAGCCCATCGGCGTGAGGTTCACGGGGATCGTCGGCGTGATCGTGCCGGCGGCCCAGTAGCCCGGACAGAACGTGAGGATCTTCGTCACCACGTCCGCCGGCGTCAGCGCCTTGTATTCGAGAGCGACGGTCGTGATCAGCGACGTCGTACTCGAGAGGATGGCCGCACCCGTCGCCAGTTCCAACAGCGGCGTGGAGAGCACCGCGGTGACGACGCGATCGCGACGCGACTCGTCCTGCAGCGATCGGATGCGCCACTCCGTGAACGTTCCATCGGTGAAGAGCAGGCGCAGCACGCTACCGACGGCGAGCGACGCATACGCCGCAGCATCCTTGGCAATGACGAGCGTCCCGTCGTCCTCGCGCGTGGTGCGCTCGACCGTCCGGAGCGACGTGATGTGGTCGAGCGGCAGCACGGCCAGGCGCACGCCTCCGGCGCACTGGTAGTTGTCCCACAGTTCACAGCGCTGCAGGGTCGCCATCAGACGTTCAGTCCGCGCATCTGCGCGAGCGTGCGCGCGCCGGATGCGATGAGGATCTTCCGGATCCCGGCGTCGATCGCCGCGGAGGACTCACTGCCGATCAGCAGCGTGTTGCTATCCCAGGCGGAGAGCGCCGCGACGGTGGACGAGTACGAGCTGAAGCCACTTCCGACGTCGACGCGGCACTTGGGCGCGCTGGGGAATCCCGTCCACTGCGCACAGACATCGAAGAACGCCGTCGCGGGAACGGTCTGAAACGCCACGAATCCGGAACCCGCCTGCATGACGCTCGCGTTCACGCGCTGGTTCGCCGGATTGTATTCCAGAGCCCATCGCCCGTTACTCACCGTCGTCGGCTGTCCGACGATCGGCATGCTCGTCGCCCAACCTGTGGAGAGTCCGGCCCAGTTCGGCCGTGCGACGCGCACATAGACGGTGAAATCCGCGACCGGAATCGTCACCGACGCCGTCAGCTGATCCACGTTCGCGGTCACCGTTCCCGTCGTCGTCTTCACATAGCTGGACGGGTTGACCTTGTTTTCGACCTGCACGCCACCGAGGTACACGGTCCCGGTGGGCGTGTCCGTCAGCCCGGTGATCGCGGCGGGATAGAAGGCAACCTGGTTCGTGTTGGCGGCTGTGGCACTCGTCGTTTGCACGAGGATTCGGTAGACGCCGTTCGCACAGGCGATCTGGCCGATGTACGTGCCGACTTCCATCGTGATCACCGGCACGCCGCCGCTCCAGGTGATGAAGCCCCGCGCGCGATCGGCGCCGGCGGTGGTATCGCGCAGCTGAAACGCCGTCGACGTGCTGGTGCCCTGCGCGACAAAGAAGCTGAAGGCCTTCACCTCGTTCCCCGTCAGCGTCACCGTCTGCGTGTAGCCCTCGAGGACGCCGGCGTCGTTGTCGCCGAGCAGGTCCAGCGCGAGACTGCCGCACGCGAGCGCGGCCGCGGTGCGCGTGGGCGTGCCGACCGCGGACCACGTCGTCCCGAAGTTCTCCGACTGCAGGCAGAGATTCGTCGCCGGCGACTGCGCGTCATACACCGGCTCGTACGTCGACTCCGCGCTGTTGTACTGCGCCGCCCACGGCACCTGGGAATGGGCGAGCGTGACGACGCGCCCTACCGAGTCCAGCACCGTCCGGCCGGTGGCGCGCGTGAACGTCAGCACATGGCCCGTCACCGTGGCCATGCTCAGATCGTCGACGCCAAACGCGAACAGCAAGCCGCTGGCACGCTCGCGGTTGCGGCGGAAGGCGCGGGACGGGAAGGGGAAGCTGGGCATCAGAGCCACCGCCTCGCGCCCAGGTATTGTCCGGAGGGAGAGCCCGCGGAGCCGGAGCAGCTCAAGAGCGGATAGCTGCCGTTGAGCGGATCGCCGTCCATGGGATCGAGCGCGAAGAAGTCGCCGGACGCGAGGGCGGCGATGGCGTTGGACGCCACACCGGACGCGTACAGCGTCGCCGTCGCGCGATCGAGATCGATCTCGAGGTAGTGCGTCCCAGCGGTGAGCGTGAGTCCCGTGAACGTCATCGCCTGCAGGGGGACCGCGGCGGCGTTGTAGTACGTGAGCACCGGGTTCGTGACGTTGGCCGACCACGCCGGCGCGGCGATCCGGATGATCCCGCCTGAGGGTGCCGTGCCTAACGGGACCGTCGCCGGCGTGCTGGTGAATCCGACGACCTGCGCGCTGACGTCACGCCAGGTGGGATCCGGACAGAGGAAATCCATCGTCACGCCACTGATCGTCGCGACCAGCGGGTGCCCCCGCGGCACGATGTCACACGCGACACACACGGCATCGATCGCGATCGGCGCGGTGACATCGTCGTCCGTGATGATCGTCACGAGCGCCCCGTAGACGAGCGCCTTGAGCGCGCGCTCCGCGGCGAGCCGCGACGCGACCGTGCGCGCGAGCGGATTAATTACGCTCGTGATCCGGAGCGTCCTCGGGGCGACCGTGGGATCCGCGGCGACGACGACGCCCTGGCGGCCGGGGACGGCGAGCGTGGGGAATTCGCGCGTCGGTCCGGACAGCCAGTTACCCACCTCCATCGTGTAGCCGTCGATGGCGGCGAGGTCGGTCCCGTTGGCGTAGACGGCCCAGGTCATATGTTCGTCGTCGCGGAACCGGGGACGCCTAACGCGGTCAGCTGCGCCATGTAGCGTTTCCCCATCGTCTGCATAACGATGGTCGCCACATGCTCCGCCAGATGTTCGCCTGATTCGCCGGGCTGCTGAGTGATCGCAAAGTTGTTTATGACGTCACCCGTTATCGTCGTAACGCTGGCCCCGTTCGTCTGCCCCTGACCCAACCCCGCGATCGCCTCCTGCAGTCGCGGGCCCACGATGGCCGACGTGCCGGATCCGATGCCCCCCGGATTGATGGCGGGCGGTGAGAGGTTCGGCAGCGCAGCCAGCCCAGTCGCGCTGGAGAGCAGTGGCAAGAGCGTCTCGATCAGCTGCAGGAACTGCGGCCCGCTCACGCCTATGTCCGTGGCCGAGAGCGTACCAGCGTTCAGCTGCGAGAAGAGCGCCTGGAGTTTCTTTGTGGCGGCCGCGCGCCCTTCTGGGGTGTTAAGGTCCACGCCCTCGAGCGCTTTCGCAAACGCTGGAGATGACTTCTTCGCCAGCTCGACAAATTGTTGCAGCTGCTGGTTGTCGGTGAGCCCGAGCACGTCCTTCGACTTGGTGATGAAATCGAACTGGCCTGAAAAGTCCTGGCCGAACTGACCGAACTCCGTTCGTTTCAGCCCCTCCTGCAGGGCGAGGACGTCTTGGAAGAAGGTCCCGGCGTTCGCCGCGGCCATGTCGCGACCGAAGATTTCCTTGAAGAGAGCACGCGCCTCCGAGACGGAGATCCCGTTGGCCTGGAGCGCCTTTTCAAAGGCCTCCTTCGCGAACTTGTCCGCCTCGCCTGGTCCTTTACCTGCCGCGCGCGCCGTCGCGCGCGCATCGATTGCCTTTTGCACCGCGTCCTCGACGCCGGCGAACGTCTTGCCGCTCTCGCGCAGATTGAGGTTTCCGACTTCCCGCGTCAGGCGCATGAGCGCCTCACTATTGACCCTGAAGGCCGCCAGGCGTGCTTTCTCCGTGGCGCTCGTTCCGATTCCCGCGATCGCATTGGCGAGAGAGCCTACAAGCTCGATGATGCCCCCGAGCTTGTCGCCGCCGGCGATCTTGCCAACCGCCTCGGTCATGCCCAGCACGGCACTCAACGCCGTCTGCCCTTCGTCGCTCAGCAACCCCATCGCATGCGCGCCTTCGACAAGCCCGCGTGCAAGCGCGATCGCACCATCGACGTTCTGCAGGAAATTGCCGTGCTGCTCCTCCAGGAGCGCGTTCAACTCCTGGACGCCCTTCTTGTGCTTGATTGTGAAGTCACTAAGCTGCGCCGGCAGGGGCAACAGCTCGCGGTGCTTGGTGGTCACCTTCTCTACTTCGCCGGCGATCGCGTTCCAGTTGACCTTCTGCTTCGCGAGCTCCTTGTTCATCTCCTCTTCGGAGCGCGTCAGGAGGATGTTGGTATCGCGAACCAGCAGCTCCTTCTTCTCGGCTTCCTCCTTGGCGACCTTCTCGCGTTCCTTCTTGCCCGCCGCCGCCGCTTCGGTCCGATCACGCTCGCCGGCGGCATACAACCCGGTCATCTGCGCAGTGTGCTCGCGGCCCATGCGCTCGACACTTTTCTGGTAGTCAGCCTCGACGTTCTGCGTTTTCTTGAAACCAGCTTCAGCGGCTCTCGGTAAATCGAGGCCTAACGAGATCAGGAAGTGATTGAGCCGGACTGCGGCCCTGTCCATGCCCTGGCCGAACTCAACGATCTTCGCGAGGAATTGGCCAAACGACGTGACGCCCCGTGCAATCCCAGACACGAGTGCGCCGATTTCGTCCTCGTTCTTCACGACCCACCCCTGCAGGTCGACCAGCGCCTTGACAACGAGGTTTGTCACCTCTTCCATCGCGCCGCTTGAGAGCATCGCGGTGCCCACGGCTTCCTTGAATTCCCCCCACTCGTTGCTGATGCGCGCGACGGATCCCTCAAATGTCCTTGCCTCGCCTTCAGCGAATCCACCGAACTGCTGGCGTGCAGCTTCGAGCACCGACGTCGCGTCTTTGCCGGCAATGCCCATCTTATTGAACGCCGTCACGTTGCCGTTCATCGCCTTGCCGACGGCGGTCGCTGCGTCCTCGAGCGGGATCTGCGCGAACGCCGCGAGGTCCGTGGCAAGTCCGAGATTCTTCAACGAGCCGCTGACGTCGCCGCTGATTCCGATCATGTTGGTGAGCGCGGCACGCAAGTCGTCGTCGGTGTGCTTCGTCAGCCGGACGAACTTCGTGATGATGCTCTCGATCTCCGGTTGCATCGACCGGAAATCCCCCCCTGCGTTCAGGACCGCGGTGCCTAACCGTTTCATCCCGGTTTCGGCTTTCCCGGCCTCCTCAAGCGCTGACTTGAAGAACTGGCCTAACGCGACCGCCGCTGCGCTCGCCGCGAGCCCCTTGAGCAGGCTGGTCGCGGAGCCGACGAATCCGCCTAACGCGGTGTTCGACTTCGCCAGCTCCGCGTCGAGCTTGGAGTTATCCCCGCCAATTATTACCCGAACCTCGGGTGCAGGCATCAGCCGGCCTCCGTCGGAAACGCGAGCGCGATCTCCGCGTCATTGGTGCGCTGCCAGGCGGCGAGCTGCTCTTCCGGGCGCGGCTGCGCGTGCTGGACGGCGCGGCTCAGCGTGAGGCGCTCCCAAGCCAGGAGCGACTGCATCGTGCGCCAGGCGTCGAGGCCCACGAAGAACGGGACGTAGCCGTCAACGGTGGCCCAGCGGGCGGGATTGAAATACCACGCCGCGCCGAAGTAGCGCTCGCATTGCGCTGCCACCAGCGCCAGCGGCAGGGGCGCGTTCTTCTCCTGCGCGTCACCTCGGATGTTCTGGTCGACTAGCTCGTCCCATTCGTCGCGGGCGTGGTCGGTGGCACGCCCGCCAGGCATGGAAAAAAATCGACCATGGCCTGACGCGCGGCGTCGGGAAATTCGCGCGCCATCTTGCGGAACAGCTTCACCGGATCGCCGCGCCAGCGGTACGAGAGACGCCAGGGGAAGGCATGCCGCAGCAGCTCCGCCGTCAGGTCCCACCCTTCGGCGGGTCCGGCGCCTAACAACTTCTGTTGGTAGGCGATGACGACGGGCAGCGAGACCGGCCGCGCGGTCCACGACCGCCCGTCGATTTCCAGCTGCCAGGTGCGCCGCGCGGCATGCCATGAGGTCAGCGAAAAACTCATGCGTTAGTTGAAGAGGACCGACATGTCGTCGAGCGCGATCGGCGTCGACGCAGACGGACGGAACGTGAGCTCCCAGCACGCCACGCGACCGACCGCCGACGGCTGGACGTTGAAGAGCTGCGCGTTCGAGAACGTGTGCTTCCACTTGTTGTACTGCGTCGAGCCGAACTGCAGGCTCACCGTGATCTTCGTGGCCGCCTCGCGGAGCCTGATCGGATCGAGTCCCGCGGAGGTGTGGTACGGCGATCCCACGAAGGCGGTGTCTTCCACCGTCAGGATCAACTCCGGATTGTAGCCGCCGCCGATGAAGCCTTCGTGACCGGTACCGCTCGTGAGCGCGACGCGCGGCTCGAGCGCGCGCCCGAGCTTGAAGCTGCCGGAGTACATCACCGCGTTCGTCGTGAAGGAGCCCACGACGAGCGTCACGCCGTTCGCGTTTGGCGGATCGACCGAGTTGTTCGGATACGTGATCGACGGAAGCGACACATCCGTGACGTCGCCATTCGCCTTCGCCTTGACCGTGAACGTGTGCGTGGGCGGCCCCGGATTCGAAAACTCGTAGCTCCAATCCGCCATCGCATCCATGAGTGGCCAGAGCTCGCCGCGCGCGTACAGCGCCACGCTCGCGGTCTCTTGTGCCGCAGTCACCGAGGCGGGCGCGTACGTCCAGGATTCGGATCCGGACGTGGTGACGCTGGTGCCGGAGAATCCCGCGATGCGCAGGAGGATGTCGGCGAGCGCCGGCTTCACAGACGCGGAGTACGCCGCGCCAGCACCCTTGAACCTGACGGGCAGCGCGCCGGTGAAACTCTTCCCGCCTGGCTGGGAGAGCGGGAGGTTCCCGAGGTTCCCGGGATTGACGCCGACGTGGCCGTCAAACGCGTAGTCGATCGAGAACGGCGCGCCGACATTGCGATCGGCGTAGGAGAGCAGCAACCCGTCCGAGGTGGTCGTGAGCGAGATAGCCGTCCCGCCTGCCGTCTGAATCTTCATGAGGCAGCCCAGAACGTTGATCAGCTTCGCGGCAGCAGGCATGGGCGTGTCCGGTTAGGCGATGAGGTCGCGACAACGAATGGCCACGCGCAGCTGTGCCGTGGCGACGTTCGACTTCAGTTCTTCCTGCGCGCGCACCGACGTGATCGACTGGATGTGCTGCAGCTGCACGTTGTTGCGGCTGACGGCAGCGAGCGCCGCCGGAATGTTCGGATCGAAAAGCGTCTCGAGGACCTTGAGCAGCGCGCGCAGGGTGTAGTCCAGGTCACGCAGCGCGGCGGAGGGGGAGGCGTTCCGCACGATCACCGTGAGGATCACCGGGACGTCCGCGTCGTGCGTGTACGTCGCCGCCTGGCCGTCGGCGGAGAGCAGATCTTCCGCGGTGACGTGCACGGCGAAGTCCACGTCCTCCGGCAGCCGATGGATCGCGGCGTTGTCGCTGGCGACCGTGCCCCGGGTGTCGTCGGCGATCTGCCACGGCCCCGCCGGCGCGACATCACTGCCGTCGTAGCTGAACGTCGCGAGCACCGCCGCGAGGCCGTACGTCGCAACGGACAGCCAGTCCGACACCGCGCGCTTCGCCTCGAGGATCATGGAACCTCCGCGAGGAAGTACTGCGTGAGGACGCCGTCCTCGATCCGACGGGAATCGCGGATCTTGTACGTGGTGCCCGCGACGATGATGGAGCTGTGCCGCTGGACCGCGGCGACGAACGCATCGGTGGGGAGCGTGAGAATCCTTTCTGGGCGGAGCTCCGTCTGGCCGGAGGCGTTGAGGATCTCCACATCCTTCAGGGACAACGGCCCACGTGACGTCTCGACCCCATACCGGACGTCGACGGCGTTCGGCGCTCGGCGGCAGAGCGCGGTCGCGTGGCGCGTGAAGATGTTGCTCACGAGCGTCGCCGCCGCGAGACGGGTTTCTGGTCGACCACGGGATCCGCGTGGTGAATCTGCGGATCCGCGTTGATGACCATCGCAGCTGGCGGGGGGGGGGCGTCGCCGATGAAGACTGCATCAGCCCAGCCGTGCACGAACATGTGCGCGTCCCGAGGCGACAGGTCGAGAACTTCACCGGGTTCGACCTGTCGCCCTTCCCACACGGTGCCGCGCACCATTCGAACGCGCGTCACGACCTAGAGCGTGACGTCGACGCCGACGGTGAAGCTCTTCGGGTGACGAATGCCGACGTCGACCATGGCATTCGCGACCACCTGAATCATCCCCTGCGTCTGGTAGATGTAGGGGTTGACCAGGATGTCGAGCGCATCGCCCCACGTCCCGATGATGAGCTCCTGCCAGTTCCCGAAGATCACGCCATGGCACACGGTGGTGCTCGTGCCCTTCGTCAGGTTCGACGGGACCTGATTCGTGGCGAAGCCATCGTAGCCGTTCAGCTGGTTCGACTCGCCCCAGATGTACTGCGAACCGTTGACGGTGTTCTTGAGGATCCCCTTCAGCGATCCGCGGACGCCGGGTGTCGTCAGGAACGCGAGTCGGCCGCGCGCCGCGTTGTTTGTGGCCTGCGTCGTCTCGAACTCGACGATCTTTGCCCACGTGAGCGGGCCACCGTTCGAACCGATCGTGACCGTGCCGATGCCGGACGTGGTGAGGATGCCCGTCGGCTGCGACGTGCCGGTGCCGGCAATCGCGGCCGCGTCGATGCCGATCGCGGCGATGCGTGCCTGGTCCTCGCGCACCATCTGCTCAACGGAGAACGAGGACTGCAGGAGGAACTGCTTGGAGTACGCGGTCGCGCCGTAGCCCGTCTTCGGCGCCATCGTGAACGAATCGAACGTCGCGGCGGTGAGCGACTTCGCCGTCGACGGGTTCTCCCCTTCCCACGTCCAGGTGTTCGCCGTGATCTGTCGCGGGAACTTGACGTCGCCGGTGAGGCCCGACAACGACTTGGCGCCCATCTGCATCACGAGCGTTTCGTTGCGCAGGATCTCCACGAGGTCCTGCACGTTGGTCGGGACACCAACGCCGCCTAACGACGCCGTGCCCACGACGCCACCCGTCACGGCCGCGCGCAGGTGCGCCGCCGCCTCACGGTCCGCCGATAGGGTCATCGGAATCCACATCCCCGTCGGCTCCTGCTTCAGGCGCTTCGCGATCTCCTGAGAGACCTCGAATTCAAACCCGGCGAGTTCGCGAGCACCGTGCTCACCCGTCTGGAGCCCAGCCATGGCGGCGACGGCACGCGCCAGCGAGTACTGCTTCTGCTCCTTCTGCGTCAGCTCAATGCGTCCAGCCGGCACCGGCGCCTGGGCGCGCTTCACGTTCTCCGCGATGCACAGTTCCGCGAAGGCCGACGGGGCCAGGTCGCGCACAAGTGCGTCGGACAGCAGATCTTCGCGTCCGCTCAGCTTCGCGATGTTCCCAAGCTCGGCGAACCGTGCTTTCCGCTCCGCGTCGTAATCTCGCGTGACGCCAACGGCCGAGGCCGGGGCGGGCGCGGTGTTGCCCTGCACTGTGGTGTCCATAGTGGCCTCACGACCGTTGGGGGATGCAGAGGGAGACTTGCCTAACGCGGCGCGCCCCTCGAACGCGCTGCGTGCGATGCCGACGTCGTAGTCCGCCGGCACGGCCACGGAACTGGTTTCATACAACCGCCAGCCCGTGTATCTGCGGGTGGGGATCTTGTCGTCCTTCTGCGAGATGACGGTGTAGTTCTGGCCCGGGTCGTAGCCGATCGACACCTTCTTCCGGATGCCACCGCGGATGTCCTTCTCGACCCACTCGGCGTCGGGATGATTGCCCATCGAGGCGAAGCCGCGGAGCTTGCGATCCTTGCCTAACGTGATGTCATCGACGAGGCCGATCTGCACGCGCGTCGAATGATCCAGGAGGAACGGCACGCCGTCGCGCGCATAGGTGAGGTCGACGGAGCCGGGGGAGTGATCGAGGACTTCGTAATAGCGCTCCCCGGTCCACCAGTCGTAGCGCAGCACCGGCGCTTCACTCGACATCGCGATCGCGATGCGTTTCTCGCTGGCCCCATCCGCACGCGCTTCGACGGGCTCCGTCTCGAGGAGCATTTCGCGGTGCAGCAGTTGCGTCGCCAGGTCGGTCATAAGCTCCTCACCACGCGCAGTCCGCGCGCATTGGAATCGTCCTCCGACGAAGTCGCCGCCTTCCCCTTCTCATCGTCGTCGTCGTCCGTGACGGGTTGGCCGGCCGCCGAAGTCCGCGGCGGGTCGACGTTGAGACCTTTCTCGGTGGCGTACTCCTGCTCTTCCTCGAGGTTGTCCCACGTCTTCCAGAGATCGCCGCCTTCCGCGGCCTTGATCTCGGCGCGCGAGTCGAGACCTAACGCGACTCTCTTCTCGTGCGTCTGGACATCCTTGAGCGGATCGACGGAGAGCCAGCGCCGCGGGTGCCACTCGACGCGGTTGACGCGCTCGGCGTCGTACTGGGCGCCGGCGATCTGG
>WBZR01001061.1_pt1 | contig 37624 bp, 37 predicted proteins | sample 5204231 | NCBI WGS metagenome assembly WBZR01 (sample SAMN12412403, study PRJNA552823) | activated sludge metagenome | isolation source: activated sludge from anammox sidestream of wastewater treatment plant... | place: USA: Virginia | collected 2017-08 | reverse complement strand
TAATCGGGTCAAGCGAGGTCGTGAACTCCGTCATTCGATCGGCGAGTGGCGGCGGGTGCTGGATGCCCTTGTCGGACAGTACAGAAATTTTGCTATGGATGTTCATTGTGTTGTTTCCTCTCTATGCTTCTGAGCCGCGCGTCGCTCAGGCTCCGAGCTTGATCTGGATGTTGAGCCACTCGTCGACGTGGGCGGTATCGCCGGGCGGTACGACGGTGGTCGAATCGAGCTGATCGATGATTGCCGGGCCTTTGATCGTGATGCCGGCCGGCAGATCACCGCGATCATAGAGGTTCGTGGTCAACGCTTTCGTCTGACCGTGGAACCACACTTCGCGCGTGCCCTTGGGCTTCGCCTGGGCATTTTTATCGATCTTGACCTTCGGGAAAGAAGGCTTGGGCGTGACGCCGACCGCGCGAACCGTGAGGCGGTAGATCTCAACCGGGAAGTCATCGCGGCGGAAGTTGTGGAGCTTGTCGTATTCGTCGTGGAAGATCGCGATCGCCTCGTCCATCGACTTGATCTGGCTGGCAACCGGAACCGCCAGCGAACGCCACTGACCGCGATAGCGCATGTCCACGAAACGCTGGAACGTCATGTCCTTCTCGGCAACGCCGTCATGCTCCAGTCGCGCACGTCCCTCGGCCTCGATTTTCCTGAAGCTTGCCTCGATGTCGGCCAGATCGGCCTGAGCGGCATCCTTGAAGAACATCTGGGTGACGTCGTGCTGAACATCGACGAGCACGCAGCCGACCGCCGAGGTCACACCGGGGTTCGGGGGAACCACCACCACCGGAATGTTGAGTTCGCGCGCGATATCCGCTCCGTGCAGGGGACCGGCCCCACCGAATGCGACCAGCGCGAAGTCGCGCGGATCGTGGCCCCGCGCGATCGAGATCAGGCGAACCGCGTCAGCCATGTTAGCGTTCGCGACCCGAAGCGTGGCGAGCGATGCCTCGATCAGGTTAAGTCCGAGCGGCTCGGCAATCTTCTTCATCGCCGTAACCGCGGCATCGCGATCGAGCTTCTTAGCACCGCCGGCCAGTTCGCCGCCGACGCGCCCTAGAATGATGTTCGCATCGGTGTTGGTCGGTTCGGTTCCGCCGGCCTTGTAGCAGGCAGGACCGGGCACCGAGCCGGCCGACTGCGGGCCATTGCGCAGGGCACCCGCCTTGTCGAGCCAGGAGATCGAGCCGCCGCCCGCGCCGATGGTCAGAACCTCGATCGACGGGAAACAGATCGGGTGGCCCCATTCGACCTCCCACTTGTCGGTCATCCGCAGGTTGCCGTTTTCTGCGAGCGAGATGTCGGCGGATGTTCCGCCCATATCCAGACCGATGGCATTCTGGTAGCCGCACAGACCAGCGAAATATCTGCTGGCGATGGCGCCGGCCGCGATTCCCGAGGCCGCGAGACGCGCCGCATATTTCTCGGCATTCGCCGGAGTCATCACGCCGCCGCCGGAATGCAGAAGCAGCACGTCGGCCTCATAACCGGCCTCGGTTGTCCGGCGGTCGAGATCGCGCGCATAGGGGCGGATGATCGGAGCCAGGATCGTATTGGCGACGGTCGTGGAGAAGCGGTCGTCCTCGAAGATCTCCGGATGCGTTTCGTGCGAGGTCGTGACCGCGACATCCGGCCCGAGCACCTCGGTGAGGATATCCGCCATTCGCCGTTCATGAGCGCCGTTGATATAGGCGTTGATGAAGCACACCGCGACCGCCGAGACACCCCGCTTCTTCAGGATCCGCGCCACCTCGCGAGCCTCGTCCTCGTTGAACGGCTCGATGACTTCGCCACGATAATTGATGCGCTCGGTCACCGTGAAACGATCGCGCCGGCGGACGTAGGGCGGGCTGCCTTCCTTATAGGCATCCCAAGGGTCTTCTCTGGTGGCGCGTCCGATCTCGAGGACATCGCGAAAGCCCTTGGTCGTCACCATTGCCGCCGGCTTGAAGTTGCGCGTGATCAGCGCATTCGTGGCGGTCGTCGTTCCGTGGGTGAACAGTTCTACGTCGCGCCATTCAACGTTAGCCGCGGCGGCCCCGTTCATGATTGCGTCGATCGGATTGGGGGTGCTCGGAACCTTGGCGACGGTTTGGTTGCCGTTGGAGTCAAGAACGAAAATGTCGGTAAACGTTCCGCCGACGTCGATGGCCAGCCGGACGCGTGATTTATTCGGCGCAGAAGCAGTTTCCGTTCCGTCCATACTCATTGGGTTTTCTCCCTTTAAATGCTTGATTTGGCACACCACACCATTCACAGAAACGTTGCGTTCTGCGTGCTTTTGAAAAACCTGGAATTTCAATCAATCGGTACTCAATTCCGACTGGCGTTATTCCAAACTTCCTGATGTGCGGATTTCTCGAACGGACGCCTTCGGCCGCATTTCGATGGCGCAAAACACAAAAAGCCCCGCAGGTTTCCCTACAGAGCCTCTTTGCCCATATATATTCATCGCATCCTTGCGATGAGATAATCCTATGTCATACAGCAAAAAACGAGTCAATAATATTTCGCTATGATGCGGGTGTTTTTTTCTATCAAAGCTGCAATGCAATATTGCAACGCGGAATTATTATGCAGCGCACTTCTGGAGTGCAATTTCCAGTTGCATTCTTTATTGTTAGCAATACCGCATATTCTTGGAATAAAATCGAAGGTGCATTGTCAAAATGATGCGAACCGAAAACGCCATCGAATCAACGCGGCCCAGTCGCCAATTCACTGCGGACCATGGCCGCACCGTCTCGCCGGCGCGTAAAAATCAATTCTCGCCGCGCCTCGCGATACGATCGCTCAGCTCTTCATGGATTGGCGCGACGGCAATCGCGCTCAATTGCTTGGTAAAAGATTGAGCATGTTGTTGGCTCGTATCACCGATTCGGCGATTTCCTCGATGGTGGTGCGATTGTTCATCGCTTGCTCGCGGAGCGTGCTGTAAGCGATCTCCTCAGACACCTTATTGGCCGCCATCAGGATCAATTTCGCCTTATCGATATTGCGTTGCGCCCGGAGCTTTGAGTTCAGGCGATTGATGCGGAGCCGGAGACGCGCCTCGCGACGATGATTGTTGACACTGAGCATTACGCTTGAAAGAATACCTAGGGGTTGCAGAGGGAGGCCAATGGCCGCCTGGGCACGAAGACGAAGCATTTTTTCAACGACGATGGGATTTTCGTAATCCACGATAGCTATGAGAACTGCATGCGGGTCGTCGGCATTCCAATTCAACGTGATGTTGTCCTCGACGAGGGGGCGGGTCGCAACGAAGACGATATCGATATCCTGCGGAATCTGCTCCGGCGGCGGCCAGTTCCTGCGAACGAGGCATCCGATGCGATTGAGATGCTGCCAAAGCTCGTCGCCCTCACAACTCTCGGGCTGAAGAAGCAGCACGCGCAGCTTCCGAAGATCCTTGACGACGATCGGATCCATCTGGTCGTCGGGCTGGGAACGAGACGAAGGAATTATCATGGTGTCGGTCCTCGCCGTGTGGACCACGGGTGGGTGCACTGAGATCGGCTTTCATGGAGCGACATCATGTGGAACCCGATGTTCGGCCAATGCTATAGATAGGCCGCGACCGATCGATCATCCTGAGGCGCCCGATGGAAGCTGGCGAGATAGGGATCCGGTGCTATTCGCCCGTATGTCGCCACGATATCGAACTGACCGTCATCCCGCGCGCGTCCTATCTTCGGCCAAACGTGGGCATGGGCACTCGATGGATCGAGCCTAATGCGCCCTTGCGGCGCGTTGAATTCGGTTCCGAGAACGGCGGCGCGAACGTCATCGACGTTGTCCGAGTTGACCGCACGGAGCGCCTCCGCGATCATCAACACCTGAACATATGCCGCTTCCCAGCACATATTCGTTACCACCGGCCCACCCACCTTACGCCTATATCTTTCAAGACAGAAGGCGTTTTGGGGGCTCTCGTGTGATTGGAAATAGGCTGCCGACGTTATATGACCGGCTCCGACGTCGTAACCCATTGCCTGGATATCGGCTTCACTGGTGGTCAGGCTGGCGATCGGCATCACTTTTGACGACAGCCCGGCCTCGGCAAACGCCTGATAAAAGCGAACGATGCTTTCACCGACGAAATTGCAGAAAATAACATCAGGCTGGCGGAATTTTATATCTTTTATGAGGCCGGAAATATCTTTGCGCGAGGCATCGAGCTTGAGATAGGCGCGCCCGGCGATCTCGCCGCCTTCCTGCAGCACCATTTCCGTCATGATGCGATCGGATTCGCGCGGCCAGATATAATCCGAACCGACCATGTAGAACCGCTTTCCGACATGGCGCAGCAGGTATTCTCCTAATTGAAAGCTGTTCTGATTCGGCACCGCTCCGAAGTAGATGGCATTGCGCGAATATTCGAAGCCTTCATATTGGGCAGGGTAGCAAAGCAGCGCGTTCTGGCGATCGACCGCACGCAGCGCCGCCTTGCGGGAGCTCGACATGTAACAGCCGAAGATGATCTTGACGCCGTGCTCGGTAAGAAGCTTCCGGGCGAGAAAATGGTAAGCTGTTAAATCTCCGGCCGGGTCGAGATGAATGGGAACGAGCTCATGCCCATTTATTCCTCCCGCAGCGTTGACCTCGTCGATGGCGAATAGCGTGGCATCTGCCATGCTGCTTTCCATGACTGACGTCAGGCCAGTTCTGGAAAACAGAACACCGACTTTTATCGGTCTATCGAACAAGCCCATCCTCCATCGATCCCAGCAAACACCAGACGCGTCATTTGGAAACGCAAAAAGGCGCTCTATGCAGCATAGTCTGCACGAGAGCGCCTTTGCTCGTTCGATAACCTCGACGTTATCTGGGAAAAGTATGGCGGGACGCGATTCGTATGTCAACTTGTTTTGGGTCGGATCGTCGCACCATCGCGTTGCGGCGAATCAAACAGCGTTCGAATGACGAATGCGGCATGCGGGGACTTAAGGGTCTGTCGGTTCAGATGAAAATATAGTCGCGATACGATGATGCGAGCGGCCGGCCCCATCAAAGAACACGACGCATCCGAGCGCGATCTGATGAGCGGCCGCACGCAAAAAAAACGGTGAAATCGAGGGCGCGTCCCTGATGGAGCGTCCCAGCGCGCCTCGTGTTTGCCGGAGGAACATCGACTCCCTACACCAGGAGTTGCGTTCGAGAGCAGCCACGTCCAGGAGCAGCGGGCTCCTCGTTTATCCCTGGCTCAGACAAGCGCCGGCCGGGCCAGATCGCGATACGATCATCTCCCCGCACGGAATCAATCGCTCCGGTTGATCCGACTCGGTCCTTATCCATGGCTGGCTCATGTCTCTGCCGAGGACCCTCAGAACCTTCTCCGGATATCGGCCGAAATGATCGTAGGCGTCCTTGAAGCGCCGCGTGGTTCCTTCGATCCAAAAGAGCTCCTTCTCCGTGCTGCCGAGCAGATCGAAGGTCGCTTGCGCATCCTCCGGATTGCGCGTCGGGGCATTCTCCAGCACCTGCACCGTGAGCACGGGCATCCTCACGCTTGAAGTCCACGATGCGAAGCCTTGTCCAGCCTCTCCTTGGGCATTCTGCTCATTGCCCTTTGATGCGTGGGCCGCGCGGGACGGCGGGGGGAGAAGTATCCGACCCGGAAAATACGACAGCCGGGCCGCCTCCTTCTGCTCTGAAGATAAAGTGTTCAGTCCCAGCGGATCGCCCGAATCCACAGCGGTCGGCCGGCATGCAGGCGTCAGCCCCACGCCCGCCCGGACGAGACAGATAATATCAATGGATCCCGAGACTTATCTTACGGGAGACAGGTCGCCATAACCTGAAATCGGAGGACTGGTGGAGGGGGCTGGATTCGAACCAGCGTAGGCGAAGCCAACGGATTTACAGTCCGTCCCCTTTAGCCACTCGGGCACCCCTCCGTGACCAATCCTCGTGCGCCGGGCTGACACAGCGCCGTCGCGCCGTTCGAGCCATCCCGTCGCTCAAACAAAATCGCCCTGCGCTCGCCGAGCGGCAGGGCAACGCCCGTCCTTATGGTAATCCGCCCCTCCGATGTCAATTGGAAAAGCGCGCGAAAACCCGTATGGCTTCGGCTCCGAACGAGGGCTTGCAGCGCGGGGAGGCGAAGGGACGATGGCGGGCGGCACGGCCGGAAAAAAAGGGGCTCGCAAGCCCCATTTCCGCGGGAACAAAGGCTCCGCGCGGGCGTCCCGCGGCGGCAGCACGCCCAAGGCCGGCGGGCACGGCACGGCGCCGGCCGGTGACGGGCTGGTGCGGCTGTTCGGCAGCCATGCGGTCGAGGCCGCCCTCGGGAACCCGCGTCGCCGGGCCTTACGGCTCCTGGCTACGGAAAATGCCGAGCGGCGGCTGGCCGAGGCCATCGCGGCAAAGGGTGTCGCGGTCGACCGCGCCACGCCCGGCGACCTCGATCACCTGCTCGGCGCGGACACGGTGCACCAGGGACTGCTTCTCGAGGCAGAGCCGCTGCCCGAGCCCAGCCTCGACGAGCTCGTCAGCGCGGCCGCGCAGTCGGGCCCGCTGGTGCTCCTCGATCACGTCACAGACCCTCACAATGCCGGCGCGGTGCTGCGGTCCGCTGCCGCCTTCGGCGCCGCGGGGCTCATCTTCACGCGCCGGCACAGTCCGCCGCTCAACGGCGTGCTGGCCAAGGCGGCGTCGGGCGCGCTCGATCTCATCCCCGTGCTGCCGGTGCAGAACCTGGCGCGCACGATGCTCGACCTCAAGACGCTCGGCTTCCGGCTCATCGGGCTCGAGGGAACCGCGTCGGCGGCGCTCGAGGACGAGACGTTCGGCGGGCTCTCGGCGCTGGTCCTCGGCGCGGAAGGAAAAGGCCTGCGCGAGCTCACGCAAGAGACCTGCGACCGGCTGGTGTCGATCACGACGGCAGGACCGCTCGCCAGCCTCAACGTGTCGAATGCTGCAGCCGTCGCGCTGCACTGGGCGGCTCTTCAACGCCGGCGGAGCCTATAAGAAAAGGCGGCGCACCCGGCACCGCCTTCCCACTTCATTCCAAGCGCGCTTACGCTCGGATTCAATCGCAATACGTCGGGCGCCAGCAGGTCCAGCGGCCGCCGCGGCAGACCGTATCCCCCCAGCTGTCTGTGTAGCAGCGGCGGTTCTTCCAACCGCACTCCTCGGGGCCGGGATGGCAGCGCTCGCGTGCGTAGTAATAGTCGCGATCGCGCTCGTGTGCATAGGCGCCGAGCAGGCCCAATCCGATGATGCCAGCCGCCACACCTGCCGCGACCCGCCCACCGTGACCGGCCTCGGCCGGCTCCATCGTCGATACCGTGACGCCGGCGACGAGCATAACCGCCATCAGCGCGCTCATAATCCTCTTCATCATGGGTTTCTCCCCAAGCCGTTCCCGTCTCCGCCGACAACGCAAAGCCGCGAAGAAAAGTTCATGCGAGCAAAAAAACATATGCGGGATGAATAGGGCGTGAACGCGGAGCCTTGGTGCCGGAAAAGCGCCAAAAAGCCGCTTTTAAAGCGGCTTTCCGGATTCATCTTCGGACGGCGGGAGCCGCGCGCGCTCTAGTAACGACGGCGGACCTTGCGGACCTCGCGCGCCGGAAAACCCCAGGCCTGATAATAGGGCGGCAATGCCGCAAAGGGGCGGAAGCGATCGCGGCGATACCGCAGCTCGTGCGTCGGGCGCCAGTGGCCTGAGTTGTAGTAGGGATAGTACCGCGGCTTGGTCGCATCGTAGGCGTAGGGGTCGTAACGCCAATCCGAGCGATAATGGCGATGATAGAAGGGCGTGTACGACACCGCCCAGCCGCGATGGTTGTAGCCGGAATGATGCGGCCGATGATCCTGGACATGATCCCGGACCGGGCGACGGTGGCCCGCCTCCGCGGCCGCCGGTATCGCGGCCAATCCAACGGCCGCCGCGAGCAGGGCAATGACCCGTAGACGCATGACAGAGATCCTCGCTGTCGATCTGAGCAAAATTCCCCATCACATTATGACGAAAGGGATAACATTGCTTTAACTGCGTGCGGCCCAGGGGCGACAATCTTTTCGGCGCTGCCTCGCCCGCTATGCTCGCGGGGCGGCCGGCACTCTTTATGAACCAGTTCCGTGCTAAGTGGCCCTCATGACCGTACTTGTCACAGGCGGCGCCGGATACATCGGCAGCCATATGGTGCTGGCATTGCTCGACGCCGGCGACAGCGTGGTGGTCGTCGACAATCTGTCGACGGGATTCCGCTCGGCCGTGCCGACACCCGCCGTGCTCATCGAAGGCAATTGCGGCGACCAGGAGCTGGTGCGAGACGTCATCGCCCGGCACGGCGTGCGGGCCATCATCCATTTCGCCGGCTCGATCGTGGTGCCGGAGTCGGTCGCCGATCCGCTCGGCTACTATCTCAACAACACCGTGAACTCGCGCGCACTCATCGAGGTGGCGGTGACGGGCGGGGTCAAGGCCTTCATCTTCTCCTCGACGGCCGCCGTCTACGGCAATCCGAAGGAAATTCCCGTCAAGGAGGATGCGGAGCTCAAGCCGGTCTCTCCCTACGGCACATCCAAGCTCATGACCGAGCTGATGCTGGCCGACACGGCCTTCGCACACGATTTCCGCTTCGTGGCGCTACGCTACTTCAACGTTGCCGGCGCGGATCCTGCGGGACGGGCGGGACAATCCACACCGCGCGCGACGCATCTCATCAAGGTGGCGTGCGAGACGGCGCTCGGCAAGCGGCCGGCCATGGACGTGTTCGGCACCGACTACGCGACGGCGGACGGCACGTGCGTGCGCGACTACATCCATGTCACGGACCTGGTCGCCGCCCATATGGCAGCCCTCGCCTATCTCGAGCGCGGCGGCGCCTCCGACGTCTTCAATTGCGGATACTCGTCGGGCTATTCGGTGATCGAGGTGATCGAGGCCGTGAAGCGCGCGGCCGGCGCACCGTTCCCGGTCAACCTCGCGCCGCGCCGGCCGGGGGACGCGGAGGCCATCGTCGCCGAGTCAACGAAGATCCGCGGGCGGCTCGGCTGGCAGCCGAAACTTGCGAACCTCGACCTCATCGTCAGCCACGCGCTGGCCTGGGAGCGCGCGCTCCAACGGTGAGGCGGAAGGGGCTTTTTCGCGCCCGACAAGTTCTGTACAAGGGGCCAACGCGCGTGTCCCGCGCCCGCGCCAGGCCGGCATAGCTCAGTGGTAGAGCAGCGGTTTTGTAAACCGTTGGTCGGGAGTTCAAATCTCTCTGCCGGCACCAGCATTTAGAAAGACATATCAGGACGGCCGGCAATATTGCTGGTAGCAACACGCTGATTCGTCACAGCCAAATCGTTTTTGTTGCTTCCTGTAAATAATGTGGACAGCTTGTGGATATCTCTAGCGCCATCCCTGCGCAGCTTAATGCTTGGCGTGTCAGCACACGATCAAAGCCACGGCGTTCACGCGCGCCACAACAAGCGAAGATCAAGAAGTGATGATGCCGATCGCGAGTAGCGTCGAATTGTCGAATGAGCGGCCGACTGCGCGCAGCCGGCCGCTCTTTTCGAGGGTCAGTCAAGAACGCCTTCAAGGGCGTAGTGCTGGATCTTGTCGCGGTTGGCGATCAGCTCCTTGACCGTCGGCTCGCCCTTCATGGCGCGGCCGATGGCGATCTTGGTCGCCTCGTAGTTGGTGCGGTAGAGATCCTTCTTGTCGAGGTTCGGATCGTCCGGGCAGCGCGGGTCGAGCCAGACCGTGATGATCATGCAGACCTCGTCGGCGATCTCGGGCGGCAGGATGCCTTCCTTCAGGCAATCGACGATCGCATCGCCCAGGGCGGCCTGCACCACGCCGCCGAAGAGATCCACATAGGCGGCATTCGGGATGGTGACCTTCGAGGTCATCATCGTCGCCGGCCGCACCATCTGGTTGAGGTCGCGGATCACAAAGAAGCGCGTGTGGCCGACGGCCTGGCCCATCATCGACGCGAAGGCCGTGCCCACCGGCCCTTTCACCGAGCCGATGACAACCTCAGGCATGGCATCGGTGACCTGTCCTTCTTTTGCCAGAACGGTCGCCTCACCGGTGCGAAACCAGATGTCCATCGTATTTCTCCTTATGACTTTGCCGTCGTCGACGGCGCGGCCTTCCGCATATCGAGCTTCATGCCAGGGCTCAAGCGTTCGTAGGCCGACGGTTCCAGGCCGGCTCCAATGAAACAAAAACAGATGACGAACGGCCGTTAAAGGGCTTAAACCGCCGCTGCTTCTTGGTCTCCTGGATTCCCGATGCCTTCAGACATGCGTATGCCGCCGATCGTTACCAGCGCCGGGCCGATTCTCGCGCGCTACGAGGTCTTGTTCTGTGATGTGTGGGGCGTGGTGCACGACGGCGTCCGCGCCTACCCGCACGCGGTCGATGCCCTCATTCGCTTCCGGGAGCGCGGCGGCACGGTGGTGCTCCTCACCAACGCGCCGGTGCCCGTGCACCGCGTCGAGGCGATGCTCGAGGCGCGGCACGTCCCGGAGGACGCCTACGACGCCATCGTGTCCTCGGGCGAGATCGCGCTCGCCCATATCGCGAAAAAGGGCTATCGCACGGGCTATTTCATCGGACCCCGCGTGCGCGACGCGGCGTTCTTCGAACGGACGAGCGCCGCGGATGCGCCGCTGGAGAGCGCGGAAGCGATCCTGTGCACGGGGCTTACGGATGACGTCAACGAGACAGTCGAGACCTATCGCGAGGTGCTGACGCAGGCGCAGGCGCGCGGCCTGCCGTTCGTCTGCGCCAATCCGGATCTCGTCGTCGACGTCGGCGGACGCCTCTTCCTCTGCGCCGGCGCGCTGGCGGACGCCTACGCGCACATGGGCGGAACGGTCTTCTGGGCGGGCAAGCCGCATGCCTCCGCCTACAGCACCGCGAAGGCTGCGGCCGAACGCCTGCGCAAGGCGCCGGTGGAGCTGAGCAGGATCCTCGTCATCGGGGATGCCGTCCGCACCGACCTCACGGGCGCCGAGCGGGCCGGGATCGACGCCCTCTTCGTTGCCGGCGGCATCCACCGCCACGAGACGATGACCGACGGCGCCATCGCTCCCGACAAGCTCGCGGCCCTGTTCGGGCCCGGCACGCCGCCCGCGCTCGGCGCCATGGCGGGGCTCGCGTGGTGAGGCCATCCCCCGCTTGACGGAGGGCGCTCTCTCCGGAGCGGAACCGGAAACCCTAGAGCTTGTGCGACATGCGGCGGCGCTTGGTGTCGAGGTAGCGCTCGTTGTGGGCGCCGGGCTGCACGACCACGGGCACACGGTCCACGATCTCGACGCCGGCTTCCTCCAGCGCCTCGATCTTGGCCGGATTGTTGGTCATGAGCCGGATGCGGGTGAAGCCGAGATCGTGGAGGATCCCCGCCGCCAGCTCGTACTCGCGCGCGTCGATGGGCGCGCCGATGCCGATGTTGGCATCGACCGTATCGAGCCCCTGGTCCTGCAGCGCATACGCCTTGATCTTCTTGAAGAGGCCGATGCCCCTGCCCTCGTGAAACGGCAGATAGATGAGAACGCCATTGGGAGTCGCGGCAATGCGCCTCAACGCGGCTTCGAGCTGCGCGCGACAATCGCAGCGGAGCGAATGGAAGATGTCGCCCGTAACGCATCCCGAGTGTACGCGCACGAGCGGGATCTCGCCCGCCTCCGCGCCTTCGCCGCGATTGATCAGGGCCATCGCCTGGGTGTGCTCGTCCTTGCCCTGATAGGCGCGCGCCTCGAGCACGACCTCGCGGCCGTCGAGATCGATCGGCAGCATGGTACGGGCCGAAAGATCGGTATCGAACGTCTTCTTCTGCGCGCCGGTCAGCGGCATCTCGGTCTCCTCAATCTTGACCGGCTCTTTTTGGAGGGGTCGCGGCGGGACATCATCTTGTAGCACATCGGCGCGTCCGCAAGATGCGAAATGGACGCGAGGGCCTCCTCTCCTTATACCATGGCCTGGTCGAGATCAGGGAGGGTCCTCGTCGATGCGGTTACTGCGTATCTTTTTGTTCCTGCTTCTTTCTTTTGTCTCCTTCCCCGCCCTTTCGACCCCCTCGCTCACCCCCTCGCCGGCGCCTGGCGTGGAGGCGGATATCGAGGCCAAGGTCGCGGCGCTGCTCGCCCGCATGACGCTCGCGGAGAAGATCGGGCAGCTCGACTTTCCCTCCCTCGCCTTTCCCTACGAGCCCCAGCTCGAGGCCGTCAAGCAGGGGCGCATCGGCAACATGCTGAACGTTGTCAACCCCGACCATCTCAGATCGTTCAAGGCTGCGGCCCAGCGCTCCCGCCTCAAGATTCCCCTCCTCTTCGCCATCGATGCCATCCATGCCTTCCGCATCACCTTTCCGGTCCCGATCGCGTGGGCGGCGACGTGGCGGCCCGAGCTGGCGGAGCTCGCGGCGGAGATGGTGGCGCGCGAGGCGGCGCAGGACGGCCTCAATCTCACGTTCGCGCCGATGATCGATGTCTCGCGCGACCCCAGATGGGGGCGCGTGATCGAGGGCGCGGGCGAGGATCCGCTCCTCGCGTCCGCGTTCGCCGCGGCGCGGGTCAGGGGCTACCGCAAGGGCGGCCTCGCCACGTCGGCGAAACATTTCGTGGGCTATGGCGCACCGGAAGGCGGACGCGACTACAATGGCGCACAGATCTCGACGGCCGAGCTCTTCGACCGCTACATCCCGCCGTTCGTGGCCGCGATCGGCGCCGGGACGGAGACGGTGATGGCTTCCTTCAACACCGTCAACGGCGTGCCCGTCACCGCCAACCGCTGGCTCCTCACAGACATCCTCAGGCAGCGGCTCGGGTTCGGCGGCATCGTCATGTCGGATTTCTTCGCGGTCCCCGAGCTCATGAACCACGGCGTTGCCGCGGACCTCGGGCAAGCCGCCCGCAAGGCGCTTCATGCCGGCATCGACCTCGACATGGCGGGAGAAGCCTATCGCCGCCGTCTCGGCACGGAGGTCGCCGCGGATCGGGTGTCCGCGCACGAGATCGATGCGGCCGTGCGCCGGGTGCTCACCGTCAAGTACCGGATGGGATTGTTCGAGGACGCCCCCGGCGGCGCCCGCAAAATTCCGGCGGCGGCGGCGGACGCGCGCGTGCGGAGCGCGGCACGGGCGGTTGCGCGCGAGAGTTTCGTGCTGCTCAAGAACGGCGGCGCGACGCTGCCGATCACGCCGCGATCGGGCACCATCGCGCTGATCGGAGCGGCCGCGGCCTCGACCAACGATCATTCCTGGTACGGGCCGGCCCGCCTCGCGAAACCCGAGACCGAAACCCTCGAGCAGGCGCTCCGACGCCGCATCGAGCCGACGCAGCCCTTTCTCTTCGCGGCAGGCTTCGCGGACGCATGCGGCCGCGCGTTCAAGGACAAGGCGGGGGCCCTCGCGACGGCACGGGCTGCCGATCTCGTCGTGCTCATTCTTTCGGAGGACTGCGCGGTCTCCGGCGAAGGCGCTTCGCGGGCGGACCTCGGGCTTTCGGGCGTGCAGGGAGAGATGCTCGACGCGTTGGCCGAGATCGGCAAGCCGATCGCGCTTGTAGTGGAGACGGGGCGTCCCCTCGCCCTCACGTCCGCGCATGGCAAGGTTGCGGCCCTGATGATCGCCTGGCAGCCGGGGACGGAGGGGCGCACGGCGCTGGCGGAGGTGCTTGCCGGAGAGATCGCGCCGTCCGGCAAGCTGCCCATGACCTTTCCCCGCTCGGTCGGCCAAGTGCCGATCTCCTACAACGACCTGCCGACCAGCCGCCCGGCGACAGCCGACCGCTATACGACCGGGTACGTGGACGAGAAACCGATACCGCTCTATCCGTTCGGGCACGGGCTCAGCTACACGACCTTCTCTTATTCGGGACTCGAGATCAGCGCGCCCCGCATGGCGCGCGACGGCACGATCGAGGTTCGCGTCGAGGTCGAGAACACGGGACAGCGGGCCGGCCAGGAGGTGGCGCAGCTCTACACGCGCCAGCTCGTCGCGGAGCGGTCGCGGCCGTTGCGCGAGCTCAAGGGGTTCCAGAAGATCGCGCTTGCGCCGGGGGAGCGGAAGACCGTGCGCTTCGCGCTCAAGGCTTCCGATCTCGCCTATCACGACGACGACGGAAAAGCGGTGATCGAGCCCGGCCCGTTCCGGGTGTTCGTCGGCGGCAGCTCGACCGCCGATCTTGAAGGCGGCTTCGAGATCTCCGAAGACCAACCTCTCACATCAGAATAAGAGGGAATGGATCGGTTCTTCATCATTTCCGGATGCTCGGGCGGCGGCAAATCGACTCTGCTGGCCGAACTGAACCGGCGGGGTTACGAGACCATCGCAGAGCCTGGCCGCCGCATCATCGCGGAAGAACGCGCCGGATCCGGGCTGGCTTTACCTTGGGTCGACCTCGCCGCGTTCGCCCGACGCGCCATCGACATGTCCCTTCGCGATCGAGAACAAGCGAAGGCGATGGCGGGTGTCGTGTTCTTCGATCGGGGCCTGATCGACGCCGCCGCGGCCCTGCAACACGCCACGGGAGACCCCGTCCTCGAGCGCTACGCCAAGGAGCGTTACAATGCGCGGGTTTTCATGACGCCTCCGTGGCCGGAGATCCATCGGAACGACGCCGACCGGCGGCAGGGAGTCAAGCAGGCGACGGAAGAATACGAACGTCTGCTGACAGCGTTCGCATCGCTTGGCTACGTCATCGACGTGCTTCCCAAGACCGGCGTCGCCGAGCGGGCGGATATCGTCATCGCACGCTCGAGCGGCATGACGGCTTGACGCGACTGCCGTCGCCGGTCATTGACAAAGCCCGCAAGAAAAACTCCTACGAGCCGATCAACCGCGCGCATTTAATTTTCGGGCAGCGGTCCATGACGACGGCGAGACCGGCGGCGCGGGCTTCGGTGGCGGCCGTCTCGTTGATGACCCCGATCTGCATCCACACCGTCTTGATGCCGAGGCGATCCTTCTCGCGGATGGCCTCACGCACGGCGGCCAGCGCGGCGTCGGGCCGGCGGAAGATATCGACCACGTCGACCTGCTGGCGAATGGCCGAAAAATCCGTGCGCACGGCGGCACCGAGGATCTTCTTGCCTGCGAGCGTCGGATTGACGGGGATGACCTTGTAGCCTTTCGCCTTGAGATAGCTCATGACGCCGTGGCTCGGACGGCCCGTATCGTCGGAGGCGCCGATGACGGCGAAGGTGCGCGCCGACTTCAGGATCGCGGCGATCGCCGCATCATCGGCTTCGGCGGCCACCGTCTCATAGGGAAGCGTCACCCGGCCCCCGGCATCGAGCGGCATGAACGGGTTGTAGGCAACCTCCCACAGGTGGCCGTCGGGGTCGGCGAAGTAGCCGGTCTGCCCGCCCCAGAAACCTTTCTCCGACGCCCGCACAATCCTGCCGCCGGCGGCTTCAGCCTCCGCCAGCACGTGCGCGACCTCCTCAACGCTTCGGACGTTGTGGGCTATGGCGACGCCCGAGAAACCCGCGCCTTTGCTGGAGATGCCGGCGTCTCTAGCGAGGTCGGCGCGTCCCCACAAGGCGAGCACGACACCGCCTGCGTCGTAAAACGCCACGTCGTCGGTCGAGGCCGAGGACGGCTTGAAACCGAGCTTCTCGTAAAAGGCCCGCGCGCGGGCGATATCGGCAACACCGAGCGTCACGAAGGACAGGCGCGGCTCCACCTAGCATCCCTTCCAGACCGGCGGCCGCTTCTCGAGGAATGCGCCGATCCCCTCCGCCGCGTCCTCTGCCATCATGTTCTCGACCATGACGGAGGCGGCGTAGGCGTACGCCTCGGCGAGCGGCTGCTCGATCTGGCGGTAGAAGGCTTCCTTGCCGATGGCAACGGTCACGCGCGATTTGGCGGCGATGATGCGCGCCATGGCGAGCGCCTCCTCCAGCACGCGCTCACGTGGGACGATGCGGTTGACGAGGCCGTGACGCTCCGCATCCTCGGCCGACAACCTCTCGCCGAGCAGGAGCATCTCCATGGCCCGCTTGCGCGACACGTTGCGCGCGAGCGCAACCATGGGCGTGGCGCAGAAGAGCCCGATGTTGACACCGGGCGTGGCGAACGTGGCCGAGGTCGCGGCGACGGCGAGATCGCATGTGGCGACGAGCTGGCAGCCCGCGGCGGTGGCGACGCCCTCGACGGCGGCAATGACCGGCTTGGGGCTTCGCACGATGCCCTGCATCATTGCCGCGCAGGCCTCAATCGTCTCGCGGTAGAAGGCACGTCCCCCATCGGCATCGCCGCGGTGGCGCGTCAGCTCCTTGAGGTCGTGTCCGGCGCAAAACGCCGGGCCCGTCGCCGCGAGCACGACGGCTGCGACATCCGCATCCTCCGACAGCGCCCCGATCGCGCCGTCGAGCGTTGCGATCATGCGCCGCGAGAGGCTGTTGCGGGAGGCGGGGGCATCGAGGGTCAGCAGGGCGACGCCTGCTTGCGGCCGCGAAACCCGAACGAGCTCCGTCTCCTCGCCGACGCCGGGCCGCAGGGATGTCTTTTCGGTCTCGCTGGCCGGCACCGGACGGTCTCCGCAGATGAGCCCGCTTACGGCGCGGGCGGCTCGCCTTCGTCCGGGCTCTCGCCGGCCTCATCGGGGATCAGCGCCTCGATCTCGGCGACGTGCTTCTTCACGACCTCGATGTTGCCCTTGTACTCGAGCGGCTTCGAAGCGGCGATCTCCTGCGTCAGGTCGTCGACGGCGAGCTTCTTGTCCTCGGCCGGAATGGTGTCGTCGGCCTTGATGTCCTCGAGCTCCTTTTTCATCTTCTCGATCGGGTCGGTGAAGGTGCCGGTGGAGCGGTCGAGGCCGTCGAGAACGAGGGTGATGTTGGCGCCGACGTCCTCGAACTCGGCGAAGCTCGCGAAGCCGTGCTTCCTGGCGATCTCCTCGATCTCCTTGGTCAGTGCGGCGTCCGGCTGGTCGCCGCCTTCGACGAGCTTGCTCGCGAGCGGGGCGAAATCCTTCTGAGCGGCGATGAACGCCATGACCTTCTCATCGCTCAACTCGATCTGCGTGAACTCCTGTGCCGCAGCGCCCAGCGCCACGCCCACGCTCAGGCCGAAAACCAGCGCCCATGCCTTGAGGCGCGAAAGAAACATGCTCATCAAACAACCCTCCCGTTCCCATACCAGGCCCATCTCAGGCCAGGCCCCCTACCAGGATCGCGTTGCCGCCCCGGCGCCGCGGTTGCCCGATCTAAGATCAGAAGTGAGACCGATCTAAGAACGGGCGATGCCGGACCTCCGGTCTCCCGGCAACGCGGGGCCGAGGCAGCCCCAGGCTGGCCCGGGCCCGCATGAAAAGGCTGAGGCACGTCGCATGCACTGGGCTACACCGGCCGGACAGCGCCGGCAACACTCTCGGGAGAGGGCGCGAGGTACAAACCCCGCCGCATCGGGATTATAATGTGGTATTTAAAAACCACATATGTGGTTACATAATACCGCACTTGTTACATAATTGTTTTTGTTGGTTTATTTATTTATTCTGACAAATTGACGGGCGCTACGATGTCACGTAATGAGTGCGCTTCGCAACCGGAGAGCATCCCATGCCGCCGGTCCTTCCAACGCTCAGGCCGGAGCCTTTCCCGCCATGAAGACATTCGTCGCCAAGCCCGGCGAAGTGGAAAAGAAGTGGGTGGTGATCGACGCCGAGGGTCTCGTCGTCGGGCGTCTCGCCACCATCATCGCCACGCGCCTCAAGGGCAAGCACAAAGCCATCTACACGCCGCACGTCGACTGCGGCGACAACGTCATCGTCGTCAATGCCGAGAAGGCCGTCTTCACCGGCAAGAAGCATGACGACAAGGTCTACTATCGCCACACCGGCTATGCGGGCGGCATCAAAGCCACGACGCCGCGGCGCATCCTCGAAGGCAAGTTCCCCGAGCGGGTAATCGAGCTCGCCGTCGAGCGCATGCTCGCGCGCGGGCCGCTGCAGCGCCGCCTGATGCGCAATCTCAAGATCTACAAGGGTGCCGAGCATCCCCACGCGGCGCAGTCGCCGGCCACGCTCGACATCGCGAAACTCAATCGCAAGAACTCGAGGGCATGACAGCCATGGTGCAGGAAACCAAGTCCCTGGACGATCTCGGCGCCCTCAAGGGGGCGATCCCCGCAGAGGCCCCCGTCCACGTCCAGAAGCTCGACAGCCTCGGACGGGCCTATGCCACGGGCAAGCGCAAGGATGCCGTTGCCCGCGTCTGGATCAAGCCGGGCAAAGGCGTGATCACGGTCAACAAGAAGGACTACAAGCAGTATTTCGCACGCCCCGTGCTGCAGATGCTGCTCCAGCAGCCGCTTGCGGCCGCCAACCGCGCCACGCAGTTCGACATCGTCGTGACGGTGGCGGGCGGCGGGCTCTCGGGCCAGGCCGGCGCGGTGCGCCACGGCATCTCCAAGGCGCTCACCTATTACGAGCCGGAGCTGCGGCCCGTGCTCAAGAAGGGCGGCTTCCTCACCCGCGACAGCCGCACCGTCGAGCGCAAGAAGTACGGCCGCGTGAAGGCGCGCCGCAGCTTCCAGTTCTCGAAGCGCTAGAACGCCGCGGCTTCTTTCGTGCTCTTTGCAACGGCCCGCTCTCGCGGGCCGTTGTTTTTGTATTAAATATGGTGTTGTTCTCTGCTGCCATCGGACAGGCGCCCCATCCGGCGATCCCCGTCCTCCCCGAAAGGCGCCCTGGATGCTCGAAGCCCTGCTTACCGAGATCTCCCACCTCGCAAGTCCGACCTGGTGGGCCGCCAATGCCGTCCCCCTCTTCAACATCCTGATGATCGACCTGACGCTCGCCGGCGACAACGCCATCGTCGTCGGCATGGCAGCCTCCCGCGTCCATCCCGCGATGCGCGCCAAGGTCATCTTCTGGGGCATCGCCGGCGCCGTCGTGCTGCGCATCATGTTCTCGGGCATCGCCCAGCAGATGCTGCAGGTCATCGGCCTCACGCTCGCGGGCGGACTCTTGCTGCTGTTCGTCTCCTGGAAGATGTACCGGCAGATCGTCGACGGCAACGCCCACGCGATCGACGAGGTCGAGAGACAGCTCGCCTCGGACGCGCCACCGCCCCACAAGACCAGTTTCTGGTCGGCGCTCTGGACCATCATCCTGGCCGACGTGTCGATGTCGCTCGACAACGTGCTCGCGGTCGCAGGCGCAGCCGGCGAATCGACGCTCGTGCTGGTGATCGGTCTCGCCATCGCCATCGTGCTGATGGCGGTCGCCTCGACCTACATCGCCAAGCTGCTCGCCCGCTACCCCTGGATCGCCTGGATCGGCCTGATCATCATTCTTTACGTCGCGCTCGACATGATCTACCGCGACAGCCACAAGATCGTCTGCGCCGCCTATGGCGTCGGCTGCTCGGAGACGATCCTCCAGGGCATCCTGCACCGGCTGGGACTTCTCGGGTCATGACGAAGCGCATCTTCATCGACGGCGAGGCGGGCACCACCGGCCTCGAGATCCGGGAGCGGCTCGCGCAGGAGAGCGCCGTTCGCGTGGTCAGCATCGCGCCCGAGGCGCGCAAAGATCCCGAGGCGCGCCGCTCGCTCATGGGGGACGTCGACCTCGTCGTGCTGTGCCTGCCGGACACGGCGGCCATCGAGGCCGTATCGCTCGCCGACCAGCTCGGCAACCGCGCGCCCCGCATCGTCGATGCCTCGACGGCGCATCGCGTGGCGGACGGCTGGGTGTACGGCTTCCCCGAGCTCGATGCGGCGCAGCCCGAGGCCATCCGCTCGGCTCGCCGCGTCACCAATCCCGGGTGCTATCCGACCGGCGGCATCGCGCTGATCCGGCCGCTGGTCGATGCCGGGCTGCTTCCTGCCGACTACCCCGTCACCGTCAATGCCGTTTCGGGGTATTCGGGCGGCGGAAAATCGATGATCGAAACCTACGAGGTCGCACACACGGCGCCCGACTTCGAGCTCTACGGGCTCGGCCTCGCGCACAAGCACGTGCCCGAGCTCACGCGCTACGGCCGGCTGTCGCGGCGGCCGCTCTTCGTGCCCTCGGTCGGAAACTTCCGCCAGGGCATGCTGGTCAGCATTCCCCTGCATCTCGATACACTGCCCGGAGCTCCTGCGGCCGGCGACCTCCAGAGCGCGCTCGAAGCCCATTACCGCGGCGCGGAGCTGGTGCGTGTCGCCTCTCAGGCCGAGGTCGGCGCGCTCGGCGGCAGACTCGATGCGCTATCGCTCAACGGCACGGACAGGCTCGAGCTTTACGTGTTCGCCAACGAGGCGCAGCGCCAGGCCGTGCTCGTCGCGCGGCTCGACAACCTCGGCAAGGGTGCCTCCGGCGCGGCGGTGCAGAACATCAAGCTGATGCTCGGGCTTTGAGACGCCTCCGTCAGGCGAGGCCCTGTCACTCGGGACACTGCACGTTTCGAAAGATCGAAGCACTCTCGGTCGTCAACCGCAGGAGGGTTTCGACATGAGGCTGCTCATCCTCACCGTTCTGGTTGGCTCACCGTTCCGGTTGGCTCACCGTTCCGGTTGGAGGCGCGTTCGCGATCGCAGTGATCGCGTCCGAGCGGCATGTCAGCCCTCGGCGTCAGCCATCTGGGCCGCCGCGGCGGATAGCGCGCCGCCGTGGGGCCGGATCACCGGCCGTCGATCAGGCCGGCCGCGAGGCGACGTGAAGGTGGCGCACCGCGAGCACGAGCAGGATCGCAGCGCCCGCCTGGTGGGCGATGCCGAGGCCGAGCGGCACGGCCTCGAGCAGGGTCCAGATGCCGAGCCCGGCCTGACCGATCACGCCAGCCGTCAGGAGCCCCGCCGAGGCGCGCGCCCGGCCCGCCGCTCCGGACGCCATCGTGCGCCAGGCCTCCACCGCCGCCAGCGCCACCACCAGATAGGCGACCAGCCGGTGGTTGAACTGCGCCGTCACCGGATTCTCGAACGGGTTGTGCCACCACGGCTCCACGGCCATCAGGTCGTAGGGGAGAAGCGTGCCGCCCATGCTCGGCCACGTGTTGTAGACGAGCCCGCCCTTGAGGCTCGCGACGAAGGCGCCGAGCACGATCTGCAGAAAGATCACGCCGACGATCAGGAGCGGGAGCGTCTTCAGCCCGCGCGACGCAGACCGCCTGTCGTCAGGATCACCGAGATCGAAAGCGAGCCACACGACCAGCGCGAGAATGAGGAAGGCGACGGTCAGGTGCAGCGCGAGGCGGTATTGGCTGACGTCGACGCGATCGACGAGGCCGGACTTCACCATGTACCAGCCGATGGCGCCCTGCAGGCCGCCGAGCGCCAGCACGCCGGCGAGCTTCAATCCATAGCCCGGTCGCAACGCGCCGAGGAACCAGAACACCGCGAGCGGCAGCGCAAAGGCCAACCCGATGAGACGTCCGAGGAAGCGATGCCCCCATTCCCACCAGTAGATGGCCTTGAAAGCCTCGAGCGACATGCCCCTGTTGACGAGATGGTACTCCGGGATCTCCTTGTACTTGGCGAATGCCTCCTGCCAATGGGCGTCCGTCAGAGGCGGGATGGCGCCGAGGATCGGCTGCCATTCGGTGATGGAGAGGCCGGAGTCGGTGAGCCGGGTCGCGCCGCCGACGGTGATCATCGCCAAGACGAGCCCGGCCACGAAAAAGAGCCAGAGACGGACGGCGCGATCCCACGAGGTCGCCGTCCGAGCCTTGCCAGTCTTCACACCGATCGCTGTCATGCGCTTTTTTTCCCGCAGTTCGCCCAGGTGTGATAGGGCCAACCCCGGCTTCGATCAATGCGATGATCGGGCGCTGCACAGCCCTCGGGCTTCTGCGGCGAGCCCCGGCAAAATGTCGGAGCTTCAGACCCCCAGGCTCGGACCCGCAAATTCGGAGCCGCATTCGGAGCCCCAGTCTCAAAGCCCATGACCCTTCGTACGCGCAAGCTCCTCGGCGCCATCGCGCTTCTGGCTTTTCTCGCCGTCTATGCGCTCGCCGCCATGATGGTCGCGGTCGTGCTGCAGGTGAGCGCGAGCAAGGCCGCCGAAATCATCTATTACCCGGTCGCGGGGCTGCTCTGGGTGCTCCCGGCCATGTGGCTCGTCAAATGGATGCTGCGCCCGGACGCGTAGCCGGCTCGCGCCCGACATCGCCGTCCACCGGCGCGCGCGCCCGGCCTCGGCTGCCGCGAAGCAGGGCCTTCGCCGCATCGATCAAAAGAAACGGCACGCCGGTCATCAGAACCGCAACGTAGCGGGCCTTCTGGAAATCGCCGTTCAGCGAGACGCGCGGCAGGCCGGTGAGCGGAGGGTTCGACCGCAGCACACCCTTGCGGGTCGTGACGGCGGTTTCGAGGCCGAGTGCGGCGGCGATGGCGAAGTCGCGTGCGCCGGCGCTTGCGGCGTCGCCATAGGGAAAGCTGAAATGGCGGCAGGGCCGGCCGAGCTCGCGGGCGATGCGCTCGACGCTCCCCGCGATCTCCGCCCGCGCCTCGCTCTCGGAAAGCCCCGCCACCGCGACATGGCGGTGCGTGTGCGCGCCGATCGTGACGAGCGGATCGGCCGCGAGCAGGCGCAATTCATCCCAGCTCATGATGAGGTCGGCTGAGAGCGAGGACGCATCATAGCCCGCCAGACGCGCGATCTCGCGCACGCTCGCGCGCAGCTCGCCCTCCGGACAGCGGCGCAAGGACCAGTAGATCGCGTCGAACGCCCTGTTCTTCTCGTCGGCCGTACGGGCTTGGAAACAACGCTCGACGCCATCGAGCACGATGCGGATCTCGCTCGACTTGCGGACGGCGGCCTCGAGGACCAGCCACCACAGCTCGCCCTCGCCGTCCGGATAGGCGGTCGGAACGTAGATGGCGAAGGGCAAGTTCTTCCGCTTGAAGACCGGATAGGCAAAGTCCCGGTTGTCGCGATAGCCGTCGTCGAAGGTGAAGCAGGCGAAGGGGCGCGTCGGCGCGTCCGTTTGCAGGCGGCGCGCGGCCTCGTCGAGCGAGACGATGTCGTAGCCGGCCTTGCGGACGGTGCCGATGGCCGCCTCCAGGAACTCCGGCGTCACTTTCAGGATGCGGTTCGGCTCGAACGCCTCGGGTGGCTCCGGGCGGACGCTGTGCAGCGTGAAGATCACGCCTTTGCCGCGCGCGAACGGGGCCAGGAGGGCGGCGAGCCCGGTATAGTGGAGGGCGGACAGCGCGGCGCGCCTCAGGGCGGTGGTCCAGCTCCGCATTCGCGTTCGCCTCCTTCAGCCTACGTGCGCGAGCTTGCGTCGCTCGCGCGGGCGGTCGGACCGGTCGAACGCGAAGAGCGCGATGCCGTCGACCTCGAAGCCGAGGAACGCGCTTGTCCCGTCCACGCTCGTCCCGTCCATGCTCGTCCCGCCGGCGCGGAAGCGCTCCTTCTCCTCAGCGTCCGACACGAGCGTCACGCCGCAATCAAAACGACCCTGGATGGCCTCGAACAGACGCGCGGCGGGCTCGGGGGCCGCGACGACGACGATATGCTCGTAAACGTCGTCCAGCGCATCGAGCAGAAAATTGATGTTGTCGCTGTCGGACGGTGCGTCCGAGCCGTCCCGCCCCCGGCCGCAGGGAATGAGATGCACGTCGCTGTCATCGAGCGCACGCACCACGTCCTCGAAGCGCGCACGCCCCTCGACCAGATCGTTGAAGCCGGGCCATGTCGGCTGACCCATCCGGCTCGCGATGCCTTCGCCCGAGAGGCTCCAATCCACCATGATCACCGTGTGCCCCTTGCCGGCGAGCACGCGGCAGACGTCGGTCGCCTCGCGCGCGAGCGCGAAGAGATCGTCCGTGCCGGTCAAAAGGATCCGGGTTCCCGAGGTCGCGCCCGAGCGCAGCGCCAGGATGCGGGCGGCCATCTCCTCGGCGGTCGCGGGATCGGCAGCCTCCGGCACGGCAGCGAGCCCATCCGAAACCGGAGCGTCGGCCGTGGAGGCGCTCGCGGCGTCGCACGTCAATCCGCCCTGGGCTTCGATCTTTGGAGCGGGGCTCGCCTCGGGCGCCGCCAGGGGCTCCTGGACCAGGGGCTGCTCCGGCGCGAAGCTCCGTCGCGGCGGGACGGGCAGCACGGGGTGCAACCGCTCGCGGCGGCGCTCCCGCCCCGGCCGGGCGGTGCTCCCCGCCACGCGGGCGCCGCCGAGCAGGGCCTGCGTGATGACGAGCGCGAGCCCGATCATCATGGTGGCGACGGCCACGAGAAGCGCCGTCGCGCCCTTTCTCGGAAACACGGGAACGGCCGACGGACGGGCGCTCGAGACGATCTGCGCTTCGACGGGGATCGCGCGGCTGTCGTCGGCCCGCACGCGATTGGCCTCGAACTGGGCCCGCAGGCGATCGAGCTCGGCGCGCTTCGACCGCGCGTCGGCTTCGAGGCTTCTCAGCCGTGCTTCCTCGGGGCCGGCGTTGACGATGCGCGACTTGATGTCGACGACACTCGCCTGGATGGCCTCCTCGCGCAGGGCCGCGACCCTCGCCTCCTTGTCGAGGCCATCGACGATCTTGGCGACCTCGGCGGCGATCTGGCCCTTGAGCCCCTTGAGGTCGGCGGTGAGCTGGCGCATGCGCGGATGGCCCGGCAGAAGGGTTGCCGACAGCTCCGAAATCTGCCGCTCGACGCGCACGCGGCTCTGCACGAGGCTTTGGATGAGGGGCGACTTCTGGATGTCGGCCAGCGTCTCGGCGCTGCCCAGCTCCTGCATCTCGCGCGCCTGGGCGGCCCGGGCCTCGGCCTCGCTGCGGGTTGCCTTGACGCGCAGCAGCTCGGCGTTGAGCTCGGTGAGCTGCTGCTCGTTCAGCCCCATCGCCTGCTGGCCGCCCTTGAAGATATTCGCTTCCCCGCGGAACGCCTCGACGGCGGCCTCGGCCGCGGCGGCCTCGTCGGCAAGGCGTGCGATCTTGGGCTCGAGGGCCTTCTGCACGTCGTCGGTTTCGATCAGGCTCTGATGGGCGATGTTGCGGCGATAGGTTTCCGCGACGCGGTTGGCGACGGCGGCGGCGAGCTCCGGATCGATCGAACGGAACCGCACGCCGATGAAGCGGCTCTCCTTCGGCGAATAGACCTCGAGGCGCCTGAAATAGACCTCGAGCGCGCGGTCCTGGTCGCTCTCGGAGGCCCGCGGCGCGCCGATGCCGATCCACCGCAACAGGGCGGACAGCGTATCGGGCGATCCTCTGGCGCTGTTGAACTCGGGCTTCTCCGCGAGCCCCATCTCGCGGACGATTTCCTCACCGAGGTCCGTCGACATCAAGGCGCGCACGTGGGTGTTGATGGCTTCCTTGTCCATCCTCACGCTGACGCTCTCGGACATGGCGGATCGCGACGGATCGGCGAACGGGTTGGCGGGGCTCTTCGATTCGATGGCGAGCTGGGCCTCCGACACGTAGCGGGGGGCGACCAGCATGAGCGCGCCATAGGTGACTGCTGCCAAGGCCAGCGCGACGAGCGCGAGCCTCGGCAGACGTCCGACCGCGCTCCGCCACAGGGAGCCGAGATCGATATCATCAGGTCGATGGGAGGTCGTTCGTGCCATCGCGCTTTCGTCCGGCCAATCCGTTCTGCTCGGGATACACGGCGCCGCGTTAGAATTTCCTTAAGCTTCCCGGAGCGGGACAACCTCTAAGTTTTTCTTAACCCTGGCCGCCTAACACTTGCGCTCGCGACCCCGTCCCCTGAGCGAACCCATGCCCGCCGGCGTCAAAGCATCGATCGGATTTCTCTCGTGCGCCCTGGCGATCGCTCTCGCCGGCTGCTCGCACGGCCCCGGCTCAATCACCTCGGCCGCGCTCGAGACCACGGGCGGGGATGCCGAAACGGTGGCGATCGCGCAGGCCTCGCGGGAGGCGGCCGCGCCGGCGGCGATCGAGACCGCCTCCGTCGATCCGGCTGCGATCGCCTTCGATGCGCGCGGGCCCTACCGGCTCGATACCGGCGACAAGCTGCGCGTCTTCGTCTACGGACAGCCGAACCTGTCGCGGGCCTACACCGTCGATCAGGAAGGCATGATCACGGTGCCGCTGATCAATTCCGTGCGTGCGCGCGGTCGGACCACGCGCGAGCTGGAAAGCGCCATCCGCCACCGCCTCGGCGCCGAGTTCGTGCGCAATCCCGAGGTCACGGTCGACATCCTGCAGAACCGGCCGTTCTTCATTCACGGCGAGGTGCGTGCCGGGGGCCAATACCCTTACGTCTCGGGCATGACGGTCGAGACGGCCGTCGCCATCGCCGGCGGCTACACGGACCGTGCCAGCACGCGGAGCTACCGCATCACGCGGCAGCACGACGGGCTCTCCGACCGGATCGAGGTTCCGGGCGACTACCCGGTCGCGCCGGGCGACGTGGTCTACGTCAACGAGCGGTTCTTCTGAGGCACCCCTTGAGCCACACCGTCTCCTCCGCCGACCCGCCGCTCCGCATCCTTCATGTCATGCGCGCGCCCGTCGGCGGGCTGTTCCGGCATGTGCTCGATCTCGCGGGCGAGCAGGCGCGGCGCGGTCATAGGGTCGGCATCGTCGCCGACAGCACCTCGGCCGACAGTCTCACCCGCCTGCGCCTCGCGGACATCGCGCCGAAGCTCGGGCTCGGGCTCTCGCTCATCCCCATGAGCCGGCAACCCGGCCTCGGCGACCTTGCCGCCGTGCGGCGCATCGTGAGCCTCGCGCGCGGGCTCGACCTCGACATCGTGCACGGGCACGGCGCCAAGGGCGGGGTCTATGCACGCCTCGCCCGCACCTGGCTGTCGCGCGGCAGGCGCGGCGGCGTCCGGGCGTTCTACACCCCGCATGGCGGAAGCCTTCACTACGCGCCCGAGACGGCAGCCGGCACCCTCTTCGGATCGATCGAGCGGATCATGGGGCCGATGACGGACGGGCTCATCTTCGAATCCGCGTTCGCGCGCGACGCCTACGCGCGGCTCGCGGGCGACAAGGGCGCGCCGCGACGCATCATTCCGAACGGACTGCGGCCCGAGGATTTCGTCGTCCGCCCGCCCGCCGAGGATGCGGCCGACATCCTGTTCATCGGCGAATTGCGCCTCCTCAAAGGCGTCGACGTGTTGATCGCGGCGCTGGCGCGGATCTCAGCCACGCGTCCCGTGCGTGCCGTGATCGTGGGCAGCGGCCCCGACGCGGAGACATTCAGATCCCAGGCCCGAGGCCTGGGGCTCGACGCGGCGGTGACGTTTCCCGGCGCCCTGCCGGCGTGCGACGCGTTTCCGCTCGGACGCTGCCTCGTGGTGCCGTCACGTGCCGAGAGCTTCCCCTATATCGTGCTCGAAGCGGGCGCGGCGGGGATGCCGCTCATCGCGACGCGCGTCGGCGGCATTCCCGAGATCGTCGCCGGGACGGGGACGGAGCTCGTCGCGCCGGGCTCGGCGGACGCTCTCGAGCGCGCGATCGTGGCTGTGCTCTCGGACCCGGACGGCGCGCGCGTGCGTGCGTCCGAGCTGCGCTGCGCCGTGCAGCAGAGGTTCACCGTCGCGGCGATGACGGATGGTGTGCTCGACTTCTACCGGTCGGCGGGACGGGGCAGCGGCGAACGCGTATCGGCGACCCAGGCGGGCGGACCGGAGCGCGCGGCCAGCTCGGCGCACGCCCAGCCGTAGGCGGCATGGAACAGCTCGCGGTGGCGATGCCAGTCGAGGAACCCCATGCCGGCCGGGACCGGCGGGATGAGCGAAAGGTCGTCTGCCTGAAGCTCGTGCTGGAAATCGCGGCGGTTGGCCATCAGCGCGCGCATCAGCACCGCGATTAAGCCGGGCGCGTTTGGCAGCCGGCGGCGGCCGAGAGGGTTGAGCGCAAGGCGCATCAAGGCGGCCCGCGACGGCAGCGCCTCGTAGTCGACCGTGCAGCGGTCGAGCGTGGGCGGCTTGAAGCTCACGACGACGTTGGGGCCCCGCTTGAGATCGCGCATGACGCGCACGGGCACGTTGTCGAGCAGGCAACCGTCGACCAGCATATCGCCTTCGGGCGTATAGACGGGCGGCAGAAGCGCGGGGATCGAGGCCGAGGCGCGGATCGCGCGCCACAGAGAGCCGCTCCGATGCGCGACGAGCCCGTAGCGGGTGAGGTTGGTCGAGACGGCGAAGAAGGGCAGCCAAAGGTCCTCGATATCGCCCTCGCCGAACAGCCGCTTCAGCTCCGCATCGAACACCGTGTGGTCGAGCAACGCGTAGCGCGGCAGCGTCAAGCGGCGCAGCGCGCGGTTGGCGACGAACATCTCGCCGAGCTCGGCGTCGATCTCTTCGGGCGCGGCGTCGCGCAGGAAGGCCGCCGCGAGCGCGGCGCCCGCCGACGTGCCGCCCATGATGTCGAAGACGAACCCGGCCTCCGCGAGGGCCTTGAAGACGCCCGTATGTGCGGCCGCGAGCGCACCGCCTCCGGCCGCCACGAGCCCCACGGCGCGCCCTTCGATGAAACGGACGAGGCGATCGACATCGGCCGTGCCGTCGAGGGCGACATGATGGTGCATGGCGACCTTGCGGGGCGCGAGCCAGCGAGCGGTGCCCGCAACCTTGCCGCGACGCGGATGCAGGAGCACGAGGCGCGTAGCGTCCGGCGCCACGAACCGCTGCGCCGTGCGCTCGGCGGCATTGGGCGCCGCATCGTCGGCGTGAGGGGCGACGGCGAGCACCAGGTCGGCGTGGCGGATCGCCTTTCCGGTCCAGGGTGTGACGGTATCGTCGGCCAGCAGCAGCACATGCGCGTGGGCGGCCTCGAGCGCGTTCAGCCGCGCGATGACGTCCGGACTGTCGAACCCGTCGGCCGCGCCGAGACGCTTCTCTGCGGTCTCACCCGAGAGCACGGCGCAGGGCGCGCGGCGAGACAGCGCATCGCTCAGCATGGCGACGAAGGGCGCACTCATGCGCGCACCGCCCGCGGGAATGACGCAGATGGTGCGCGGCCGGGGCTGCGGGGCGGCGGCCGCGGCGTGGGACGTGGTCGCCGCGAGACGGCGGGCGAGCGTGGCAGCGAGCGTGCCCCAGATGCCCGGGTGCGCTGCCACGAGGGCGTCGAACTCGGGGCGCGAGAGCGCCAGCACAAGACTGTCGCGCATGGCGGTCACGGTGGCGGTCCGCGCCCCTCCGGTCAGGAAGGCGATCTCGCCCACGGGCTGGCCGGGGCCGATCTCGCTCACCGGCTCAGGTCGCCCGCCACGGGCAACGGCGAAACGTCCGGACACCACGACATAGAGAGCATCCGCCGGACCGCCCTCCTGGATCAGCACGTCGCCCCGGCGCAGGGTCCGAAGCGCGAGGCGGCCGGCGAGCGCGCTCCGCTCCGGCGCCGACAGGCCGGAGAAGAGATCGACGTCGGGAACCTCGGGCACGACGGAAGCGTGCGCCGACGGCTCGCCAGCAGGCTCTCTCGGTGCGTCGGTTGGCTTCATGGCGGGCGTCCGCCCAGGTTGACCGCCCTCCACTATACGGCGGCGCGACGGACGAGGCAGGGGCAATCGTCGCGAACCTCCGCGACGCCCCTCGAGGTCATCTGAAACCCGCAGAGACCTGGCGCACGGTCGTTTCTATCGACCAGAGATTTTCATTTGAGCGGGAACCGCGCTTCAGACCGCGAGATCACGGCCGGGCGATGTCTTGGCGCGCAGGCCGGGGGACATAGACCGGGGGGACATGGGCCGGGACACGCGCCTCCCTGGCGAGACCGGCAATCAGCAGGCCCAGGGCCGGCAGGAAAACCAGGAGGAACGTGGCGACGAAGGGGACGAAGACTGACATGCCCTCCATATGGGGCGCGCGCTTCGCCGATCCACCCTCAGATCACCGCCTGCCAAGCTTTCAGGCTGTGGCGGTTTGTCCCTCGAAGCCCTCGGTCGCGGCGGCGAGCGCCTCGCTCATGGTACGGGCCATCTTGACGGGATTGAAACCCCACTTGGCATTGAGCCGCATCTTGGCGGCGGCCTCGAGCGCGATCACGAGCGCCGCTTGCCCGTGGCGGGCGATGAGCTCGCTCACGTGGCGCGTCTGGCATGCGGCAAGAAAGCTGCGGAAGCGCAGCAAAACCGCCACCTTGCGCACGCGCTCGCGAGGAGAGATCTGCCAGAAGTCCCGCTCGACGCGGCGCAAGTCGTCGTCGGAGAGCGTGATCGAGGGCAGCAGGAGGTTTCCCGAGGAGAGGATCTTGAGAGCCAGCGCCAACTCGCGGGCGCCGACCAGCGGCACGTCGCTCGTGTCGATTGCACCTTCAGGGGCTTTGTCGATCATGGCTTCCGACATGGCGATCAGCTCCTCTTTCCGACCGGGCCTCTTTGGGCGAAGACACTCCAGGGTGACCCGTGCAACAGAATTATGTCTTTTGGACTACGCGATTCGACGAGAAAATCCACGTCCAAGCCGACGAGACGGCCGTCTGGATTGCAGATATCCGACTTCGAAAAGCGGTATTTCCGTCCATCGGCGGCGCGGATGACGCCGCACCCGATGGCTTCGTGAAACTTCGTGATATGGCCTTGCATCGCGCGCTCCAATCTCGATCCGACCGCCTCGGCGGTGTCTCGCAGAGCCTGCAAGAGAGGGACAGCGCGCGCTGTTCCTGGAGGTACATTCCCAATCGTTTCAATGGCTGTCAACCAATTATCTTGCACTGCAGCATAAAAAAGGGCCACCTTCACAGGTGACCCACACTTTTGTCGCAAAGGCGCGGCCGAACCGGGGGGCGAGGGGCCGGATTTACGGGCGGCCCCCGCTCCCGAGGGCCGCGAAGGCGACGGACTTCCGCCGCCGCGGCGGGGGCGTTGCCGGAGACGCCGGCACCTCACTTGTCACGAAAAAAGGCGTCTACCCGCATACCGGGCTTCAGCGCCGCGGCATCCCCTGTCATCTCGATGGTTACCTCCATCACCTCGACGTCGGTCGGGCGGAGCGGTCCGCGCGGACCGATCTTCGCCGAGCCGAGGGTCGGAGCGATGCCCGTCACCTTGCCCTCGAACCTCTCGTCCCCGCGGCTGATGCTCTTCACATAGGCGGTCTGGTCGAGCTTGATCTTGTCGACGTCGCCCTCATCCACCTCGGCCTTGACGCGCACCACGCTCATGTCGCCCATGACGACCAGCGGCAGCTCCGGCGACGGCGCCACGACCTCGCCTGTCTTGGCGTTGACCTCGAGGATGGTGCCGGCGGCGGGCGCGCGGATCCGCGTCTTGTCGAGCAGGGCTTCGGCCATGCGCACCTCCGCACGCGCGGCGGAAACCGCGGATTCGGCACGGCTCGGCGCGGGCAGGTTCGGCTTCGACTGCGCCTTCACGTAGGCGATGCGCTCGCGCTCGAGGCGCTCGTTGGCGTCCTTGAGACGCCGGCGCGCGTCGCTTACGGCCGCGTCGCTGCCGGTGCCGGTGCGCTTGGCCGAGATCGCATAGTCGAGCTCGATGCGGGCGCCGGTCACGGCGCGCTCGGCGGAGTAGATCGCATCCTCGGCCTTGCGCACGTCCTCGCGGCCGGAGGCGAATGCCTTCTCCCGGTCCTCGCGCAGCGCCTCGGCTTCCGTCTCGGCGGAGGCGAGCTTGGCGCGGGCTTCCGCATCGTCGAGACGCAGCAGGAGCTCACCCTCCTCGACCTTGTCGTCGACCTTGACCATCACGTCCTCGACGCGGCCGAGGTAGGTGGCACCGAGCCGGATCTCGCCCCCCTTGGGCTCGACGCGGCCGGGCGCGGCGACGGCATAATCCTTGGGCGCGATCGCGACCTCCTCGGCGGGCGCGCTCGTCCTGAACTTATCGTAGGCAAGGTAGCCGCCGGCCCCGGCAAGCCCCAAAAGAAGAATCAGATTGATGGGCTTCAACATGGCGCGTGATCTTTCTCAAGCTGCAACATTCTTTTTTCTGGATTCGCCACCGGAACGGCGGCCCGTGCCGCCGCTGTCGGGCGGACGTTCGTCGCCAACGATGCGTCCGTCCTCGATGGTGATGATGCGATCGGCATAGTCGAGCGTGCGGTGATCGTGCGTCACGGCCATCACGGCCCGCGTGGGATCCTTGGCGACTTCCTTCAGAAGCTCCATCACGGCTTTGCCGTTCTCGCTATCGAGGGCGGCCGTCGGCTCGTCGGCCAGCACCACGGAGGGACGGCCGGCCAGCGAGCGGGCGATGGCGACGCGCTGCTTCTCGCCGCCCGACAGTTTCGCGGGATAGGCGTGAAGGCGATGCTCAAGGCCGACGGCCCTCAACGCCTCGGCCGCGGTCTCCATGGGATCGGCGGACCGGGCGTTGCGCACGTCGAGGGCGACCAGCACGTTCTCGAGCGCCGTCAGGGTCGGAAACAGGTTGTAGCTCTGAAACACGAAACCGATGTGAAGGCGGCGAATGTCGGCAAGCTCCTCGCTCGACAGTCCGACCGCCTGGTGGCCCGCGAGATGCAGCTCTCCGGCGGTGGCCGTCAGAATGCATCCCAGGATCGAAAGCAGGGTCGTCTTGCCGCTTCCGGACGGCCCCATCAGCAGCGTCAGCTCGCCGGGACGCAGGTCCATGCTGACGCCCTTCAGGATGTGAAGCTCGCCGGCGCCGGTATCGATCGATTTGACGATGTTGCGCGCCTCGAGAAGCGGGCGCAGCCCGCCGTTCGATGCTTTCTCAGCCTTGGCCATCTCAGCACTGTCTCCCGAATGCGCCACGCAGACTTCAGTCCGGCAAATCTGCCACCAGCGACCCGAAGCGTCTGTTACGCCTGTCACAGGGACTGCCGATTACGATGAAGAAAATCGCCCTTACAACGGAACTTCCCCCGGACGAAGGACGCGCATGCCATCCGCCCTTCGCCGGGAGCGAGATCCGGAAGGCTCTCGCGTCCCGGACCCGGTCTTCTGTCTTCCTTCCGCGGCTCGGTCCCCGGCCCCGTGCACTCCTATCTGTTGAAGACGCCTGCCGGATCGATCCGCGTCACCTTGCGGATGGCGGTGATGGCCGCAAAGATGCACATGCCCACGGTCAGCGCGAACAGATAGGCCGCGATCTTGGGCGTCATGACGATGGTCAGCGTCGGCACGCGAACCGAAAGCCTGTAGATCGCCAGCATCGCAAGCAGCATGCCGGCGGCATAGCCCAGAACCGCGCTCAGCATCGCCTGGATGAGAATGACGGCGTGGATGTAGCTCGCCGATGCGCCGAGCGCGCGCAAGGTCGCGAACTCGTTGAGGTGGTCCTTGGTGCTGGCGTAGAGGGTCTGGGCGACGATGACGACGCCGACGATCGCACCGAGCACCATGCCCGTGATGAGGGCAAGGCCGGCGCCGGTCGAGAACATCCAGTAGTTGATGCTGCGGCGCGTGAACTCCTCGTGCGTCAGAACCTCGGCCCCCTGCAGGCGATCCTGCAACGCCTTGCGCACGGTCTCGAGATCGGCGCCCTTCTCCAGCGTCGCGAGCACATAGGTCGCTTGCGCGGCGCTCGCGCCCACGAACTTGCGCGCCGTCGAAATCAACGTGAAGCCGTAGGGAAGCGTGGTGAACGAGCGGATGCCTTTGGTGACGGCCGTGACCTGGGCGCGCTGATTGTTGATCTCCGCGTAGTCGCCGCGCTTCTCGATGCCGAGGTCCTTGAAGTAGGAGCGGTCCATCGCAATGCCCATCGGCAGGCCGAGATCCTCGATCCCGCCTTCCTCGATGCTCCAGGGGTGGGTGCCGCCATTGGCGTAGTCGAGGCCGACGAGAATGAAGGTCTTCTTTCCGCCCCCGGGCTTGCGCCAGGACGAGAAGCTGACGATCATGTCCTCGGCCTTTTGCACGCCCGGCGTCGAGAGGGCCGCATACTTCTCGTATCCGGTCAGAAGCGAGGGATCGTCGAAGCTCTTGGTGCCGAAGGGCACGATCCAGAGGTCGGCAGGCGCCTTGTCGAGCACGGTCGCGATCTTGTTCTCGCTGCCTTTGTAGAGGCCGACCTCGATGGCCACGAGCACCACCGAGAAGACGATGCCGATCAGCGTCACGATCAAGCTCATGCGATCGTGGAAGAGGTTCCGGTAGGCGATCTTGGGCGCCATCCTGATGATCTTGCCCTGGGCAGCAGGTGCCCCGCCGCCTGCAATCCTCTTGATCATGTCCGACTCCAATCTCGTAACGGGAGTGTTTTGCGCTGAACTCGATGCCACGTCCAGCATCCGCGCTCACTCGAAACTGCTTTTATTCCATCACAACGTCAGGTTTCGGGACGCGTGCATTCCGACACCGTTTCGCCATGTTTCTTAAGGACGCCCGCTTCAGTTGCAGCCGACAGCGACCGTCGTGCCGACCGCGGGGATGAACTTCCGGCAGCTCTCCGGCGCATCCGCCGTCGCCTCGCCGCTGTCGGTGGGCGCAGCGGTTGCTGCCGCGGCTCTGGCCTCGACGGGGGGCGCCGCGGTTTGAGGGGCCGGCGTCGCCGCGGGGATCGCCCCCTGGATCAGAGCCGAGCTTCCCGTCAGAGGCGCGGGCGTCTCCGTGGTGACGCCGGCCGTCCTCACGGCGCGCGCATCCCCTGCCTTGTCTTTCACGACATCCTTGTGAAGCTCGGCTTTCGCGACGCGCCGAGCCGGCGTCTGCGTCCTGCGAGCGGAGTGGAAGGTGGGTCTCTCACCCCCGCCCTTCAGCGTGTGACAGGCGCCGCCGCCATGAGCCGGGGTGGCGACGAAGCTTCCGAGCGGCACGCCGAAGCCGAGACGAACGCCGCCGCCGGCTTCGGCCGCGGAGGCCAGAGCCGCGCTTGCGACAAGGGCGGACGTCAGCGCGATCAGCCTCGTCGTTCTGATCAGCTTGGCCGTTCCGGTGAGCGTGGTCGGTCCGGTCATCTTGGTCGGTCTCATGGCGGTCTCTCCTCAACCTGTCCGTCATTCGTGCCGGGGCTTCGAAGGCATCGCCGGCTGACGTCTGACGCAAGCTTCGCCTGATCGCGCGGGCGCCGCTGTTCCGGACGGCACACGCGCGCGAAATTCTCGCGCTCACGGCAACGCTCACAACGAAAAGAGCCGGCCTCACACGAGGCCGGCTCTCCATCGCGTCGCGTCGGGATCGTGGAATTTTCTAGCAGCTCACATCCACTGCGGCGCCGAGCGCCGGAACATAGCGCTTGCAGGTGCTCGGTGCGGGCTCCTCGGCGGTGGCATCGCTCGCGGCAGCCGGCGTGTCGGCGGCGGCGATGGTTGCGGTGCCGCCCGTCGACGGGGTGGCGCCATGGACATCGGCCCGGGTCAAGGCCGCCGTGCTCGACGGCGCGGCAACGTAGGTGCTCGCGCCCGACTTGGAGGTCTCCGACTTGGACGTCTCCGCGGCCACGTCCTCCGGCTGCGCATCCTCGGCGGCTTCGGCCTTGGCCTTGGCGGCGGCTGCGAGCTGCTCGCGGCGCTTCGCGGCGGCGACGGCCTGCGCCTGGGCCTTCGCCCTGGCCCGCGCCTCAGCCCTGGCGCGTGCCTGGGCCTGGGCTTGAGCCTTGGCACGGGCGCGTGCCATCTCGGCTTTCTGAGCCTGGTGCGCCATGGCGCCGACAGCCAGGACACCGAGCCCGACGCCCAGGGCGAGGCCGCGTCCGCCCGCTTCGGCGGCGGGGGTGATCGCGAGGCTCGCGGCCACGGTCGCCGCGATGACAGTCATGCTGAGCTTCTTGGCCATGGTACTCTCCATCCGAGGTTCCCGGGCTGCGTCCTCGCCGCCCTCTCGAGGCTCAAAGTGCCCGATCCCGCCTGCTGCCGCTGTTCCAGCAGGAACACGCTACGACGGGTGCTGATTTTTTTCCAGAGATGACGCCGAGTCCACCGGCTTGCGCTCTTCACGCGGCCGGCGCCGCGCTGACGGCGAAACGGTGCTGCGCTGCGGGACAGTGCTGCGCTGCGGGGCCGGTGCGGACGGTGCCGGCCGCAGCGCCGGCGATGCGGGAGACGAACGCCAGCGTCCGGTCGAGCACGACGTGACGCTGCCGGTCGACCGTCACCATGTGATAGCTGTCCTCGAGCACCACGAGATCGACCGGGCCGGCCAGCTCGCGTTGCAGGTGGGCTGCATTGTCGAGCCCGGCGTAATCATCCTCTCGGGCATGAAGGATAAGCACGGGCTGGGTGATGGCGCCGAGCTCCGTCATCACCTCCCGGGCCAGCCGGCGCCGCTCCAGGACGGCCCCGCCCGGCATCGCCGAAGGGGCGGCCTTGGCGCTGTCCGATGCGGCGGCGCTCATGACGAAAGAGCGGATGCGCTGGTCCTTGATGCCGACGTCCATCGGCACGGGGAAACGGAACAGGTTGGCCAGCCTCTTGCTGGCGATCAGGCTGAAGAGGGGCGCATACCAGGGGATCTGGCGACCGGAAAGCCAGAGCGTCGGCGAATAGAGCGCGACCGCGTGGACCTTATCCTTATGGCGGGCGGCGAGCCTCAGGCTCAGCACCGCGCCGGTCGAGAGACCGCCGACGATGACGGTGTCGCAGGTGGCGGCCAATTCCTCGAGCCCCCTTTCGGCGCTCTCGTACCAATCCTGCCAGGTGCTCGCCGCGAGGTCGCCGCCGGTGCTCCCGTGCCCGGCGAGCCGGGGACAGAGAACCGTATAGCCATTGCGGGTCAGGCCATTGGCGATAAACCGGATTTCGCGCGGAGATCCGCACAGGCCGTGCACCAGAAGCACGCCAATCCGACCACGTTCGGCTTCGGAATTCCGTTCACTCGCTTGCATCGTACGCCCCAGGTGTCCGGCTTCGATGGCGGCACGCTAGCGGGGCGGCTTCGGGCTGGCTATTCCAGCGGGCACAGGACGGGCCGTCCCGTGCCGCGGAGGCCCGTGAAAAAGCCGCTCATATCGGGGCCCGAGACGCGATCGCCGCTTGCCAGCGCTCGGGCGGTCGCGGAAAAGCAGGAGACAGGGTCGGCCAAATATTTTCCCGTTGACCCCGGCGTGTGTCGGAACTAGAGTTTAGAACCATTCTAATTGTTGCCTCCGAACGTTGAGAATGCTCCAGCGGAGCGCGTGCCTCACCGGCTCGGACAGAGGAGGACCCATGAAGGGTAAACGCGAGGTCGTCGACATTCTGAACGAAGCGCTCAAGCTCGAGCTCGGCGCGGTCAACCAATACTGGCTGCACTACCGGATGCTCGAGAACTGGGGCTTCACCAAGCTCGCCAAGAAGGAGCGGGCGGAATCGATCGAGGAGATGCACCACGCGGACAAGCACGTCACCCGCATCATCTTCCTCGAAGGCCTGCCCAACCTGCAGCAGGTCGCGCCGCTCATGATCGGCGAGCATCTGAAGGAGGTGCTCGAGTGCGACCTCAAGGGCGAGAAGATCGCACATGAAACGTATATCCGCGGCCGCGACATCTGCCGGGCCGCCAAGGACTACGTGACGATGGACCTGTTCGCGGAGCTGATCGAGGACGAGGAAGGGCACATCGATTTCATCGAGACGCAGCTCGACCTCATCTCCAAGATCGGCATCGAGAACTACGGGCTCCTGCAGTCCGATCCGGCCAACGAGGCCGAAGGCCACTGAACGGTCGCGCGCGAGCCACGGACAGTCGCGTGGCTCGCCTTCCGACCGGCCCCCCCGAAAGGCCGATCCGCATCGCGGCGCGCGCGAAGGGATGCTGCGTGCCGGATCGCGGTGCCCGCGCCCTGGAGCCCGGCCCGTGGAACCCCCGGCCTGCGCCCGGCGTTGGCTGGTGGTGTGAAGCCGATGACCGCGCCGACGCCGAGCAACCGCCCCGACCGCCTCTCGACCACCATTCTGATCGTCGAGGAT
>WBZR01000129.1_pt1 | contig 37655 bp, 28 predicted proteins | sample 5204231 | NCBI WGS metagenome assembly WBZR01 (sample SAMN12412403, study PRJNA552823) | activated sludge metagenome | isolation source: activated sludge from anammox sidestream of wastewater treatment plant... | place: USA: Virginia | collected 2017-08 | reverse complement strand
CGCACCACCGGTATCCGCCGCGCTGCCAAGTTTTACTACCCGCATCGCGATCCCACCGGCAAGGCGGCCATCGCCTACGCCCGCAAACTCGACGCCCTGCGCCATTGTCCAATCCTGATGCAATACCATCATCAGGAGATCGCCTATATTCAAAAACGCAAGGTGGTCGTCGTCATCAGCGAGCTGGTCGAAGGTCAGAAGCTCAGCGAATTTCTCGCAGATCAACCCAACCACTGCCTGAGCACCTTTGAAGCGCTGCACGTTCTCTACGCGCTGGCCCGCGGCATCGCGCCCATTCACGCCCGCGGCGAATATCACGGCGATATTCACGAAGGCAACATCATGATCCGCCGCCAGGGAATCGCTTTTGAATTGAAGCTGCTCGACTTTTTTGACCTGGGCAAACCGACCAAGGCCAAGATTCACAAGGACGTATTGAACCTGATCGAAGTGTTCCATCAGATTGTCGGTGGCCGCCGGCTTTATGCCTCACAACCCCCGGTGGTCAAACACATCATCCGCGGATTGAAGGATCATCTGATCCTGCAGCGGTTCCAATCCGCCGGCGACATCGCCCGTCATCTGGAAACGCTTCAGTGGTCGTAACCGGCGTGCTGGCGATCAGCACGTGCCGCGCATGATTCAGCGCCTGGGGCGCATTGAATCCTCACGGAACGATCAGCGCATCAGGATACTGCGGCGATACCTGCGCCTGAAGCTGATGCGCCGCGGCCCAATTCAGCCGCGGCCCGACTGAAATAACCGTGCGCCCCTGCCCATCGCGTGATTGCAACGGCGTGTGCCCCATGCGCTTCAGCGCGTCAATCGTCGATTGGGCTGAACCGGGCTGACTGAAGACACCCACCTGCACATAGAACTGCCGCGTCCCCTGCTTTTCGCGGGCACGGCGGGCTGGTTCGGTGTTGGCGTACAACTCCTGCACTTGGGCGAAACTCCGGTCGGCCGCCTCAAACTGCCCCAGACGTTGCTGCGACAAACCGATCCGATAAAGAATCCACGGTTTCTGATCCGCTAAATCAGTCTGCTGGTAGGCAACCTGCCACTGCTGCAGCGCCGTGGTGTAGTCTTCCTGATGATACGCCACGTTGGCCACGCTCGTGCGGATGCGCCCCTCCAGTGCCTTGGACGGATGGCGCGAAAGCGCATCGACATACGCACGGCGCGCCGAGGCCAGATAATGCTGTTTTTCCGCTTCATCCCCCGCCTGCAACTGCTCGAACGAACGCCCCTGCAGGTACAGCGCCGCCGCAGCCTGCTCACCACTGCCCCCCGAGTGTTGCGCCAAAACAAGCTGGGTCTGTTGAATCGCCTGATGATATTGACCACGCGCAAATGACGCATTGGCCGAGCCGAGCGTCGCGTTGCCGCCAGCGCACCCCCCCAGCCCCAACAGCGCGACACAACCGAAAATAATCCCGTAAATACGAATGTTGGCCATGATCATCCTTGATCGGTGGTTATTATTCTTCCATCTTCGCTGCTACACTCAAATCACGGCTATACTGAGACAGCCAGTGGCTTGCCAAGCCATCGAAGTCCTGATACTGGTTTTAGGTTACAACAAAACCTCCCCTGACAACAGGAGCCTGCACGATGTTATTGACACATCTGTTCCAACACGCCGCGCAAAACCCGCAAACACTCGCCATGATCGACGACAGTGGTTCGTACACCTACCAGCAACTGGCAGGCATGAGCGCGGGGCTGGGGATGTATCTTTCCCTGCAAACGCAAAAACCGAACGTCGGGTTATTTTTACCCAGTGGGGCAGGATTTGCTGCTTCTTTTTATGGCGCGCAACTGGCGGGCAAAACGCCCGTGCTGATCAATTTCCTGCTCAGCGACCGCGAAATTGCGCACATCATCGCTGACAGCGGCATTGATACGGTCGTGAGTATCCCGCCCCTGACCGGACGACTGGCTGCGGCATCGGTGAACGTGATTGACCTCAAACAACTGCCCAAAACGCCACCAACCGCCATCACCCCGCATTTGCCATCACCCAAACCCGACGACACCGCCGCCCTGCTCTACACCAGCGGTACCAGCGGCCTGCCCAAGGGCGTGATGCTCACCTATCAGAATCTCGATTCCTGCGTCAGCGCCTGCATCCAAGCCGCCCAGCTCAAGGAGCAACACAAATTCCTTGGCATTGTGCCGATGTTTCACTCCCTGGGACTGACCGCCACCTTGCTGGCACCGATTCAACTCGGCGCCAGCAGCGTCTATCTGGCCCGCTTCAGCCCGGTGGCAGCGCTGGAAGCGATTCGCAAATACCAGATCGGGTTGGTTTTCGGCGTGCCCAGCATGTTCGGAGCGATGGCCAATCTGAAAAACATAACGCCGGAAGATTTCGCCTCCATTTACGCGATTATTTCCGGCGGCGAACCCCTGTCGGGCGCGGTGCGCGAAGAATTCGCCCAGCGCACTGGTCAGTCGCTTCACGAAGGTTACGGCCTGACCGAAACATGCGGCCCCATCGCCTTCAACACGCCTCACGCCCACAAACAAGGGAGTGTCGGTCAGCTTCTGCCCGGTTGCTCCGCCCGGTTCGTCGATGATGACGGTCATGATGTCCCCGCCGGCCATAGCGGCGAAATATGGCTGAAAGGGCCACTGGTCTTCAAAGGTTATCACAATCTGCCTGAGCTGACTCAACAGGCGTTGACGGCCGATGGTTATTTCAAAACCGGCGACCTGGGTCGAACCGATGAACAGGGGTTTTTATATATCACCGGTAGAAAGAAAGACCTGATCGCGGTCGCTGGCGAAAAAGTTGCACCGCGCGAAATCGAAGAAGTGCTGATGAAACATCCCGCCGTGGCTGAAGCAGCCGTTGTGGGAAAGAAAGATGCCAGCCGCGGCGAGGTGGTCGTCGCGTTTGTCATCGCCCACGATCAACAGGCGATCGACCCACAAATCCTGCGCGATTTTTGTCGCCAGCATGGTCTGCCCAACTGGAAGTTGCCGCGGGAAATCTTCATCAATTCCGAACTGCCGCGCTCCCCCACCGGCAAGGTGCTCAAACGCGAATTGTCCGCCCGGGCCAACGGCGAACAATGATTGCCGCCGGCGCAACCACCAGCACCCCAGGGCAAACGCAAGTAGGCGTCCGATAGGCAATCTCTTACGCGCTGCGCCTGCCCCGGCAGTTTAGCGCCGCATACCCGGCGCATCGGGTTGGCGCAGATACAACAGGCCGGTGAACTCGTCATCCCGACCAAAATCAACCGGACCAGCCCACGAGGCACTCTGACCGGTCGTATTGTTGTGCTGCGAAAAATTAAACCGCAGCAACCGGGGTTGCGGTTTATCCTTCTCAGCAATGGCACTCCAGGGAATGGCGATTTCGCCGCGCCAGACACCCGTCTCCAACGTCGAAGCATAGCGAATACTCGAACCTTCCAGCACCTGCCACCGATCCGTATTGCGGCGCAGATCGACCTTGCGCTGCACCCAATCCGATCCATTGGGTTTGACCACCACATGCAGCACCGGCCCGAGCGAATTGTCATCATAAATCGGTTGAATCAACACTTCCGCCAGGTCCTCACCCCAGGCGCGGCGGAATTGGTAATCAACAAAATTGCGCGCGTGCATCAAATCCTGCTGACCAACGCCCGTCAGACGAAACGCCAGGTAAAAATGGTCCTCACCCCATCCGGTAAACAACTGGCTCGGTGTATCGGCCAGTTTGATCTGCTGCTTCTGCAACACCGGCCGGCTGAACATCTCCACCATCGGTCCGTCCTGCACTGCATCTTCCGGCGCCCAGTCCTCGATCGAACCATCGATGCGCAGACCACCTTCGCGCCGGTCGCTGGCAGCAACAGGCAGCACAAACCGCAGCGGTGTCTTACTCAGCTTGTGACCTTCGGTAAACGTCAGCTCCAGCGGGGCGGTCGCCTGCCTGCCAAAGCGCGCCTCGCTGAGATTAAACTCCGCATCCAGCTCCTGACAGCGCACCTGAAATGTCAGCAACATGGGAATATCAATCGGCTGCGGACGAACCATCCATCCCGGAGTCAGACCGGAAAACTGCAACAGATTGGAAACCGGCCGATCATCCGAAGCGTTGTATAAATCGATCGCCAGTTTCACATCAACCCAACTGCCACCGGTCCCCGCAGAATTCGGCGACCAACCAAACCGCGCTGCGCGATTGAGCAGAATCGGGCGCTCCTGTGGTTCCAGCCAGCGCAACGTCTGCAGATATAAATCCGATTGACGGGCAGGGTCGGGGGTTTGCCCCGGTTCACGCAGAAGAATCGTCCTCGCCACAAGCTGGCGAACCTGCTTCCACGCCTGCTCATCGGCTGTCCCGCTCATCAGCGCATACGTTGGATCAAGCTCCTGCAACGGTTGAATCTGCACCGGTTTGGTCAGCAGCCGCGCCAGCACCAGGGCATTGACCACTTCCCCACGCTGGCTGGCTAAATACAGATATTCATAATCCTGCTGCGCCCGCCGCAACCACTTGAGCTGAATCGTCGGCACCGGCTGATCCACGCCAAACCATTGCCCGGGGTAAAACCAGATCATCTGATCCGGATCGGCTGGATCTTCCGGCGAATTGCGCTGCGGCAGAACACCATCCCACAAAACCATCCCTGCCTGACGCAAAAACGCCAGCCACGCCCACAACCGAACGTCGCGCTGATCGCCACCAGCGCCCACATACGGCACCAACCCCTGTAAATCCGTGCGCAACCAGCGCTGCGGGCGCCCGACATCCTGCGGCCAGAGCTGCGCCGGCGGGGCAAAGATCAACCCTGGCGCCGAGGCAATCAGGCGGCTGGTATCCTGGCGATCAATTCCCGTGGTGATCTTTTCATCATTCAGCACCAATTGATCCTCCTCCAGCGGCCCGGTCACGCGAATGCGCGGATGGGCATGCAGGATGTTGGCCATCCTGGCACTGAGCTGAACCGCCTGCGTCACACTGGCCCGCCCGGAGGTGTGCTGTTCCAGAAAAACGCTGGTCTGATTCAACCACTGGCGCTGATCAAAATGCGTCGCTGCCGCAGTCCAGTATTCGCCCTGACTGCGAAAATCATAATTTTGCAGGTAATCAATCTCTGGTAATGGCCAATACCCCTGCGGCACGCGGTCGGAAAACATCTGCCCGCTCAGCCACGGCGTCACCACTGAATCAAAATCCCCCCAGTCAACCCGGGGTGGCTGAGCCGCCGGCCATTTCACCGTCGGTTGCAGACGCGGCACAACCACTTCCGCACGGTGTTCATGCGCCAGGCTGATCAATTGATCCATCGTCTTGACCACGCCCTGGTAGCGCGAATCCTTGCGGTTGATCAGGCGTGGTGTAATCGCCTCCAGTTGATCGGGGTAATGCTGAATCAAGCTCTGCCAGTGCAGACGACTGACCATCAGCAGATGACGCTCATCGGGCATGACAAAATCAAAAACCTGCAGACCAACCGGCAGCGACGCCAACACGCGATGATCCCTGGAATCCGTAATCTGAATCGCCCCCTGATACTGACCGGCTGGTGTCTCCAGCGGAACTTTCACATCGACCCACAGCACCGGCGACTCGTGCGAGACCGACCCCGGCGTGGATTGCGCCTTGGTTGGCGCGGCTGGATCGCGCAACGTCTGCACATCAAGCTGGCCTTGGCGCAGTGTCATCGGCAACATCGCACGCGGCAGGCGGCGCGTTGCCCCCGAAAGACCGGTATGGCGGACATAACCGGCGCGGTTGACATCCACCGGCATGGACAGAACCTGCGACAAACGAAAGTTTTCCGCGGAAATCAGCGACGCCGAACCGGTCGCCGGGCGCAGCGGCGTGAGGCTCACCACCCAGTTCTGCCGGCTGGACGCACCGGGCAGATCATCGATCTGAACGGTATAGCTGACCCATTCATTGCGGGCTGCATCCAGGTTGATCGGCTGATTGGCTGATGGGTCTGTCGCAGCCGGCGGTTGTGAATTCGGCGCTGCAATCTGCTGATCCAGGTCAACGCTTACCAGCCGCACGCCACCGGGTTGATAAACGACTTGGGCCGCCGGTTGGTCGCCTGAATCCGCCGGGCGCAACGGTTCTGTCTGGCAACCGGCCAGACCCCAGATCAACGCCACCGCCATCAGCACCTGACAGACCCGGCGGAGCGACAATGTCTTGAACCCATGATCGAGCATTTGCATTGGACTCATCGCGCAACTGTTCCATCCGGGCGCTGCGCCCACTGAATTAACCAATCGACCCGGCCAGACAGCAAGACTCACTTGAACGAAGCACTGAAGTCCATCGAACCGCTGCGCACCTGCTTCTTGAAGGTCGAACCTTCGATGCGCTGCTGCAGTTTTTCGTAGAATAATTTCTCATCGACCGGAACATCAACCCAATCATCCAGCCAGGAAGACAAGTGAATCGCATTGGCCAGTTGTACACCGTTGATCCCCTCCTGGCCCTGAACCATCAAAGGCGTGCTCTTTTGAATCGCATTCACCCAATCCTGGGTGATGCACGCATGCTCCGATTCGCCGGGGGCACCGGGGCAGGGAATCTCGCATTTCCAGGTTTCGGGCAGATCAAAACCCGACTTGGCCACACGAATATGCTCGGAAACCGGCATCGTGGTGCGCCAGAACGTCAAGGTTTCCTGTTGGCCATTGGTTTTGAGTACAATTTTGCCCCGGTCGCCGACAATTTCCATGAACTGCGTCCCCGGCGCTTCGCCGGTGCTGGCGATGAAAATGCCCGATGCACCGTTGGGATATTCAAAATAGGCCGTGCAGTCATCCTCGGTTTCCATCGTGTGGTATTTGCCCCAACTGCAGAACGAGCGCACGCGGCGGGGCATGCCACAGATCCACTGAAACAGATCTATGTTGTGTGGCGACTGATTGACCAGCACCCCGCCCCCTTCACCCGCCCAGGTACCGCGCCACCCACCCGAATCATAATAAATCTGCGTACGCAACCAGTCGGTGACAACATACATGGTGCGCTTAATCGACCCCAATTCGCCTGAGGCAACCAGTTCGTGCAGACGCTGATAACCGAGGCGCGAGCGCTTCATCAGCATGATGCTGAAAACACGATTGCTGGCGGCGGCCACCTCGTTCATTTCCCGCACCTGCCGGGCATACACCCCGGCCGGTTTTTCCACCATGACATGCAACCCGCGATTCAGCGCCGCAATCGCCAGGGCCGGGTGGCTGTAATGCGGCGTAACGACCATCACCGCATCGATAATGTTGGCCGCGAAAAACGCCTCATCGTTATCAAAGTATTGAACTTTTTCCCCGCAATCTTTGCGCGCTGCCTGCCGACGAGCGGCACTGGTATCGCAAATCGCGGTCAGTACCGCGTTGGGCACAAGGCCTTTCATCAAATACGCCGCATGAACGGTTCCCATACCACCATAACCGATGATTCCAAGTCGAATTTTCCCGTTGCCCTGCGTCATGACTTCTCCAGTGCCCTCGAAAAATAATTCGACCTGATCCCTTGCGATCAGCCCGAAAAAACAAAACTTTTCAATCGTCACCGAACCTACTTAGCCCCCGTGGGACTGTCAAATTATCCGGTAAGACTCGAAATTATATCGCTGGGCTGATATTGTGCCTACGCCAATGATGGCAAAAGGAGCAAACTATGCGGATTTTAACGATTAGCGCAGCCTTGGTACTGGCCAGCGCCTGCGCGGTTTCAACACTTCACGCTGATGAAGTGCTATTCAAAAATGGTGATCGTATCAGCGGCACGATTGTCAGCGCTGATGAAGGTGAACTGGTTCTCAAATCTGATGTGGCTGGAAAAATCACCATCAAGATGACGGATGTCGCCACCTTCAGCACCACCGGGCCTGTCACCCTGCAACTGCAGGACAACACCCAGCTCAATCAACCGGTTACGACGGGCGAAAGCGGCCAGGTCAACCTGCAGCAGGGAACCGTGCAAGCCCAGCCTGTTGCCATGGACAACATCAAACGCATCAACCCCGAAGCCCCGAACTGGAAAGGTTCGATTACCGTCGGCGGCATGCTCGAGCGCGGCAACAGCCGCACTGACAGCCTGAACGTGGATATTAACGCCGTGCGCCGCAGCGAGAATGACCGTATCACCCTGGGGGCCGGTTATCGTTTTGGTCGCCAGCGCGAACCGGGCACCGGCGATATTGAAACATCGACCGACAACTGGTTCATGGGCGGAAAATACGATTATTTCCTCGATAAAAAATGGTATGTCTACGCCAGCACCCGTGTCGAACGCGATCGTATCGCCGGTCTGGATCTGCGAATGACACCGGGCGGCGGTGTTGGTTATCAATGGATCGAAACCAAACAAACATCCTTCTCCACGGAAGCTGGTCTGGCGTGGTTGTATGAAGATTACCGCGGCGCCGACAGCACCAGCGCCATCGCTGCCCGTCTGGCCTATTCACTGTCGCACCAGCTCAATGACAAAGTGGCGCTGTTTCACGACGTGGAGTTCTTCCCGTCATTGGAAGACATCCACGACTACCTGATTCTGGCTGACGCCGGTGTTCGTGCGGATCTGACCGAGACCATGTTCAGCGAATTCAAGTTCCAACTGAAACATGACTCCAGCCCCGCTCCCGGCGCTTCACGCTCGGATCTGCGCTACGTGGTCGGTATTGGCTGGCGCTTCTAAATTGCGCCAAGCTGCGCCAATCGAACCCCAGTGCTGAAAAAACTTCCCCCGACAGGCCCTGGACTGACGCCCGATCAACGCGCCAGTTCAGGGCTTGTTTCTTTGCGCCGTGGCCACCCGCGCCGGCGCGCCTCCCTGGCCAGTCTGAGGCAATAAAAAAACCGGCCATGGACAGGAGAAACGTCCACCGCCGGTTTTAAGCGTTTATTGTTATTAAAGATCACTTCGGCCAGCCTCGGCAGCACGCGCCGCCGGCATGAAATCGCAGCGTTGCGCGATCTCATCGCCGCTATGGCAATGGTGCGAACCAAGCCGAACTATGCTGCCAGCGGCTGGGTGCTGAGATACAACCCAAGCATCCCGCGATCGATCTCTTCCATGTCAACCAGACGACCGGCGACTTCCACCTCGTAGTCATTGATCCGGCAGACGCGCGTCACCGCCAACCAGCCAACCCAGTCATTGCGCGGTTCGGGCTTTTCAATGCCGGTATTGATGAACGGGCTGATTCCCGCGTATACCGGCAGTTCCAGGCGCAGACGAATATGCTGATCCGGACGGATAGCCGTATCGCGGGTGCGAATGCGCACACCACCGGCTGACAGATCCACCAACTGACCCAGTGGCGAACCGGCCCGATTGCCACCTTCCCAGCGGCTCACCGTAATTTCGGCGGGTTCCATGTCATGACGGCGATGCTCGCGCCGATCAGCCCCGCCAAGCGTGGGCGTATCTTCGCTGTCAAGCGGTTCGGTCTGACTATCCGAGTGAATTATGATCGTCATGTCGCTGTCTCCTGTTAATCTAGATAAGATACACAGAATACATCGACCATCGCAACCGATAAATTGAGAAAATAGGTAAAATAGTTTGTCTGGGAAGTTTATTCTGCCTGTTCGTTTTGTTTAAATAGTTCGTAACTTGTTGTTAAATCAGTAATTATTGCAGCATCACTTAACGGATGCTGCCTTAGCCAAATCTTCATCTCGACCGGCAACGAGCAGCGTATCTGATTCCTTCAAGGCCGCATCTGGATCAGGCAAAGCGCTCAAGGTGTCAGTCAAAACATCATGCACCGCCACGATCGTTACGCCATAATGTGATCGTAACTCAAGTTGTCGCAATGTTTTACCTTCCCATTCGGTTGGAACAGCCATCTCTTGGACGCTGAAACCAGAACCTAGGCGCACATAATTTAATAGCGCTTTACCGCTCAAACGTGTCGCCAGCGACAGCGCTGTTTCACGTTCGGGGAAAATCGTGTCCGTCACCCCCAGCCGCTGCATCACCCGTCCATGGTCATGGCTGATCACTTTGGCGTAGATGTCACTGATTCCCAAATCGCGCAACATCATGACCGCCAGCACACTGGCTGCGATGTCGTCGCCGGTACTGACGACGCCGGCATCGGCGCCGCGCGCACCCAGACGCTCCAGCATCTTGATATCGCGCCCATCGCCCACAACCGCCCGTGTTGCATGGGCAGCAACGCGGTCCACCGCATCTCCATCTGAATCCATCACCGCCACTTCATGACCCAGCGCGTGCAACGATTCTGCCACGCTGGAACCAAAATTACCCAATCCGATAATGACAAACCGCTTCATCATAATGAACCTCACTTCATGGCAATTGCCACCGGCGGCGCAGAATCCACTCGCCAGCCAGCAGAACGACGATCAACGCCGCTTGCGTCGGTAAATCGTACCGTCGCGGCCACTCCGGTACATACCCCACAACCCCTGCCATCATCCGCAGCAAATTATTCAATGGAATTGACCGCTGCTGACTGGTCACACTCCCTGCATCCTGACGAATCAACTGATCGATCAACACCGGCAGTTGCGCCAGCGAATAATGATAACCGTTGGTATCCGTCGCCATCTCCTGCAGTAATTCTGCGTTGGCAGCAATTTTAAGCATCTCATCCGCCGGGGGAATCACCGTGAATCGCAAGCTCTGGCGACCCAATTCCTGTCCGTCCTTGCTGGCAACCAGCTCCAGTTGCCACTGGCCCTGATCCGGATGCGGCAACGTCAATTCATACAGCCCCATCCGTGAAGCACTGGGCGTCAGTGGCAACTGCAGCGTGGAATTATTCGATCCGGCGGTTGCTGATCCATCGGGCGGATTTGATTGTTCCCGTCCGCCTGCGACACCAGCCGTATCAACCCGACTCAATCGTGCGCTGACCTGCGCATAGCTCGTCGCGTCGCCGCGGGCATCACGCACCATGCTGCGCAGCTGGATCGACTCACCCAACTGGTAGACATTTTTATTGAGCAGGGCCTCGATTCCAGCTCCGCGATCCCGATTTTTTACATCCGCCCCCGCCAACCAGCGGATCAATTGCCCCCACAGACGGTTATAGGGTGAATCCTGCCCCATGCCGCGCAATGGCAAATACCAGAGATAGGTCGTATCGGCGGTAAATGCTGCTGACCGACCGCGCCCGTAGGGCTGGGTCGCTAAAATAATCTGCGGATTACCGTCTGGCCCCGTCACACCGGCATGAATCAGCAGCACCTGGGCGGCGCTCTTGGCTTTTTCGACCACCACATTGCCGCGCAAGGGCGGAAGTCTGGCTGGCTCAACTGGCGCTGCAGTCATACCCTGCGCCGCGACGTTTTGAGTCGAAGCATCATCGCCAGCAACCACCGCCGATGGTTGACTCGTCGGGCCAGCCGAAAACCACCGCGCCAGACCCTGCAAAGCCGGGTGCAACTGCCCCTGTTCGGTCAACTGCGGAACAAACTCCGATTTCTCCTGCGGCGAATCAGCCGGGCCGACAAAAACCGGCAACACCTGCTCGATCGGCGTGCCCTGATAATGACCCGGGCCAAAACTATTTTGCCCGCCGATCATCATCAGCCCCGCCCCATCACCAACCGCCTGCTCAATCGCCCGCTGCTGATCCGGCGTAATAAAACTGACATCCAGATCGCCAATGATGATCACATCAAATTTTTTCCATTCCTCCAGCGTTTGCGGCATTTGGGTAAATGGCTGACCATCAACACTGCCCGATGCGGCAAAACGATCATGCGTGATGCGCAATAACGTGGCGGAATCGATATTGGCATCGCGCCCCAGCGCCCGGTTCAGATCACGATATTCCGGCCGCGCCCGGCCTTCGATATACAAAACGCTCAGGCGCGGATCCAAGGCCAGCCCCTGATATTCCTGGCGATTATCAACCACGCTGCGCTCTCCCGGAACCGGATCAACCCACACCGCCAGACGCTGTACGCCAATCTTTTCCGGTTTGTACGCCAGCTCCACCGTCTGCCCCTGCGGCAGAGGCTGAAGCACCAGCGGTTTGCTCGTCACCGAACCGGTTACCTGCCCCTGCGCGTCAATTTGCGCCAGCTTCACCTCCACCACGCGGTCCGCCAGTGCTGATGATTTGATCGTCGCGCGGATCGCACTTTCATGCCCCACCACAAAATCATCCGTTGTTTCGAGATTATCCACCGCGATGTTGGCCATCGTCGCCGGTTCGCTTTGCGCCGAGCCGACCTGCACCGTATTCACCGCACGCCCCGCTGCCCGCACCAGCGCGCGGACATCGGCGGAGGTATTATCAATCCCGTCACTGATCAGGATCACCCCCGTATCGGTTCGCGGCGTGGTCGCCAGCGCCTGCGCCACGGCGCCGGCAATATCGGTCGATTGACCATCTGCTGCAGCCGTCGCCAAACTCTGCGCATCGGACAGTTCACGCAACCGGCTGTCGAACGTAAAAAAGTGGGGAATAAAGTGGGCGTCGATCTTTTCCAACTGCGGTTGCAGGCTTTGCCAGACGCTTTGCAGGCGCGTCGGGCCATTTTGCACATCAGGGAAGCTCATCGAACCTGATGTATCAACCAGCACCAGCAATGGCCGCGTCGGACGCGGGACGGTCACAAACCTAAGCACCGGCTCGAAAAGCATCGGAACGAGCAGCGCCAGCGCCGCAATCCGCAGCCCCAGCAACAACCCCATGCGCCGCCGGCCTAGTTGCGGCAGCAAATTCAGATAAAACGTGGCTGATAACAGCCCCAGCAGGACAAACGTCCAGACCAATCCGACACCAGCACTGCGCAGCGCCGGCACGGTTAGAACCAATACCGTTCCCGCCAGCCCCGCCAGAATAAAACCGCCGCCCAGCCACCGATTGGCGCTTGACCAGATGCGCCCCACCACCGCATAACTCAGCAGCACCACGCACGCAACAATACAAATCCAGGACCACCAATCCCAGTTTGACTGACGCAAGATATCAAATGACCAGTTGCTCACGAGAAGCTACCAGAAAACCTGACCTCTGGCTTGAACCAGATCACTACCGTCGAATCGCGTTGTCGCAATCGGAAAAGGCGCCGCCAAGCCGGATCGCCTCCATCTGACCATGAATGATCTTACCTTGGAAGATGGATATTGCCCCGTCTATGACCCCGGAATCGGACCTGACGTAGCACGGACGACGCAGCACCATAAAAATACCCCCGGCGCAACCGGGGGTAAGGCGACGATAATGGGCAGGACCGGGATCGAACCGGTGACCCCGGCATTTTCAGTGCCGTGCTCTACCAGCTGAGCTACCTACCCGCGTAGCGCGGGCTATGATAAATGCTCGACAAGAGATTGCAAGCTTGACCGCAAAAACGCCCGGACGGCCTGAGGCTGCCCATCGGCCAACTTGACAGTTGACGCGCTGCACTCTAGTGTTCGATCTTTACGCTTTTACCCGCAAGGGGTTCCTTTTTTATTGAGCTGCTATGGCCCTTTTGGAAGGCAATTCAGTTGTTGTTGGTCTGCAATGGGGCGATGAAGGCAAGGGCAAGATTGTCGATATCTTGTCGCAAGATGCTGAAGTCGTCGTCCGCTACTGCGGCGGTGCCAATGCTGGTCATTCCGTCGTTATCAACGGTAAAAAACATTCGACCCACCTTCTGCCCGTCGGCATCTTCCGACCGGGGGTGATGAACCTCATCGCCAACGGCGTGGTGCTTGATCCCCAGGCGCTATTTAATGAGATCGACGAATTTCAGCGCCAGGGCATTGCCATCACGCCCGCCAACTTGCGCATCAGTTACAAGGCGCATGTTGTCATGCCCTACCACAAGGAAGAAGACGCCCTGCGCGAATCCGCTTCAGCCGATGGTTCAATCGGAACGACCCGGCGGGGCATTGGCCCTGCCTACGCCGACAAAATGCACCGCACCACCGCGATCCGGGTGGCTGATCTGCTCAACGAGCAGCGCCTGCAGGACAAACTCGCCCGCGTCATCACGGACCGCAACAAGGTTTTCAAAGTCCTCTACGATGCCCCGCCCATTGACTGGAAACCGGTCTTTGAAACCTACCGCGATCTGGGCCGACGCATCGCCCCGTTCGTTGATGACACCACCACTGTGCTGATCGATCAATGGCGCGCCGGCAAGCGCATTGTCTTTGAAGGCGCTCACGCAGCCCTTCTCGATATTGACCACGGCACGTTCCCGTATGTCACCAGCTCAAGCTGCTCGTCCCTGGGGCTGTTCCCTGGTGCTGGCTGCCCGCCCCAGGTGGTGCAGAACTACATCGGGATCATGAAAGCCTACTGCACCCGCGTTGGTGGCGGACCATTCCCCACCGAGCAGGATAACAATATCGGCAATTACATCCGCGAACGCGGCAATGAGTACGGTACGACGACGCGCCGCCCGCGTCGTTGTGGATGGTTTGATGCTGTCGCCACGCGCTATTCCGTTCAGCTTCAGGGCATTACCCAAATCGCCCTGACCTTGCTGGATGTGCTCAGCGGGCTGGATCATCTCAATATCTGCACCGCCTATCGATACAAGGGTAATCGCACAGAGGTTTTCCGCGCGGATATGGACTTGCTGGCTGAGGTTGAACCGATTTATGAAACGCTCCCCGGTTTCAACGGCAACATCACCGGCTGTCGCAAATTCGAGGAATTGCCCCCCCAGGCCCAGCAGTATGTGCTGCGCCTCGAACAACTGATGGGCGTACCGATCAAGTTTGTCAGCGTCGGCGCCGACCGCAACGCCACGTTGTTGCGCTGATGGCCTTTAGTCTGGCAATATTCGTTTAACCGGCTCGGGCCGTGTCCGTTGGGCGCATTGTCAGACCGAATGCACAACCGATTACCCTGTCAGCCCGCCCAGACGATCCCCGCGATCAGACTGCCGGCTGCCATAATTGCCAGCGGTACGCAGCACCCCAACGCCCGACCTGCCTTGCGCTGCCGTCCGGTGCGTGTCAGCGGCATGCCTATTTTTCGCGACAATCTGCCTTTAGCGCCGGAAATGCCCGCCGCCCGCTTCCATGAAAATGACAACCCGAGTATGCCGCGCCTACGCCCCATGAGTCAATCTCCTCAATTTCAGTTTTATCACTGCTTGGCAGGAAATTCCCAGCTTCTTCGACTAATCTTACTACAAATACGCTCCGATCAACCAGCCTGAATCATTTGAACAACCATGCAACGTCAACACCGCCGATGAACTGGGACTTTGCGACGATTGCCGATGATCTTGCCCGGGCTTTGCAAACCGCCGAGCAGGATCTGCAACTGCAGCAGGCGGTGTACGGTCTGGATGCGCTGGACGAACGCCAGATGCACGCGCTGCTGGCGGAACAACTCGCCAGCCAATACGACATCGCCCGTGAAGTGCATTATCCCTCCAGCTTTGGGAACAAACTGACGCACCGATTGCGCTGCGATCTGGTTCTTTCACCGCTTGGCCAGCCGCTGCGCCTCGATTCCCGGCTGCCAACACTTTTTGATCCGCCCAATACCTGCCCCGCCGAAAAAGGATTGTGGTTGGAGGTGAAATGCGCTCATCAGTTCCGTGAGGGGGGCGTTGTCCATACCGGTTATGGCGCTCAGTGGCGCAACGGTGTTGTCGAAGATTTGCGCAAAATGGAAGCCGAACCGCGCATTTTGCAGGCTGGTATGGTTCTGATCATTTTTACTGAATCGCCTGAGATTCTCACCCACGATCTGGAACTATTCCAAACCGTGCTGATCAAGGAGGAAGTGCTGGCCGGTACGCATCAGGTTCGCCAGTTTCCGATCTGGCAGCGCAACGAGCATCGCCTGTGCACCATTGCCCTGTGGCCAACCATCCAGCGCAGTTGAACCCGCCCTGCCCATACGCAGCATCTCATCAATTGGCCAATCAGAACCATCATCACTTGATGATATAATGGGAATTGATGTCGCATCCACCTGTCGATCTGAAACCGCGCACGCTCCTCCGCGCCTATGGGCTGGGCCACTTCCCCATGGCTGATAGCGACGGTGTGATCCGCTGGTACAGCGCTGATCCGCGCGGGGTCATTCCGCTTGATCCGAAGGAATTTCACATCCCCAACACCCTCAAAGCCACCATCAACCAAAGACGTTTTCAAATCCGTATCAATACCGCGTTTGAAGTCACAATGCGCGCCTGTGCCCAATTGCGCGCAGAGGGCACGTGGATCAACGAAGAATTGGTCCGTGCCTACACCCGGCTGCATGAACTGGGCTTTGCGCACAGCGTCGAAACCTGGCAGAACGATCAACTCGTTGGCGGGCTGTATGGTGTCAGCCTGGGCGGCGCGTTTTTCGGCGAAAGCATGTTCCACCGCGTAACCGATGCCTCCAAGGTGGCGCTGGTTCACCTCGTTGGGCATCTGCATCAGCGCGGATTTCAACTGCTGGATACCCAGGCTTCCACCAGCCATCTGCGCCGCTTTGGTTGCCGCGAAATCCCCGCTGCGGAGTATTCCCGACTCCTCCAACAGGCGATCCGCATTTCCTGCAGGTTCGTCCCCTGACTGCGCCGCAACCTGCCAATTACGGTTAACGCCCTTCCGCCACCACCGGATTCTCCAACCGGCCGATCTTTTCAATTTCAACCACCACCGTATCCCCCGCTTTCATAAATACCGGCGGTTTACGGGCAAAACCCACACCCTGCGGCGTGCCGGTGAGAATCACGCTGCCCGCCCGTAAACTCATCGTGCTGCTCAGACTCTGGATCAACGTAGGAATATCAAAAATCATGTCCGCCGTCGTATGATCCTGCATCACCTGCCCGTTCAGCAGCGTGCGAATCCGCAGATCATTCGGCTGGGGCACTTCATCGCGCGTCACGATGCACGGGCCGAGCGGGCAGAACCCGTCAAAACTTTTACCACGGGCATACTGACCGCCGCCAAGATCCTTGTTGCGCTGCCAGTCGCGGCTGGACACGTCATTGGCACAGGTGTAACCCAAAACATAATCCATCGCCTGCTCGCGCGGGATATATTTTCCCGACCGGCCGATCACAATCGCCAGCTCGCATTCGTAATCAATCTGGTCGCTTAACCGCGGAATATAAATCGGCGCACCCGGATGGTTCAGCGTATTGGAACCCTTGATAAACAACATTGGATGCTTCGGCACGGTCGAACCCGTTTCGACCGCGTGCTCGCGGTAGTTCATGCCGATGCAAAGAATATCCACCGGAATGATCGGCGCCAGCAGCCGCTGAATCGGCAGCACACGATCCGAAACGCCAAACGCGCCAAACAGATCCCCTTCGATCACCCGCGCTGACCCTTCGTCGGTCAACTCACCGGTGTGGATTTGCCCATGACTCTCAAAACGAACGATCCGCATGAACCAAGCGTAATACCACCGGATAATTTTGTCACCCGCGCCCATCAGCAGACACACGGGCGCCGGCACACTAGCGCGCGGGCATCAACGTCAGCACGGCGTCCAGCACATGGAATCAAATTTCACCCCGATTTACGTCATAAGAACTGGCGGCGGAACGTACTGGCTGCGGATCGTCCCGCCCGGCGCGATACTGCTCTTGAGATCACACGGATGCGCCCCTTCGCCCAGCCCCCAATCGCGCGCGTAATCCGTCGCCAGTTGATCCAATTGAGTCGCAGTGAGGTTCGGTTTCTCCACCGCCTGGCAGACTTCATTGATTTCCTGTTCGCTGGTCAGCGTCGCGGTGATCGTGCTAAGCCCCGGCTGCATCAGCAGCCACTTGCAAGCCAACTGATGAATGCTCATCCCCAGCGACTCGGCAATTGGCCGGATCAATTCCACCTTCTGTGGGCCATAAACCTGCCAGTTACGATCACGAAAGCGCCGGTGATCGTCCGGCGACAATCGGGTGTCCGCCTTGATCACATCCTTCAGAACCCCACTGTTATCCTGCACCCGCGCCATCACCCCCGCATGCGTCGCGCGCGCCACCTGGCAAAACTCAATCCCGGGCGCCTGCTCAAAAAGATTGAACACCGTCTGCAGACCCTTGGCCCCCTTGTCCATCAATGCCGTCATTCCTTCTTCACGCCAGCCAATTGCCGGACCGAGACTGACACCCCACGCCTTGATTTTCCCCTCATCTTTCACCTTCTCCAGCTCGGCAAACAGCTCATCATTGAACTGCCGCAGCTTGATGTTGTGCGCCAGATAAATATCGATGTAATCCGTTTGCAATCGCCGCAACGAATGTTCCAACGCCTTGCGCAAAAACGTCGGCGAAAAATCCTGCCGGCGCTCCTTGTGACTGCCCGCCACACCCGGATCATTATAAAAATCGTAACCAAACTTCCCGCCGATCTGCACCCGATCGCGGGCAATGTTCTTATTCACCAGCCACTGGCCAAACAACGTCTCAGCCCGACCGTTGCCATAGGCATCAGCATTGTCAAAAAAAGTAATCCCCCGTTCCAAAGCATAGCTGCACATGCGGTCGCAATCCGCCTGGTCACGATGCCCCCACCAATCCACCCCGTAAATCCAGCACCCCAGCGCAATAGGCGAAACTTCAACACCGGTATCACCAAATTTTCGTCGTTGCATCACCTCATTGTAAGCCACCACTGCGATCGAGCAACGCACCATCCCCCTCCTGCTTGATAAAGATAAACTTCACCCCGGTTTTTCACTAAAAAAACGCCATGCCCAAGCGTTGGTGCCGGGGCATGGCGCGCTTTAATTTTCAAAATATGGAACGGATTACTTCAGCAGCTCGGCCACCGCCTGGCGTTCTTCGACCAGCTCTTTGTTGGTCTTGGCGATTTTTTCACGGGCAAAATCATCCAGACCCAGGCCCTTGATCACTTCATAGCTGCCCGGCGCCGTGGTCTTGACCGGCAGACCCGCCCAGACATTCGGATCAAACCCGTAATCGCCATTGCTCTTGACGGCAATCGAGTGAACCTTGCCGACCGTCGTCAGATCGCGCACATGATCCACCAGGGCATTGGCTGCGCTGGCAGCCGAGCTGGCTCCACGGGCAGCGATAATCGCTGCCCCGCGCTTGCCGACAGTTTCCTGGAATTCGCCCCTCAACCATTCATGGTGTCCGATGACGGTCGTGGCTGGTTTGCCATTGATCTTGGCCAGATGAAATGCCGAAAACATGGTCGGGCTGTGGTTGCCGAAGATGAACACATCACTGATCGCGGTCGTCGCCACTTTGGCCTTTTTCGCCAGTTGGGTGGTTGCGCGATTCTGATCCAGTCGCACCATCGCGGTGTAACGATCAGCCGGTAAACGCCGTGCCACCGAGGCTGCAATCATGCAGTTGGTGTTGGCCGGGTTGCCCACCACGGCAACGCGCGCATCCGCCGCTGCCACCCGGTCGATCACCTGACCCTGGGCGACGAAAATTTTACCGTTATCCTTCAGCAGATCAGCCCGCTCCATCCCCGGCCCGCGCGGTTTGGCACCCACCAGCAGACACCAGTTGGCATCGCCAAAACCTTCTTCAGCCTTGGAGGTCAGCACCATTCCCGACAAAAGCGGAAACGCGCAGTCATCCAGCTCCATCGCCACGCCTTCCAGCGCTTTCAGGGCTTTTTCATTGGGGATTTCGATGAGCTGGAGAATCACCGGCTGCTCCGGCCCGAACATCTGGCCTGAAGCAATGCGGAACAACAGGGCATAACCGATCTGGCCGGCAGCGCCTGTAACAGCAACACGTATTGGTTGTTTCATATTTTTCCTTTTACGAGACAATAATGGCACTCCCCGTCCAGTGCAAACGCTCGTCAAATTATGGAGCCTTGCGATGCAAGATTCAACACACCATGCAGAGATCGGTCGGTTGCAACAGGGCAAACGCAAGTAGGCGTCCGATAGGCAATCTCTTACGAGCCGCGACCGTCAGGGAGCGGTTTTTGAGCCGATCACCGCTCCCTGACGGTTGCAATTACACGTAATTTTGCTCCAACCCTTGATATTGAGCGCATTTTCTTCTACTCTTGCAGCTTCATCGGGGTACAAGGTGTGCCCTGAAAACCCGTTATTGACCGTTGTTCCGGCTGATTTGGCTGGTCAACTGGTGTCTGGGAGACTCAGAACGTGAGCATTACCGCAGAGAAGAAGACCGAAGTCATCGGCGAGTATCGTACGCATGATAAGGACACCGGTTCGCCGGAAGTCCAGATTGCGATTCTCACCGAGCGCATCAACGCCCTGATCGAACACTTTAAGACCCATCAGAAGGATCACGCCTCCCGGCGCGGTCTGCTGAAGATGGTCAGCCGGCGCAATGCGCTGCTGAAGTATCTGACCAGCGAAGATCGGGCACGCTACCTGCGGATTATCGCTCGCCTGGGTCTGCGTAAGTAAATCACATTGACGTACCCGGCGGATTTGCTGCAGCCTGAGCGCTGCAACTGCTGCTGGTTTTGTATGGTACGTCAAAACCTTCCGCCCTTTGTCTGCCTCCAGTCCCCTATTTAATCGGGCCTCCGATTGGCTGAGCAGATCAAGTTGCCGGAAACCATCTGGAATCAGGCAGATTACGCGATTGCGGATCTCGTATTGTGGATTCCGATTGCTGAAGCTGACCAGCCTGCAGGGGATTTGTTTCGCCCGTATCTGCAAATTGGCCCAGCCTCGCGATCCTCAATCCGATATTCGCAATCTTTGGACTGTCGCAACTGCCGATTCCCGCGTGGTCGTTTTTCAAAATCAAACTTTTCGGAGGCCCGGAGGATATTTTTTATGCAAGCCATTCGTGTATCGCGCGAAATCGGCGGTCGTACGCTTTCCATTGAAACCGGCTCTCTGGCCAAGCTGGCGCATGGCGCAGTGACGGTCCAGTATGGCGACAGCGTTGTTTTTGGCGCAGTTGTCCGGGCCAACCCGCGTGAGGGAATCGATTTTTTCCCCCTGCAGGTTGATTACCGCGAACGCCGCGCCGCAGCCGGTAAGTTCCCCGGCGGTTTCATGAAGCGTGAAGGGCGCCCCACCAACAAGGAAATTCTGACCGCCCGGCTCATCGACCGTCCGTTGCGACCTTTGTTCCCCAAGGGTTTCATGGACGAGGTGCAGATTCACCTGAACGTCCTGAGTTTTGACGGGCAGAACGACCCGGATATTCTGGCCGGTCTGGCTGCCAGTGCCGCCGTTGCCATCAGCAACATCCCGTTGATCACCCCCACCGCCCATGTGCGTGTCGGCCGGATTGACGGGCAGTTCATCCTGAATCCCACCGTCCAGCAGGTCGAAATCAGCGATTTTGATCTGGTGGTGGCTGGCACGAAGGATTTCGTCAACATGATCGAAATCGGTGCCCGCGAAGTGGATGAAGACACCATCGCTGACGCCATTGAGTTTGGTCACAAAGCCGTGGTCGAAATCGTCTCCATGATCCTGGAGCTGGCTTCCAAGGCTGGCCAGGAAAAAGTCGGACAGGTCAACCTGCCCGATGAGCAGTTTGTCCAGGACATTCGCTCGCGCGTCGCCGGTAAAATCCGTGAAGTCAAAGGCAAACCCGGCAAGGCCGATCGCGCCGATGCCGTTGACGCCATTCGCGATGAGCTGATCAATGAGCTGGCCCCCGCCATCACCGACCCCAACGCCCCGTACCTGGCGTTTGTCACCCAGAAGGACAAGGCCCGGAAAATTCGCGCTGTTTTCAGCGAAGTGGAGGAACAAGCCACCCGCCAGGCGATTCTGTCCGGCGTCCGCCCCGATGGCCGCGGGTTTGAAGACATCCGTCCAATCTCCTGCAGCATCGGCGTTCTGCCCCGCGTTCACGGTTCAGCCGTTTTCAGCCGCGGTGAAACCCAGTCGCTGTGTACCGTCACCCTCGGCACCAGCTCGGACGAGCAGCTCGTTGATGGTCTGATTGATGAGTACAGCCAAAAATTCATGCTGCACTACAACTTCCCCAGCTACAGCGTTGGCGAAGTTCGCCCCATCCGCGGGCCAGGTCGCCGCGAAATCGGCCACGGAGCACTGGCGGAGCGCGCCCTGGTTCCCGTGCTGCCAGCGGTTGAAGATTTCCCCTACACGGTTCGTATTATTTCCGACATTCTGGAGTCCAATGGTTCCAGTTCGATGGCCACCTCCTGCGGCGGCTGTCTGGCACTGATGGACGCTGGCGTACCCATCACCAAGATGGTGGCTGGTATCTCCATCGGTCTGGTTCAGGAAGATGGCAAAAAGGCGCTCCTGACCGACATTCTCGGCGAAGAGGATCACTTTGGTGACATGGATTTCAAAGTCACCGGCACGCGCGATGGGATCACCGCCATTCAGTTGGACATCAAGATCGAGGGGCTGGATTACCAGATCATTCGCCAGACGCTTCAACGGGCCAAAACCGCCCGCTTGAAGATTCTGGACATCATGGCCGCAACCATTGATCAGCCGCGCCCGGAGATCAGCCAGTGGGCACCGCGCCTGCTGACCGTCAAGATCAACCCCGAAAAGATTGGTAAGTTGATCGGCCCGGGCGGCAAGAACATCAAGAAGATCCAGGAGGACACCGGCGCCCAGGTTGATATCGAGGATGACGGCACGGTCTACATCTCCTCCGTCGATGGAGCCGCTGCGGAAAAATGCCGCGACATCATCGAAGCAATGACGGCTGAAGTGAAGGTCGGACGCATTTACACCGGCCATGTCGTAAGCATCAAGGATTTCGGCGCTTTCGTTGAAATCGCCCCGGAAACCGACGGTCTGTGCCATGTCTCGGAACTGAGTGACAAGTACGTTGGGCGCGTTACCGATGTGGTGAATGTCGGTGATGAGATCAAGGTCAAGGTGATCCTGATCGACGACCAGGACCGTATCAAACTTTCGCGCAAGGCCGCGATGCTGGAGCTGGGTGAAACCGACCCGGATCGTGAACCCTCGCCCGGCAACGAAGGCGACCAAGGTCACGGCTCGCATCATGATGGCGGCGGTGAACGGCGCGGCGACCGTGGCGGTCGCGGTGATCGTGGTGATCGTGGCGGTCGTGGTGACCGCGGTGGTCGTGGTGGCCGTGGTGACCGCGACGGCAATCGTCCTCCACGCCGCGATTGAGATTACCCGTGGCCTGCCGTCCCAGCGGGTTGATCGATTCGATCATCTGCGGCGACGGCGGCAACTTAATTCATAACAAAACGCCAGGCCTGCAATTCGTTGCGGGCCTGGCTTGTTTTGCAACAATATATTTCGATGGCTGACTGCACCAATTGCCAGCGGTGATTCAGTGCATCTGCTCGCCACCGGCACCCTGAATCGTACCGACTTCGATCTTCAGATCTTCGCGGTTTTGAATCCGGTCAACCCGGCCATCGCGAATCCAGATAATGCGGTCGGAAATTGCCAGCATTTTATGGTCGTGCGTCGCGGTGATGATGGTGACGCCCTTTTCCTTGTTCAGGTCGTGCAACAGCTCGATGATCAACTGGCCGGTATGCAGGTCCAGATTTCCTGTCGGTTCGTCGGCCAGGATGATGGAGGGATCATTGGCAAAGGCGCGGGCAATCGCCACTCGCTGCTGCTGGCCACCAGACATTTCCGCCGGCCGGTTCATCAACCGATGGCCCAGCTCCACCCGCTTGAGAATCTCCGCCGCCTTGTCCTGCGCCTCGGCCGTATTCATCCCCGCAAAAATCATCGGCAGCATCACATTTTCCAGCGCCGTCTGTACCGGCATCAGATTGAAGGTCTGAAAAATATACCCGATTTTGTGACAACGCATCCACGCCAGCTCGTAGCTGTCGAGCTGCGCGATATCCACCTCGTCAATATAGACCTTCCCTTCGCTGGGCTTGTCCAGCCCGCCGATCATGTTGAACAGGGTGGATTTACCCGAACCACTCGGCCCCATGATCGAGATATACTCGCCACGATTGACGGAGATGGTCACACCCTTGAGGGCATGAATAATCTCTCCGCCCATCTTGTAGTTGCGCTTCACATCGATGGTGCGAACGGTGTATTCGCTCAGCGCGCTTTCCGCATTATCCGGATCATGTTCAGTGGTCGCCGCCATGCCTGACCTTCTTATCACCGGCTGGCGCCGGTCAGCCAACTATTGACCGCCGGACTGCTTTTGTGCCTCTTCCAGCCGGCGCTGAGCCGCCTCAAAATTTTGCTGCGCCGATTTGAGCTGCTGCGCCGCTGCATCATAGGCGCGCTGGGCGGAGTTCAACCGCTGCTTGTCAGGCCCACCGGCTTCATCAGCCCCGGGCAGCGACTTGGGATTCATCCTGCCCTGCAACATCCAGGCGTAGCGTTCGCCGCGCTCAAGATTAAAGCTCTGATCCTGCCCGACCACCGCAAACAGACGCTTGCCCGCCGCCGTCTGCTGGATGGTAAAACCGATCGGATCGCCCGCCTTCAGGTCTTCCACCAGGATCGGCGGATCATTGGTGCCCGGATACAGCAGATAGGTTCCATCCTGCGGAGCCTTGACCGTTGAGGCCGGCGGGCGCGCCATATAACGCACGATCTCACCCTGCGGCCGACATCCAACTGCACCCAGACCCAAAAGAACTAAAACCAGCGAGCGCTGAAACATCTGATTCCTTTCGATTGATTTTCGCATCCTCATTGCCCATGCCATCGTGCATGGGTTGGCTCATCTACCATAATCGCATCCTGCTCATTCAGACAGGCCTGCATAATAATTTTTCAAACATCGGCGCGCATCGCCTCGATTGGCTGCATCCGCGCCGCCCGCCACGAGGGATACAGCGCCCCGCCAACCGTCAGCAATACACCCACAACCAGGCAAACGCCGCCAGCACTGACAATTTCGCTCCAGGGTATGTTTTTCCAGGCGAAACTGCCGTAACTGATCGACGTGGCGACCAGACTGAGCAGCAGCCCCAGCACCACGCCCACCACCGTACCAACAACACCCTGAAAAAGACTCTCGATCAAAAACAGCTTGATGATAAATCCATCCAACGCACCCAGACATTTCATCGTGCCAATCTCACGGTAACGCTCGGTCACACTCATGAGCATCGCATTGAGAATCCCCACAAACGCCACCAGCAGCGCCAACCCGATCATCCAGCGCGTCTGAATACGACTTTGTTGAATCTGCACGGGATCCGACGGCACGCCATTTTTTTCCATCAGCGCCGCCAGACGCTGCGGGGCCGTGCGCTCCGCCTGCATGGCTTTCAACTGCCGCGCTGATTCCAGCCAACTCCGAAAAATCCCCTCCAGATCAGCATCAGCCGACATGGCGGATTCCAACTCCGGCGCGGTCAACGGCAATGGGATGCCCAGCTCCTGCTGAATCTCGATCAGGGATTTGTCGAAATCGTTTTCCGCCTTCCATCGTTCACGCGGTTTGAGCGCTTTTTTGCGTGATTCCGCCACCGCCTCCTGCACCGCCGTGCGCTGCCGCCGCAGGCTGTCAGCCAGCACCTGCTGCTGCTCCTTGCTGATGCTGATCCCCGGATGCTCAATCCACCCACGCATCCCTTTAATCATCGCATCGCTGGTCAGGATGGACATTAAAAACGCGAGTGCCAGGACAATCCCGCTGGTTACCAGCAGGCTGCGGCTGAGGCGCAGGCGAATACTTTTCCAGGCAATTTCCATCGCCTTGGACAGCGGCAGCATTGGCTGGCGTTGCACGCCGGCGGCGGATTTGGATCGGTTGACTGCCTGGGTCATCGCCTTGCCATCATAAAACACATTACGTTAATCCCGCCAACCTACGCCCGCAGCGGTTCATAAAACAGTTCATCTTATTTTTTGGGTATCGCCATTCCGATCAACCCTTTGCGCGTCAGCATGTTGAGAAAATTGATCGTAGCCACCTGTGCCTCACGCAGATTCAGTTTGTAACGCTGCGCCAGTTTGCGAATAATCTGCTGGACACTCGTGTTGCCATTACAATTTTCCCAGACCAACCGACCCATCTCATCCAGTTCAAACGTCTTGCTGGCACCTTGGGGCATTTTCAGCAGCCAGCCAAAGCGCATCTGTTTCAAGGCCACCTTGAGACTGATCCCGCCATCCTCGCGCGGCATCACTTGCGCCTCGACCAGGTGCATGGGCCGGGCAGCCAGTGTCTGCTCCAGCGTGACACGGGATTTACGCCTGCCAAAAAACAAAACCAACTCCTGTTTCCACTTTCATTCGCGCCATCAATCACCCTATCAATCACCATCAGCCCAACCAACGCTTTGCGCCAGCGCTGTCAGATCAACCCCGCCACCCTGGATCAACACCAATCGATCGCGCTGGTGGTCATGCAGCGCCAGTGACTGCATCTCCTGCGGCAGGCGCATCTTCCAGAAAAACCGGCGGCGACGCGGCAATGCCGCCCGCCAACCCTCCAACTTGCGCCCGCTGGGTAATTCCATCTCAACGGGTGCGCAGCTTTGGCCCGGACGATAATGCTTGCGCTCATCGGCCTGCAGCCGCCGCAACCATCGTTCCAGCGACAGGCGTTTAAGCGCCACCGACGCAGGGGCAATCTGGCGGATGATCACCTGTTTTTTCTGTTGACCGGCAAACTTCAAACCCAGATCGCCAGCGTACAACAGCGGTTTGACCAATTGCATCGATCGATCAACCCGGCAGCTCAAATCCAACACCGACCATGGCCGCCCATCGCACTGACTTTCATCAACCAACGATGGCAAAAGCACCTGGGCAAGCACATGCTCGCGCCGATACGCGTGATGTACCACCTGCAACACGCGGCCAGAAACGCTGCTGCAACCAAACCACACATCCCGACCCGGCGGTTCAGGCTCGACGTACAATTGCGACACTGACCACGATGACGACATCGGATGCGCTGTGGCCTCCGCCGCCGCCAACTGCCCCACTTCATCACGCATCAATCGATGGATCCACGCCTGCGGATCTTTTTTCATCCGCGTGCTGCTGCTCCAGCGCAAGGCCAGCCGTGGCCGCTGCATATCCACCAGCAGGGCATAGCCGGAATTAAAATCCCCTTCCAGCTTAACCGGATTCCACAACCGCGGCACAACGATGCGCCATCCCTGCCAGCAGAGCACCTGGCGATTGCCCGCAGCTTGAGCAGGCCCCACCGGCGCACCAGCCGACATTGGTTGATTTTTTTTAACACCCGCGCTTTGCATCTTAAAACGTGCTCTGGAAAACACTTTTGCTCATAAACACCAGGCCCAGCGACAACATCATGACCAAACCAACACCACAGGTGTAACCGGCGAAAAAAACCACGCGATATTGCGGCCAGCGGTCGCCATATCGCTTGGAAAAATAGAACCGGCCAAACAACGCCCCGATAAACTGCGGCAGGATGACGTGCGGTGTTGATTGATCCAGCCCGCGAATCACCCCATAGACCAGCAGCACTGGTAGTCCCAGCGCGCTCAGACCCGCGTAACAAAACAGCGCAATGGAAAGCCCGACAAAAAACAGCATCGGTTGCCACGCCTGAAAAAATGGCCCGCCTTCTCCACCGGGCAGGGTCGAGCTGTAAATCAATCCCTGACGAAAGGCGTTAAGCTCCCAGAATTGATCCGCATAGGGAAAGGCGCTGCTGGGAACCGGGGCAATGCTCCAGATAAACTGGCTGAAGATCAATGTTGCGATCAAGACAATCGGAAAGATGAATGCCTCAGCCTTGAGCATCGACGATATTTTCGTGCCCGTCAGCTCGGTCTGGCGAAAATAAAGCGTTTGCGCCCCGTAGTTCTGCGCCGGGAAAGGGGCGAACCAGATGGCGGCGCCCTGATAGCCAGCCAGAATAAAAGTCGCTTCGCGCACGAACGGTATCTGCACACTCATCCCGACAATGCCCTCCATGCGGGCTGAAACATAGCTGATGATCGGTGTGTAAATAAATCCGTAGAACGCGAAAATCCCAATCAACGACCAGGTGATCGGGCTGCCCAGGCCGTTGCGATGCGCATTATCCAGCAGCAGATACGCCATGACAATGGTTGACAAAGTGGAAAAAACATAAATCCCCAGTCCGATCCAGATGGAAATATCGCCGCGCCCGGCCGGTGGTTTGAACAGATTTTTCCAGCTCACGGCGCCGGCAATGCCGGCCTCATCGATATCCCGCTTTTTTTTCAACAGCCCACCAAAAACATGCCAGAACCCGATGATCGCAATAGCAGCAGTCAACCCCAGCCCGAACGAGAAATAAAAATCCAGCACATTGGAATTCAGCGTGCGAATGGCGCCCACGCCTGGCCGCCAGTTATGCAAAAACCCGTAGTGATAAAGCACCGGGTTGGCAATGACGCAGACCGTCAACCCGACAACCGATCCCACCATCGCCCAGAACGGCAGCACCATTCCGCTGATCAGCAGCCCCAGATCAAAACTGATCATCACCGGCATGGCGGGCAGGAATGTTTCGGTATTGCCGGTCAGGTCTTTGAATGGAATCGGGAAGATGCTGATTGGTTCGGGCAAAAATGCGCCGCTGACGGCTGGCAGCGCTGCATAGACCACGGTAAAAACCATCCCCAGCATCGCCCCGAAACTGAACACCCGCCAGCGCCATGTCTCCTGCCCACCCGAAGCGTCCGCCAGAGCGGTCACACCCATTGCTCCCACCGGCGCCATCGGAAACGGCAGACGTTCCACATCGCTGGTGATCCGGTACATCACATATCCCAGACCAAAGTGATCCAGTCGCTGCAGAAACATGCCAATGGCCATCAGGCCGATCGGCGTCAACCAGGCGCTGTTGAAAAAACTGCGCTGCCCCAGAATCTGCGGATCGCTGGGCGCAACCCAGCTCGGTATCTTGTCGGCAATGCCAAACTGCCGGAACGTCTCGCTTTGCACCATGAACTGCTGCCAAAGCAGCCCCCCCTGACCGACATACACGATGCTGGCGCCGGCCATGTAGTACAGCACATAAATTTCCGGCCGCGATAACTGCGTAAACGATCGCCGCGCCACCTCGATAAACAAAATAATCGTAACCCACTGCGCTGCCGTCCCCACATCCTGCCCGACCACCAGTTGCATATACATGCTGGCTGGTGTCATGATCAGCCCGACAAACACCGCGCCCAGCATCGCCTTAATGCCAAAACCATCCTCCCAATGATCGGGGGTTCGCATCAGGTCGCGGAATTGTTGTAGCTCCTTGTCTTCCTTCATCGAACGTCTTTATTTGATCGTCAGAAACTCCCGCGGCGACAAAATTAAACGATGGCACGATGATGCAATTACGAACCACGCCCGGGCCGGCCGCCATGACGAGGCGCCTGTTTGGTAAACAACCGTTTACTTTGTTGAACATACTGCAACATCCGCTGCGGCGAGAGGCTGCGCCATTGCAGGAACTGTTTGCGCAATTCCGTCAGGAACGTGCGGTTCATGCGATACCAGCTTCCGTCATTACCACTGAGGCGCTGCAACTTGACCTGCACTTCATAAATATCCTTGTACTCGCCCGGATGAATGCTCAGCAGCAGATTCTGGCGCACACCCAGATCGAAAGGCGTCAACCAGATTGTTGTTTTAAGTCCGTGGCTGGGCTGGCCGTGGTCGTCGGTTGATTTGAACGCCTCGACCTTGTCGGCGGAAAATTTGCCGATCGCCCCTTCCTGGTGGGCTTCAAAAAACTCCGCCAGATACGCCAGCGCACCATCGGCCGCAGTCTTGTTGATCGTAAATGGCAATATCGCGCTGATCTGATCCGCCTGGGGCAAGGGCACGCGCCAACTCCGTTCAATGCTGGGGGCTGCGATTTTGCTGGCCAGGCGCGCCGGCACCAGCGCCGACAGCAAAACAATCACCAGCACCAGCCCGATCGTCAACATCGCGCTGGTTCCCGAGTAGTTAAGCGTTGCCCCACCCATCCAGTCCATGTAACTCAAAAAATGCCCCACCAACTGCCCCCCCACATAACCAAACACCGTACCGATCAATCCGTAGGTTAACGCTTCGGCCACAAACAACGCACCGACATGAACCGGTGCCAACCCCAGCGAGGTATAAACATGGATTTCACGCCGGCGCTCGGCGATTGATCCCATCATGGTGTTGAAAATAATCAACCCCGCAATCGCCAGCGGAATCGCCACCTGGCCAGCGCCGGAAACACTCATCAGATTTCCCGCAGCCACCATCTTGACGCCATCGTCATAACCGGCAAACAGCGCCACCGCAAACCGCTTGCTTAGCTCGTTCGCCCAGCGTTTGACCTGCTGTTCATCGTTCAAACGCAGCGCCACGCTGCGCAGCGACGCATTGGGGAGCTGGCGGGAAATGGCTGCTGGAACAATCACAAACTGCGTCGCTGACAAATGGTCATACGCCACCGCCAGCTCCGAAGCGCTGCTGTCGGCGCCAAGACTCAGTGCATCACCGCTGGTATCCGCCAGCCCACGCCCACCACCATCCAGCGCCCCGCTGCTGTACTTCAACGGCGCCAGCGATTCGCCGCTCAGCGTGATCACCCGCTGATCAAACGATGCCGCATCAAAAATGCCCGCCACTTCCAACCCGATTCCCCCCACCAGGACTTTTTGACCGGTCGAAGCAATTCCAAGTTGTTCAGCAATGACCTTGCTGAGATAGATGATATTCGTCTCACCATTTTCCAGACGGTTGAATTGTTCCGGGCCGATGATATTGGCAATTTCCGGCGACAAGCGGGACTCGCCCGGCGACAAACCCAGCACCGCCAGGGCGGGAAACACTTTGGGTTTGGCTCCGGGCAGTGCCGATCCATCCGGCCCGGTTGGTACGTGGACGATATGAATCTGCTCCTTGGGATTGGCGGCGTTGATATTCCACCAGCGCTGCACGATCTGCCGGTCGCCCAGCATGGTGGCTAGATAATCCACCACGATCTGCGGCATGGGCCGGAAACCGCGCTGGCGCATCATCAGCCCGGGATGTGATGATGGCTCGCCGGTGGGCAGCGTGGTGGTGTCCAGAAAGCGACTGCTGGACGTGAAGGCCAGCACCGCAAACGTGATCAGTACGATCGTGATCGAGGTCAGGGCCGTGCGGAACTTGCGCCGGCGCATATTGGCAATGCCCATGGTCACAGCGCTCATCAGCACACTGGCACGGGCGAAATTGGTCGAAGCGGCTGATCCCCGACCGGAACGAATTTTCTTCAGTTCCGTGTCAAAGCGGCCATACACGACGTAAATCACCATCGACGACATCAGAATAATGACAAACGCCAGGATGATGATGAGCGGGCTGGTGGAAATGCGAAACGCCGGATGGAATGTCCACAGCATGCCCGTCATCACGGCGAAGATGGCGGCTGCACCTGCCAGTTGGCGGTAGATATTGGGCGAACCGACGAGCAACCGTTCCATGCAGAACGAAAACGGCACACACAGAAGCAATAGGAAAATGGCCGCCCGCACCACATCATTGGCCATATCCTGGGCCGCGCTGTAGACGCGCGCTTCCGTCGCCCAGGACGCATTGGACTGCTCGACCAGATAATCGGCCGAGAACGGTCGCCACATTCCCAGAAATTGTTCAAGATTCACCCCGCGCGCCAGACTCATACCGCGGTTGATCGGATAGACCTGACGCGCATTTTGAATCTGCTGGCCAGCCTGTTCATGCAGATCGTCCAGCAACTGGCTGGAGACGCCGGCATCGCGATAGTTGGCCAGGCGCACGGCATCAACGCGATAAAAATCCTCGCTGGTGATCAGCGATAAGGGATCCATCCGCTTGAGTTCATCAATCGTGAAACCCCGCGCCAGGTTTTTGACTTCGCGCGACGCCACCCGATTTTTGCTGCTGCTCCAGTCCTCCATGTTCAGCAGTACCATGCGGTTGCCGATACGGCCATAACGAAACAGCAGATAAATCGCTGAATCCGGTTCAAAGAAACCAGCCATGATCTGGTCGCTCAGCAAGGCATTAAATCGCTGCGGTTCAGCATTGCGCCGGGCATCGAGCGGAATCACCTCTCCCAGATCCTGCAGAAACCGCGGATCGTACAACCCGACCAGGGAAAACTCCCGGCAGTTGAAGACCAGGCTGCGACGCGGCGTGATGTTGGGAATCACATCGGCGTAAAGCGTAATATCCGCACTCTGACGCCCCAGGTCGCTGGCAGCTGTAATGGCACCGCTGTCTGGTTCAACACGATAAACCTGAATCGCCAGCTTGCGCATGTCGAACTGCAGTTTCGACAATCCTTCAAACCGGTAGCGCCCCTCAGCATCGCAGGGAATCACCTCGCTTTTGCGCACGCCCATCGTGTAGGGCAGTTTGTTGGGACGGGGAATCTTCCATTCCGTAAACTGCGAATAGTAATAGGTCACCAGAAACCCGGGACGTGGCAGATCAGGCACCGGTCGGCCCGGGGCGGCGCTGACCACCTGACCGACAAAACCATTGCGCAACCATTTATTTTCCACCGGCCCTTTGAAACGCACATCCTCCCACGCCCGGCGCATCAACACGCGCACCGCGTTGAGCTGCGGTACAATGGCGTTCAAATCAAGATTGTCCGGTGTGTCCAGCGGCGTGTCACGACGCAAACGCAAATCATCCAGCGTGACCAGCGAAAAACCCGGCGTCGCCCAGGCCCGGCACAGCTCCGTCCCAATCGGCATCGAAGCGCACAACCAACTGGATGGGGCGCGCACGCCACTCAGCGGCGAAAAATCAACCAGCGCTGAGATCGGTTCAAACCAGCGATTGGCGGATTGATCCCGCTGCACCTGTTCAAACCAGTCGCGATAATTCTGCAAACTGGTGATGTTGCTGGCACGTTGATACATGCCGAAACTCAACGGGCCAAGGCGCACACCCCGGTCACTTAAATCCAGCCCCACCACGCATTCGATCAACCGTTTGTCGTTGGACCGATCATCTGGATCGCCATCCATCCCCAACCGATCAGCCAACCATTGAAATAATTCGATCCGCGTGCGCAAAACCTGCTGCCGATCCAGATAAAACTGATTCTGCTCCTGCAATCGCGCAATGGTGCGCTGAACATAGTCGTGCGCCTGTTGCGCTTCGGCTTGATCCGCCGTATCTTCTGACAGGCGATGCGACTCGGACTGAAAGGCAAACTTCAACCGACTCAGATCGATTTGCCGTTGCTCCAGTAGTGTGCGGCGCTGCTGCTGGGACTGGGATAATTGGGAGCCTTGCGAAATGCGCAGGTGGAACAGCTCATCCTGCTCCAGCGCCATATCGGTTTCGATCAGCTTGATAATACGATCAATCACATGGCGATCGCGTTCAGGGTTGATCGCACCCAGATCGTTGGCAAAACTCTGCAGGCGCTGGAGATCACTCTGCAGCGACTGCATCGATGCGTTCAGCCCGTCGGCAGCGCTCATTTCCGTGCGCCAGGTCTTGGGTACATCCGACAGCGCCATGAACATATTGCGCGTCGCCAGCATGTTGATGCTGTCCGCCCCGCCGAAAAAGACCATCACCGGCCGTTCAGTGGGATGGGCGGAAAAATCGCGCAGTAAATTCAGCGCCGCTGCCGTCTGCACCGCCTGGCTGGCCCCCTTGGCCAGATCAGGCACAAGGCTGCTTGACTCGTACCCCGCACTGAACATCAGCACGCCCGGATTCTGACTCCCCTGCCAGCCTGTCGGTCGCCGGGTTGTCCCCTTGATCAATGCGTAAAAATTATGCGCTTTGCGCAACTGCCAGTTCAACGATCCGCGCAAGGTCGCAACGCCGCCAATTTCGCCACGGCGCAGCTGATTCGCCAGCGGGCCATCGGGCAGATAAAAACGCGGAATGGCGACGGGAACACTCAGCTCATGATCCCGGAGCTGTTCGTTGGTCACTTGCGGCGAACCCAGCACCACCAGCGCTTGTGCCCCAAAATAGGCTGCCTGGGTCCACATCCTGCCCGCCGTCGCCTCGACAACGGCTATCTGCCCTTTGAGTTGCGCTGGATTGATCTGATCAAACCGCCCCTGACCGATATAGACCAGTTTTCCACTCACGCCCTGACCCGGGGTTGCATTCAGACGAATATGCGCCGGCCAGAAAGGGTAGACCGGCTGCACGGTGTCATCCGCCAGGGTCAGGGTGGATGGGCCGCTGCTGACCGGAACCATCACGTCAAAATCATGCACTTTCAGCTCGACATTGGGTAGCGCCTGGATCTGTTCCTGGAGATAGGCAGCGGTCTGCTCATAACCGGGCGAGCCAACGGTGCGGGTGGCAGGGGCGACAATCGCCTGATAGTCGCGCAGGAACTGTTCATCCAGCTTCTGGCGGGTTTGTTCCCGTTCGCTGCGGCCGCTGCGGGTGTTGCCACTGCTGCTCTGGGCTGACACTGTTGACCCGATCAGCAGCATCAACAGCGCCATCACCGACAACGTCACAGTTGACAGGACACCCGGCAAGCGCTCATGGCTGACAGATCCGCTTGGATTCATCGCGTCAACAACCTTGCTTGGCAGGAAAAAGATCGTTTTGTCGTCACCTTTTGCTTATTCATCCACATCATCTTCAAAACGATGAAGTTTTATACCGTAGAAAATGACCAATTCCCATCTTTTGATCCTGCGCCGCTGATGATTAACCGCCAGAATAACTGGGATGTCATTTTCATTTTCCTTTGCCTTTACACGCCCGCAGGCGTACGCTTTAGACGTGGCTAAGAACCAATCCAACAGGCAATCGTCGCAGCTATCGGCGCTACAGGGGCGCCAGATCATTGTCGGTGTCTGCGGAGGCATCGCTGCCTACAAAGTGGCCGATGTCGTTTCCAATCTGGTGCAGGCCGGTGCCGGCGTGACGGTCTGCATGTCCGCCCAAGCCAAACAATTTGTCACCCCGCTCACGTTTCAAACACTCAGCGGCCAGCCGGTGCGCGATGATCTGTTCAATTTGACGGATGCCTCTGATCCCCAGCATATTGCGCTGACGGAACAAGCTGATCTTCTGTTGGTCGCGCCCGCCACCGCCCATCTCATCGCCAAGGTTGCCCATGGTCTGTGTGATGACATTATCAGCTTGATGATCTGTGCTGCGGCCTGCCCGGTTCTATTCGCCCCAGCCATGAACAATCGCATGTGGGCCAACCCTGTCACCCAGGAAAACGTCGCCAAACTGCAAGCGCTGGGATATCCATTCGTCGGGCCGGAAAGCGGGTTTCTGGCCTGCCGCAACATCGGCCCGGGCCGCCTGAGCGAAACGGCGCAAATCATCGAAAAAATCACACAGTTACTGCATGATCCGGCCAAATCGACAACCCGGTCTAAAAGCAAATAAACGCTTGCGTCGATGGGATCACGATTTCCCCGCCTGGCTGCAGCATTACAGCAAAACACCCTGAAGGAACGCCGTGGCGATGGTGAAGTAAATAACCAGCCCCGTGACATCGACCAGTGTTGCCACAAATGGCGCTGAAGCCGCTGCGGGGTCAAACCCGATTCGACGCAGGATAAATGGCAACATGCTGCCCACCAGGGATCCGAACAGAACCACGCCGATCAAACTTAACCAGACGGCAAAACCCATGAGATAGGGGTGGCCCTCATATTCCTGCCATCCGAACCAGTACCAGGTGACAATACGCACAAAACCGATCATGCCCAGAAGCATGCCCAGCGTCAGTCCCGTCATCAGTTCGTGACCAAACACGCGCCACCAGTCGCGCAGGCGCAGCTCGCGCAGCGCCAGCGACCGGATGATGATTGAAGTCGCCTGCGAACCACTATTGCCACCGCTGCTGATAATCAGGGGCACAAACAGCGCCAGCACCGCTGCCCGGGCAATGGCCCCTTCATATTTTCCCATGGCACTGGCGGTCAGCATCTCTCCGAAAAACAGCGCTGCCAGCCACCCGCCGCGTTTGCGGATCATCGTCCGAAAGCGCGTCTCGAAATAGGGCACATCCAATGCTTCTGAACCACCGAGCTTGTGCATGTCGCGGGTGGTTTCCTCCTCGGTGGCATCCATCACGTCATCGACGGTGACGATACCGACCAGCTTGCCTTCCGGGCTGACAACCGGCAACGCCAGCAGGTCATAACCGCGGATTTTGTTGGCGGCCTCCTCGATCGGATCATTCGCCCGCACGCTAACCGGCTCCTTGTTCATGACATCAAACAGCCGCGACTGCCCGTCATTGGTCACCAGATCACGCAGCGACACAATGCCCAATAGTGTGTTCACCTGGTCAATGACATAGTTGTAATAGATGGTCTCCTTATGCCCCGCCAGTGCCCGCAGATGGCTGATGGCTGCATCAACCGTCATTTCCGAGCGCAACGTCGCCACGTCGCTGCTCATCACCGAACCGGTGGTTCCCGCCGGATAGGCCACCAGACGTTCAACGTCGGCCCGTTGCGGCGGCTGCATCTCCTGGAGAATTTCCTGCTTGGCTTCCAGACCCAGTGCCTGCACCAGATCGGCGCGGTCGTCCGAAGGCATGATTTCCAGCAGGTCGGCGGCATCTCCCGGCGGGCGCGACTCGGCCAGTTGCACCTGGCGCTCCATGGGCAGATGGGTAAACACGCCGGCTTTCAAAGGTGAATCAATCTGACGCAAAAGCTCCCATAGGGTGGCGTCATCCAGACCGGCGCAGGCTTCGGCAATATCGTGGGGGTGCGCCTCCTCCAACACCATGTTCAGCGCATGGCGGTTTCCCAGATCCAGCAACTCCCGCAATGTCTGCGGATCCAGTAATTCTTCAGCCATGTGCGCTCCCTGACAGCATGATTATTCTGCCGACACAATTATCAGCCTGACTTGTTCCTGTTCCAGCCATTGGATGATTTATACCCGATCAACCCGTCATTACATCTTGAATAAATCGTCAATCGTTGAATAATTCCACTGTCAATAAAAGATAATTGCGTCAAGGTACGATGCTGCGTATGGTGGAGCTATAATTTCGCCATCTTCTTAACCAAAAGGAAAGGAACGCCCATGACCCAGAACACCAATCCCATCGCCACGGCGGCCGACTACGCCGACGCCCTGCTAATCGCCCGCCGCGCCAAGGGATGGCTGGTATTTCTTCTCCTGGCGATTCTATTGATCCAACTGGCGGTCTTTTTCGTGATGGCGTATGGGGCAGCGGAAATCTCTGGAAAAGCCTCAGCGGCTGCCCCTGAAGCAGCGCCCACTACCCAAGCGGTCGTAGACGCCGAAACCCCTGCGGAAGCTGCGACCCAAGCGGCAGCGCCTGCAATAGCCGCAGAGGCCAAAACCGCCAATATCCCCGCCGCAAGCGCAATCACGCCAGCCCCACGCACGCGCATTTCGTACCTCTTTGAATATGTGATCACAGGAACCACATTCATTGGTCTGGGCGCATCGATTGTGCTGGCGATCGTACTGCTTTTGATGGTGCTGATCATGCAAATTGGCCGGTTGATCGGCGTTTCGCGACTGACCAGTGCCTTCGTCTGGAGTATCGTCCTGATCGTGCTGCTGTTGCCCTGGCAGACGCTGTTAACCTTTGAAGGTGTCAAACCTGAACGTGATTTCCGCATTCCGGGCGTTTTGATGACCTGGCCGGAGCTGGCAACCCATGGCCGCGATGTCACCACAGCTTCGATCAATCTGCCGACCAAGATTCTGCGCTGGTCTCGTTTTGCCGCATTCCCGATCGTAACGCTGCTGGTGCTGGTCACCGTCAATACCAAGAGCAGCCGCGGTCTGAAACTGGCCTTGGGCGAAAGCGAACCTTCTGAACCTGAAAACGGGTAATAACCTTTTGCCTGCCAGGGTTAAAAGCGCGCGCCTGAACGGTTGATCGTTTATGGTTGGGGTAACTGCTTATGCGGGAAGAACGAG